>Ga0209643_1000267_pt1 | contig 117512 bp, 96 predicted proteins | sample AutmiccBRH37_all_FD_187383 | JGI IMG/M metagenome (GOLD analysis project Ga0209643, IMG submission 187383) | Deep subsurface microbial communities from Mt. Terri, Switzerland - Autotrophic microbial communities BRH/37_all (SPAdes) (version 2) | ecosystem: Environmental > Aquatic > Deep...
CCTCCGTCATTCCGGACTGACGTCCGGTCTGACACCTCCCCCATTTGCATGGGGGAGGAGGAGCGTTGCGCATATTTTGAGATTATTCGTCTATTGCATCCGTTATTTCATCCGTATGCAGCGTTTTCAGAAACCGGACTGAATTCGCCGCCGCGCTGAAGATCGTTTCCAGCACGCCGTCCATATTGTCATAGATTTACCGGTTCCAGAAACGCAGCACCTGCCAGCCTTCGCGTTCTATAAATGCAGTGCGCGCTGCGTCATACGCTTGCGCCGCGTCTAACCCATGTTGTTCGCCGTCGAGTTCAATGACGAGCCTTGCTTCGAGACACACGAAGTCAGCGACATAGCGGCCAATCGAATGCTGGCGACGAAAGCGAAAGCTGCCGAGTTGTTTGTTGCGTAAGCGCGCCCATAGGCGGCGTTCGGCTTCGGGCATGGTCTTGCGAAGATTGCGCGCCTGTCTGTTCGGTTTGCGGATCGGCATGGGTGGAATTTAACCCGCACCTGACACGATCGGCAAACCCCCTCCGTCATCCCGGGCTCTCGCCCGGTCTGACACCTCCCCCATTGGCATGGAGGAGGAGGGCGCTTCCATTTGAAAATTAGCGCGAGTCCTCTTCCCCCATTCCAATGGGGGAGGTACCCGCCCCGGCCGCGAAGGCGGCCAGTCTATGATTTGCGCGCCTTCGCGCGCGGGCGGGGGATGGGGGTTGTGGCGGTTTATTGCTGGGTGTCGCCGCCGCCCGTTTCGCCATCTGCATCGGCTTCCGTATCCGCTTCCGCCTCGGGGTCATACATCGGCAGCGGTTCGTAACAGGTGTATGCCGCCTCGACGCCGTCGGATTTGCGCACGATGCGGCAGGTCTCGTTGAAGGAATTTTCGCAGGTCATCCGTTCCCTGACGGTCCAGCCGGGATGAGCGCCGGGCGCGGCGGTTTCCGTGCAGAGTTCGCGCGCGGCGATCTGTTCCGGCGTTTCCGCCGCCGGTTCGGTTTGCGCCGCTTCGGATTGTTCCGCAGGCGGATTGGCGTCCGCGCCGGTGTCTTGCGCCAGCGCAGTTGCGGCGGCGATGGAAAGGGCTCCGGCAATCATAAGAATATTCTGTCGTATCATGGTTACGGCTTCCTGTTTTACCGGCGCCGGCTGCATGGCTTTTCACACCACGCAGCCGGGCAGGAAATTATCCGATGAACGGCGCGTTTTTAGAATGCGTCGTAGCTGTTGCGGACAACGTTTTCAGAACACTCACTAAAGCGCGCCTGAAGTTTTGCGGGCGTGGTTTTCGGATCGGCGAGGGCGTCGCGCCAGGTGTCCCATGCGGCGCCGAAAGCTGCTGCGTTGGCGGATGTGCCGACCCAGTAACTAATCTCAAAATTTTCGGACTGCAGCGGCCAGCCAATTTTGGCCTGATAGCCATGCTGGGCGCCCCATTCATTGAAATCTTTTACGATGCTCATGTATTTCGCTGTGGAACAGGCATCTTTCAGTTTGAACCCGATAACATCCCAATGCTCGGCGGATGCTGGCGAGGCGAACGCCATTATGGGTGCGGCGAATACAGCAAGCGACAGTATTTTTCTCATGGAAATCCCCGTTGTTAATTACGATTAAGCGGCGCGAAGCCGATCAGAAAACACAACATTGCATGGAATATGGCCTCAAGCCTGCCGCACCCTAGGCCTGTCGCGGGGCGAATAGCAAATCGAAGCTATGCTGCGTTGCGGAAGCGCAGAATGTGGCGCGCATGCGAAAGGGCGCCCCGAGTGGCGTCGGAGCGATTCTGGCGCGGTCTGCTAAGAGTGTGGCGACTAGACTTCTTCGCCGCCTGACGCCGGGGCCGGCGCCGGTTCATTTTCTTCCGCACCCGGAAGAAGGCCGCCGACAATGTCGCCGCCCTTGGAGAGCATGCCTTCGACCGTGGTCATCACATAGTCGGGCGCGCCATATTTTGCGCCGCCATACCAGCCGGCCATGACGGCGACAATCGGCAGCAGCATGTTGCGCGGCGCGGTCGCAAGCATTCGAATGAACATGTTCATGGTGTCGTTCCCCGTACTCTCCCGCCGCCCTTCGCGCGCGGGCCCACCTTCCCCGGCGGTGTTTCTAGCACAGCTTTGCGGGCCTGTCCCGCATGAGATGCGCGGTCACAATACCGGTCCCCCTTCTGATCCCTGCTGTTCCGGCGCCTGGAGGCAGACATCGGCCACCCCCTCGCCACCAGTGAGGCCGAGCCTTTCGGCGGCGGCGGGCGCGAGATCGATGATCCTCCCCTCGACAAACGGCCCGCGGTCATTGATCCGAACGGTGACTGAACGGCCATTGTCGCGGCGGGTGACGCGCAGCACCGTGTCGAAGGGCAGTTCCTGATGGGCGGCGGTGAACTGCGCCGGATCATAGACCTCGCCATTGGCGGTGAGGTTTCCCGCTAGCGCGCCGTGATAATAGGACGCCTCTCCGCATTCGGGCTTGAGGCTTGGCGCCGGCGGGACCGGGGACCGCTCGCGGGCGCAGCCGGCGAGCAGGAGGATGAGTAACGCAGCGGCGAGTTTCATTGACCGGAGTCTAGCGGAGTTTTTCTGTTTTTGCGCCCTTGCTGCCGCGTCCGCTCACGGGGTTGCGCCGCGGCTTGCGCAACCGGGGAACCGAACTGCGCCTGCGCCTGTTTGCGTTACGTAAAAGTCCCGATGGAGCAGCAACATGACAAACGCCAGCCATAACCGGCGCGGGGGGCCGGGTAAAAAAGAGAAGCAGGAGAAATCCTCGGTGCAATCCGCCAGGGATCAGCAAAAGCAGGAAGAGATTGAAGATCACGCCTATCATGGCGGACGCGACAAATGGCCGGATTCCGACGTCAACCCCGCGACGATTATTCATGTGGATGATGATGAGGAGGGCGAGCCGGCGACGACAGACGATCATGATGCACGCCGCCGTAAAGATCGCGAGACGCCCGTCAAACAGCGGACGAAAACAAAATAAGCAATGTCGGCGCGCTAATCGGTTTCGACGGCCGTGATATCGCTCCGGTCATCGCGCGCGGTCGGGGAGGCGGGTGTTGCTGTTTCAGGAGTGGCGCCGCTTCTCTTCCCCCATGATAATGGGGGAAGAGAAGGTTGCGCTTTTTCTCAAAAATCCGTACACGCATGAGGCGAGTGACAGCGCAGCATTTTACATCATTTGTGATGAATTCTTTCATAAAACCCAGTGTTGGTGAATAGTTATCCACCAAAATCAGGGCGGGTTTAATCTACCCATCGAGTGTCATCCCGTGCGCAGCGCACCGCGAAGCGGTGCGCCCGGCCGCGAAGGCGGCCTTTCTATGTATCGCGCATTCGCGCGCGGGGCACGGGACCCATGGCTCAAACTAGAAGCCTGGCGCCATGGGTCCCGCATCTGCGCAGCAATATTTCATATTGCAGCGCGTGCGGGATGACACCTGTAAGATTTTCATAACGCCGCAAACGTCTCCTTGCGGCGAACGCCCGGAGTGTGCCTTGACGAAAGCGAATGAAAATTCCGTACAGAGACGATACGCGGCGCCGGCATTTGGCCGCGCGCTTTGGGCGTGGGTCGGCGGTAGCGGAAAGGCCGCGCAGGGCGGCGCTGAGCAGATAATGTTAATTGGCGCCAGATTCCGCTGCAGCCCAATAAACATGCGGGTCAAATCTGGCGGCGCCTGCGTCCGGCGCGGGCAAAGCGCCGGATCAGCGCCCCGATCAGCGTTCAGTGAAGGCCTGATCGAGGGAGCGCGCCACGGGTTTCAGCACATACTGCATCAGCGAGCGCGACTGGGTGACGATTTCCGCGCGCACCTGCATGCCCGGCGTCAGGGCGCGCTGATGACGGCCCTTGCCCACATGCTGTTCTTCAAGCGCGATATAGGCGATGTAATAGGGTTCGCCGGTGCGCTCGTCGGTAAAATTATCGGCGGAGATATGCGAGACCTTGCCGGTCAGCTTGCCGAACCGGTTCGGATCGAACGCGGTGACGGCGACGTCCGTGCGCTGGCCGGGCGTCACATGGCCGATGTCTTTCGGCGCGATGCGCACTTCGGCGAAGAAGGTCGCGCCCGTGGGCGTGATCTCCGCGACGACGCCGCCGGGACGAACGACATCGCCGGCGCCGTTGACCAGCACGGCGTTGACGGCGCCCGCGACCGGCGCGCGCACGGTCAGCCGGTCGGAACGGTCCGCAAGAGAGAGCAGCGGCTGTTCAAGTTCGCGCAACTCGCCGATCACGGTCGCGCGCTCTTCGGCGAGGCGGTTGTTGTATTCGGCCTGTGCGCCGGCGCGGTCCGCCTGTGCGGCTTTCAGCGCGTCGCGCGCCTGTTCAAGCCGGGTGCGCGCCACGACGAGGGCGGCGTTGGTTTCGGCGACCGCAGACTTGGCCTGAAGATGCGATTGCTTCGAGGTGAAGCCGTCGCCGATCAGTTCGTCCTGAATGGCGAGCTGTTCGCGGGCGAAGGCGAGAAGGTCGGTGTTGGCCGCGAGTTCGGCTTCCGCCTTGGTGACTTCGGCGGCGGCGGATGTTTCACGGGAAACAAACGTCGCTATGGCGGCTTCATGCTGGGCGACGGCGGCGTCGAAGATGGCGCGCTGCTCATCGACCTGCGGCTTCCAGTCGGCGACCCAGGCAGAGAAATCCGGTTCGCGCTTTTGCGCCTGCGCCTCCATGCGTTCGGCGCGGATCGCGAGACTGGCGCGGCGGGCGGAGAGGCGGTCGAATTCCCCGCCGGAACTTTCGGCGCTCATTTTCACCAGCGGATCGCCGGCGGCGACGATATCGCCGGGCGCGACGAGAATTTCTTCAACGATGCCGCCTTCGAAATGCGCGGCTTCGCGCGTCGAGCCGTAAGGGGCGATCTCGCCCATGGCGACGGAAAGCTCGCGGACATTGGCGATGTTGGCCCAGAGCAGCAGGAACACCACGACGCCGGAGAGCACCGCCATGGCCGCCGTCGCCAGATGCGGCGGCGCGCCTTCCTCCAGTTCGATCGGCAGCGACAGGGCGTGGCGTTCGCCAACGGCCTCGTGACGTGTTTCAACTTTTAGGGATTTCTTCATTGTCCTGCTCTTTTGCATCTTCATCACGCCGCCAGCACTTTCGGCACGATCTGATCGGGCGCGCCGATATCGCGAACCGCGCCGCGATCCATCCACACGACCCGGTCGGCGAGGCGCATATGGCTCGGCCGCTGGGTGGTCATGATGATGGCGCTGGTGCGGCGCTTTTCCTCGATGATCGACAGCAGCGCTTTTTCGCCTGCGTGATCGAGCGTTGCTGCGGGTTCATCGAGAATGTAAATCGGCGCGTCCTTGATAAACGCCCGCGCGAGATTGATCCGGCTCAACAGCGCATCCGGCCAGGCGGCGCGCGCCATGGTGGTGCAGCGGGTTTCAAGGCCGAGATCGAGCGCATTGCCGTAATAGCGATCAATGCCGAGTTTTGCGGCGATGGCTTCGAGCTGCTCATCCGAGGCGTCGGGTTTGGCGAGGCGGATGTTCTGCGCCAACGTGCCGTGGAACAGATCGAGCGACTGCAAGCCGACGCCGATGGCCTGGCGCCATTCGCCCTTGTCGAGCTGACGCAGATCGAGCCCGTCGATGAAGATCGATCCGGCCTGTTGCTGATGCAGCCCCAGCAGCACCCGCAACATGGTCGACGTGCCCGAACCGCTGCGTCCATAGAGACACAGAAGTTCGCCCGGCTTCACCTCGAAGGAAACGCCGCGCAGCGTCGGCTCGCGCTGGCCGGCGTAGCGGAACGAAACCTTATCGACGGCGATATTGCCCTTGAACGTCCTCGGGATGGTCGGCCCGCCATTGGGTTCGCGTTCGAGCGGCAGGCGCACAAGACGGTCAACCTGCTGCAGGCTTTGCAGGGTCTGGCCGAGCGTCAAACTCGACAGGAAGATATTGCGGATCGGTCCGAGCACGCGCCAGGACAGCGCCATCACCGCGATCAGCGCGCCGCTGGAAAGGTTGCCCTCGAGCACCATGCCGACGCCGATGGCGAGAACGGCTACGCCGGCGATCGCCACCATGGACTGCGAGAATGTCTGCAGCAGGAAATTCATCTGCCGCGTTTTCATGTTCGACATGGCCGCTTCCGCCGAAAGCTTGCGGTGACGGCGCAGCCAGACATGCTCGGCGGCGAGGTCGTTGATCGCCCGCTGCGAGGTCAGCGCTTCAGCGGTCAGGTTGTTCAGCATGGAGCGGGTTTCGCCGGATTTGCGGATGAGCGCGCCGGTGCGCGGCACGGCCCAAGCGGCGACCACCGCATAAAGAACAATAAGCGAGATCGGCGCCCAGACGAGCGACCCGCCGATAAAGGCGATCACCATGATGAACAGGACGATAAAAGGCAGGTCGAACAGCGCGCTGGCGAGCGGGCCGGTGAACACTTCATGGAGCGACGTCATCTGCCGCAGGCGCGTCAATTGCGAGCCGATGGGCGCATCTTCCGTATGCGCCAGCGACAGGTGCAGCAGATGGCGGAAAGCGGTTTCGTTCAACTGCGCGTCAAGGCGGGCGCCGAAATAGGCCTGCAACCGGACGCGGATCATGCGCAGCACGTAGTCGGCGGCGGCGATCACGATAATGCCGATCGTCAGTCCGGCGAGCACGTCATAGGATTTCGTGGCGATGGCCTTGTCGTAAACCGTCATCACGAAGACCGGCGGAGCCAGCGCAAAGAGATTGACCACAAAGCTGATCAGAAAGATCTGCCGGATGTGCGGCGCAAAGGCTGTGAGCATCTGCGCTGTCCAGGCCGGCGGATTGACAGCGGTCTGGGCTTCCGGCCTGGCGAGGCTTTCGGGAAATATCGCCACCGCTTCAATGTCTGCGGGACCGGCGTTTTCGCTTTTGCCGGTGGACGGATTGAAGATCACAAGATCGCCGTCGCGCGTCAGCCGTTCGGCGAGCTTCACCGACCCGTCCGCATAGCGCAGGAAACAGGGAAGGTATTCCGGACGCAAATTCGCGGCGCTGGCGGGTTCGGCTGTGGTCGCGAAGCCAAGCCGGTGCAAAACGGTGCGGAACGACGCAATCGTCGAAACGTCCTCGGCATGCGGCATGGATTCAAAGATGCGACGTGATCCCTGCACCCAGTCGGTCAGCTTCAGGAACCGTTCGATAACGGCGAGGCAATCCTCGTCCGTCGCCGTGCCTGCGGCGGCATCGGCGCGAAAGGCGGCGCTGATGCGGTTCTGCAGATCGCGCACCGGATTGCCGGCGGTTGCGGCGCCGGACTGTTCGCTCATGGTTTCGAGAGTTTCGGTCCGCTCGTTCATGACGCGCTCCGCAGGCTGGCTTTGGACGAAACGAGCGACAGGACGCCATTTTCAATGGAATAGGTGCGGTCGGCCAGTTTCAGCAGCGACGGGCGGTGCGTAGCGATGATGGTGGTGACGCGGCCATGAAGACGGCTCAGCGCTTCAATAAATTTCTGTTCGCCCGCCATGTCGAGGAGCGTGTTGGCCTCATCGAGAATCAGCACCGACGGCCGCATGGCGAGGGCGCGCGTCAACGTCACGCGCTGGGCGGTCGGCGAAGGAATGTCGCGGCCCGCAGAGCTTTTCAGCATGGTGTCGTAACCGAGCGGCATGCGGATGACTTCTTCGTCGAGCCCGGTGAATTTCGCCGCAGAAAGGGCGACCTTCGCCGGCGTTTCGCCGAACAGCGTGATGTTGTCCAGAATGCTGCCGCGAAAGATGACGGGATTGAGCCCCACATACCGGACATGGCGGCGCACCGTGTTCCGGGACTCCGGCCCGTAGACATCTTCGCCAATGCGGACCTCGCCCCTGATGACCGGCGCGTCCTGAATGATGGCGCGCAGCAAACTTGTGCGCCCGCACCCATCGGCGCCCGTGATGGCGATGAATTCTCCCGGCGCGATGTCCAGATTGAGATTTTCAAACAACGGCGCCGCATCGCCAAACTGAATGGTGAGCTCACGCAGAGACACCGCTTTCGGGGAAAACCGCTCCGGAAAACGCGGCGGCGGAAGGGGTGTGTTCTCTGCGCTGTCAAAAATCGACGCCACGCGGGTGCGGCGATGCTGGGCAAGTTTGATTTCGTTCCAGCTGCTGAGCGACTTCATCAATGGCTGCAGCAACTGCGAAGACAGCAGCATGCAACAGGCGAGCGCGCCAAGCGTAAGACGGCCGTTCAACACCAGAATGGCGCCGCAACTGACGATCACGATGGTCGAAAGCGACGCATAGGCGTTGTTGTAGGTCTGCGCGGCGCCCGTCAGGTTGATCATTCGGCGCGTCACCATGCTGGCCGCAGCCTGAAGGCTTTCATAGCGGCGCATGATCTGCGGTTCCATGGCGCCGGCCTTCACCGTCTGGATGGCGCGCAGCACCTCAATGATGAAATCCTGCTTGCGCGCGTCAAAGGCTTCGCGATCTTCGACGGTTTTGTTGAGCGACTGCGTGCCTTTCATCGCCAGGTAGCCGAACAGGGCGAACAGGGCGACGACGGCGGCGAAGATGGTCCCGCCGACCAGAATGATGACAGCGGAAAAAACCGGGATGAACAGCACGTCGACAATGACGGTGCGCGATTGCGCGCTGTAATGATTGCCAAGCCCGCTTACCGAGTTGAGACGCTCCATATGTTCGCTTGTGGTCGCCTTGCTGAACTCAGACGGACGCGCGCTCAGCATGGCGCCGAGCCCGCGCGCAGACAGCCGGTGCGTATAAGACGCTGCCGTCCAGTTGATGATCATCGACCGGAAATATTTGAGCATGCCGTCGATGACGATTACGCAAGCAAGCAGCACGATCAGCGCCGCCATGGTGTCATAGGCGGCATTCGGCAGCACGCGATCATAAACCTGCAGGATGGTCAGCGGCAGGGCGAGCGCCAGCAGATTGATGATGGAGGAGGAAATGAACGTGAGCGTGGAAAGCGGCGGCGGACGCAGGCCATGCTGGTCGGCCTCGCCGTCATGCAAAAGCTCGGACGCAAATTCTTGCAACAAGGAACGCATACTGAATAAATCTACTTATGGCCGCCTGATTCATGATCTGTTTATGATGAATTCCTTTCGGAATGATAATCACGGCGTCACAAAATCGGAGAAAAAGTTATGTTTTACCGGGTGTTAACCAGGTCGATAAGTTTCTGATTAAGTGTCTCGGATTAAGGTGCGGCGATACAGTAATGAGTAGAACACCGTTATGGCAAAAGATCATCCCGAATCCCGCGAAGCGACTGACAGCGCAGGCCGCGCCTTTGCCGAGGAGCAAAGAGCAGCGGACGACGCCGCATTTGAAAGCGACAAGGAAGCGCTGAAAAAGGCGAGGGAAGGTGAAAAACCTGGCCATGCGGGCGATGATGCGGCTGAAGCGCATGGAACGCTGCATTTCGGTGAACAAAACCTTAACGAACCGGTGAAGGAGTTTGAGGGCGATCAACAGGCGGCGCAAACGGCGCCCGGCGCTCCGGGGGACAGCCTGCCGTCGCGTGGCGGGAAATCTTCCGGCGATGACGCCGCGCCGAACGCCAATGTGCAGGGCAAAGCGCAAAGCGGCGGCGCTTCCGGGCTTTCTCCGGTCGATGCGCCAGCCGAAACGACCGATGGCGAGGCGTATTCCGTCAGCGCCCGCAACACCAATGCCGATGCTGCATTCAACTTGAATGCGCGCGGCCCGCGCAGCGGCGACAACGACACGCCAGCGGCCTTGAACGCCCGCACGACGACGGGCCGGCCCGCTGCCGATCAGGAGACAGAAGAAACGCCGGGCGTAGAAAATCCAGTCACTGGCGGCGAAGAGCAGCCGCCGGCAGGAGAAAACGGCGAAAATGGCGGTGAGAACGGAGAAGGCGGTTCAACGGGCGAAGAGCCAACGCCGCCCAACCAGGCGCCGCACGCCATAACCATTGAACAGGTTGCAGCGTTTGAAAACGAGCCGGGCGCCGCCATTGCCGCGCTTTCCGCTACCGATCCTGACGCCGGGGATGCGGTGACTTTTTCGATTTTCTCAGATGCGTCCGGGCTTTTCGAGGTCGTTGGCGCCCAGTTGCGCCTCAAGGACGGCGCCGCGTTTGATTTTGAAACGCAGAACCAGTTCGAGCTGGTTATTCGCGCGACCGACAGCGCCGGAAACACACGCGACCAGTCGGTTACGGTTGATGTGTCGGATGTGAATGAAGCGCCCTTCGACGTGGCGCTGAGCAATTTTGGCATTGCAGAAAACGAGCTTGGCGGCGTGGTCGGCACGCTGTCCGCCAACGACCCTGACTTCGGCGATAGCGTTGCGTTCACCGTATCAGATGACCGGTTCGAAGTGGTCGGCGACCAGCTCAAACTCAAGGACGGCGTTTCTCTCGATGCGGAAGAGGCCGCGCAGGTTATCGTCACCGTCACGGCGACCGATGCCGGCGGCCTCACGACCTCGCAGGACTTTACGATAGAAATTGCTGACCTGAACGAAGCGCCGACGGCGATTTCGCTTTCTGACTTCAGCGTCGCTGAAAACGATTTCGGCGGCGTGGTCGGAACGCTCTCCGCCAGCGATCCCGACGCAGGCGACAGCGTGGCGTTCACCGTATCCGATGACCGGTTCGAGATTGTCGGCGATCAGCTCAAGCTCAAGGACGGCGTTTCGCTCAATGCAGAAGAAGCCGCGCAGGCGGTTGTCACCGTTACGGCGACCGATGCCGGCGGCCTGTTCACGTCGCAGGACTTTACGATTGTTATTACTGACCTGAATGAAGCGCCGACGGCGATCGGGCTTTCAAATTTCAGCGTTGCTGAAAACGATTTCGGCGGCGTGGTCGGAACGCTCTCCGCCAGCGATCCGGACGCAGGCGACAGCGTGGCGTTCACTGTGTCCGATGACCGGTTCGAAGTGGTCGGCGATCAGCTCAAGCTCAAGGACGGCGTGTCGTTTGACGCCGAGTCGACCGGACCCATCAATCTCTCCGTGACGGCGACGGACGAAGGCGGGCTTCATATCACCGAAAACTTCTCCGTAACCGTAGATAACGTCAATGAAGGGCCTTCCTTGAGCGTTGTCAGCAGCGCCGGACTGAAAGCTTCCTACTACGATATCGGCCACGCGTTGAGCGATCTCGACCAGATTGATTTTGACGCTGCGCCCGATGCGACCGGGGTTGTCGATAGCCTCAATTACATGACCGGCAATCAGGCGTTCTGGGATGGCGCGCCGGGCGATTATTTCGCTGCAAAATACGAAGGCCTTTTGAATGTCACCGAAGGCGGCGTCTATGTCTTCAACATGGCGAGCGACGATGGCAGCATGCTGTATATCGACGGCGTTCCTGTGCTCGACAATGACGGGCTGCACGGCACGCAGACGCGCAGCGTCAGCGTAAACCTCGATGAAGGCGCGCACCAGATCGAAGTGCGCTACTTTGAAAATGGCGGGTCGCAGACCCTGCAACTGGCGTGGTCGGGCCCCGACACGGGCGGCGTCAATGAAGTGATCAGCGGCGAGGCGTTCCATCATGGCGCGACGCTCGACAGCCTGACGCTGGGCGACGACGCCGCTGGCGCGATTGTCGCGCAACTCGCCGTCAGCGATCCTGATGCGGGAGATGCGCACGTTTTCACAGTCGATGATGACCGCTTCGAAGTCGCCGAGATTGACGGCGCGATGGTCCTCAAACTTAAAGACGGCGTCAGCATCGACTATGAAACCGAGCAGTCGGTCGATGTCGCCGTCACGGTGACGGACTCCGGCGGCGCCTCCGACACGCTGAACTTTCCGATCGCCATTGAGGATGTGAACCAGGCGCCGGTGATTGCACTGGTTGGCGGAGAGGGCCTGCAGGCGTCCTATTACAATATCGGCCATTCGCTGAGCGATCTCGACCAGATTGATTTTGACGCTGCGCCAGACGCGACAGGCGTGGTCGGAAGCCTGAATTACATGACCGGCAATCAGGCGTTCTGGGACGGCGCGCCAGGCGATTATTTCGCCGCAAAATATGAAGGCCAGTTGCTCGTCAATGAAGGCGGGACCTACACCTTCTCGCTGGCGAGCGACGACGGCAGCATGATGTTCATCGACGGCGCGCCGGTCCTCGACAATGACGGCCTGCATTCCACCTCCACCAGAACCGTCACGCTTGATCTCGATCCGGGCGCGCACCAGATCGAAGTCCGGTACTTTGAAAATGGCGGTTCGCAAACCCTGCAGCTCGCCTGGTCCGGCCCGGACACGGGCGACGTTACGGAAGTCATCGGCGGCGAGAGCTTCCGCCTGCCCGGGTTTGAAGACAGCGATCTGCTCGGCATATCCGAGAACGCCGCCGGCGATGTGGCCGCGCGCCTTTCCATCACCGATGACGAGGATGCGCCGCTTGATATCGCGGTCAGCGACGACAGATTTGAAGTCGTCGCCGATGAGACCGGCTATGTGCTCAAGCTGAAAGACGGCGTTGAGGTCGATTACGAGAGCGCCTCCGAAATCAGCGTCACGGTTACGGCGACCGATGCGAAAGGCGAAAGCTCGGTTCAGACCTTCGCCGTTCCAGTGAGCAATGTCAGCGAGGCGCCGGCGGATTTCGGCCTGACGCCGGCATTCAGCAGCGGCGTGCTGGTGCTGAATCAGGATGGCGGCGCCGATGATGCTGCAATCGCAGCGAATATGGAATCGTTCCCGACCGACGCGCTGACGGTTGAGGTGCGCTTTACGTCTGATCAGACCAATGTCGGCGACGGCACGCCGCTATTCTCCTATGCGGCGAGCAACGGCTCTGACAATGAAGCGTTGATGTGGCTGGAAGGCGCCAGCGGCAATCTGAACATTTTCCTTGTCGGAACCAAGGTCAACACCGGCATTCCAAATTCTTCGCTGCTCGATGGCGAGGAGCATCAGGTGTCGTTCACCTGGGATCAGGAGTCGAACGATCTCAAAGTCTATGTGGACGGCGAACTCTCGTTTGATTCCTCGATCAATATCCGCGACCTGAAAGCCGGCGGCACGCTCGTCTTCGGTCAGGAGCAAGACAGCGAAGGCGGCAAATTCGCCAGCAACCAGATCTTCGAAGGCGAAATCGCCGAAGTGCGCATCTTCGATTATGCCCGCAGCGAAGCCGAAATCGCCGACCATGCCGGATCGCCGATCCAGCACCCGGACACGGAGCCGGGGCTGATCAACAACTGGCAGATGAATGGCGCCCATGGCGGCGCGGTTGAAGATCTCGCCGGCGGTGATGATCTGCAATTGTCGAACGACGCCCATGTCATCGGCGGCGACGTTTATGAAACGCCGACGATTGTCGAAAACAATCCGGGCGCCGTCGCCGGGGTTCTGTCAGCGACCGATACGGATACGGGCGGGGCCGTGACCCAGTTCGCCATCGCCAGCGATCCCTCGGGCGCTTTCGAGATTGTCGGCAACGCGCTCAAACTGAAAGACGGCGTCTCGCTCGACCACGAAACGCAGAACGCCTATGAAGTCGTCGTCGACGCCATCGGCGCTGGCGGCGTTGCGACCCAGCAGACATTCACCATCAATGTCGCCAATGTCGATGAATCGCCCGTCGATTTCTCTCTGGTCCCGACGCTGGGCGGACGGGTTCTGTCCCTGAACCAGGATGGCGGCGCGGATGATTCCGCCATCGCGGCGAATATGGATGGGTTCCCGACCGACGCGCTGACGGTTGAGGTGCGGTTCACCTCCGACCAGACCAATGTAGGGGACGGCACGCCGTTATTCTCTTATGCAGCGAGCAATGGCTCCGACAATGAAGCGCTGATGTGGCTGGAAGGCGCCAGCGGCAATCTGAATATCTTCCTCGCCGGAACCAAAGTGAACACTGGCATTACTAATTCTTCGCTGCTCGATGGCGAGGAGCATCAGGTGTCCTTCACCTGGGATCAGGCCACGAACGATCTCAAAGTCTATGTGGACGGGGAACTCTCGTTCGATTCCTCGATCAACATTCGCGACCTGAAAGCCGGCGGAACGCTGGCCTTCGGTCAGGAGCAGGACAGCGAAGGCGGGAACTTCGCCAGCAACCAGATCTTCGAAGGCGAAATCGCCGAAGTGCGCATTTTCGATTATGCCCGCAGCGAAGCGGAAATTGCCGAGCATGCTGGCGTCGAGATGCAAAATCCGGATACGGAGCCCGGTCTTGTCAACGCTTGGGTGATGGACAGCGAAACCGGCGGCGTCATCGCCGATCTTGCCGGCGGTAATGATCTTCACTTGCAGGGCGATGCCGAAGTGGTTGCGGGCAATGGCTCGGATGATCCGCATGTGGCGGAGAACCAGCCCGGCGCCAGCGTCGCCGCGCTGATGGCCCTTGACCCGGATTCTGGCGAGGCGATCACAGACTTTGTTATCGAGTCCGATCCCTCGGGACTGTTCGAAATTGTCGGCAATGAACTCAAAGTCAAAGCCGGCGTTTCGCTCGATTACGAAGCGCAGCAATCTCACGATGTGGTTGTAAGAGCCGTGTCAACAGGCGGCGAATATACGTCGATGACGGTATCCGTGCAGGTCGATGATGGCGTCGACTTCAATATGATCGCCGGTGACGCAGGCAATAACACGCTGCGCGGAACCGCTGGCGATGATCATATTTCCGGCGGCGATGGCAATGATAACATTGTTGGCCGCGCAGGCGCAGATCAGCTTTACGGCGGCGCTGGCGACGATGTGATCCGCGCCGATGGCGATGATACAGTCATCGACGGCGGCGAAGGATCGGACCGCGTCATCGTACAAGGCAACGGCGACTTCGCTATCGATATGGCGGCGTCGAATGTCGAACGCGTCGACGGCGGCAAGGGCAGCGATGCGATAGACGCCAGCGGCATGAGCGATGCGGTCCGCCAATATGGCAATGCCGGTGACGATATTCTGACCGGCGGCGCGGGTGATGACATCCAGCGCGGCGGCGCCGGTGATGATGTGATCTCCGGCGGCGACGGCAATGACGATATTGCCGGCAATGCGGGCGCCGACCAGCTTTACGGCGGCGCTGGCGACGATGTGATCCGCGCTGATGGCGACGATACGGTGGTCGATGGCGGCGAAGGATCTGACCGCGTCATCGTGCAGGGCGACGGCGACTTCGCTATTGATATGGCGGCGTCGAGCGTTGAGCGCGTCGATGGCGGCGCAGGCAATGATGCCGTTGACGCTTCCGGCATGACCGATGGGGTCCGCCAGTACGGCAATGCCGGCGACGATGTTTTGACCGGCGGGTCGGGCGATGATATCCAGCGCGGCGGCGATGGCGATGATGTGATCTCCGGCGGCGATGGCAATGACGATATTGCCGGCAATGCGGGCGCTGACCAGCTTTATGGCGGCGCGGGCGACGATGTGATCCGCGCTGACGGCGACGATACGGTGGTCGATGGCGGCGAAGGTTCGGACCGTGTCATCGTGCAGGGCGACGGCGACTTCGCTATCGATATGGCGGCGTCGAGCGTTGAGCGCGTCGATGGCGGCAAGGGCAGTGATGCGATTGACGCTTCCGGCATGAGTGATGGAGTCAGTCAATATGGCAATGCCGGCGACGATGTTCTGACCGGCGGGTCGGGCGATGACATCCAGCGCGGCGGCGAGGGCGATGACGTTATCTCCGGCGGCGCAGGCAATGATAACATTGCCGGCAACGCAGGCGACGACCGGATGACTGGGGGCGCTGGCGACGACCGGATTGTCGGCGGGGATGGAAACGACACAGCCGTTTTCAGCGGAAACCGCGCCGATTACACCATTCAAAAACTCAACAACAACACCTATCGCGTCACTGACAATCGCGACGGATCGCCGGATGGCGTTGATCGGGTTTCCACGGTGGAGACGTTCGAATTCGCTGACCAGTCGATCAGCGCCGAAAACATTCTGAACGCGCCGCCGTCGGATATCGCGCTCTCCCCGGCGACGTCGGTTCGCACGGTCGCCGCCTCCGTGGGCAACGCGCAGATCAGCACAACCACAGGCGGCGGCAGCGGCACGGCGTCTGTTAATTTTGCCGGCGCCAGCGGCGGCGAAATGATCACGTTTGCCTTCGCCTCCATCGACAACTCTTTCGAGATGCTCGTCAACGGCCAGTCCCTGTCCGGTGAAGTGCTGCAATTGCAGTCGAACGTCTACAACCCGGCCAGTCAGGCGTTTCTTCAGTTTGAAGACGGGTCGGCGATGAACTCCCCCTGGGTTGCAAATGGCGACGGCTCGCCGCGCTTGATCGTGCAGGTCAGCGAAGCTGGCGTAGAGGTTTTCGCCATGCGCTCGCCGAACAGCGGCGACTATGAAGCCATGACGATCGTCAACGGTGAATTTACTGCGCCGGAATTCGCCGCAGACGGCAATAACACAGTGACAATTGTCAATCCTGACGATGACGGACCTGACGGGCTCAGCGTGTCGGTATCGGCGCAGTTCGATGAAACGGTGCAGGGGCCGGTGGAAGGCGAAAGCGGCGCCATCGTCGGCACGCTGTCGGCAAGCGATTCAGATGCGGCCGCAGCGCCGAGTTTCGCGATCGCCGACGATCCTTCGGGCGCCTTCGAGGTGATCGGCGACCAACTCAAGGTAAAGGATGGAATGAGCCTCGATGCATCCGATCAAACCTCCCATGACGTCACGATCGACGTGATGGATGAGCATGGCGCCATCTATCAGGAAACGCTGACGGTTGAAGTGCAGGCGGCGCGGCCCGCAGCATCGCAGTTTATCTTCGGCGACGATGACGGCAATAACCTTGCGGGCGGCGCCGGCGATGACTCGATCTATGGCGGCGCTGGCGACGATACGCTCCACGGCGCCGGCGGCGACGACTTCCTCTCCGGCGGCGACGGGTCCGATATTTTCCTTTACGAAATGGGCGACGGATCGAATGACATGGCCGGCGGCGCTGGCGATGGCTGGGTCGATGTCATCCAGTTGAGTGACAGCGCCATGTCATTGGGCGAGTTTGGAACGGACTGGACAATCGATCTGACCAGCGGCTCAATAAACTCCGTAGACGAAGGATCGGTGATCTTCAGCGACGATGCGAGCGGGCACATTAACCTGAGCGACGGATCGGTCATCAACTTTACGGAGATCGAACAGGTTACGTTCTGATCAGTCCGGTTCGATCTCGAATGACTCGAGGATGATTCCTGTCGCGGCCGCCAGTTCATACTGACTGACCCGGACTTCAAATTCCGCCTGTGACGCATTGATCTGTGCAATGACGAGATCGCGCTGGCCGTCAAGCACGTCGATGACGCTGCGCTGGCCGGCTTCGTATTCCATCTGCAGGCCTTTGACGGACTGGCGTGCAGCATCAATGCCGGATCTGGCGGCGACAGCGCGGGCCGTCGCTTCCGCCAACTGGCGCCAGCTCCGGTAGACCACTTCATCGACGGCGAGAACCGCCATGGTGACCTGGGCTTCCTGCTGCGCAACCGATGCGTTGGCGCTCTGCACGCCGGCGATGTTATTTCCCTGCCGGAAGATCGGCACGCGCATCCGCGCAAGGAGTTGGAATTCTTCATCGTCCTGCGCCGGCAGAACCGGATCGTCGCCATAACGCTTGTAGTAGCTGCCTTCCAGCGTCAGCTTTGGCGCAAAGGCGCCAAGCGCGGCGTTCTTGTCCAGCTTGGCGGCGGAGGCGGCGGCGTCTGCGGCGGCGATGGCGGGATTGTTGTTGTGCGCGACAGAGATGGCTTCTTCTGCGGAAGAAAACACGCCGGCGAGATCCTGCGTGTCGGCGATCAGCGAAACCGGCGGCGTCACGCCGACAATGCGCGTGTACGCTGCTTCCTGTTGCGCAAGACTGGTGCGCGCCTGGCCAAGATCGACTTGCGCCTGCGCCAACCGCATGCGCGCCTGTTCGACGCCAGTGCGGCTTTGAGCGCCGGCTGCTGAGCGTTTTTCCGATATGGTGAGCTGCTGATTGACCAGCGCCATATTCTCAACGCGATGCTCGACGATTGATCGCGCAAGAATGACGCTCGCATGCGCGCGCGCCGCTTCCAGCGCGGTCTGCTGCATTACTGAGAGCAAAGACAGATCCGATTGTGAAACGCGCGTTCGCGCTGCGCGGAAACGGTTGATCGCGGAAAGACCTTGAAAGACCGGCTGGACAGCAGTCACGCCAAGCGTGGTTCCGTCGCTGTCGGTCAGACCCTGCAACGTGTCGCTGCGCCAGTTGTCGTCAGTATAAGTCGCGCTGGCTTCAATCTCGGGCAGAAACCCGCCCAGCGCGCGGAACCGTTCGGCCTTGGCGGCGTCTTTTTGCGCGGCGGCGATTCTGATTTGCGGATTATGCGCCAGCGCTGAACGAATGGAGCCTGCGACCGATCCCACCCCCTCTGCGCCCAGGGCCGGGCGTTCGCCCCCCTGATAGGCCTCGTAGACGCTTCCTCTGAGGTCGCCCTCTTCTGCCAATGCCGGCGCAAAGGGCGCCGCCGCCGCAAAGGACGACACGCTGGCCATGGCGAAAAGGCGCAATCTTACAAACATTTAGGCCGTATTCCGTTTCGCAAAACCGATACCGTGAAAATGGTTAACGATATATGACCCGGCCCCGCCGCCTGATGGACGGCAAGTTCCACGTCTCAAACCAGAAAGCGGAGATTCGGCCTGCGGCGCCATTGGGCGCTTGCAGCTTCGCGGGAACAAATCGGAGATGATTGAACTGGCGGAGACGAAGGGATTCGAACCCTCGATACCCTTTTGAGGTATACTCCCTTAGCAGGGGAGCGCCTTCGACCACTCGGCCACGTCTCCGCCGCCGGTAATGCCCGGAAACGGAAGGCTTGGCAAGGCGCGAATAAGCGCGGCTATCATCAGGGCAGGTGGAAGTTCAGCGGCCGCCCGGCATGCCAGTGCTGGTCCGAGAGTCATCTGTGCTGCAACCGGTGGCGCCGCCCTGAAGTTCCGCAAGCATGCCAGCGTTCAGGTCGGCGGATTCTGCATCTTTATCGGCATTGCGCGCGATGAAGTCCCGATAGGTGAGGCATGAATCCATTTCCGTGTCGGCCACGCTGAAATCATCGATATCGTCAACGATGTCCTCATCAAGCGGCGGCGTTTCCAACAGAATGATTCTTTCCTCGGTGAGCGAAATTTCCGAGTCGCTTGCCGGCAAAGGCGGCGCCGAGCCGGCGGCGGCGGCGGCTGTCTCAGCGATAAGCTCATTCACTGGAACGGACGAAGGTTCCGGCGCCGCTTCGGCAACTGGTTTGTTCACTTGTTCGCTCGGCGCGCTGACAGGCGCCAGAACGGGTAGCGGTTCGGGCTGACGTTTCACCTTTCGGGATGAATCTGGTTTATTTTTTTCAGCGTTCGGCGGTGCTTCTTCGCTGAAGGCGATCGGCGAGGGCGAAGCTGGATCGGCACCTGGTGCAACGAGCGGCGCACCGGCATCTCCGGGCATGCGCGGCGGGTTGTTCATTGCATAACGCCGCGCACGATCTGCGGTGCGCTGCGGCAATGGCGGAAGCGATTGAGTTCCAAATCGAGCCGCCGCTTGCGCCAGAACGAGTGACGGCGCCGGCGCCTTGGCGACACGGTGAAGCGCGCCACCGCGCTCAATATCTGCGTGAAGCTTGCCGGGTATCGGATTGTCGCTCAAGCGCCCGCGATAGACCTGAACGTTCTCCAGCACGCGTTGCACATAATTGCGCGTCTCTGAAAACGGAATGAGTTCAACCCAGTCCAGAGGGTCGACAGCATCGCGTCTGGGATCGCCATAATCAGCCACCCACTGATCGACCCGCGCAGCGCCTGCATTATAGGCGGCTAGCGTCATGATCAACGAGCCGTCAAATCTGTCGATCAAATGCGACAGGTGAGCTGAACCGATTGTCATATTGTAAACCGGATCATCCAGCAGCGCATTGCGGGAATAGGTCAGCCCTTCTTTTCGCGCTGTGATTTGCGCGGTCGTCGGAATGAGCTGCATGACCCCGCGTGCGCCGGCGCGTGAGAAGGCGCGGGGATTGAATTCGCTTTCCTGGCGGGACAGCCCCAAAATGATTTCCGGCGCGACATAGCGTGACGCCTCATCGGGAACGAAGACCAGCGGATAGGCGACATCAGGCGTAAACGCTCCGCGCTGGATGGCCACTTTGCCGGCGCGGACTGTCAAATGCGGCGCGCCTTCGCCGTCCGTGAGTTTGGCAAGTTCGAGATATTCGCCGGGACGCTCGAGCTGATCGTCAACATGATATGCGAAAACCATGAACTCATAGTCCATGTCGAGATCGCTCAGGATGCGCAGCGCGGCCACTGTCGGGCGTGAAGCAAACAGCGCCCGGTCCTCAGGTGTAGAACGTGAGACAGCCGGAAACCTCGAAGACGCATGCACGCCGCCGATCGCTTCGGCGGCGAGTTGTCCGTAATATGAGTAGAAATATTGCGCAGCGTTAGCGAAGTAGATAGCCGCAAGTTCTTGCTCTCCCTTCGCCGCCGCGGCGCGTCCGAGCCAATACTGGGCGCGTGACGTCGAGATTGGAGATTCCACGGCTGAAGCGAGTGCGAGGAAGTGCGTCTCGGCGCGTTCAGGCGCATTGAGAAAACGCAGCGCGATCCAGCCTGCGTAGAATTCAGCATCCGCGTATTCAGCCCCTTCCGTCATGCGATGCCCGGCGGCGACGGTGTAGGCGTCAGCGAAACGTCCATTCTTCAGCGCCCATCGCATCAGCAGGTTGCGTTCGTTCCACCACCGTTCGCCATCTCGCAGCGCTTCCGGATCGTCCGGGGCCATCTCAGCAAACGACATGGCGTATTGTTCTTCACCGCGGCGGCGGTGATAGCGAACTGCAGCAAGCAATACGCCGGAATCGAGCTTGTCAGCCTGCGGCAGGCGTTCGTACAATTTTTCCGCACTGGACGCTTGCAGGAGAAGGGCGGCGCGCGCTTCGGCCTTGCGGCGCTCATCGCTGTCGAGATACGGGAATATCCGTCTGGCGTTTGTAACCTGGCGCCCCCACAGCAACCGGTCAACGCGGGCTGCGTGGTCTTCTTTCGATAGTCTGCCGCTATATTGAGCGAGTATCTTTTGTTCTTCAGACAGCGTTAAATTGTCCGTCAGCCACGCATCGCGAATGTGCCGCTCGCTGCCGATTTTATCGCCGACCGCGAGGAGCGCGCGCGCCAGTTGAATCTTGCCGGTTCCGGTGACGGGGTCTCGGCTGTCAAAAAAGGCGAGAACCTGATCGGCAGGCGCGTTGCTGGGAATTTTCTTTTCAACGAAGGCATGAATTCTGGACCGGGCCGGCCAGTCAGGGTTCGAATCCAAAAATGAATCCGCGACATTGAAATCAATCGCAGGATCCTCAGCCATGAAATACATCCACTGACCAAGGCCTTTAGCGATCGGATCCGACACCAGATCGATAAGATTGATGGCGGTTGGATATTGACGGGCTTTCAGCGCCGCGGCCGCAGCCACGAGTCTGTCTTTGTCTCCCCGGCTCACATAGGCCGGACCGGGGGCGGGAGGCTTCAGACGGGGAGAAACGCTGACTATCGAAGCGGCCGCGCTGGCTGCGGGAGGGCTTATCGACAGCGCGATAACAGCCCCAACCCCCAGAAAGCCCTTGATCCCCCTCACAAAGCGCCTGCCAAATGTGCTGGCTATCCCCTTGGGCGCTGAACGCATCATACAGACGTACTCCCGCTTCAAATCACCATTCCGCCGCACAATAGCCCAAACCCGCCGGCATCAAAACATCCGCGGCTTGCTGAAACGGCCATGTAGCGGTATCGAGAGCTTAAATTTGAGAAAATCGAGCCAATGAAACAGTTTAGAGGGTCCATTACGGCCCTGATCACCCCATTTCGGAACGGAGCCGTAGACGAGCGCGCTTTTCAACAGCTTGTCGAAAAGCAAATCGAAGCCGGAACCCACGGGCTGGTGCCGGTGGGGACAACTGGCGAATCCGCCACCCTTTCCGACGAAGAGCATGAACGGGTGGTGACGCTGTGTGTTGAGGCGGCGGCGGGCCGCGTTCCAGTGATCGGCGGCGCCGGCTCGAATGAAACGGCATACGCCATCTCTATGGCCAAGCGTCTGGAAAAGACCGGCGTCGATGCGATTCTCTCTGTTACGGGGTATTACAATCGGCCAAACCAGGCAGGGTTGATTGCGCACTACACAGCGCTGCATGACGCCACGGATATTCCTATCATCCTTTATAACATACCCGCGCGAACGGTGGTTGGGCTGTCGCGAGAGACCATGGCGGTGCTTTCGCGGCTTGAGCGCATCGTTGGCGTGAAAGACGCAACCGGCGATTTGGCTCGCGTCGCACTGCAGCGCATTGAATGCGAAAAGAATTTTATCCAACTGTCTGGCGAGGACATGACGGCCGTCGGATTCAATGCCATGGGCGGCGCCGGCTGCATTTCGGTTGCTTCGAATGTTGCACCCGAATTATGCGCGCACATGCAGGAAGCCTGCCTCAATGATGATTATGTCACGGCGCGCATGCTGCAGGATCGCCTGGCGCCCTTAGTCGATGCCTTATTCTCGGACGCCAGTCCCGGGCCGACAAAATACGCACTTTCATTGATGGGACTGTGCACGGACGAGCTTCGCTTGCCCATGGTTGCGCCGAACGATGCGGTCAAATCCAAAGTACGCACAGCGATCAAAGAGCTTGGCTTGATCGACTGATGGCCTCCAAGGAAAAAGACGGACGCAAGATCGTGGCGGAAAACCGTCGCGCGCGACATGAATATTTTGTCGAGGACGTGGTCGAGGCGGGAATTGTTCTCACTGGCACAGAAGTCAAAGCGCTGCGCGAAGGCAAGGCGAATATCGCTGAAAGCTATGCTTCACCGGAAGACGGGGCGATCTGGCTGGTCAACGCCAACATCCCCGAATACTCGGCAGGCAATCGCGAAAACCACGAGCCGAAGCGGAAGCGAAAATTGCTGCTCCACAAGAGGGAGATTCAAAGGCTCGCGCAGGCTGTAGAGCGCAAAGGATATACGCTGACGCCGCTAAGGCTGTATTTCAACGAGCGCGGCAGAGCGAAACTGGAACTCGGATTGGCGCTGGGCAAGAAACTGCACGACAAACGCGATACGGCCAAGGATCGCGACTGGAGCCGGCAAAAGCAACGTTTGCTCCGCGATCGCGGTTAACCCGCGCCCGAGACTGAAACTTCCTGATTTTCGCGCAACACCGCCAAGGCCAGCGCCACGCTTTCTTCAATGCAGAACCCTTGCGGACGAGCACATGCTGCGGTGCTGACGTGAATTCCATAGAGCAAATCATCATCCGTGCTGCGGAAGACGGTGTTTTCCAGAACGCCGCGTATGCGCAACGTGGCGTTTTCCGCATTCCGTTCTGTGGTTGCGGGCATCATCACCAGGAAAATATCTGTAGCGATGCGTGCGACAAGATCTTCAGCTCTGGTGACGCGATTGATGAGCCGCGCGGCCTGATGTAACGCCCGCTTGCCGGGCTCAGGCTCGCCTTGCTCTGTCGACGCTGTTTCAATGCGCAAAGCCGCAAGGGCCATGGGGCGCCCGGTCTGATCGGCGCGAGAGCACAAACGCGCTCCATGTTCCGCGAGGAATGTCGCCGTAAACGCACCCGATGATGCGTCCCGAACGCCATCGCCCTGACATGCCTGCAGAAACTGGCGCATGGTTTTCAGCAATCTCGAACGGCGCGCTGAGACTTGCGCTTTTGGTCCAAGATCGTCGACTAACTGGGTTTCCAGAATGAAATCGGATGCGCCGCGTCTCACGTAGTCGGCGGCCTTGTCGGGATCATCCAGCGGAAAAATCACTGGCATGCCTGAATGCTTGGGATGACGCCGCAGCGATCTGACCAAACTCAGCAATGGATCCGATTCACTCTTTGGCAGAAATATGGCGACATCGAACGCGTTGCTTTCTATAGCCCGCAGCGCTTGTCCGGCCGAGAATACGCACACGCACTGTTCGGAAATCGGTTGCAAGACGTTTAAGGCGCTAAGAGCTGTCGGCCCGGCTTCTCCGGCGATCAGCATTTTTAATGGAGCTGTTGAAGCTTCAATCATGGGGAAATCATTAAGCCGGCTAAGTGTCGCCAGTGTCTTCAGTCGTTCGCCCGCTTCTTCGGCGATATTCCGCAATCTCAGAATTTGTCTGCAGCGCTCGATCAATCCGTCCGGCGAGGTCAGGACGGTGATCAGCTCACCATGCCGGCGCAAGGCTTTGCGTGCGGTTTCGTCCATATAACTGTCGATAATCAGCAGGATGGATGATTCCGGCGACCGCTTGCGAAGGAGGGCTGCGATCGATTGCGCTTTGCGGCTGGAAACCGGCTTGCCGCGCAAATCGATGAGACCAATATCGGCATGGCAAGCGTCTTCATGTGAGACGAGTTCATAGCCAGCGTCGCAAAAACTCAAGGTTAACGCCTGACGCGAAGGTTCATCTCCGACATAGATAATGCGCGCTTTAGGGTCAGCGGAAATCGTTTGCTGCATGAAGTTACCCGGCCGGAGGCGTTTTGCCTTTTCGTCGTTCAGCGCGGCGTTCGCGCCGCCGGGAGTTTATTCAAGATACGGGCCGCAGGAAGGTCGGACTCTGTCTGTTCGTCAATTTCTGCTTGCGTTGCTGAGACAGTTATCGTGCCGCCGCCAGAAAGACACACATCCTCTTCGCCCATAGCGGGAAATACGCCACGCGCCGCACGCTCCTGATAGCATGGCAGGGCGGCGAGAAACTCCTGCGGTTTCTGATCTGGCCCGGCTTCGCGATAAAGCTGAGCGGTGGAGATGCCGACATACCTCCAATGCCAGGGCTCGTAACTGTCTTCGCCCGGGAGGTAATTGTTGCCGGGAGGGTATGAAAGGATAAATCCGAAGCGATACGCATTTTCCTCGAAGCACTGATAGGCGCGATCGGACGGCCGCATGAAGCGGTTATCGACATTTACGTCAGCGGCAAGGCCGGTCTGGTGCTCCGACATGCCTGGCGGCGTTACAGTTCCCTTGGAGGCGTTATTTGCGTACAGAACCCGTTGGGTCGAATAGGAGCGATAGCCGGAGCGGAGCGAAATTCGTTCGCCGGATTCTGATCGGCACAGGGATATGAGTTGCGCCAGTCTCGCGGGCAAATTGGCCTCACGTTGATCCGCATCAGTATCGCCAGCAAGTCGCAGTTTCATCTCATCTATATTTGGAGACTTGGCGGTCGGAATGGAAAACTCCGATGCGGACACAAGATCCATCGGCGCATAATTCGCCTCAAGGGTGAATTGCTGCGAAACGGGGCGGTTGATATCTTCGCGGCGGTCGCGTTCACGATTTGCGGCATAGCGTTGCGCGCCGAAAGCGTCACGAAACAGATTGCGCATATGTTCCTGAAGCGCTTGCGCCTCAGTAAAGCGGCCCTGCTTTTCGTATATTCCAGACAACATCTTGATGTACAAGCTGAGATCGGGGCTGTTGGCGCCTTTGACCTGTTCTTGCGCGTGGAAGGCGTCAAGATAGAGCTTTTCAGCGTCGTCGAGGCGCCCCATCGCCGCATAAACAGGTCCAAGAACGAGGGTCAGTTGAACCGTATCCTGATGATCCTTGCCCAGGAGTTTTGAACGGATCAGATAAGCGGACGACAATAGCCCAGCCGCCGCATATGAACTTTCTTCGCGCATGGCGTAAAAGGCGCCGAGCGACGCCATGTTGTGAGCGGTCGCCAGTTGTTCTTCGCGCGTGCCGGTTGAGGGCTCGTAGGGTCGCGCATGATTGAGCGCTTCTGAAAACAGAGTTGCAGCTTCCGCAACGCTTTGTGCATAATAGCTGCTCATGGCGTTCGGATCTGCGCTTTCCGCGCGTGCGGCGTCATCGCCCGCCAGATCCAGGAAGGACGCGTAAATCGCCACAGCGGATTCGATGTCGTCTGACAGAATGGACGCGCGCGCGAGCTTGTGTTCGAAAGTCGCCCGCTCTTTTTCCGTCATGTCGCGCGAGGATTTTGCGCCTAGAGCAACGCGCAGGAGGTATGCTGCCTTGTCGTGGCGGCGGCGGGCCAGCTCCGCGTCCGCTACCCGCAACATCAGAGGGGATAAAGTTTCGGCGTCTTCGCCGTTCTTGGCGAGCAGCGTGAGGGCTCGCTGGCCATGCGAGGCGGCGCGCGCCGGCGCGCCCTCGGCCGTGAGCTGGTCAAACCGCGACTTCGCGGCATCGGCATCGACGCGCACGACAATGTTGAAGTAAAGCGAAAAGGATAGCGCCAGCGCCAGGAACGTCCCGGCTAGATATGTTGGCGAACGCAACGTCATCGCCCCAAAACCCCTCGACTCAGTCGTGTCGGACCCCGTATCCCCAGTTGGTGACAATATCACTGGCGGTAAGGGGACGCGAGCCATAGACAGCAAATTTTTGGCCTGCGCTGGCGCAAATGGGCCGGTTTGGTTATGCCCGTTGGCATGAAATGAAGGGACGGTGGCCATGAAAGGCGCGGGAAGACGGCGAATCTATCTCATGCGGCACGGCCATGTGGACTATTTTGCGCCTGATCTGATAGACCCCCGGATGGTAACGCTGACGGAAACCGGAACAGAGCAAGCCGAGGCGGCGAGGGACGCACTGCAGCATGCTCAGTTCGATATTGCGGTTTACTCCGGATTGCCGAGGACCAGACAAACCGCAGAAATCGTCCTGTCGGGAAACGCCGCTCCCCCCGATTTGATCGCGCATCCGGGCCTTGAAGAGATAAAAAGCGGGTGGATAAAGGCGACCTCGCGCGAGGAGCTTGCAGCCCGCCTGGCGTTCAGTTTTGACGGTGCGGAAAGCCCCGGCGCTTGCTTTCTGCCGGACGGTGAAACCTTTGCGCACGCGCAAAATCGCATAGTTGCAGCGCTGGAAGAGCTTGTTCTCGATTCCGACTGGAGGTCCGCGCTGATTGTGGCGCATGAAGGCGTGAACCGCATCGCGCTTGGCTGGGCGTGCGGCGGCGGGCTCGCCACCATTTCGGCATTCGAGCAGGACCTTGCTTGCATAAATTTGATCGACATTGACGTCACCCCGACAGAGGACGGAACAGCGCTTCAGATCGAGCGCATGGCGATCAAGGCTCTGAACATGACCGCCTATGACTTTGTCAAAAAAGGACTTTCCAGATCGAGCCTCGAACATCTTTTTGATGTCGATTTCGGCGGCCTTCGGCCCCGCGCCGGCCCTGCCGACAGGAATTCAGCGTAATTATCGCCTTAAACCTTTCGCTGATTTGTGGTTAAATCACATTTGGGGATTTGGTGAGGGAGTAATCTGATGCCGTACGGAGTGAAGCAAGGCGTGAAAACGCCGGGCAATTTTACGATCGCGGATATGGCGGGGCTTGGTCTGTCCGGGGCCGCCGGCATTATTGCAGCGCTGGTCACGGACTACCAGCAGCAGGGTGAAGCCTCTGCGCTGTACACGATCAACCAATGGGTCGCGCAACTGGGCGGGATACTGGGTTTTTCTGATATCCCGTTGTGGATGGTTGTTGTCGGCATGACCGCCGTTGGCGCAGGCTCAATATTTTATTTCCAGCCGATTACGCGCCAGGGCGCCTTTGCGCAGGGCTTCGGGCTGCTCGCCGTCTTGATGACCGCAACACCTGCAAACCTCGCCGGAGGATTGCAGGGCATCAATGACAATCTGCCGGGTCTTGATCCCGTTGTTGAGGAAGTCTCATTACGCGAAGCCTCAAGCGGCGCACGCCTCTACAAGGCGGCTTATTCGGCGCAAGCAACGTATACTGAAATTCAGGACCGGCGCGGCCCGGACAAATACGATGTTCATCTTGTGGTTAACTTCCCGGATGGATTGCCCGCCGAGGTTGATACGATGATCCGTCAGGGATCTTTGCGCGGCCGCCTTCACAATGAAGACACCGATGAAACATGGAACCTGTTCCGTACGTCAGGCGGTACTGTGCGCCGCAGCGGTAATTCGCTCGTCATCCATGCGGGCGTTCCCGCCCGTTCGCCCTCCGCGCGGCTGTGGGTGCGGATTGAGGCGCAAGGTTACGCCATCCAGGTTGAATCCTATCAGGCAAGCATTGGCGGTGAGGTTGATTGGGTCGTTGATTTAACGCCTTCCAACGTGCCGCTCTTCGTGCAGCGTCTTGGCAAGAGCTACTGGTTTTAAAGAATTAAATCGGCAGCTTTATTTCTAAGCGGCGTTAATTGTGCACGTCTTTTCTCTGCCTGAGGAAATTGCGCACTGCTTCATCGCTCGATAAGCCCATGGCTCGGTCAAAAGCGGCATTTGCAGAATCGTGTTCGCCGATGGCTTTCAAAATGTGAGCACGCACCGCCCAGTACGGCTGGTGCGTTGTTATCATCCGGGACTCGATTCTATCGAGAACCAGTAGCCCATCTTTGTGGCGATGCGCGTTTGCGAGCGCAGCGGCATACCCAACCTCCGCGCCGGCTGACGGCGCGTATTCAAGCAACGCCTCGTAGAGTCGGATGATATCAAGGCTGACGTCACGCCCGCTCAATCGGGACGTAGCGTGCGCGGACTGGATCGCAGCTTCGAGCTGGTAGCGACCTGACCGTTTTAACGCCCACGCCTTGCCGAGCGCGTTTTCTGCAAACGCGATCAATCCATGATCCCAAAGGGAAACATCCTGTTCGGAGAGCGGAACATAAGCGCCGTTCACTAGCCTCGCATCTCTTCGCGCTTCCGCATGCGCCATTAACGACAACAGCCCCCATGCTTCTGGCTGATCGGGAGCGACGTCCGTCAAAACCTTAGCGAGGAATAGCGCTTCGCCGGTCAAATCGCCCCCGGGAGAGCTTTCTTGTGCGTCCCACCCGGCGCCGAACGCAGCGTAAATAGCATCCAGCACCGCGCCGATCCGAATATCCAACTCCTCCATAGGCGGTTCGATAAATGGAACCGCAGCAGCTTTGATTTTCCGTTTAGCGCGAACAAGCCTCGCGCTCATGGCGTTGGGCGACGTCAGAAACGCAGACGCAATGCGGGCAGCGTCGAGCCCCAGTACGGTTTGCAACATGAGCGGGGTGCGCACATTTTCATCGATTGCCGGATGGGCGCAGATGAACATCATTTTCAACCGCTCATCGGGAAAAGGAGCGTCGCTCGATGTGCGCGCTTCGGCTTCTTCAGCTGCAATCAACAATTGTGAGGAAGCAGCACTGCGAGTAGTGGCGCGGCGCGCGTTATCAATCAGTTTCCGACGCGCGGCGGTGATAATCCAGGCTTCAGGGGATGAGGGAACGCCCGTTCGCGGCCAATGTTCAAGGGCGGCGCGAAAAGCATCGGCAAGCGCGTCTTCGGCGCTGGACACATCTCCCGTGCGAGCGCACAGCCAGGCGAGGAGTCGGCCATAAGATGCGCGCACCGTTTGTTCCGCAACTGCGCGCGCATCGGTCACGTTATTGGCCGATATTCCAAACGGGCCGGACTTCTACATAACCGTAGCTGGCGCAGGGACAGCGCGCCGCCCAGTCCAGGGCAGCGTCGAGATTCTTTGCCTCGATCATATAAAATCCGCCCAGTTGTTCCTTGCCGTCAGCGAAGGGGCCGCCTTGCACCTGAGCGCCGCGGACGCGCTTTGCATTGCGGGAGTGATCAAGCGGATCCCCAGCAATGTAGGCGCTCGCGCTTTTCAGCGCTTCAGAGTAAGCCATATGCGCGCCAATGATCGACATCTGCTCGCTTTCCGGCATGGCCGCCCATTTGTCTTCATCATCGTAGAGCAGGAATACGTATTTCATTGCGCACTCTCCTGACCATAATCGGGAATAACGCGCACATCGACACATCCAGCCTTTGCAGCAGGGCATTTGGCCGCCCATCCAGCTGCCTCGGCGAGATTGTCAACGTCGATGATGAAAAAGCCGCCAAGCTGTTCCTTTGCGTCAGGAAAAGGCCCGTCTTCAACCTTGCGGGTTCCATTTCTCACCGATACGACCGTCGCTGTCGATGGCGGTTCGAGGGCGGCGCCTTGCAGAAAGACGCCCGCTTTTTCAAGCGACTCGCCATAGGCGTACCAGCCGCCCATATAGCCATCGAAGGCTTCCTGGTTGTCGCGCAGAGCGAAATCGTCCGGCGCTTCATTGGCCAGCAACATAATCTTCATCATTACCTCCTGTCTCATGCATCGCATCGACTTCAAGACGCATGACCGCCGACGATTTCGACATGCCGCTTCTATTTAATCCCCAAAGGTGCGGAGCAGGTTGTTGCGGATGTTCAAAAGGCGATTGTACACCGGCGAGGGGGTTCCGCACTCGCGCAAATCCGCAAGCGCTGTCTCCATCTCAAAGAGAAGCGCCCGGTTTTCCGGCGAGCGGACACGGCTTTTGATCCAGCCGACGCAAGCCAGGCGCGTTCCGCTTTGCACGGGTTCCACCCGATGCAGCGACCTCGATGGGTAGAGCACCACGCTTCCCGCGGCGCCGCGAATGGCGTCCTGGTGACCGGCATTATCGATGACCAGATCGCCGCCGCCGTATTCTTCGGGCGAGTTCAGAAATAATGTAAAGGACAGATCGGTTCTGTAGCCATGGATATACGGAGCGTCCACATGCTCCCCATAAGCCATCCCCGGGCCGTATTGATTGATGGTCAGCCGAATGAACCTGTCCGGTTGGGCGGCGGCGTCAAACACCGGATTTTTCTGGAGCGCAGCTTCAATTTTCGACAACGCCCCCTTTACCGGCAGGCTGGAAGGATCTGCTTGCTGGTTGCTTTTTACCGCGCGCGCGCCGCCTTTTGCCGTCTCCTTGCCGTCCCGCCAGTGTCCTGGCTCGGCGATTGCGGCGCAGATCGCCTGACATTCTTCGATCGACAGTATGTTCTCAATGTTCAGCAACATTGCCGCACCCAGTTAAGAATCATTTGCATCTAGATGAAGTTCGACTATCTTGCGAGGAATTTCTTCGGAGGAGCAAGATGACACGACGCCTGAAACTGGTGACCAGTCTTACCACACTGGCCGCGTTGAGCGCATTCACGCTTGCGGGTTGCAGCGGCGAAGGGGAGAGTCCTGAAGGCGAGGCGGGGCTGGGCTCCATTTCCGGCGAGGCCGAAAGCGAGGGCGGCGAGAGTGAAGGCGCCCCCGGTGGCGAGAGTGAAAACGAAGCGCTGAGCGGTGATGCGGCGACCGATGATGTCGCTTACATTCAACTCCTGGGGCTGGCGCGGGGGCACCTTGCAGCCTTTTACGAACTCTATCGCGGCGGCGCGATGGACATGGCGCAGTCGCATGCAAAGCACCCGGAAAGCGAACTCTATGTCGAATTGAGCGCGGCGTTTAAGGCGCGCGGCCAAAAGGGATTTGCTGAAGAATTAAGGGCTTTGTCCGCAGCCGCCAGCGCGGGCGGAAGCGTCGACGAGGAGTTCACAGCCGTCATCGCCGCAATCGACGCCCACATGCCGAATGTCCCTCCGAGTGTTACTTTGCTGGGCGTTGCCGAGATTGTGCGCACCGCAGCCGACGAGTTTGATATTGGCGTGGAGGATGATGGGGCCGTCTCAAACGCCCATGAATACCAGGACGCGTATGGCTTCCTGTCTGCGTCGCGCGATATTTTGTCCGCTATACAGACAAATGACATCAACGAAACCGAAGCCATCGGTCTGGCGCATGAACAGATTGAAACGGCTCTTACTTCGTTCGACGCCCTGACCGCAACGGATACCGAAGGGCGCGCGTCAACGCTGTACGGCGCCGCCGCAAGGATCGAAATTGCGGCCCGGGGATTGAACTAGCCTCTGACGGTTTCCGATAGACAGTTAAGAACGGATGTTCTACATACGTTCTTATGCTGGAAGGCGCAAATAATTCAATTCCCCATCCGGGCGGCGACCGTCCGCTCGCGTATTTGTTTATAGATTTCAACGCCTATTTCGCTGGGGTTGAACAGCACGACCACCCCGAATTGCGGGGGCGGCCGGTTATCGTCACGCCGCTCAATTCCGAGCACACCAGCGCAATCGCCGCCAGCTATGAAGCGCGCCCTTTTGGAGTAAAGCGGGGAACAATGGTGCGTGATGCGCGGCGGATGTGTCCGGGCATCGCGGTCATGCCCGCTCGGCACGATCGCTATGTCGCCGTCCACAAATTGCTGATGACGGAAGTTGAACGTCATTTGCCCCTCGAAAAAGTTTATTCCGTCGACGAAGCGGCCTTTCGGTTGTCGCGCTCAGAGCAAAATCCAGACGCAGCATTGGCAACCGCAAAACGCGTCATGGATGGGATCGCGCGCAATGTGGGGCCATCCTTGCGCGCTTCGATAGGATTGGCGCCGACCCGGCTCTTGGCGAAGCTGGCGGCGGAGCGCGTGAAGCCGGACGGGCTGACGGTGCTGACGATGGCGGACCTGCCGCATCGGCTTGCCGACATGCCGCTTACGGATATTCCGGGCGTTGGCGCCGGTGTCTCGGTGCGTCTCGCGCGAGCCGGCATTCATAACTTTCTGGATTTGTGGAAGTTGCAACCGAAGCAGGCGCGCGCGATTTGGGGCTCAGTTGTTGGCGAGCGCTTCTGGTATGGATTGCACGGTTATGAGACGGTCGAGGAGCCAACCAAGAAATCAATGATTGGCCATAGCCGTGTGTTGACACGTGAGCACGAGGACCCAGATAAAGCCCGCATCGTTGCGCGCGCGCTTTTGCTCAAAGCGGCGAGCCGGTTGCGGCATTATGAACTGTTTGCAAACACGCTCAGCCTTTCAATACGGCTCCGTCCTGACGGCGGCTGGCAGTCCGTCCAGCGACTCCCGCATTCGCAAGACAGTTTTTTGTTTCTGCACAGCCTGGACAAAATCTGGAGTGATTTTTTGCGATGGCGGGCCCGGAATAATAGTAACGGACGCATCGGCGGCGTAACCGTTTATCTGCACGGGCTATCGAAGCCGGGCGAGACCAACCTTGATCAGCTCGACCTGTTCGACACGCAACAGCGAAAATCTCGTGATTTGCGCCGTGAAAAATTGTGGTCAGCGATTGATGCAATCAATGCCGATCAAAACGCGAAATTTCGCCGGTTGGGCGGAGCCGCGTCCGATAGCAACGGCAAACGGTACGTAGCCCTCGCCAGCCAGTCCGGCCTCTCGTTGAATTATCTGGGCGCTAAAATTGCGTTTTCGCGCGTCCCCGACGACGTGGAGTTCCTGTACTGACGCTCCTGAGCCATCAGTGATCACGTCAGTGTCGTTGCTTGCGATTAAACATCAACGCCCGGAGCAATTGGTTCAGCGAGATTTTTGGCCCGCACGGCCAAATGCGAGCCCATAAAATGGATCGCCGACAGGAGTTCGGCGGCTTGATCGGCCGATGCGTATGAAGCGCGCACCTTGACGTGCCAGCCATGGGTTTTTACCAGCCAAAGCGATGTCCGGTAAGGCGTGCCATTGATGAGGCCGATTTCAAATCCGCCCGCAACCGGCGTCTCCATGCCGTTGATCAGTTCGGCAAGCTCGCCAGCATCTTCTTCCGCTTTCAGGCTGACAATCGGCGCTTCGACCAATTCCGTGACATTGTTGTTCTGCAGGATGCCTTGCACCGCTGCAGCAGCATGTTGTTCAAGCTCAATGTCGGGCCAGTAACTGGCATAGGCGGCGATCATGTCGCCATTATCGGCGGCCTGGTATAGGCATGACACGTCACGCCCCTGATCGTCGAACTCTACAACGCGGTCCAGGTTGAAGGCCCGTCCTTCAGCGCCCAGCGAAATCGATTGCGGGCACAAAAGGCCGCTTTCCACATGCCGCAAACGATTGTCGTCAATCACCCATCCGTCCTGCTGGAACGTGTTTTGCGCCTGGATGTAAAATGATCGGCCGGTATCGGCTTCGGGTTTGTTCCGTAAGCGGTCGGTGTTTGTGGTGGTTCTTATCACCGTGCGTTCATGCGCATTGATGTTTTTGTCATCATCGGCTGACGCCAGAACAGGCGCGCCGTCCAGCGAGCCAGATGTGATGTTGAGTTGTTCTGTAATCTCGATCCGCGACATGTGGTCGAGCGCGTAGTAATCATAGGGATTGACGCCGGAAAACTGGGCGGTTTGCGGGGCGCTTGCGCATGCGGAGACGGCGAAGAACGCAGCGGCTGGAGCAAGATGCTTTACGAACACGATAGATTCCTTCCGGCGCGGTTGCGCCTGTGCGGGTGATACATAGCCTGATGTCAGTTTTCGCCACGGCGCCAGAACGGGCGGCGGTTCTCTTCATGTTGCTGGCGGCCTTTAAGCTCTTTCGGATTCCAGGGGCCGTAACTGTAGCTGCGAGAGCCGGGCTGAGGCTGATAGCCAGTAAGGGTAACGCGTTGTTCAGCGGCGCCCATGGCTTGAGCAGGCTCGGTTTCCAGATATTTGACGCTCTTGGTTCGACGAAGCGAGTCCGGGAACAGCGACATCATTTCCATGATGTCTTTGGGCATGTCGCGCGAAACATTCAGACCGATTTCTTTCGCTTCGCCATAGGCGATTGGATAATCATGGGTCCAGCGGCCTGAGGAAAGTTGCTCGGAAATTGAAATTGCGGCGTTTTCCGATACGGTTCCGGTCAATAACTCTCTTGCGATCTTCTGCAGTTGATTGATCGCCATAGCGCCGACATCAGCCAGCACAAGCGTGTAATCGTCAGTGTTCTGAATCGGCTTTTCGCTCGCGACACGCACGACGGAGGCAGCCGGCAATCCGCCGATTTGCGGATCGATGGGCCCCAGCACAGCATGCTCGCTCAATACGATTTCATCTGCGGCAAGCGCGATCAGCGTGCCGCCTGACATGGCGTAGTGCGGCACAAACACCGTTTTCTTTCCGGGATGCGCCTTGATGGCGCGCGCAATTTGCACAGCGGGCAACACGAGACCGCCCGGCGTGTGCAGGATGAATTCCAGCGGCTTGCCCGGCGGGGTTTTGCGGATGGCCTCCAGTACGTCCTCGGCGTCGTTCAGATCGATGTAGCGCAGCATCGGAATGCCAAGCAGGCCCATGGGCTCCTGCCGGTGGACAATGGCGATAATCCGGCTTTTGCGCTTTTTCTGAACTTTAGTGAACTTGTTGACGAGTTCGGCGTGGCGCTGCTGATTGGCGAGGTTGCGCGAAAAAATAAACAATAAAATCAACAAGATCGGCAATGCGCCGAAGAACGCTTCCATGCCCCGATACCCCTCTACGCAAGACAGCGAGAGGAAGCTTAAGTTCTTTTTGGAAGCGAGGGAAGGGATGGGACCGTTGACGGCACGGCTTGCGCCGCGGAATATGGGGCTGACGGGCACAAGGCGGGCGCCCGTTCAGACGCGAAGCGTCCAAGTCCCGCTCCGATCCTTATGGATGGAGCGTGTCTTATGGAGCCTCACGTCGAAAGCGTTCTCAATGATATGTTTGGAACTCGGCGACCGTCGCGATGGGTGACGCGCGAGCGCCCCAAAATCGACCGCATCGCTTGTCCCTGGCTGATCCGCCGGTTCATCGATCCGCAGGCGGAGTTTCTCTATGTCCCGACAGGCGACGTGTTCGCCGTCGCCGAAAGGAAAAAAGCCGTCGCCTTCGACATTCCCGGCGCTGAGTTTTCCCATGGCGGGGCCGCATGCAGTTTCGACGCCTTCATCAAACGCTTCCAGCTTTCAGATGCCGGGCTTTTGAAACTGGCGCCCATCGTCCGCGGCGCCGACACCGACGCGCATGGCCTCGCGCCGGAATCCGCAGGGCTTCACGTGGTCGCGATTGGCATGGCGAAACTCTACGCCGACGATCACGATCTCCTGCGGCAGGGGCTTCTACTTTACGACGCACTGTACGCATGGCCCGCCGACCCTAAGGCCGAGCGTCACAGCTGGAAAGGCGCGGCGGCATGATCCCGGATGTCCTGATTTTATCGCGGCGAGACATTGCCGCGCTGCTGCGTCCCGAAGATTATCTTGAAGCTGTCGAGGCAGGATTTCTCGCCGCCGCGACGGCCCGTGCCGATACGCCGGCACCCATGCACATCGGCGCGGAGGGCGGCGCCTTTCACGCCAAGGGGTCCGCGCTTAGCGGCGAAGATGCGATCGTTGCGCTCAAACTGAATGGCAACTTTCCCGGTAATCCGCAGGTGCGCGGCCTGCCGACGATACAGGGCGCGATCCTGCTCTGCGACGCGAAGAAGGGTTCGCTGCTCGCGGTCATGGACTCGATTGAAATCACGCTCAGGCGCACGGCGGCGGCGAGTGCGCTTGCGGCTCGGCTGTTCGCGCGTCCCGAGGCGCGGACGCTAATGATTTGCGGTTGCGGCGATCAGGGCAGGGCCCATGCCGAAGCGTTGTCGCAGGTTCGCCGGTTTACCCGCGGCTTTGCGTGGGATCGCGACATGCACAACGGCGCACACGCCGTTTCTCGGGCCCGGCGACGTTTCTCCAGGCGCCTTTGTCGCCGCTGTCGGCGCCGACAATCCGGACAAGAACGAAATCGCGCCAGCGTTGATGGCGAAGGCGCGCGTCGTCGCCGATGTCGCCAGCCAGTGCGTGCAAATGGGCGATTTGCGCGCCGCGGTCGCCGTCGGCGTCATGGCGCCGGGCGATATTCACGCCGTACTCGGCGACGTTCTAGCCGGCAAGGCGAAAGGCAGAGTATCGGAGGAAGACATTTACATCTTCGACTCCACCGGCGCGGCGTTTCAGGACGCCGCCAGCACCCGCGTCGCCTGTCGACGCGCAACGCAAACAGGCGCAGGACTGCGGCTCAATCTGGCGGGCCTTTAATACATATGGAGCAGCACACATCCGTCCCTGCGGTCTCGCTCGTCGATCTGACGCGCGAATGTTTCAAGATCGGCTGCCTCGGCTTCGGCGGACCGGCGGGACAGATCGCGCTGATGCACCGCATCCTTGTCGACGAGCGCAAGTGGATCGACGATTCGCGTTACATGCATGCGCTCAATTATTGCATGCTGCTTCCGGGGCCGGAGGCGCAGCAGCTTGCAATCTATGTCGGCTGGCTGACGCGCGGCGTCATTGGCGGACTCATCGCCGGTATTCTCTTCGTTCTGCCGGGTGCGGTAATCATTCTCGGCCTCTCATGGCTTTACGCCGCCCACGCTGACGCCCCGGCGGTTGCGGCGCTGTTCTACGGCGTCAAGGCAGCCGTCATCGCCATCGTCGCTGAAGCTGTCGTGAAGATCGGCAAGCGCTCACTCAAGGCGCGCCTCGACGCGGGGCTTGCGGCGTTATCGTTTCTGGCGCTGTTCGTTTTCGGCGCTCCGTTTCCGCTGGTGATCCTCACGGCGGCGGCATTCGGGTTCGCGCGCGCGGCGCCCGCCGCCGCTGCGGATGTTCCGCTTGCCAGCGGTCCGGCGACGTCATCACAGGGAGCATTTGTCGCCGCTTGCGCCGCCGCCGTCTTGTGGCTGGCGCCGGTCGCGGCGACAGCGCTGCTGCTCGGAAACGATCATGTGCTGACGCAGGTCGGGTTTCTGTTCAGCAAGCTCGCCGTCGTCACCTTCGGCGGCGCCTATGCGGTGCTCGCCTATCTGCAACAGCAAGCGGTCGATGCGCATCAATGGCTGACGGCGGCGCAGATGATCGACGGGCTCGGTCTTGCGGAAACGACTCCTGGACCGCTAGTGCTGGTTAATCAGTATGTGGGCTTCATGGCGGGCTGGAATGAGGGCGGCGCCTGGCTCGCGGTCGCCGCCGCGCTGATGGCGAGCTGGTGCACCTTCGCGCCGAGTTTCCTGTGGATTTACGCCGGCGCGCCCTATGCGGAAAAGCTGCGCGCCAACGCCCGCGTCGCCGGCGCCCTGCGCGCCGTCACCGCCGCAGTGCTCGGCGTCGTCGTCAGCCTCGCCGTGTGGTTTTCGCTGCATGTGCTGTTCGCGCAAACCGCGCCGTTGACGACGCTGTGGGGGCACGTCCTGCATCTTCCGGCGCTGGCGACCTTCGATCCATTCGCGACCGTCCTTGCCGTTGCGGCAGGGATTGCACTCATCCGATTGAAGATCAACATGCTGATCGTCATCGCCGCCTGCGCCGGTGCGGGGCTATTGCGGATGACGATTCTTACAGTTTAATAGCCGCTTCTAAACGTTGCCGCCCTCTCTTCGCGCCAGAAACGCTAGCCGCTCAAACAGATGTACGTCCTGTTCGTTTTTCAGCAGGGCGCCATGCAGCGGCGGGATCGCCTTTCTCGGGTCGCGGCCGCTCAAAACTTCTTCGGGCAGCTCTTCGGCCATCAACAGCTTGAGCCAATCCAGCAATTCAGAAGTCGATGGCTTTTTCTTCAACCCCGGGACGTCGCGCATCTCATAGAATATTTTCATGGCGTCGGCGACGAGCCGCTTCTTGATGCCTGGATAGTGAACCTCCACGATTTCCGCCATCGTGTCGGCGTCGGGAAATTTGATGTAATGGAAGAAACACCGGCGCAAAAATGCGTCCGGAAGTTCTTTTTCATTATTTGATGTGATGATGACGATCGGGCGTTGTTTGGCGCTGATGGTTTCGTTTGTCTCGTAGACGTAGAACTCCATGCGATCGAGTTCCTGAAGCAGGTCGTTCGGAAACTCGATGTCGGCTTTGTCGATTTCATCGATGAGCAACACCGGCCGTTCCGGCGCCGTGAAGGCTTCCCACAGTTTTCCGCGCTTGATGTAGTTTCGTACGTCTCGCGCCCGCTCTTCACCGAGTTGTCCGTCGCGCAGGCGCGCCACCGCGTCATATTCGTATAACCCCTGATGCGCTTTCGTCGTAGACTTGATGTGCCACTCCAGTAGCGGCGCCCCCAGCGCCTTGGCGACTTCGATGGCGAGCACTGTCTTGCCAGTGCCCGGCTCGCCCTTGACCAGAAGCGGACGCTGCAGCGTCACCGCGGCGTTGACGGCGACCTTCAAATCCTCGGTGGCGACATAGTCTTTGGTGCCGATAAATTTCACTGAATACTCTCTTTTCCGCGTTCCGGCGGGAAAATAGGACGCGTTGACGCGAGAGGCAATTCCGCTGCGCAGTGGCGATTTGGGGCTTTGCAATTCACGCTAATTTGCGGCAGCTTCTCCCAAAATTGCAAAAGGAAGTCCTCATGCGCGCCATCACGCTCCTCCTGTTCGTCTTGACGATTACCGCCGGGTGCGCCCGGAATGAAGGGGATGCGCCGGCTGGGCCGGAAGCGGTTCATGATGAGCAAGCCGCCAGCGCTGAAGCGACAGAATTTTGGATCGATGAAAGCGTTAAGGACTTTACCGCCAAACGCGGCTTTTTGACTCTGTTTACAGATGAGGCTGAGAACAAGGTTTATGCGGTGTTTCCGCCGGTTGACGATGACGGCGTTTCACTACGGGCGATCTATGCTGCAGGTTTGACCTCTGGGCTCGGTTCAAATCCTGTGGGGCTGGACCGGGGCCTATTTGACAGCGGCTCATTGATCGCGTTCCGCAGGGTCGGAAACAAACTGATCGCCGAACAGGAAAACTGGAACTACCGGGCGACATCGGACAACGAGCTGGAACGCCGCGCCGTGAGAGAATCGTTTGCGCGTTCATTCATCTGGGCGGGCGAGGTTTCTGCGACCGGCCCTGCGGGCGAAAGTCTCGTGGATATTTCCGACTTTTTAACCCGCGATGCGTTGGGCGTCGTTAAAACCTTGAAGGATCATCCCAAAGGCGGTTCTTATTCAATCGCGGCAGACCGAACATTCGCCGATCCTGAAAATTCGCTCGCTTTTCCCGACAATGTGGAATTCGATTCCTATCTGACGCTGGTGAGCGATGCGCCGGGAGAAGAGGCATGGGCCACCGCCGCTGATGCCCGCGCTGTGACCATGGTGCAGCATCACTCGCTGGTTCGTTTGCCCGATGCTGACTACAAGCCGCGCGCATTCGATGTCCGTTCTGGCGCGATCGATGTTCCTTTTTATGATTTTTCCGCGCCGCTCGCAGGTTCGATTCAGCAATCATTCGCACGCCGTTTTCGGCTCGAAAAACAGGATGCGAGCGCGCGAAGCGGTCCGGTCAAAAAGCCGATAGTTTTTTATGTGGATTCAGGCGCCCCGCCGCAAATTCGCGATGCGCTGATCGAGGGCGCGTCCTGGTGGGCGGAGGCGTTCGAAGCGGCAGGGATGGAAAACGCCTATCGCGTCGAACCCTTGCCGGCAGGCGCTCATCCCCGCGATATTCGCTACAATATTATTTCCTGGACCCACAGACAGACCCGCGGCTGGTCCTACGGCGGCGGCGTTTCCGATCCGCGCACGGGCGAAATGATCAAAGGGAGCGTGATCCTGGGATCGCAGCGGGTTCGTCAGGACCGGATGATCTTTGAAGGACTTGCGGGCGCGCAGAACTCGGGCAAGGGCGGAGCCGACGATCCTGTCGAAATCGCTTTGGCGCGTATCCGGCAATTGTCAGCTCATGAAGTCGGTCACGCGCTCGGCTTCGCGCATAATTTCGCCGCGTCATCGAATGATCGCGCGTCGGTCATGGATTATCCGGCGCCGCTGGTCACTGTTGATGCAGACGGGGCGCTGTCTTTTGCTCAGGCTTATGATGACGGCATCGGCGAGTGGGATAAAGCGGCGGCAAACTGGCTTTATCGCGAGTTTCCGCAAGGCGCCAATGAGAGAGCCGAGTTGAACAAAATACTTGCTGACGCATATGGTTCAGGATTGCGCTTTATTGCTGACAGCGAAGCGCGTTCGGTTGGAACCGGCCACCCTTACGCCAGCGTTTGGGACAATGGCGAAGATGCCGTGCAATCGCTCATTGATACGCTGTCGGTGCGGGCAGTCGCCTTGCGTAATTTCGGAGCAAACTCGTTAGCTTCAGGTGAACCCATCGCCAATCTGCGGCAGGTGATCGTGCCAATTTATCTCTACCATCGTTATCAGATTGCAGCGGCGGCAAAACTGGTTGGCGGATATGACTTCGCCTACAAAACTACAGGCGACTGGATGTCGCCGGGCGCGGTTGTTTCCGATGAAAAGCAACGCGCTGCTTTAGCTGCATTGATGCAGACTCTCGATCCCTCGGCGCTAAACATGCCGCCCCGGGTGCTCGATCAAATGACACAGCCCATGGGGGTCTTCAATGGCAGCGGCGGCGGCGAAGCATTTTCGTCGGACGCCGATCCAATGTTCGACTTGGCAAGTGCAGCCGACGCTGCGGCCAGCCTGACCATTGATGCGCTCTTGCATTCGTCGCGCGCGGCGCGGCTGGTGGAACAGCAGCGGCGCAATCCGGCCGCGCTGGGCTTCACTGAGGTCTTAAATGCGGTCGACAACCGTGCGTTTGCTGCGGTGACGGGCGCCGGGGAACAGGAACTGGCAAATGTGGTGCAGAACCGATTTGTTTCGTCGCTAATTGATCTTTCGTTGAACGGCAATGCGCAACCGGCTGTCCGTGCGCAGGCGGAGGCGAGGTTGCGGACAATTGCCAACCGGCTGGAGCCATCCCTGTTCAGCGCCCAGCAGGCCCGGACTCAAAACGCCTGGCTTCAGGCGCGCATCGAAGCACACCTCAATCGCCCAGCGACTCCTGCACCTGCGGCAGCGCCGAGCGCGGACATTCCGCCGGGCAGCCCGATTGGCGGCGCTATGATGGAAACCTGCTGGCATTGCGAGGGACTGGGAGATTAGGGCGTTTTGAAGGAAAAGTGGTTCACCGGTTTTCCGTCTCAAAACGTGCGCAAAAGAATCTTGGGCATCCACGTGGATCACAGGATGCCCAAGAGCTGCTTTTTCATGGCGACGCGCGGTTTGGCGTGAAACCCGCTTTCGATTTCTTCCGCCCGAACGGCGGCCAACTCTGTTCGCTCGCTGTCCGGCGTAAAGATTTGATAGCCGAGCGACGCATAAAAAGGTGCATTCCAGCTCACGTCCCGAAATGTCGTCAGCGTAATTTCGCTATAGCCTTGTTCTTGCGCCCACCGCTCGCCGGTGCTCACCAGTGAGCGGCCTATGCCGAGTTGCTGATATCTTTCCGCAACGGATACTTCGGTGATGTGAGCACGTCCATCGACAGGCCACATCAAGATGAAGCCAGCAAGTTGCCCGTCAACCTCAGCGACAAAGACTGCACCCGTCTGCAAGTCGCGCTGGTGTTCGTCATATGTGCGAACCGGGCCATCGGCGCAGAAATCATATCCGATACTGCGAAAGGCCTGCGCTGCATCGCGTTCCAGATCTTGCAGGGCTGGAATATCCGCCTCATCGCCCCGCCGGATCGTCAGCGTCATCCAGCCAGCCCGATTTCCCGCAATCTTTGCTTCAGGAAGTCATCAGCCGTGATGTCTTCATATTTTGCGCCGTCACCCTTGCAGCTATCGAGACAGGAAAGCACTGCGTTGGAATGCGGATGCATGAAAAACGGCATGGAATAGCGGGACTCATTCGGTCCGCCTTCCGGGTTTATCACCCTGTGCGTCGTGGCCGGAATAACGTCATTGCAGACGCGCGCAAGCATGTCGCCCGCATCGACGATCAGATTGTCCGGGTCGGTATCGACTGGCAGCCATTTGCCGTCTCGGTCCAGCAACTGCAAACCGCCGCCATTGGCGGCGACCAGAATGGTGATCAAGTTGATGTCTTCATGGGCGGCTGCGCGAATGGCGTTCGGGTTCACGCCTTCGGGCACTGGCGGATAATGAAGCAACCGTAGAATTGAATTCCCGTCAGTCGCCATATTGCGGAAATAATCGCGAGGAACGTCAAGCGACGGCGCCAGCGCTTCCAGCATGACCATGCCGGCTTCTTCCAGCGCGTCGTAAAGCTCAAGGAACGTTTCGCGAAAGCTGTCCGGCCTTTTTGGCCACACATTGGGCGGATAGATTTCATTGAGCGGGGAAGATCCGTCGAACTCGCGGCCGACATGCCAGAACTCTTTCAGATCAGGATGCTTGGAATCTTTCGCGTGCTCACGCCCGAATGGCGTATAGCCGCGCTGACCGTCGGTGCGGAAGAATGGCGTTTTGTCAGACTCGGGCTGTGCGAAAAATTCAGCGCTTTTGGCGTAGGCGCGTTGCAGCAAGTCGTGGCTGACCTTGTGGTCTTTGAGGATGATAAATCCGAAATATTTGAACCCTTCAAACAGCGCATGTTCGAACTCGCGCCGCGAATCTGCGTCGCCGTCCGTATAGGCCTTGAGGCTGAGCTCCGGAACACGATCATATTTGCGGGCCATTTCTCGCGTCCTCCCTTGAAATATTGCCGGGTGGGCGGTTTACGCGTCCCGGCAAGCGGAAGCAATGGCCCCCATGCTGATTGCCCGTCTTGGCCTCTAGCGGGGATCAAGTGTAGGAGAGGCGGCAAGGAGAATGTCGATGAACATTTCTGAAATTATGGCCCGCCTGGGCGTCGAAGAGCGGTTGTTTACGCGCGGGGCGCTTGCGGTCACAACGCCCATAGACGGTTCGGAGCTGGCACAGGTCGCGCTTGATGACGGCGCTGTGGTCACGACGAAAATCGGGCAAGCGCATCGGGCCTTTCTGCAGTGGCGAAACGTGCCGGCTCCGCGGCGGGGGGAGCTGGTCCGTTTGCTCGGCGAGGAACTGCGCGCGCACAAGGACGATCTTGGCCGTCTGGTGACTATAGAATGCGGCAAGATCCTCTCGGAAGGCCTGGGTGAAGTTCAGGAAATGATCGACATTTGCGACTTCGCCGTCGGTCTTTCCCGTCAGCTCTACGGGCTGACCATCGCGTCCGAACGACCCGGCCACCATATGCGCGAGACCTGGCACCCGTTGGGAACAGTCGGAATAATTTCTGCATTCAACTTTCCAGTTGCTGTCTGGTCGTGGAACGCAGCGCTGGCGCTGGTTTGCGGCAATTCATGCGTATGGAAACCATCAGAAAAGACGCCGCTGACGGCGATTGCCGTCCAATCGCTGTTCGAACGTGCTGCCGCCCGGTTCGGAGATGAAGCGCCGAAGGGACTTTGTTCCATAATTATCGGCGACCGCGAAGCGGGCGAGCATCTGGTCGACGACAAAAGGATCGCGCTGGTTTCTGCGACCGGCTCGACCAGAATGGGCCGGGAAGTGGGCCCTCGAGTCGCAAGCCGGTTTGGCCGCTTGTTGCTGGAATTGGGCGGAAATAATGCCGGTATCGTTGCGCCGTCGGCAGATATTGATCTTGCCCTGCGCGGGGTTTGTTTTGCTGCTGCAGGCACAGCCGGGCAGCGCTGCACGAGTTTGCGGCGGTTATTCGTTCACGCTTCAATTTATGATGATTTCACCGAGCGCCTGAAAGCCGCTTACAAGTCGCTTCCGGTTGGCGACCCACTGAATTCAGGAGCCTTGGTCGGGCCGCTGATCGACAAGGCCGCTTTCGATCGAATGCACTATGCACTTGATCGCGCCAAAGCGCAGGGCGGCGTGATAACGGGCGGGGAACGAGTGAGTGAGCCGGGTTGGTATGTGCGCCCGGCGATTGTTGAGACGCCGTCTCATGAAGGGATCGTGCTTGAAGAAACCTTCGCGCCGATCCTTTATGTCATGCGCTATGAGAGCCTTGAGCAGGCCATAGAGCTGCAGAACACCGTCGCTCAAGGTCTCTCTTCCTGTATTTTTACGCGTGATCTGCTTGAGGCGGAGCAATTCCTGTCTGCCTTCGGCTCCGACTGCGGGATCGCAAATGTGAATATCGGGCCGTCCGGGGCGGAGATCGGCGGCGCCTTTGGCGGCGAGAAGGAAACAGGGGGCGGCCGCGAGAGCGGCTCGGATTCGTGGAAGGCGTATATGCGCAGGCAAACCCAGACCGTGAATTATTCGTCGGCTTTGCCGCTGGCGCAGGGTGTTAAATTCGAAATCTGACGAAATCAGGCCGTTTCTGCTGTCCGACACAACCTTTTGAGATTATTACGTCTTTTTGACCCCAAACGCGCCGCTGGGGAAATTTTTCTTGTATTTGGCGGTTTTCGCGCCTATGTAGTGATCGCGCCAATGATTGAAGGCCGTCTAATAGGCCTGTGTACCGAGCTTTTGACACCCCTCCAAACATAGGTTGCTACCCTGCAGGGTCGAGTTCGCTCGCCCCTCTAACGCCATGTTTGTAAAGGATATTCAAATGGCTACTGGAACAGTTAAGTGGTATAACTCGCAAAAAGGTTTTGGCTTTATTGCGCCGGATGATGGCGGCAAGGACGTTTTCGTTCACGCCACGGCACTTGAAGCAGCGGGCGTTCGCTCGTTGAATGACGGCCAGGCCGTTTCATTCGAGACCAAAGAAGAGCGCGGCAAGATTGCAGCCACGAACCTTCGCATCGCCTAACCACTGCATTTGTTGGAGCGCGCCATTTTATTGGCGCGCTTCGATAAAGACTTAAGGGAGGACGCGCGATTATCGAACGCCGCAGAACGCACCGCTATAAGGTCGGGCAACAAGTTAAATTTGCTCGGGGGTTCGGTTTTACGCCGACTAACAATGCTGAGTATGAAGTTGTCGCTCTCCTCCCTTCTAACGGCTCGCACTTTCAATATCGGTTAAAGTTTCACGAAGAAAACTTCGAACGCATCGCTTCAGAAAACCAACTGCAGCTGCGCCAGGAAAACTAGAAAAAGAAAGCCGGTAATTCTTATGTCCAATCGCAATACATTGTCGCCTCAAAGCCGCCGCGCCATGCGCGAGGATGCCGAAGCGGCAGCGCTTGCAGAATTGGAATACAACGCAGCACAACGGCGTGAAAAATCACGCCGGCTTCGTCAAGCAAGGCTTGCTCAAGAAGACAAAGAAAAGCAGGCGGCGACCAGCTAGACGTCGCGAAGCATCTAACCTGCCAGCTTCGGCTGCAGGAAACATTTTACGGCTGCGTGTAAACGGGAAGTTCCGTCGGCCGATTATTCCAAAAATTATTTGAGCGCCCTGGCACGCGGGTTCTCGCGAACCCAACGTTGCGCACGTTTAAACGTGGCGGCGCATAGAGAGATTATTTTGACAGAATTCAACGACCTCGGCCTCGCACGGCCGATCACGCAGGCGCTCGTCAAAGAGGGCCACACAACACCAACGCCGATTCAACAAGGCGCAATTCCGCCAGTGATGGAAGGGCGCGACCTTATTGGCGTCGCCCAGACAGGAACCGGCAAAACGGCGGCTTTCGCGCTGCCTATTTTGCACAAACTCGCCACATCGAAGCATGAGCCGCGCCGCGGCGACTGCCGCGTGGTTGTGCTCGCGCCGACTCGCGAACTCGCTGGACAGGTGCTGGATCGCTTTCACGCCTATGGCAAGAACATGCGTCTGCGCACGGCCCTCGTTATTGGCGGCGCTTCTATGGGCAAACAAAAGACTGCTGCGAGAAACGGACTTGATATTCTCGTAGCGACGCCGGGCCGGCTGCTCGACCTGATGCGGCAGAACGCCGTCAATCTCGATCAGGTGGAAGTGCTTGTTCTGGATGAAGTCGATCAAATGCTCGACCTCGGTTTTGTGCCGGCGATCCGGACGCTGACAGCGGCGATGCCGAGCGGTCGTCAAAGCATTTTTCTTTCGGCGACTATGCCGCCGGCGATTGCGAAACTGGCGAACAGCTTTGTCCGCAACCCCGTGAAGGTCGAGATTGCCGCCACCAAGGCGCTGAAAATCGATCAGAGCGTCATATTTATGGAGCGTCCTGACAAAGCGAAAGCGCTGCTCGACATGGTGTCGAAGGACGATTTTTCCTGCGGGCTGGTTTTCACGAAAACCAAACATGGCGCCGATAAAGTCACCAAAGCGCTGAATGCCGCAGGCGCCAATGCGCATGCAATTCATGGCAACAGGTCGCAAGCCCAGCGTGAACGGGCGCTGAACGCATTCCGTTCAGGCAAAGCGAAAATCCTCGTGGCGACGGATATCGCCGCGCGCGGAATCGACGTTTCCGGCATCTCTCACGTCATCAATTATGACCTGCCGAATGTGCCGGAAACCTATGTCCACCGGATTGGCCGGACAGCGCGCGCAGGCGCGGCAGGCACAGCGATTTCCTTCTGTGCCGGCGATGAACGGCCGTTCCTGCGGTCTATTGAGCGGTTGACACAGCAGCGGATTTCCGTTGTCACAAACGATGCTGGCGTGTTGACGCCCGTCTATCGCCCTGATGCAGGCGCATCGTTCGGCGGTAACGACCTCCTTGAGGAAGGCGAACCGCGCCGCGGCGGCCGTTCTGCAGGAGGCCCGGGGCAGGCCAAGCGCAAGCAACACAGGAAGGGCCAGAATCGCGGTCCGCGCGCAGGAGAGCAGTTGGACGACAAACCCGGACAACCGTTCCGCAAGAAATTCAAAAGCCGGTCGAATGTGAACACCGGCGAACAACACAAAGCCGATCACTCCGGCGTTAAAACAAAAGCGGCCGCGAACGGAAATTCGCCAGCGCGTACGCAGAAAGGACAAGACCATGGCGAAAGAGGAACTGCTGGAGTTCGACGGCGTCGTAACCGAGGTGCTGCCGGACGGGAACTATCGCGTCACGCTGGATAATGAGCATACTATCCTTGCATATATGGGCGGGAAGATGCGTAAATTCCGGATCAAAACGCTTGCTGGCGACCGCGTCACGGTCGAGATGTCTGCGTATGATCTGAGCAAGGGCCGCATCACGTTCCGTCATAAGCCGGAAGGTCAGGCGCCTGCGTCGCAAAAACAGCGAAGCAACATGAAAGCAAGAGGGCGGCATTAGCCTCGCTCATCTGGAACAAGACTCAAAAAACACCCTCTTTGCAGGGTGTTTTTTTGCGCGTGACTTATTTTACGGAAAGCGTGGATATTTAACAAATAAGCGAAGGGTAGGGTGCGACTTAGCTGAGACTGATGTGTTACCGTGCCGACGCCTTTTCTTCGCTACGAAATAGCAACTCAACAATATCCTTCATCAGTTTAGCAACCAGCTTTTTGTCGAGCTTGGGGTTAATAATGTTTCTGATGCCGAGGCCCTGAAATAGCGCGACAAGCAGTTCAAGACGCGTTTCAAGTTCTTGCTTGTCGGTGCCGTCCATCAGGCATTCCAGAACACGCGCTTTTATCTCGTCATCAGACTCGCGCAGCATGTTTGCGATTTCTGGATTGCGTGTTGCTTCAGCAGTGATTTCCAGCATTAACGCTGACCAGAATGGATCTGTTGAAGAGTCGACGCTGGAATCCAGATTCTCGATCATCATGTCTACGACCCGATCGCCGGCGGCCTCATAATCATTGAGCATGCATTTTTTGTCTTCTGCATGGGAGCGCACCATCTCAGCGATGATTCTCTCTTTGCTCTCGAAATAGTGATAGATGTGCCCAGGACTCATCTTTGCTTCTTTGGCGATTTGCGACATGCGCGCGCCGTGAAAGCCGCTGGCGATGAAACAGCGTTCAGCCGCGTTCAAAATTTGCGAACGGCGGCAATCGTCCTTTGGCGATGCATCAGCAACAACCTGAAGACCTTCGAAACTTCCCAATTGCTCGGAAGTTGATGCTGCCTTTCGCTCCGCCATTGACCTTAATTTCCTTCCTAAATCACGAGCGCCATTTTTATTGTCTAGCCCGCTTTGGGGTTTCTCGCATGCTGCGTTGCAAAATTTTCACGCATACCCATCTTGACTATTGAACTTAACGGTTAGAATAAACATTCATTCTAGTAATTCAAGCGCGCTGCCATGGGGCGGGGCACTCAGATTTGCGGGCTCATACATCTATGCCACGGTATTTATACGATAAAATCGCAGTTCTCGGTCTTTTGAGCCTGTCCATGGCGGTTTCAGCCTGCTCAAACGAGCAGCAGGCTCAATCTGCGCCGCCGCCGCCAGAGGTCATTGTCGCCGAAATCAAAACGCAGCCGGTTGAGCTTTCTTCGGTCTTGCCGGGACGCACAACAGCGACCAAAGCGGCCGAAGTAAGGCCTCAGGTGTCGGGCATCATCACCGAACGCCTGTTCGAGGAGGGCGACGATGTTGAAGCCGGTCAGCCGCTCTACAAGATAGACAGCGCGCCATACGAAGCCTCCGTCGCCAGTGCGCAGGCGGCGCTCAACCGCGCGGAAGGGTTGGCGGTCGCCGCCGAGAACCGGCGCCAGCGGTTTTCAACGCTTGTCGAAAACAAAGCCGTCAGCCGTCAGGATTATGATGACGCTGTCGCTACGGCAAACCAGGCGAAAGCCGACATCGCCGCCACGCGCGCGGCACTGGCGAGCGCGCGCATCGAGCTTGAACGCACGACCATCACTGCGCCGATCTCAGGAAAAATCGGCCGGACTTATGTGACGAGCGGCGCGCTCGTCAGCGCCGGTCAGCCGCAGGAACTTGCCGTTATCAATGCGCTCGACCCGATCTATGTGGATATCACCCAATCCAGCGCCGAAATTCTTCGCTGGAAACGCATGCAGCAAAACGGCGAGTTGCAGACAGACGGCAACGCCAATCTGTCAGTCGAGCTGACTCTCGAAGATGACAGCACCTACGAACATAAAGGCAAAATCGCCTTGACCGAAGTCAGCGTCGATCCCGCCACCGGGTCGGTCACCTTGCGCGCCGTCTTTCCAAACCCGGATGATTTGCTTCTGCCGGGCATGTTCGTCCGCGCAAAAGTCGTCGAAGGCGTCCGCAAGGATGCGGTGCTGGTGACGCAGCAAGCAGTGAACCGGAATCCGCAAGGCGAGGGACTGGTCTATACGGTCGACAGTGAAAACAAGACTGCACCGCGAGTTGTTCGCACAGACCGCGTCATTGGCGATCAATGGCTGGTGGCGGAAGGCCTTGCAGATGGCGAGCGCATCGTCGTTGAAGGTTTTCAGCGGTTCCGTCCCGGCGACACCGTAACGCCGGTCGAAGTCTCGCAAACCGCCGACGCCGCTCCTGCAAACGCCGTCAAAGTCACTTCAAAGGGCCTGGAATAATTCCGCCTCACTAATCTGGAATCTGTCATCGTGGCTAATTTTTTCATCAACCGCCCGGTATTCGCATGGGTGATGGCCATCATCGCCATGCTCGCAGGCGTGATCAGCATCATTAATCTGCCGGTCGAGCAATATCCGGAAATCGCACCGCCATCAGTCACGGTTACCGCCGTCTATCCCGGCGCATCGGCGAAGGCCGTTGAAGACGGCGTCACGCAGATCATCGAGCAGCAGATGAAAGGCATCGATAATCTTCGTTATGTGACGGCCAATTCAGACTCGAACGGTTCGATGAGCATGACCCTGACTTTTGAATCAGGGACCGATCCGGATATCGCGCAGGTGCAGGTTCAAAACAAGCTGGCGCTCGCAACGCCCTTGCTGCCGCAGGAAGTGCAGCGCAACGGCGTCGTCGTCTCCAAAGCGCAAAGCGGCTTCCTCCTGATCGTAGCGCTGACGACAGATGACGGCTCGCTTACCGATGTCGATCTCGCCGACTACATCGCCTCGAACCTGCTCGATCCGATCAGCCGTGTTAAGGGTGTCGGCACGGTCCAGCTTTTTGGCTCGCAATATGCGATGCGAATCTGGCTGGACCCGCACAAGCTTTCTTCCTTCGGATTATCAACGCAGGATGTGGTAACCGCCATCCGCGCGCAGAACACGCAGGTCGCCGGCGGCGAAATCGGCGGAGGACCCAGCGTCGATGGCCAGATGTTGAACGCCACCATCACGATCCAGTCGTTGATGCAGACCCCGGAAGAGTTCCGGGCCATTTCTTTGCGCACGCTCGAAAACGGCTCTCAGGTGACGCTTGATGATGTGGCCCGCGTAGAGCTCGGCGCCGATTCTTACAGCCGTTTTGGCGAGTATATGGATCGTCCGGCTGCAGGGATGGCCATCCAGCTTGCGACCGGCGCCAATGCCATTGAAACCGCCGAGGCCGTAAAACATCGCGTTGAAGAACTGTCGGCGTTCTTCCCGCCTGCGATGAAGGCTGTGTTTCCCTACGACACAACGCCGTTCGTTGAAGAATCGATCAAGGAAGTCGTTAAAACACTGCTGGAGGCCGCAGTGTTCGTCTCGATCATCATGTTCCTCTTCCTGCAGAATATGCGCGCGACGGCGATCGTCATGATCACGGTGCCAGTGGTGCTGCTTGGAACCATGGCGATCCTTCTCGCCGCCGGCTTTTCGATCAACACGCTGACCATGCTCGCCATGGTGCTCGCCATCGGCTTGCTTGTGGATGATGCGATTGTCGTCATTGAGAATGTCGATCGCGTCATGGAGGAAGACCATTTGCCGCCGCGCGAAGCGACACAAAAGGCAATGGGCCAGATCACTGGCGCGCTGGTGGGCATTGGCGCCGTGTTGTCGGCAGTGTTCGTGCCGATGGCGTTTTTCCCGGGCACCGCAGGCGCAATTTACCGGCAATTCTCCATCACCATCGTTTCCGCCATGGCGATGTCGGTGATCACCGCCATTGTTTTGACGCCGGCCCTTTGCGCCACCATTCTAAAGCCTCACGATGCGAGCAAAGAAGCCAAACCCGGAACGCTGCGCTATCGCCTCGAGGCGCCGCTTCGCCTTTTCAATACCGTCTTGAATGGCGGCGCCCGCCGGCATCTTTCCGGCGTAAACGCCATTATCGGCCGCAGCACGCGGTTCTTTGTAATTTTTCTGGCCTTGAGCGCCGTGACGGCTTTTGTTTTCACGCGCATCGAGCAGTCATTTTTGCCTGAAGAGGATCAGGGCTTGATGTTGTTGCAGGCGCAGCTTCCGGCCGGCGCCACCTATGAACGCACGCTCGCCGTCCTTGACAAGGTGGAAGCCCATTTGCGCGACAATGAAAGCGATACCGTGAATGGCTACTTTACCGTTGCCGGATTCAGTTTTGCCGGCGCGGGCCAGAATGTCGGTATCGGCTTTGTCGCGCTCAAGGACTGGAAAGACCGGCCCGGCGCCGGGGACAGCGCAGCAGCAGTTGTCGGTAGGGCCAATCAGGCCTTCTATCAGATCAGCGATGCGCAGGTTTTTGCCTTTGCGCCGCCAGCCGTTCCCGGCCTTGGTCAGGCGAGCGGTTTTGATTTCTTCTTGCAGGATCGCGCCGGACTTGGCCACGACGCCCTGATGAATGCGCGCAACCAGTTGCTTGCCGCCGCCGCGCAGGATCCGGCGCTGGTTGGCGTTCGTCCTAACGGCCTCGATGACGTCCCGCAACTCAAAGTCGATATCGACCAGCGCCGCGCGCAGGCCATGGGTTTGTCGACAAGCGCAATCAATGCAACGCTGACCACATCCATGGGCGGGCTATACGTCAACGACTTCCTCGACCGCGGCCGGATCAAGCGCGTCTATCTCGCTGCCGATGAAGAATTCCGCAGGTCGCCAGACGATCTCGACGCATTGCGGATACCGAACGCTTCGGGCGGTCTTGTTCCATTTTCCGCATTTGCGGATACGTCATGGACCAATGGCTCGCCAAAACTGGAGCGCTATAATGGCGTATCGTCGGTCCAGATTCTCGGCGCCGCTGCGCCGGGCTACAGTTCCAGTGAGGCGATGGCGCGCATTGAAGCGATCGCCGCTGACCTCCCGGGCGGATTTGGCATCGAATGGACGGGGCTTTCCGCAGAAGAACGGGAGTCCGGCGCGCTGACGCCGATGCTTTACTGCCTGTCGATTCTCGTCGTCTTTCTGTGTCTCGCCGCCCTCTATAACAGTTGGTCTGTTCCAGTGGCGGTGATGCTGATCGTACCGCTCGGCATTATGGGCGCTGTCGCTTCGGCGATGTTGAACGGACTTGCGAATGACATTTTCTTCCAGGTCGGCCTGCTGACGACAATCGGGCTGGCGGCGAAGAACGCGATTTTGATCGTTGAGTTCGCAAAGACCCTTGAAGAGAACGGCAAGTCCGTCATTGACGCGGCGGTTGAAGCGGCGCGCACGCGCTTACGGCCAATCCTGATGACGTCGTTTGCATTCGGCCTCGGTGTTCTGCCGCTCGTTCTCAGTTCCGGCGCCGGGGCGGCGGGCCGTAACGCCGTCGGCGCCGCTGTTCTTGGCGGCATGCTGGCGGCGGCGTTCCTCGGCATCTTTTTCACGCCGCTTTTCTATGTGCTGGTGCGCCGCCTGTTTGGCGCGAAAGAAAATCGCAGAGCGCAGTCGCAACTGGGCGCACAAGGAGCGTAGGCCGATGGCAAAACTGCATAACATCATATTGCGGGGCGCCCTGCTGGGCGCCGCATCACTGATCTCCGCCTGCGCCAGCATGGCCCCGGATTACGACAGACCGTCTGCGCCGGTTGCGAGCACCTTGCCGAATGCGAGTGCAGACGTATCGTCCTCGCTGATCGCCTGGCGCGATGTGTTTACCGACCCGAAACTCAGCGCGCTTATCCAGACCGCGCTCGACAATAATCGTGACCTGCGCGTCGCAGCGTTCAATGTCGAACGGGCGAGAGCGCAATACCGCATTCAGCGCGCCGACAGCCTGCCGTCGATTGGCGCGTCGGGAGATTATTCGCGCCAGCGCTTCGGCGAGAACGCTCCCGCGTTTGGCGCAGCCGGCGCCGGCGGCGGGCAGGGGCCGTTCACCATCGAGCAATATGGCGCGTCCGCAAATGTCAGCGCATATGAACTCGATCTTTTCGGGCGGGTCCGCAGCCTCAACCGTCAGGCGCTTGAAACATACTTTGCAACAGAAGAAGCAAAAAGAGCTGCCGAGATTTCTCTCGTCGCGGAAGTCGCAACCGCTTATTTCCGGCTGGCTGCGGATCGCGAGTTGCTGGCGATCGCCCGCGATACGCTTGAAAGCCAGCAAGAGTCGCTGGAGTTAACACGCAACCTTGCTGATAGCGGCATCGGCAATGATGTTGATCTTGAGCGCGTCAGGGTCACCATCGAACGCGCGCGCGCGGACGCAGCGGCGCTGGAAGCGCAAGTCGCCCAGGACGAGAATGCATTACAGTTGCTTGTTGGTGATGGGCAAAGCCTGCCGGGCCTTGGCGATGATACGCTAGGCGACATTAGCATCGCCAGCGATTTCACCGTGGGCGCATCCTCGGATGTGCTGTTGCAACGACCGGATGTTCTCGCTGCAGAAAATCGTCTCAAAGCCGCGAACGCCAATATCGGCGCCGCACGCGCCGCGTTTCTTCCGCGGATACAACTTACCGCAAGCGCAGGAACCGCAAGCGCCGAGCTTTCCGATCTGTTCGCGCCCGGAACCGGGGTCTGGCAATTCGCCCCGTCGGTGAGCCTTCCCATCTTCACCGGCGGCCGTAACCGCGCGCAACTGCAAGGCGCAAAAATCGACCGCGACATAGCGCAGGCGGAGTATGAAGGCGCCATACAAAGCGCTTTTCGCGAAACGGCGGACGCGCTCGCAACGAGAGCAACCATTAACGATCGGCTGGATGCTGTCGCCAATCTGGCTGCTGCTTCCGACCGGACATTTGAATTGACCAGCATGCGTTTTGAAAACGGTATTGACGATTATTTCGCCGTGCTTGATGCGCAGCGGTCAAACTATGCGGCGCAACAGGAACTGATCGCTATTGAACTGGCGAAAGCCGTCAACACGATCCAGCTGTTTCGTGCGCTGGGCGGCGGAGTCAATGCGCAATAATTGCGGCCGCTAAAAATTTTATGTCATGCCTAAAACAACAATGGTCGCCACTTAAGAACCCCTCGCAACTGCGCTGTGGTTTTGCAGGTTGGAAAGCCAATATTTCTGGACACGAACAACGGTCGCGAGCAATATTCCTATAACGCGATTTATCGCTAGCGACGACACGTCAAAGGGGCAAGCCATGAGCGTTTCATTCAACGTCAACGAGGAACAGCGGACGGTGGACGCCGACCCCGACACGCCGCTGCTGTGGGTGCTGCGCGACGAGTTGCGGCTTACCGGCACGAAATTCGGTTGCGGCATAGCGCAATGCGGCGCGTGCACTGTTTATGTGAACGGTCAGCCGCGTCGCTCCTGCATAACGCCGCTTTCCACTGTTTCCGGCATGGACGTAACCACGGTTGAAGGGCTGTCGGGACCGGAAGCAGACGCCGTGCGCGATGCATGGGCGGAATTCGACACGCCGCAATGCGGCTATTGCCAGTCCGGACAAATCATGTCGGCGGCGGCGCTGTTGCAGCGAACCACAAGGCCGAGCGACGAAGACATCGACAATGCGCTTGCGGGAAACATCTGCCGCTGCGCGACCTATGTGCGCATTCGCAAGGCGGTGAAAGCCGCCGGCGAAAAGCTGGAGGGTTAATCCATGAACATTGCATCGACCCTGACAAAATCGGCCCCTTCAAGACGCGCGTTTCTCGCGGGTGCTGGCGGACTTGTTATCGGCGTCACCCTTCCACTCAAGAGCAAAGCGCAATCTGGCGCCGAGGCTGTCCTTGGAGCGACAGCGACGGAAAGCGTTTACGCGCCCAACGCATTCATCCGTATCGGGACGGATAATATCGTGACGGTCCTGTTCAAGCATATCGAGTTTGGGCAGGGAACGGCGACGGGCCTTGCGACTCTGGTCGCTGATGAACTTGACGCCGACTGGGGACAGATTCGCGCTGAAAACGCGCCGTCCAATGCAGCGCTGTATGGCAACGCCGCCTTTGGCGGGATGCAGGGCACGGGCGGGTCGACCGCCATGGCGGCGTCCTTCATGGTCATGCGTCAGGCTGGCGCTGGCGCACGCGCCATGCTGATCGCCGCTGCGGCGAAAGCGTGGGGCGCGCCGGCAGGAGAGATTACGGTCTCCAAGGGCGTCGTGACCCATGCGGCGAGCGGGCGCTCAGCCAATTTCGGCGAGCTTGCGGAAGCGGCGGCGCTTGAAACGCCGCCGGCGGAGCCGACCCTTAAAACGCCTGATCAATTCGTCTATATCGGCAAGGATGTTCCCAAGCTCGATACCGGCGGCAAGTCCACCGGCGAGACTCAATTCACGCTCGACGTTTACCGCGATGACATGCAGACGGTTGTCGTCCGGCATCCTGATAAGTTCGGCGCCAAGGCGGCTAGCGTTGATGACGCCGCGGCGCGCGCCGTGCCGGGCGTGCTTGACGTCAAAACCATCAGTGACGGCGTTGCTGTCTTTGCGCGCAATTCCTATGCGGCGCTCAAAGGGCGCAAAGCGCTCAACGTCACATGGGACGAAAGCGCTGCTGAAACGCGCTCGTCAGCGCAGATTGCGCAGGAACGCGTTGACGCGGTGAAATCGCGCGGCGCCCTCGCCGGTGAAAAGGGCGATATAGACGCTGCGCTTGGGTCAGCGGCGACGACGCTCGAAGCGGAGTATGTGTTTCCTTACCTTGCTCATGCGCCCATGGAACCTATGGATGCGGTGATGGAGCGGCGCGCCGATGGCGGCGTTGAGGTCTGGATGGGCAGCCAGTTCCCGTCCCTCGATCATCCGACCATCGCTCAGGTCTGCGGCCTTGATCCCGCGCAGGTGAAACTCAACGTTCAATATGCCGGCGGCAGTTTCGGGCGCCGCGCCCAGCCGACCTCGCATGTGGCGCGTGAAGTGGCTGAACTGTTCATGGCTGCTGGCGGCCAGGCTCCGGTGAAGCTGATGTGGACGCGCGAAGACGATATTCAGGGCGGCTATTACCGCCCAATGACGGCGCACCGGCTTCGCGGCGGCCTTGATGCAAATGGCCGGATAACTGCGTGGGAACATGTGATCGCGGGCCAGTCCTTCCTTGCCGGGTCGCCGTTCGAAGGGATGATCCAGAACGGCGTCGATTCCAGCATGGTGGAAGGCGCGTCAGAACTTCCCTATACGGTGCCGAATTTCCATTGCTCCGCCCACATCATAAACAGCCCGGTGACGACGCTGTGGTGGCGTTCCGTCGGTCACACCCATACGGGCTATGTGGTCGAAACCTTCATCGACGAGCTGTTTGAAAAGGCCGGCACGGACCCTGTCGAAGGCCGCCTCGCGCTGATGACCGAGCCGAAACATCAGCGTCTCGCCGGCGTGCTGCGCAGGGGTGCGCAAATGGCGGGCGGGATGTCGGCGCCAGCCGGCCGCGCGCGCGGCGTCGCGGCGGTTGAGTCATTCCGTTCCTATGTGGCTCAGATCGCCGAAGTGTCGATCGAAAGCGGCGTGCCGCGCGTGCACAAGATCTGGTGCGCCGTTGACTGCGGCATCGCGGTCAACCCGGAAGTGGTCAAGGCGCAGATGGAAGGCGGCATCGGCTACGGCCTTGGCGCCGTGCTGTTCAATGAACTCACATTGGGCGAGGGCGGCGCCGTCGAACAATCCAACTTCCACGACTACCGTTCGCTGCGGATCGGCGAGATGCCGGACGTCGAGGTCGCGATCATCGCGTCGTCGGAAGCGCCGACCGGCGTTGGCGAGCCCGGCGTGCCGCCGATTGGCCCTGCTGTCGCAAACGCCGTGCGCCGATTGACGGGCGCGACGCCGCGAATTCTCCCGATGATTAAAAGTCTTCAGAGCTGAGGAACGAGCATGCGCATTCACTCACGGATCATCGCGGCCGCCGCCATCGGCGCCGGACTGTTTGTTCTGGCCTCCTGCGGGCAGAAAAGCGAAAACGGCGCCGCGACTACGGCGCAGGAAGTAAACGGGCTGAAAACACCCGCAGCGTTTGCGTCAATCACTGATGAGAATGAACGCGCAGGCGCGCTGTTCGACGAGATGGCGAAAGTCATGCTGCATCCCCGCTGCGCGAATTGTCACCCGCGTTCCGGCGGACCGACGCAGGGCGACGACATGCATCCTCATAATCCGCCCGTTATTCGCGGCGAGGGCATGGGCGCGGCCGGCATGGAGTGCTCGACCTGTCACGGCGGCGCCAATGTGGAGTTCGCCAGCATGACCGGATCGATCCCCGGCACCGAGCCGTGGCTGCTGGCGCCGCAATCCATGGGCTGGGTCGGCGCAACCAACGCTGAACTCTGCGCACAGTTAAAAAATCCGGAAATGACCGGCGGACGCACCGTTGAAGATCTGATCGAACACAATGGCCGCGATCACCTCGTCAACTGGGCGTGGCATCCTGGCGAAGGCCGCACGCCGGCGCCGGGCGATCAGGAAACCTTCGGCGCACTGACCGCCGCCTGGGTTGAAGCCGGCGCGCATTGCCCGGCGGGCTAAAAGCCGTCTCGATTGATAGATCCTTAGGATCGCCGCGAGGTTCTTACCGCAAACGCTATGACCGCGCTTTATCGGCGGCCCCGATATGCTCCATCTGATCAGCATGGGCCTTCTTGAAGGCGCGGCGCTCCGTGATTCTGGCTACATAGGCTTCCGTCGCAGGCCGATCTCCGAAGGAGCGAATCTTTGCGACGCGAAGAACATCTGCCATCAGCAGGTCTGCGACAGTGAACCGGTCAGCGGCCAGCCATTCCCGCTCTTTCAGGATGCGTTCCATGTGATCGAGACGGCTCTTCAACCAGCCGGTCAGACCGTTTTCTTTTGCGCCGGTCACCTCCAGAAACCACCACGGAACTGAAACCATTTCTATCGAATTGAGCGCGGCGATCGTCCATTGCAGCGTTTGAGCCTCTCCCACTGGATCGCGCGGCATCAGCGTCTCGCTTTTCCGGGCAAGATGCAGCAGTCCCGCGCCGCTTTCGAATATTTCCAGATCGCCATCGCTCAGGAACGGAACTTGATTAAACGGCTGACGCGCCAAATGGTCGGGGCCGCGGTCGTGGAAGGGAACTGTTCGCACGGAATAGGCAAGCCCGGCTTCCTCACACGCCCATCTCAGCCTTATGTCGCGCACAAACCCGCGAGGCCCTTCGGGCGTCCAATCATACGTCCAGACGATCAAATTGGTCATACAATCGAATCCATTCCAGGAAACTTTCGGTCCGACGCTGCACTATCCCGGAATAGCCTCGTTTCGACTACCCCTTCGAAACTCACCAACATGATTTTGCTGTAATCTATTCTTGTATTTTGACAGCTATCTGCGCGCCCCGCTTCGCTAAAGCTTCGCCGGGCCTCCTGTTCGCAACAAGTCTTCTTGGGTTGGGCAAGCCAACCCTGCGAAGCCTTGGCGAAGCAGGGTGGCGGAGAGGGTGGGATTCGAACCCACGGAACGCGTGCACGCTCAACGGTTTTCAAGACCGCCGCATTCGACCACTCTGCCACCTCTCCGGGCGCGAAAGCCGCTTTGGCGCGGTTTCGCAAAATGCGAGGGCCTCAAATAGCGCGCCCGGCGGAAATGACAAGCCGAGGGCGCCGATTCTGCGTTATTTTTCAGGGGCCCGCAGCCGGCTCAGTCCCCAAAACACCCTATGTTGCCGGAACCCTTCGAGTCGCTTAATTCAGGCGGCTGGCGCCGCCATAGCGCTGTTTTGAGTCCGGACCCCTGATGAGCAAGATCGCGGCGTATTTTGTAAAGCTTTCTATTGTCGCGTTCCTCGCGCTACTTGCCGGGTGTGCAAGCACGCCCCGGTCATCCGGAAACGCCGGAACGTCGCCGCATTACAAGATCGGCAAGTCGTACCAGATCAACGGCAAATGGTACCATCCGAAGGAAGAGCCTAATTATTCCAAGGTCGGCATAGCGTCCTGGTATGGCGAGCAGTTTCACGGGCGCCTCACCGCCAATGGCGAAATTTTCGACATGAACCGGATGTCCGCCGCGCACACCACCTTGCCGCTGCCCTCCATGGTGGAAGTCACCAATCTTGAAAATGGCCGCTCCGTCGTCGTGCGCGTCAACGATCGTGGCCCGTTCGCCCATGACAGGATCATTGATATGTCGCGTCAGGCGGCGCGCGAACTTGGCTTTGAACAGCAGGGAACGGCGCGCGTCCGCGTCCGCTTTGCCGGCCCCGCGCCGCTCACCGCTGAGGCGCCGCGCGTTGCAGGCCCGCGTCCGGACCGCGTCGCGCGCGCGGCTCGCGTACGGGAGGAAACGATACAGCCGGGCGTCAGCGACCCCCCGGGCGATCCGATCTCCGAATTGCTGACCAGCATGGAAAGCGCGCCGGCGCTGACGCCGGGTGCGGAAGAACTGGCCATTGCTGAGGCGGGCGAGGGCGGCGCGCGCGGCGCGGAAATTCCCGCCGCCGACCTGTCCACCGCTGATCCCGATGATGCGGTGCTGGTCCACCAGGGCGCTGATGCCGAAACGCCGCCGGAAGCGATTTATCTGATCCGGGTGGCGGCGCTGTCGCAGCTCGACAATATCGATGCGCTGCGGGCCCAACTCGGCGATATCGGCACGTTGCGCCTGTCCCGCGTTGAAACGGAGGCGGGCGCTGTGTTCTACAGGGTCAGCCTAGGGCCATTTGCATCGATAGAGACGGCCGCGGAAAAGTTGGAAGCCGTCCGCAGGGCAGGGTATGCTGATGCGGCGCTTGTCACGCTGACGCCGTAGTATCGGCGTCGAAGCGCCCGAATGAGCGCATACTGGATGAACGGCGCTACCGCCGACGAGACGACCCACAGGAGACCGGTTTTGCAGTTGTTAAAGATTATCGCCGCCGTGACGCTGATCTGTGCAGGCTCTGCCTTCGCCCAGACGCCGCTCACCACGCCCGCCGAATATGCGCTGATCATGGATTATCGCACCGGTGAAGTTCTTTATGAAAAGAACGCGCGAACGCCTACGGCGCCGGCATCCATGTCAAAACTGATGACAATTGCCATTGTCTTCGAGCGCTTGAAAGAGGGCTCGCTCAAACTCACTGACGAGTTCGACGTTAGCGAGAAAGCATGGCGCGAGCGCGAAGGCTCATCCATGTGGGTCCGCGTCGGCGACCAAATTCCGGTGCTTGATCTGCTGCGCGGCATTATCGTGCAGTCCGGCAATGACGCTTGCATTGTTGTGGCGGAAAACATCTCCGGCTCCGAAGAAGCGTTTGTGGAGCTGATGAACCGCAAAGCCCATGAATGGGAGTTGAGCGATTCCACCTTCGCCAATCCGCACGGCATGCCGGACGCCAATCAAAAAATGAGCATGCGCGACCTCGCCGTGCTGACGCGAAAAATCATTGCCGATTATGGCGAATATTATGCGCTGTTCGCCGAACGCGAGTTCACCTGGGAGAAGATCAAACAGGAGAACAGGAATCCAATTCTCGATATGGTCGAGGGCGCCGATGGTCTCAAAACAGGGCATACGGAAGAATCCGGTTACGGCCTTGTAGGCTCCGCCGTGCAGGGCGATGAGCGGCGTATTGTCGTGGTCAACGGCTTGACGTCCGAGCGCGAGCGGGCGACGGAATCCGCGCGTTTGCTGCGCGTTGCGTTCAACGATTTCAGCACCAAGACCTTTTATCAGCCGGGCGATGTGGTCGGCGAAGCGCAGGTGTTCAAGGGCAAGGCGGCGAGTGTGCCGCTAATCGCCCGCGAACCGGTGAAGCTGATCTTACACCGCTCGCTGATGGATGAGGCGAAAGCGACGATCGTTTATCAAGGGCCGGTCGCCGCGCCGATCGCGGAAAACCAGCAGATCGGAACCCTGCGCATCGAAGCGCCGAATGGTCCGGCGCGCGAATATCGCCTGTACGCCGGTCAGGCTGTGAAAGAAGCGGGCATCTGGGGCAAGATCGGTCTGGCCGCGCAGAAATTGCTGGCGAAGCCCGCAGCGGCGGATGCTAGCGAAGAAACTGCAAACTAGATGCATGCCAGGCCTTCCGCGTTCATCTCGTTTGAGGGCGGCGATGGCGCCGGAAAGTCAACGCAGATAAAGCGTCTCGCCGAAACGCTGCGCGCCCACGGCCATGAGGTTGTGGTGACGCGTGAGCCGGGCGGTTCGCCGGGCGCCGAAGCTATTCGCAAGCTGCTTCTCGAAGGCGCGGCGGATAAATGGTCGCCGCTGACTGAGGCTTTGTTGATGTATGCGTCGCGCGCCGATCACCTGGAGCGCACCATTGAGCCAGCACTGCAACGCGGCGCGGTTGTGATCACCGACCGCTTTGCAGATTCCACCATGGCTTATCAGGGGCTTGCCGGCGCGCTGGGCGAGGACGCTGTGCTCGCATTGCAGGAACTGGTCGTCGGCAATCGCGGTCCGGCGCTTACCCTCATTCTCGACCTGCCTGTGCAAGAGGGATTGAAACGGTCTGGCGCTGCGGGCGGCGCCGAGCAGCGGTTTGAATCCAAGGGCGCCGCCTATCAGGAACGGGTGCGCGCCGCCTTTCTGGAAATCGCCCGCCGCGAGCCGGATCGTTGCGCGGTGATTGACGCCTCGGGTGACGCAGAGACGGTGGCGAAACGGGTTGCTGAGGCGGTGAAACAGCGCCTGCCTTCGCTTCTGGACCGCTGATCGCCCTTCCAAAGCGGCGCCGGATTGCCTAGACAAATCCCATGGATGATGAGTTGCTTCACCCCCGCGAACGGGCGGGTCAGATCGGCCGCGACGACCTGGAGCGCGAACTGAGAAAGTCGATCAGCGAAGGCGCTTTCACTCATGGCTGGATCCTCGCCGGACCGGATGGCGCCGGCAAAGCAACGCTGGCTTACCGGCTGGCGCGCGCCTTGCTGGATCCGAAAGCGCTTTCCGATGCAAATTCGCTGGAGATGCCTGAAACGAGCCGGACCTTCCGGCTGATCGCCAGCGAGGCGCATCCGGATTTATTTGTCGCGGACCGGATCTGGGACGAAAAAAAAGGCAAGCATCAAACTGAAATCACTGTGGAAACCATCCGCAAGCTCACGTCCTTCCTGAACAGAACGGCGTCGGGCGGCGGCGCTCGCGTTGCGATTGTCGATACTGCAGACGATATGAACCGCAACGCCGCGAACGCGCTATTGAAAGCGCTGGAAGAACCGCCGAAGGGCGCCACGCTACTCCTGCTGTCTTCTGCGCCGGGACGGCTGCTGCCGACGGTGCGGTCCCGCTGCCGCCGGATCGATCTGGCGCCGGTTGCGACGGAAGACATTGAGCGCTTTCTAACGGGCGAGGGCGTCAGCGCCGATGATGCGCAAAAGATCGCCGGCCATGCGCGCGGCCGGCCCGGTTACGCGCTGATGCTGGCCGCGGGCGAGGGCGCCGAAGCGATTTCTCTTGCGCAACAATTCATCAGCGCGGTGCAATCGCGCCGCGATCTTTCCAGAATAATTACGGGCGTCACGGGAAAGGCTGGCGAGGCGCGATGGCCGGTGTTTCGCGACACGGTCATTTCAATGCTGAGCGACGCCGCCCGCGCGGCGGCGGTGCAAGAGCAGAGCGCAGGCTTTGACGGCGTCAGCGCCGGCGCGCTTCTCGATGGCTGGCAGGCGGTCTCGCAACTTTGCGGAAGGGGCGAAGCGCTCAATCTTGACCGCGCGCAGATGATCGAAGCCATGGCGTTCGATCTGCGCAATGCGCTGCGCGAAAAGGCCGCTTGATCCATGCTTGTCGACAGCCACGTCAATCTGCATTCGGACAAATACGCCGACGATCTTTCCGAGGTAATGGCGCGCGCGCGCGAAGCCTGCGTTACGGCGATGCTCACCATATCCGACAAGCTCTCTTCCACTGACGCCATCCGTAGGATTGCCGACGCCGATCCGCTGATCTGGCGCAGCGTCGGCGTGCATCCGCACTACGCCAAAGACTATCCCGATCTGAACGCGCAAACGCTGATCGACATGGCGGCCGACGACAAGGTGATCGGCATTGGCGAATGCGGGCTCGATTTTTACTATGAACATTCAGACCGCGACGTGCAGAACGATGTGTTCCGCGCGCATATTCTTGCCTCCCGTGAAACGCAGTTGCCGCTGATCATTCACACCAGAGACGCCGATGACGTGACGCAGGCGCTGCTGGAACGCGAGCACAGGGAAGGGGCGTTCACCCCTCTCCTCCATTGTTATACGGGCGGGCCGAAACTGGCTGCGGCGGTGCTGGCGCTGGGCGGGTATATCTCGTTCTCGGGCATCATTTCGTTCAAGAACGCCGGTGATATTCGCGCCATCGCGCAAGGTGCGCCCATGGACCGGATCATCATCGAAACCGATTGTCCTTATCTTGCGCCGGTTCCCATGCGGGGGCGGCGTAATGAACCGGCGTTTGTCGTTCATGTCGCTGAAGCGCTGGCCGCGGTGAAGGGTGTCAGCGCTGACGAAATTGCGCAAGCGACGACCGATAATTTTTTCCGCCTGTTTGCGCGCGCCGAAGATCCGCGGACAAAACCATGACGGCGAAACTGCGCGTCATCATTCTCGGTTCGGGATCATCGGGCGGCGTGCCGCGCTTCGGCGGCGCGGACGGCGCCGGCGACTGGGGCGCGTGCGATCCGTCGGAGCCCAAAAACCGGCGAACGCGATGCTCAATCCTGGTTCAGCGCGAGCACCCGGAATTCGGATTCGCCCATGACAAGGTGACGTCCGTGCTGGTGGATACGTCGCCGGATATGCGGACGCAGTTGCTGGCGGCGAAATGTTCCCGTCTCGATGCGGTGCTCTTCACCCATGATCACGCCGATCAATGTCACGGCATCGACGATCTGCGGGTGTTCGCCTTGCAGATGCGCAAACGGATGCCGGTCTATATTGACGGTGCGACGGCCGGAATGCTGCTCGAGCGGTTCGATTATTGTTTCGAGCAGAAGCCGGGCAGTTACTACCCGCCGATCCTTGAAAAACGCGACATACCGGCTTGCGGCGAACCTTTCGAGATAGACGGGCCGAGCGGTCCGATCCCGGTGATCGCATTCCTGCAGCAACATGGCGGCGTCGACTCGCTTGGTTTCCGGTTCGGCGACATTGCCTATTCAAGCGATGTGGTCGATTTGCCGGAACAAAGTTTCAGAGTGCTGGAAGGCGTTAATGCGTGGATCGTCGATGCCTTGCAGTACAAGCCGCACAAAACTCATGCGCATCTCGACCTGACGCTGGAATGGCTCGCGCGCGTCAAGCCAAAACGGGGCATACTGACTAATCTCCATGTTCATATGGATTACCAGACGCTCAAAATGACGCTGCCCCAGGGCGTTGAACCGGCCTATGACGGCTTGACGATCGAAGGCGCGGCTGGGTAACTAAAGGCAGGGCCGGAACTGGCACAGGGAGAGAGAAAAGATGAACAAATTCAATGGCGTGATTCTGGCCCTGGCGTCGCTGGCGCTGGTATCCTGCGGCGGCGGCGGCGAGTCTGCAAAAAAGAATGCGGAATCGGGAAATGTCATCCAAGCGGAAAAGGCGAAAACCGCAGACCAGGCCGTCGAGGTCTATGCCGTGCACCTCAATAGAATCGCTGACGCCGTTGAGGCGATCGAGTCAGAAAGCGATGCGGACAAGGCGGCGAAAGTCATCGCCGAGGCGACCGGCGAATTCGAGATACTCGTCGACAAGTTCCAGGGCGCCAATCAGATGCAGTTGGCCATGGCGTTCGCCAAACAGGCGGGTGAGCTGGGGCAACCGCAAATGCGCATCGCCACGGCCGTGCAGAAACTGGCGTCGGAAAACCCGGAATATCTTGAGCGGATCGAGGATGCGCTCCGCGACATGCCGGAAATGCGGTAGATCATAGCCTGAAGCGGCCACGGAGAGCGAATGAGGACGCCTTTTCAAATTTTCGCCGTAAAAGCGGCTCAATGTCATGTTGAGTCTGACGGCGGGATTTGGGAGAGGTTTGGCGATGGCGCTTGAGTATATTCTTCCGCGCGCGGACCTTCGTGAACATGTTCGCGCCTATTACTATTATTCGGTGGAAGAACCCGCGTTTCAGCCGCTGTGCGCTGAAATGGGCAATATCCGTGTGGTTTTGAGCGGCGGCGGCAGCCTGCATACGCCTGATGGCCGCAAGCAGGACATCACATCGGCATTCCTGATTGGTCCGACCATGGGCGCATACTGCATGGAAGCGGTCGCCGGCACGTGCGTCTTCGGCATCGGCATTCGCCCTCGCGGCTGGGTTTCCCTGTGCGGCGTCAGTGCGGAGGAAGTCAAAGACCAAGTCGTCGATCTGACATCCTTTGCGGGCGGCATGGCGCGCGCCAGTATTGAGGAAATGCGCAATGCCGGCTCTCTGACGGAGATGGCCGCGGCGGCCGACCGGTTCTTTGCAAAGCTGCTCGCCAGGCGGGCCTCGCGGCGAACGATCGGGTATTCACAGGCCTTGGCGAACTGGCTGCTGGATCCGCAGGAATTGAGCCTCGACGCGCTTGTGGAGTCCATGGACGTATCGCGCCGCCAGACGGACCGAATCGCCAAACTTTACTTTGGCGCGTCGCCGAAGTTTCTGCAGCGGAAATACCGGGCGTTGCGCTCTGCAGACCGGATTCGGGCGGGCGGCCTCGACTGGATGTCCGCGGCCGGTGACGCCTATTACGATCAGTCGCATTTTATCAAGGAATTCAAGACGTTCGTTGGCGTCACGCCGAAGCAGTTTATCGGCAATCAGGCGCAATTGATCAGCGAAATCCAGTCCCAGCGCCGGGCGCAATCGCTAACTTTGCCGCTGGCGAGCTTTTAGTAATCATTTTGGCCAATATTTCCTATAGCCGCAGTTTATTGGTGGCTATATTACGGTTGTTCTAGGGAGAATACCGCTAACCAGAGCCTTTTCCCGAACGGGATTTCGGGGGAGAGACCGTCCGGGACATGGCTCTGGATAACGTGAAATGCGCCAGTATCGCCGCCGCGATGCTGGCGTGTTTTGTTTTGCGGGGCTTATTCGGGTAATTCTATAATTTGCGACAATATAAATTGTGCAACTTATGGCAGTCGCAGGCGGAAGCCGGGATTGGCGCCGTGCGCTGGCCCCTCAGGCCGCCAACTCACGCAGCAAGCGCGACGCCTTTGCCTTCCAGATAGCCGCGCAGTTCGCCATTCTCGAACATCTCGCGGATGATGTCGCAGCCGCCGACAAACTCGCCTTTGACGTAGAGTTGCGGGATCGTCGGCCAGTCGGAGAATTCCTTGATGCCGTTCCGCAGCTCGTCGGATTCGAGCACATTGGCGGAGTTAAACTCGACGCCCAGATGATCGAGGATCTGCACCACAACCGACGAAAACCCGCATTGAGGAAATTGCGGCGTGCCCTTCATGTACAGCATGACGGGGTTCGCTTCGACCTGGGCTTTGATGTCGTCGAGAATGGCGGTCATTCGGGTAACTCCTTAACAGTCAGGTTTAGCTAGGCGCCCGCCGGTTAAGCGTCAAGGGCGGTCTTTTCTCTCGGCCGGTTCAAGCGCCCTTTTCAGCGATTTCGGCGATAATCGCGGCGATTTTCTTGGCGCCCCTGAGGCGCGCCTTGGCGTCGGTCCATTCCTGGCGAAATACGACTTTCTGGTCCGGGCGCAGCTTAACGTCGAGCGGCGATGTCGCCATGAACTGAACCAGCCCCGCCACATTGGCGAACTGATCGTTGCGAAACGACAGCACCGCGCCCTTCGGACCGGCGTCGATCTTGGCGATGCCGGCGCGGCGGCAGATCGATTTGATCGCAACGATTTCCAGCAATTGCTCGACCTCGCGCGGCAGCTTGCCGAACCGGTCGACCAGTTCCGCCGCGAAGGAATCGATTTCCTCCTGCGCCGACGCCTCGCCGCCAATATCGCCAAGCCGCCGGTAGAGCGCCATGCGCACGTCGAGATCGGTCACATAGGTTTCCGGGATCAGCACCGATGCGCCGAGATTGATCTGCGGCGACCACTGATCTTCGCTCGCCTGACCGCCCTCGCGCAGTTCGGCGACCGCTTCCTCCAGCATGTGCTGATAAAGTTCGACGCCGACTTCCTTGACCTGCCCCGATTGTTCCTCACCCAGAAGATTGCCGGCGCCGCGAATATCGAGATCGTGACTGGCGAGTGTAAAGCCAGCGCCGAGCGTGTCGAGCGACTGCATGACTTTGAGGCGGCGTTCTGCGGCGGGCGTCAGTTTCTTGCGGGCGCTGGTGGTGAGATAGGCGTAAGCGCGTTGTTTCGAACGCCCCACCCGTCCGCGAAGCTGGTAAAGCTGGCCGAGCCCGAACATATCGGCGCGATGGATGACGATGGTGTTCGCGGTTGGAATATCGAGGCCGGATTCAATGATGGTCGTCGACACCAGCACGTCGAATTTGCCTTCATAGAAAGCCGTCATGATGTCTTCGAGCTCGCCCGAGCCCATCTGTCCGTGTGCGAGTTTGAATTTAAGCTCGGGAAGCTGCTCGGTCAGATATTCGGCGATGTCATCGAGATCGGCGATGCGCGGCGCCACATAAAAACTCTGACCGCCGCGATAATGCTCGCGCAACAGGGTCTCGCGCGCGACAACGGAGTCGAACGGCCCGACCGTGGTGCGCACAGCGAGGCGATCCACCGGCGGCGTGGCGATCAGCGACAGATCGCGAATGCCGCTCATGGCCAGTTGCAAGGTGCGTGGAATAGGCGTCGCGGTCAGCGTCAGGACATGAGTGTCGGCGCGGAATTCCTTTAGCCGTTCTTTGTGTTTGACGCCGAAATGCTGCTCCTCATCGACAATGACCATGCCGAGATCGCGAAACTTGATGGCCTTTTGCAGAAGGGCGTGCGTGCCGATGATGATGTCGACCTGCCCGTTTTCAATGCCTTCCTTGGCGGCTTTGGCGTCAGCGCTTGAGACCATGCGCGATAGCTGGGCGATGCGCACCGGAAAGCCTTTGAATCGTTCGGCGAAATTCTTGTAGTGCTGGCGCGCCAGCAAGGTTGTCGGCACGATCACCGCCACCTGCCGGCCGGTCATCGCCATGATGAACGCGGCGCGCAGCGCGACTTCGGTCTTGCCGAATCCGACATCGCCGCAGACCAGCCGGTCCATGGGCTGGCCTTTGGCAAGGTCTTCGATCACATCGGCGATGGCGTTTTCCTGGTCTTCCGTTTCCGCATAGGGAAACCGCGCGCAGAATTCGTCATAGGTTCCGGTTGCGGGCGTAACCGCTTCGGCGTGGCGCATGGCGCGTTTGGCGGCGATGGCGATGAGTTGCTCGGCCAGCATCTTGATGCGCGCGCGCATCCTGGCCTTGCGTCCCTGCCACGCGGCGCCGCCGAGCCGGTCCAGTTGAACGCCGGAATCTTCCGACCCGAACCGCGACAGGAGTTCGATATTTTCAACGGGAAGGAACAGCTTGTCGCCGCCGGCATATTCCAGGAACAGGCAGTCATGCGGCGCGCCCTGCACTTCGAGCGTCTTCAATCCCTGATAGCGGCCGATGCCATGTTCCACATGCACCACAAGATCGCCGACATTGAGGCTTGATGCTTCGGAAAGAAAATTCTCGGCGCGCTTTTTACGGCCCCGGCGAACGAGACGGTCGCCAAGAATGTCCTGCTCGGAAATAAACGCGGCGTCCGGCGTTTCAAATCCGCTTTCAAGCCCGAGGATCGCGGTCATCACCGGCGCTGAAGTCTTCTTGACGCCGTTCCAGTCGCTGGTCTGGGCCAGGCCTTTCATGCCGTGATCGCTCAGCACGGTCTGCATTCGGTCGGCGGAGCCTTCCGACCAGCAGGCGATGATGACTTTCTTTTTCGCCGCCGTCAGCGTTTTTGCATGCGCATTTACCGCATCGAAGACGTTGATGTTTTCTGCCGCCCGTTCTGCAGCGAAAGTGCGCCCGACTTTTGCGCCGAAGTTAAAGGCGCGGGTGTTTTCCGGCGGCGCGAATGGCGACAGCGGCCGCAGATTGGAGGTGAGCATGCGTTCCTTCCACTCGGCCTCGCTCAGATAAAGCGCATCGGGTTTGAGCGGACGATAGGCAGGCGCGGCGAAATCGGCGTTACGCGGTTTTTTGCTTTGCGCGTCTTCGGCCCTCGCCTCGTAATGATCGCGGATCGAAGACAGGCGTTCCTCGACCGCTTCATCGGCGAGATGGTCGGTGAAGATCAGCGCGTCGCCGACATAGTCAAACAGCGTGTCCATGCGTTCGTAAAACAGGGGCAGCCAGTGTTCGGCGCCGGCATGGCCGCGCCCGGCGCTGATCGCTTCGTAAAGCGGGTCGTCGCCGGCGGGGCCGAACGTCGCCACATAGCCTTTGCGAAAGCGCGAGATGGTTTCGTCGGTCAGCAAAATCTCGCTCGCCGCCGCCAGCGAAAATCCGGGAAGCTGTTTCGTGGTGCGCTGGGTTTCCGCATCGAACGACCGGACGCTTTCAAGACTGTCGCCGAAAAAATCGAGACGCACCGGCTCGGCGGCGCCGGGCGGGAAAATATCGACCAGCCCGCCGCGCACGGCGAACTCGCCCGGCTCGCGCACCGTCGATGAGCGCGCATAGCCATTGGCGCTGAGATAGGCGGCTAGCTTGTCCATGGCCATGACGGCGCCGGGCGCCAGCGACAGCGCCGCGTTTTCGATCACTTCTCTCGGCGGCGTTTTCTGCACGACAGCATTGACCGGCGCCACGAGGATGAACGCCCCCTCGCCCCGGCTTAAGAGCGCCGCAAGGCTCGCCATGCGTTTCGACGCGGCGGCCGATGACGGCGACACCCGGTCATAGGGAAGACAATCCCACGCGGGAAATTCCAGCACCGGAATGTCGGGCGCAAAAAATTTCAGCGACTGCGCCATGGCGTCGGCGCGGGCGCCGTCGCGGGCGATATGCAGCACAAGTCCATTTGTTGCCCTCGCTGCATCGGCGACAGCGAGCGCATCGGCGCCTTCCGGCGCGCCATAAACGTCAAGGCGGCCGGTTGCGGTCCACGCCGTCGCCGCGCTGATCGCTGCAACGCCGGAAACCATCTTTTTCTCGCCATCCGCCATTTGATTTCCTCAACGCAAATCGCGCGGGACGCCGTTTTAACGGCCCGCGTTCAGATGGGTTGTGTAGGCGCTGGCGCGGCCGGATGCAACGAAGATCGCCGGGAAGCGGCGCACTGGTTTCATCTAAGCCAGCAGCTATGGGTTCGGCAGAGCAAACAGCCTTTGCGCATTTCCGAAACGGATTTTCGCCTTTTCGCTGTCGTCGAGGCTCAACCGGTCGAGCGCGCTTGCATTATGTTCAAGGGAGTATTGCGGATAGTCCGAGCCGAACAGGATGTGATCGATCCCGACATTGCGCATCGTCCAGATGAACTCGTCTTCGATCGGCGAGCCGGCGATGATGGCGACGGTTGCTGAAATATCGAAGTAGATATTGTCGCCGAAAAGGCCATCGGCCGTGCGCGCCGCCGCCAGAACATTCCAGAAGCGGAAATTCAGCGCGCCCATATGCGCAAAAATGAATGTCGTGTCGGGCGCCGCTATCGCCAGATTGAAAAGCTTCTGACTGTCCCCGGGCAGCACGTTCGCATTATCGAGCAGAACGACGACGCCAAGCGCGCCCGCCTTGCGCACAAGCGTGAGTACGCGCGGGTCGTCAATGTCGAATTTTTGCGTGTGCGGGTGGATTTTGAGAAGCTTGATCCCGCGTTCCGCGACCCGCTCCAGTTCCTTGAGCGCCGCCTTTCCGTCATAGGGATGGACGGTTGCGACAGGCAAAAGCTCCGGGCGTTTCGCCGCCAGCGCCAGGATTGCGTCATTGCCCGCTCGCACATCGTCCGGCTTGCCTTGCAGCGCCTGGTTCGGTCCGCCGAACCACATCGCGCCGAAACCAGCGACGTCGCGTCCGGTCTCATTAAGCTGCGCCTCATACTCAAGCAGCGACGCCTCGCCTTCCCAGAGATGGACATGAAGATCGAAGACCGGCGATTGCGCCCGCGCTGCCGGCGCAATCAGCATTACAAGCATCAGACAAATCAACCGCTGCAACATGATCCCTCAATTTACATCGCGCGGGACGCCGTTTTAACGGCCCGCGTTATGCAGGTGATTTAGGCGCTGGAAACGCTCGGCGCAATCTTGAAAGATTTAAGTTTGTCCAGCACCGATCCGGAAAGCTCTACGGGCGCGTCCGCATCGCCCGTCGCCCACGCATAGAGCAACCGGTCGTTTTGCTGGAGCAAGGCTTCGAACTGATCGAGCTCGGCGTCATCCATGGTCGCGAGATGCGCTTTCGCAAATCCGCCGATCAGTAAATCGGCCTCTTTGAAACCGCGATAGGTCGCAAGATATAAAAGCCGCTTGCGGCGGATATCGATCGTTTCTGTCATTGGCCGATGTTTTCAATGATGGCGATGATTGCATCGGTCCGGCTGTGATGCAGCGTGTGACCGGTGTCCGGCAGCAAGGTCAGCGACGCGCTTTCAACTTCCGTTGCTAGCCGCTTTGTATGCAGTTTGGGACTCACGGATGTGTCATCTTCGCCGGTGACGATTGCGACGGGAATTTTCAACTCGCCGTATCGGCCTTGCTGGGCGATGATCTCGGCTTTCAGATTGGCGATGTCTTCCGCATTGGCTTTGAATTCTTTCGGACGAAACAGCAGCGGCAGGCCGGACTCTTCGTAATACATCTCGGGCGGCGCGCCGGGCGAAAACGAACTCTCTATGCCTGACTTCGCCGCAACCTGTCCGTAGGTAGGGATCACCAGCCGGCGCAAAAGGAATCCCGCCACCGGCCATTGCGAAACGTTGTTGTACCAGGCGATGCCGCCCGGCCATTCGTGACTGACGGCGGCCAGCAGGACGAGCGCGGAAACATCGTCCTGAAAATCGAGCCCATAGCGCAGCGCAACGGCGCCGCCAAAGCTCTGCCCGATGATAACGGGACGCTCAACGCCGAGCGCGTCCACTGCCTCCTTGATCAGCGCCGCCTGCACGCCGAGCCTGTAACCGTCGTCGGCGCGCGAGGAATATCCGTGCCCGGTCCGGTCGATCATGATCACGCGGCGGTCCGCCGCCAGACGGTCGCCTAGCGCCAGTTTCATGTCCCGCAGATTGACGCTGGCGCCATGGATCAACACCACGGGCGGTTTGGCGCTGTCGCGCGGACCAAGATCGAGAACATGAACCTGCTCGCCGCCTATATCGACGATCTCGCCGATCGCCGGCGCGTTCTTTTCCGCCGTCCAGCTTGCGCAGCCGGATGCCGCCAGAAGCGCCGCCAGCACAAAAATGAACAAGAGAAGCGACACCCGCATGCGCCCTACATCTCTCCGGGCGCCGCGGCGATGATCGCGTAAAAATCATCCGCCTTGAGGCTGGCGCCGCCGACCAGCGCGCCGTTGACGTTGGAGATTCTCAAAATCTCATGGGCGTTGCCGGGTTTGACCGAGCCGCCATAGAGCAGTCGCGCGCCCAGCGGCGTTTTTGCGCGGATGAAGTCGTGCATTTCGGCGATGTCGTCATTGGTCGGCGTCAGGCCGGTGCCGATCGCCCAGACCGGCTCATAGGCGACGACATAGGGCGCGCCTGTTTCGGGCAGGGAGCCCGCAAGCTGCTCGCCGACGACGTCGGTCGCCTTCCCCGCCTCGCGTTCCTCGCGGGTTTCGCCGACGCAGATGATCGGCGTCAGCCCCGCCTGCAGCGCCGCAGCGGCCTTGGCTTTGACCAGCGCGTCGCTCTCGCCATGATCGGCGCGGCGCTCGGAATGGCCGACAATCACATGCGATGCGCCGCAATCGGCGAGCATCTGCGCGCTGACGTCGCCCGTATGGGCGCCGCTGACATTCTGGTGGCAGTCCTGCCCGCCGATCTGCAGGCCCTCGTCGGAATATTTCGCCGCAAACGCGGCGACGAGGGTCATGGGCGGGCAGATCAGCACGTCGCGGTCGGCCGGAACGGCGCCCCCGAGCTTGCCGAGCAGGGCGTCGACTTCCCTGCCGGCGGACGCCAGTCCGTTCATCTTCCAGTTGCCTGCGATCAGCGATTTCATGGTTCGCGCCTCATGGTCTTTGTCTTCTGACGATGGGCCGGAGGTAGGGGATGCGGCCAGACCTGTCCAGTATCGCCCGGGGTTTCCGGTGCGGCCTTGCGGTACCGCATGGGCCCCACTAGGTTACGCGCAATTTCCGGAAGGCTTGGCCCCTCAGAGGCCGATAAATCGAGGCTGTATAAATGCTTAGTCAGGTTCGCGGCGCGCTAAAGGGCGCAGTCGCCTGGGTCGTCGTGATATTGCTGATCGCTGCGTTCGCCATGTTCGGCGTGCCCGAAATGCAGAATTTCACCAGCGGCGGCGCGGTCAAAGTCGGCTCGGAGTCGTTCTCCAAAACCTATGTGCAGCGCGAATTCGACCAGATGTACCAGCGCGCGGCTCGCGAATCCGGCGGCGCCTTCACCCGCGAGGCGGCCATCGCCAGCGGCATGCCGTCCCAGGCGGTGGAGCGGATCGTCACCCAGTCGGTCCTCAACCAGTATGCGGAGAAAATGAATCTGGCCCTCCCCCGCGAGGCGATCCGCGAGTACCTGCAGGACAATGAAAACTTTCAAAACCCGGCGACCGGCGAATTCGATCGCCTGTCGCTTGAAAGCATCCTCAGCAATAACGGCCTTACCGTGCAGCGCTTTGAAGAGCTGATGCGCGATGACCTGACCCGCGGCCAGCTTATCGATTCCCTGGTGACGTCGGCCCCGGCGCCGAACGCGCTGCTGGATGCGATGCTGTTGCGCGAGACCGAGCGGCGGCGCATTTCTTATCTCACGGTCACCGACGACATGTCCGGCGAGGCGGCGGCGCCAACGCCGGAAGCCCTGCAGGCTTACTACACGGAGCATCCGCCGGAATTTACGGCGCCGGAATACCGGACCTTCGATCTGCTGGTGTTGAAGAGCGACGATTTTCGCGACGGCTTGACGGTGGACGAAGAAGAAATGCGCCGCCTCTATGAGGCTGGCCGCGACCGGACCTACACAACGCCGGAAACGCGCACGGTCTATCAGCTCACCTATGAAACCGAAGCCGAAGCGCTCGCCGCCAAGGCCGATCTGGAGCAGGGAAAACCATTTGAAAATCTCGCCGAAGAGCGCGGCATGACCCTTGAGGCCGCGACCTTTACCGATGCGCGCAAGGCCGACCTGCTCGATCCGGCTGTGGGCGATGCGGCGTTCGCCGACGAAGTTGAAATTGGAACCGCTGTAGGCCCGGTCAGAAGCCTGTTCGGCTGGACGGTGATTCAGGTCGCCGGCATCACGCCCGGCGCCACGCGTTCCTATGAAGACGTGCGCGCCGAGCTTGAAGCCTCGTTCCTCGACAACGATCTTCGCCGTCGCCTGCAGGATGCGGTCGATGAGGTCGAGGAAGTGCGCGACACCGGCGCCGAGCTTGCCGAGGCGGCGGAAGAGGCCGGATTTGAAGTCGTGAGCGTTGGCCCGATTGACCGGGTGAGCTTTGCCCCCAATGGCGCCATCATCGACAGCGTCCCCGGTGAAGCAATCGCGGAAGCCTTCCAGCTTGATGAAGGCGAACAGAGCGAGGCGCTTCGTCTGGCGACGGAGGATGGTTATTTCTTTGTCCAACTCAAGGAAATCACCCTGCCCGCATTGAAACCGTTTGCAGCCGTCGCAGAAGAAGTCGAGCAACGCTGGGCCGACCGGGAACGGCGCGAACGCATCGCCACCACCGTCGAAAAAATCCGCACCGCCATCAATGAAGGCGCAACCTTTCAGGAAGCCGCCAGCGCCTATGACCGTGCGCCGATTGAGATGACCATCGACCGGCGTTTCCAGAACGACGCCATATCGCGCGAGTTTAATGAGAAGGTGTTTTTCGCCGGCCTTAACGAGGTTGTCGCTGGCGCCGCCGGCGGCAGCGGCGCGCAAATTGTCGCCCGGATCAACGAGATCGGCTATGGCCGCAACGCCATTTCTCCGGCGGAGGTGGACAATCTCGCCCTGCAGATGGGCTTGCAGCTTGATCAGGAACTGATCGAAGCTTTTGTCGCCAGCGTTCGCGAGGATTACGGCGTCAACGTCAATCAGGCCCAGATCGAAGCGCTCTTCGCCGACGGATTCTAGCGCGCGTGAGCTTAAGTCCTGATTTCGCGGCGTTCGAACGGGCTTATGACGACGGCCGCGCGCAGCTGGTTTACCGCAGCCTGATCAATGATCTCGAAACGCCGGTTTCCGCTTACCTCAAGCTGGCGGGCGCGAAGGAAAACGCGTTCCTGCTGGAGTCCGTCGAGGGCGGCGAGCAGCTCGGGCGGTTTTCGATCATCGGCTTCAAGCCCGATGTGATCTGGCACTGCCATGACGGACGCGCCGAGATCAATCGCGACGCTGCCGCTGACGCCGGTTCATTCGCGCCGGAGTCCGGCGCCCCGCTCGACAGCCTGAAGAAACTGCTCGCCGAATCCGAGCTTGATCCGCCGCCGGGCGCGCCGCCCATGGCCGCCGGCGTGTTCGGCTATCTCGGCTATGACATGGTCAGGCAGATGGAACGGATCGGCCCCCGTCCCGCCGGCGGCGTCGGTGTTGCGGATTCGATTTTCATGCGCCCGACCGTGGTCGCCGTGTTCGACAATATCCGTCAGGAGATCATTCTGTTTTCGCCGGTCCGGCCGCAGGCGGGCGTTTCCGCGCGCGCCGCCTATTCGCGCGCAGGCGAACGTTTGTCCGACGCGGTCGCCGATCTGCAGGCGCCGGTCGCAGCGCCGGTCAGAAGTGCGGCGGCGGAGATCGCGACAGACGATGAAGCGGTCTCAAACACCGCAAAGCCGGTCTTTGAACAGATGGTCAACCGCGCCAAGGAGTATATCGGCGCCGGTGATATTTTTCAGGTCGTCCTGAGCCAGCGTTTTTCAAAACCGTTTCCGGCACCGCCGTTCGAACTCTACCGCGCCCTGCGGCGATCGAACCCCTCGCCCTTCATGTTCTATTTCAAGTTCGAGGATTTTGCGATTGTCGGCTCCAGCCCGGAAATTCTGGTGCGCGTGCGCGATGGCGAGATCACCATTCGCCCGATCGCCGGCACCCGCCCGCGCGGCGCCACGCCGGAACAGGACAAGCAGTTTGAAACTGACCTGATCAACGATCCGAAAGAACGCGCCGAACATCTGATGCTGCTCGATCTCGGCCGCAATGATGTAGGCCGGTCCGCAGCGATCGGCACGGTGAAGGTCACCGATCAGTTCACCATCGAACGCTATAGCCACGTCATGCACATTGTTTCCAACGTCGTCGGAAGATTACGCGACGGCGAGCATCCGGTGAATGCGGTGGTCAGCGGATTTCCCGCCGGAACGGTGTCCGGCGCGCCAAAGATCCGCGCCATGCAGATCATCGATGAGCTCGAAACATCCGCGCGCGGCGTTTACGCCGGCGCCATCGGCTATTTTTCCGCCAACGGCAATGTCGACACCTGCATCGCCCTGCGCACGGCGGTGGTGAGGGACGGCGTCATGCATGTGCAGGCGGGCGCCGGGATCGTCGCCGATTCCGATCCGGCGAGTGAACAGGCCGAGTGCGAGAACAAAGCCAAAGCCCTGTTTGCCGCGGCGAAAGCGGCGCTGGCCGGCCAGGGAAATCGCTGAATTTGCGGCGAATCGCCCGTACCTTGCGATAAATCAACGTCCCATCTCCCGGCAAATCACCCTACTCTTCCGCCGAGATCGCTGTCGCGTCAGACAGCGCCGTCATTATGCGAAGGGGCTAAAAATGTTGAAATCCATGAAACTTGTACTGGCGGCCAGCACCGCGCTTGCTCTGGTTGCGGGCGCGCCCGTCCTGGCGCAGGAAGCCGAACCGGCGGCAGCAGAAGTAACGCAAACCGAGGACGACCGCCTCGCTGCGTTTTTCGAAGAACTCTTTCAGCGCAATCTGGCGGAAAGCCCGCTCCTGCAATCGCAACTCGGAATGAAGGGCCCCGACTACGGCAAATGGGACGATTTCTCCGACGCCGAAGCGATCCGCCAGAACGAGCGCACCAAGAACGATCTCGCCCGCCTGCGCGCGGAGTTCGACTATGACAGTCTCAGCGAACAGATGCAGGTCAGCTACCGCATCTTTGAATTTCTGCAGGAGCGCTCGCTCTCCGGCTTTGAATACCGCTTTCACGGATATGCATTTTCGACCATGAACAATCCGGTGACGTTTCCGGTCACCTTCATGCAGAACATTCATCGCGTCGATAATGTTTCCGACGCCGAAGCCTATGTATCGCGCCTCAATGGCCTCGCTGCTGTCGGTGACGATCTGCTCGAAGGCATCGACATGGCGGCGGAGCGCGGCATCGTTCCCACCTCTTATTCGTTCGATCCGGTGATCACCGACGCCAGAAACATCCTGAAAGGCGTGCCGTTCGAGGAAGAAGGCGAAGACGCGCCAATCTTTGCGGACTTCAAGGGCAAGGTCGACAAGCTGGAGATCAGCGATGCGGAAAAAGCGCGCCTTATCAGCGAGGCCAGCGATGCGCTGACCAATGTGTTCAAACCGACGGTCGAAAAGATCATCGCCAAGATCGAAGAAGTGCGGCCGCAATCGCATGGGCCCAACGGCGTCTGGGCGCTTCCAGACGGCGAGGCGTATTATGAAAATCAGGCAGCCTTCTGGACCAGTGAAAAGGGCCTTACCGCCGATGAAATCCACAAGATCGGCCTCAAAGACGTGAAGCGCATTCGCGGCGAGATGCAGAAGATCATGAAGGAAGTCGGCTTCAAGGGCTCGCTGAAGGAGTTCTTCACCTTCCTGCGCACCGATCCGTCGAACTTTTTCCCGAACACGGAAGAAGGCCGGCAGGCTTACCTTGATCAGTCCACGGCCTATATCGACGCGGTTTATTCCGATGTCGGCGAGTATTTCAATGTGCTGCCAAAAGCGCCGCTCGAAGTGCGTGCGGTTGAGAAATGGCGTGAGGAAACCGCGCCGATCGCCTTCTACAATCGCCCGACGCCGGATGGTTCGCGGCCCGGCATCTACTACGTCAATCTTAAAGACATGACGACGAAGCAAAAGCATGAAATGGAAACCGTCGCCTATCATGAAGGCGCGCCGGGCCACCATTTCCAGCTTGCGATCCAGCAGGAGCTGACCGGCGTTCCCATGTTCCAGAAATTCGCCTTCTTCGGCGCCTATTCCGAAGGCTGGGGGCTTTACGCCGAGCGCCTTTCCAAGGAACAGGGGCGCTTCACCGACCCGATGCAGGATTTCGGGCGCTTGCAGAACGAAATGCTGCGCGCCTGCCGCCTCGTTGTCGATACCGGCGGTCACTCCAAGAAGTGGACGCGCGAGAAGATGATCAAGTTCATGCTCGACAATAATCCGATGACGGAAGAAGACGTGACCAAGGAAGTCGAACGCTATCTCGACATGCCGGCGCAGGCGCTTTCCTACAAAATCGGCATGATCAAGATTCTCGATCTGCGCGAACGGGCGAAAAAAGAACTGGGCGATGATTTCGACATCCGCGAATATCACGATGTCGTCTTAAAGAACGGCGCCGTGGCGCTGCCAATTCTTGAAGAACTGGTGGATGCTTACATCGCCAAGAAGAAAGCGGGTTAAACCGCTGCGCGATCCCCTCCCCTTTTTAAGGGGAGGCTAATGCGCCCTACTGTCTCAATCCCGGCGCGGCGGCGAGCGATAGCGGCGGCGCCGCGTCAGATACCGCATCTGATTGAATCGATTTGAGCGCGCTGGCGAACACCAGATCGAACCCCCGCGCCGGCGCCGTTGTCAGCCACGGCCCCAGCACATCAAGCGTCTCTTTGCGCGGATGGCCGATGGCCACCACATAGCCGGTCTCCTGCGCGATGCGTTCGGCCAGCGCCAGTTGCGTTCTGACTTCGGCTTCACTGCCGGCTTTGTCGTCAAGAAACACATCGCGGGAGAAGATATCGACGCCGATCTCCCGGGCCGCCTGCCGCACCGCTGTTTGCGGCGTTGTTATGGAATCGACGAAGAACACGCCCTTGTCATTAAGATAAGCGATCAGAGTTTTCATCGCTGCGATGTCGGCGGTGAGCCGCGATCCCATGTGATTGTTGACCGCCACATAGCCGTCGAAACGCTCGAGATTCCATTCCAGCGCGCGCAGGAACTCGCCGCCGGTCATGCCGGCTTTGAGCGCATGCGGGCCGGGGTCGGCGTTTCCCGCAGGCTCCATGGGCAGATGCAGCATGACCTCCCCGCCAGCGGCGCGGGCGGCGGCGGCCTGATCGCTGACGCCGTTCGCGTAAGGCAAGAACGAGAATGTCAGCGGCCCTGGCAGGCCGATGGCGCGATCGCTGTTGCGCCGGTCAACGCCCATATCGTCGAGGATGATAACGATCTTCGGCCGGTTGATCAGCGGCGGGCTGAACGCCGCGAGCGGGCCGTCCGGCGGCGTCAGGCGTTCCGGCGCCCAGCCGGAGATGATCTGCTCAACGATGCGGTCGCGCCGGGCGCGCGCTTCGTCCGCCGGCTGAGGGTTCGGGCTGGTCTGCACCGCGTTCATGGCGCTGGCGCTGACCCCGCGCTCGCCAAGATAGGCGGAAATGGCGCCGACCATCACCCCGGCGAAAGCGATGGCGACGGTCGCAATCAGCCCGGCATTGCCGGCGTGATGTCCCGGACGGCCGCCCATCGCGCGGATGCGCCTTTCTCGCAGCGTCGCCTGTGGCGCCGGCCTCGTCATTGTCCTTCACCTCGCGCATAGGCGCTTGCGCCGCAGCCCGGCGGCGTTAAACCATTGCTCAATCGTCCACTATCACTGATTCTCGCGCTGATGATCCTGCTGATCGACAACTATGACAGTTTCACTTTCAACCTTTTTCACCTCATTGGGGAATTGGGGGAAACGGTGCGCGTGGTCCGCAATGACGCCATGAGCGCTGTGGAGGCGCTCGCTCTGGGGCCGGAGGCCGTGATTCTCTCGCCCGGCCCGTGCACGCCGAATGAGGCCGGGATCTGCCTCGACCTGGTGGCCGCGGCCGCCGAAACGCGCACGCCGCTGTTCGGCGTCTGTCTCGGCATGCAGTCGATTGCGCAGGGCTTTGGCGGCGATATCCGCCGCGCCGGCAAGCTGATGCACGGCAAGACGTCGGAAATCCTGCATGACGGAACCGGGGTCTTTGCAGGGATCCCCTCGCCCTTCACCGCCACGCGCTATCACTCGCTGGTTGCTGAACGGGCGAGCCTATCCAACGCGCTGACGATCACCGCCCGCGCCGCAGATGATGACGAGATCATGGGGATCGCCCATAACGACCTTCCCATCGCCGGGGTGCAGTTTCATCCCGAAAGCATCGCCACCGATCATGGCGCGCGGATGATCGCCAATTTCCTGACGTCGGTCAGGGCGAATGCCGCCGCATGAGCGAGTTCAAAATCCATCTCCAGCGCGCGACCTCCGGCAAGCCGCTCAACGCTGACGAAATGCGCGAGGCGATGAACGCGCTTTTTTCCGGCGCGGCGAGCGATGTGGAAATCGCAGGGTTTTTGTCAGCCCTGCGCGCGCGGGGAGAAACCGTGACGGAGATCGCCGCCGCCGCGCAAGCCATGCGCGATCATGCGCTGAAAGTCGAAGCGCCCGACGATGTGATCGACACATGCGGCACCGGCGGCGATGGCGGCGGGACGTACAACATCTCGACCGCAGCGGCGCTGATCGTTGCCGGTTGCGGCGTCAAGGTCGCCAAGCATGGCAACAAGGCGCTCTCGTCAAAGTCCGGCTCTTCGGAGGTTTTAGAGGCGCTGGGCGTCAGGCTCGACATCCCGCCCGCCGCCATCACCCGCTGCATTTATGAGGCGAATGTCGGCTTCATGTTCGCCGCGCTTCATCACAAGGCGGTTAGCCATGCGGCCGCCGCGCGCAAGGCGCTGGGCGTCAGGACGATGTTCAACGTGCTCGGCCCCCTCTCCAATCCGGCCGGCGCGAAACGCCAGCTTATGGGCGTCTTTGCCCGCGATCTGGTGCGGCCCATCGCCGAAGTGCTGCCGCGTCTTGGCGTGACCCGCGCCTGGGTCGTTCATGGCGGCGACGGCCTTGATGAGCTGACGACAACCGGCCCGACCCATGTGGCGGCGCTGGAGAACGGGCTCGTCATTGAGTTCGACGTCACGCCGCAGGAAGCCGGCTTGCCAGTGGCGCGCGCCGACGATCTCGCCGGCGGCGATCCGCGCGAAAACGCCGATGCGCTGCGCCGTCTCCTTAATGGCGAAAAGAGCGCCTATCGCGATATCGCTGTGCTGAATGCGGCGGCGGCGCTGATGGTCGCCGAGAAAGCAAACCACTTGGAGCCGGCCGCGCGCATGGCCGAACGCGCCATCGATTCCGGCGCGGCGAAGGATGCGCTCGCCCGCCTCGTGAAATATTCAAACTTGGACACATGACAATTCTCGACGACATCATCGCTTACAAGAAAACCGAAGTGGCGGCGGCGAAAGCCAACGCGCCCATCGCCGCCATGGAAGCGCTGGCGAAAGAGGCCGGCCCGGTGCGCGGGTTTCGCCGGGCGCTGGAACGGAAAGCAGCGGACGGATTCGCCCTCATCGCGGAGGTCAAGAAAGCGAGCCCGTCAAAGGGGCTGATCCGCGCCGATTTCAACCCGGCGGAGATCGCCCGCGCCTATGAACAAGGCGGCGCGGCGTGCCTGTCCGTGTTAACCGATCGCCCCAGTTTTCAGGGCGCGCCGGAATTCCTGCGGCAGGCGCGCGAGGCGACCCGCCTGCCCGTCCTGCGCAAGGATTTTATGGTCGATCCCTATCAGGTCACGGAGGCGCGGGCCTGGGGTGCGGACTGCGTCCTCTTGATCATGGCGTGCCTGTCCGACGCGCAGGCGGGCGAACTGACCGCGGCGGCGGCGGCGTATAACCTCGGCGTGCTGGTCGAAGTCCATGACGAAGATGAAATGCGCCGGGCCGGTAAACTCAATGCTGATCTTATTGGTGTAAACAACAGAAATCTCTCCACTTTTGAGACTTCACTTGATACGACTTCGAGGCTGGCTTCGATGGCGCCGCCCGCTGCGCTGCTGGTCAGCGAGAGCGGCATCAGCGCCCATGGCGATCTGATTCGCCTCGCCGGCGACGGCGCGAAAGCTTTCCTTGTCGGCGAGAGCCTGATGCGCCAGCCGGATGTGGCGGCGGCGACGCGAGCCTTGCTGGAAGGCGCCAGCGCCTGCTGAAGCGTCCGCTCAATCCTCCATACCCTTAACCAAAACGCGGCCCCATCGAGGAGCCGCGTTTTGAATTTTCCGGCCTGCGCCCCGGCGAGGGTCAGTTGCGCGGCGGATAGATGCCTTCGGTCACCATGCAGGCGCGGATCGTCAGGAAAGGCTGCATATTGTCCTGCGGCTGGTTGCCGCCGGTATTCGCCAAAGTCGTCGTGGTGTTTGTCGTCGTCGATGTGCCGCCCACAGAAGACGGGTCCATGTCCACATCTGCCTCGACGCCGCTGCGGTAAATGCGAGCGGTGCGGCCGTCAGCGAGCACATTGTTGGTTGGCGCCGCGTTATCGCCGATTTCGCTCGAAGCCCGCAGGGCCGTCGTTGACGCCGAGGTTGACGTCGACGTTGCTGAATGGCTGTGCGCAGGCAACTGAGCGACCGTCATCGTGTTGGTTTCCGCGCCGCTTCTTTCGCCCTGAGTGCGGTTGCTGAGACCGGGGCCCTGACCGGTATGAAGCGGTGTGCGCCCGCGCATATCCGGCAGTGCGAATGTGGTCTGGCCATCGCCGCCGTAGATGGTGCCGATCAGCGAAAACAAGGCTTCAAAACTCGCAATGGGGAGTAATTGTCCGTCAAGCTCAAGGGTTGCGCGCGGGCAGAAGGTGAACGCCACCCAGGTGATCTCCCCTATATAGGCGTCCGCTCCGGCGTTTGCCGGCGTTGCGGCGCTGAAGCCGGCGAGCGTCGCGAGCGCGGCGGCGCCGGTAAAAAGTTTTCTCTTAAACATCGTCTCTCTCCGAATTCCCTATGGCCGCCCGTCTGAGTAGTCTTTTCAGCAGCGGCGCCGAATTTTGACCATTACCGGAGCGCCTCACGGCTTCCGGCCCTGCGCATCAGGGGCGCGACGGGAAGATGCCCTCAAGAACTATGCAGGCGCGCAGGGTCAGGTACGGTTGAACGTTATTTTGCGGCTGTCCGCCGCCGGCATTGGCGACTGTCGTCGTCGTGCTGGTGGTCGTGCCAGTGCTGACCATGGAAGACGCGTCCATGTCGACATTGGCCGTTCCATCGCGATAGACGCGCGCGGTGCGTCCGTCGGCGAGCACATTACCCGCTGGCGACGCGGTATTGGCCGTAGCGCTCGACGCCCGAAGCGTCGTTGTCGATGACGAGTTCGACGATGACGTCGCCGTGTGCGTGTGCGCAGGCATTTGATTGAGCGTCATCGTATTGGTTTCAGTCCCGGCGAGCTCGCCCTGGGTGCGCGGGGTCAGACCAGGGCCCTGACCGGTGTGAAGCGAGACGCGGCCGCGCAGATCGGGAAGCGCAAATGTTGTCTGGCCGTTGCCGCCATAGGTCGTGCCAAGAAGTGAAAACAGAGCGGTGTTTTGGGCGATAGACAAAATTTGTCCACTGGCGTCAGCGGTGCCGCGCGGGCAAAAATTGCTCCCGACCCAGTAGATTTCGCCGATATAGGGCTCAATGCCAGCGTTCGCCGGGGCGGTGACGCCGGCCGTCGCCAGCATGGCCAGTGACGCCGCGCCGAGGTGAAGTTTGTTCAGTTTCATGATCTCTCTCCCGAGTGAAAAGCGTCGCCCATAGGAGCCCCGAAAAACGGCCGATGGCGCGGACGATGAAAAACGTGTCTTAGGCAAGCAAGACAGACGCAAGAATGACAGGCTCAAGCATGAGAGGCGCAAGCATGACAGGAAGGGCCGAAATACAGTCTGCCGGCATAGATCCAGCGATCATTGCTGATCGCTGGCAGAAATCTTTAAGCCGCCTTGCGGTTACGCCCTCTCGCGAAACCGAACGACGCCAGACCGAGCGCGAACAACGGCAGCGCGGCTGGGAGCGGAATGTCGGCGACATCGGCGGCGCTAAGCTGGAGTTCGATGCGGAAGCTTGAAATGCTCGCCAGCGCGGCGGTTTCAAATCCCAGCGCGCCGAGCTCGGCCAGCACTGCGAGCGACGTCAAATTCGCCAGCATGGCCGAAGACGAAGTCTGCTCGCCAGCGATCGAGTCATCGAAAATGTCGAGGAAGTCGCCGCCGTCCAGCACGAAGGTCGCCAGCGCCTGTGCGTCGCCGGTAATGTCGAGGCCCGTTCCCGCGAAGGAAAGCGTGGCGCCGATAATTTCCTGACCGGACATCAGATCGACATCGGCGAGGAAATCAAAAATATAGCCGATAAAGTCGAGATCGCCCGCAACGCTCAGCGCCGGATCGATGCTGAATTCGAGCGCTGCTGAGTTCATGCCGCTGACGCCGGTGACGGATATCGCATCGGCATCGACGCCGATGGTGCCGAAATCGTCGCCATCGGTAAAGTTGAACGAGCCGAAAGTGACGTTATCGACCGTGATGGAATCGCCGCCGAACAAAGCGGTGAGCGAACATGTCGACGGATCGCCGCATGTCGTTGTGACAGCAGCAGTCGCCGGCGTCGCGGCGGCAAAACATGCGCCCGCGAACGCGGCCAATAGTGTTTTAATTTTCATGATAACCCCAATACACCCGTGTTTGGAGTTAGTCTGGAAAAGGGAGCGGCGTCAATGGGAAAAGCAAAAAATCAGTACACGCAATAAAAATAGATGCGGCGTTTACCATGAACCAGTCATCTAAAGGTTGTAATCATCCTTCACTGTCCCGGCGGACGCGATAAAGCCGGTGTTTTTTAAGGAAGCTTAACTGCGGTTCGTTCCGTGAAATTGTTTCTGCCCGGAGAATGTCTGCGCTATTGCGCCGCCGCGCCGCGCATCCAGGCTGGCGGCGACAAAAGCGGGAGACTGCGCTATAGTGCGGACAGCCGCTTTCGAAGCGCGGCCGGTCCTGATCCCGGCTCAAGGCGGCCCCCCGCTTGATCCTCCCGTCAGGTCAGCAGGCGTGCCGGTGCGGCGCCAAAACGGCCGCCAGCCCCGCCCGGGCGGTTTTCCCCAGGCTAAGCAGTTGACGCCCAACAAGAACATCAATAGAACATCGTTGTTGTTTTGTTCTGTTGTCGTTTCGGCAGTGCAAACAGCCTTGCGGAGAAAGTTTGGCGTCCGGCCCGCCTTTTGGGGGAAAACCGCGCGCCAGCCGGCCAAACGACTGGACGAAGAAGACTGGAAGAAGAAAGAGAATTGAGTGCGTTATGCTCACCAAAAAACAGCACGAATTGCTGAACTTTATCAATGAACGCCTGACGGCCACCGGGGTCTCGCCCTCCTTCGACGAGATGAAGGAAGCGCTCGATTTGCGGTCCAAGTCCGGCATTCACCGCCTCATTACGGCGCTGGAGGAGCGCGGCTTTATCCGCCGCCTGCCGCACCGCGCCCGCGCCCTCGAAGTCCTGCGCCTGCCCGAAGGCATGGCGGCGGCTGGCGCGGATGCTACGCCCTCGCCCGCGCAAAAAGGATTCCGTCCGGCGGTGGTCGACGCCAATTTCAAGCGCGCGCGCATGCAGCCGAACCAGCGTCCGGCCGCGCGGGTCTCGCCGCCGCCCGCCGGGGTTGTCGATCTGCCGGTGCTGGGCCGCATCGCCGCCGGCACGCCGATCGAGGCGATCCAGCACGAGGTCGACCGCTTCTCCGCGCCGGAAGCCTTTGTCGGCAAGGGCGATCACTACATTCTCGAAGTGCAGGGCGAGTCGATGATCAACGCCGGCATTCAGGATGGCGACTATGTGGTCATCAAGCGCTGCGCCGACGCGGAAAACGGCGCCATCGTTGTCGCCCTGGTCGATGACGAGGAAGCGACCTTGAAACGCCTGCGCCGCAAGGGCGCGTCGATTGCGCTCGAAGCCGCCAACCCTGCCTTTGAAACCCGGATTTACGGCCCCGATCGCGTTGCAGTTCAGGGCAAGCTGGTGGGTCTGATGCGGCGGTATAATTAGCAGAATTGGCGCTTCGACGTCAGAGCTGTCATCCCGGACGCGATGCAGCATGGAATGCGGCTTCGCAGATCCGGGACCCACGGACGAACCTCTCCTCCTTGCTATGGGTCCCGTGTTAGCAGCGCACCGCTTCGCGCTGCGCAGCACACGGGATGACAACGTCAAGGTTTACAAAACGCGTCACCCCCCGCCCGTCCACGGTCGCTGCCCGCGCACCTCGTTCGCCGTCTTCACCCGCAGCGTTTCGTCGCGCTCGATCCACACCGCATGGGCGCTGCGCCGCCAGACCGAACGCCGGTCGATCAGGAACGCTCGGCAGGAACGCCACTCCTCAGCGCTGACAGGAAAGAACGCCACCACAAGCGCCGCCCGCTGACAATCTTCGGCGAGGCGCGCTTTGTCCGCAGCGAATGCCGCTGTGACGACCGCCTTGTCCGTCACCGCGCCGCTGCAGCCGCTTTCATCGCAGGCAAAGATCTCGGCGAAGGGCTGCGGACGCTCGCGTTCCGGATCGAAACCGGCCGCCTCTTCCCACATCAGCGCGGCGAATTTTTCGCGCCGCGTGGCGTGGACATATAAAGCCCGTTCGCCCGCTTCATTTTCCGCGATCACCCCGGCATTGGTTCCGCTGGCCGACACGAACAGCACCGGCGGCCGCGTGCCCGCCGCCAGCAACGCCGCGATGGGAATTGAGGCGAGCCCCGCGAGCCGCCATGGCGCGCGCGACAGGCACAGCCACAACCCGCCGGCGGTCAGCACCAGCATCGCCGCCAGCGGCCATTGCGCGGTGATGGAAACGGCGCCTTCGAGGCCGGAAACGCCGCTGGCGATCCGCAAGACCTGCTCCATCCACCAGGCGGCGGCCCGCCACGCCCAGCCGTCAAGACCGAGCGGCGTCAGCAGCAGCGCGATCACCGCGAACGGCACAATGTCAAACCCCATGATCGGCATCGCCGCCATATTGGCGGGCAGCGAATAGATCGCCACGCGGTTGAAATGAAACAGCGCATAGGGCGCCGTCGCCAGCGCCGAAACGGTGTCGGTCACAGCCAGCGCGATGATGAAGCGGCGAAATCGTATGGGCCAGGAAAAGTCCGGCGCCGGCGTTGCCCGCGCGCCCATCCATTCATAAGCGGCGATCAGCGCCGTCACCGCCGCGAACGACATCTGAAAGCCGGGACTGAACAGCGCCTCGGGCGTGGTCAGCAGGATGATCATCGCCGCCACCGCCACATTGCGCAGCGACAGGGCCCGGCGATCCGCCAGCACCGCCAGGAAAATGATCGCCGCCATAATGAAGGCGCGCCGCGCCGACCATCCGCCTCCGGATAATATCAGATAGAAGAGGCCGGAGGCGAGCGCCGCCGCTGCCGCCCATTTCTTGATCGGAAACCGCAAGGCAACGGGTTCAATCGCCGCCAGCCCGAACCGCACGGCGAAGAACACCAGCCCGGTGGCGAGCCCCATATGCAGGCCCGAAATGGCCAGCAAATGTGCGAGGCCTGCATCGCGCAGCGCCGCTTCGGAGGGTTCGGTGATGGCGCCGCGCTTGCCGGTGACGATGGCGGCGAGAATGGCGCCGCCCTGCCCCGGCGCGGCCTCGATAATCCGGCGCGCCAGCCCGACCCGCATGGTCTCGATGCGCGCCGCCAGTTTCTGTCCGCGCGATTGTTCCGCTGACGGATCAACCTCGGGCGCGGTCACGGCGATGCCCACCGCGCCGATCCGCTGGAAATAAAGCTGACGGGCGAAATCGAAATCGCCGGGCGCTACGGGCGGCGGCGGCGGCGACAAGCGCGCCCGTACGCGGATGAGGTCGCCGGGCAGCGCGTCAAAGCCTTCGCCGCGCCAGGTGATCCGCGCCCGCGCCGGAAGCTCATCGGCGGCGACGCCGTCAATGGCCTCAAGCGCCAGCACATAGCGGCGTTGCTTCGCGCTTTCATCGACGGCGAGAAGCCGCCCCGTTGTCCAGACAACGCCCAGCTCGCGGGCGAGTTGCGGCGCGTCAACGCGCGCCGTACGCAGATCGGCGGCGACAAATCCGAGCGCGGCGAACATCAGCGCCGCGCCCGCCCGTTGGAGCGGCCAGCGCAGAAATGCCAGGAGCGCGCCGACCATGAGCGCCGCCGCGCCCCAGTGCCATTGCGGTTCAAGCTTGAGGCCGAAATAAATCCCGGCGCCCAATCCGGTCATCACCGGCGCCCACAATAACAGGCGCGCCATATCGAGCGCCGCCCAGCGCCGGACCGTGCCGCGCGCCAGAAACAGCATGCGCGCAACCGGCGGCGCTTCCGCGAGTTCGTCCTGTTCCGGCGCCATTCTGGCGAGATCAGCGACCATTGTTGCTTCCGTTTAGAGTTTGAAACGCAACCAGGTCGTGGGCGGGCCAGATAGCCCAGGGCTGAGGCATAGGCACCGGATGGCTCCTATGGTATCCCGCGCCGCATCATCAGCCCCTCCATGCAACTGAAAAAGAGCCCGCTCTGCAAGCCATGAACAGCCCAAAAACTGACATCGTCACGCGCTTCGCCCCCTCGCCCACGGGCTATCTTCATATTGGCGGCGCGCGCACGGCCCTGTTTAACTGGCTTTATGCGCGCGGGCGCGGCGGCAAATTCCTGCTCAGGATCGAAGATACGGACCGCGCCCGCCATACCGAGGCGGCGGTCGGCGCCATCATTGACGGGCTGACCTGGCTCGGCCTCGACTGGGACGGCGAGCCGGTGTCGCAATATGCGCGCGCGGCTCGTCACGCCGAAGTCGCGCAGGAACTGCTCGCCGCCGGGAAAGCCTATCGCTGCTATATGAGCGCCGATGAAACCAACGCCGCCCGCGACAGGGCGCGCGAGGAAGGCGTTCGCTTTGAAAGCCCGTGGCGCGAGGCCGATCCCGCCAGCGCGCCCGATGCGCCGTTCGCGATCCGCTTCAAGGCGCCGCGCGACGGCGAGACGATTGTCGAGGACGCGGTGCAGGGCCGCGTTTCATTCCCGAACGCCGCGCTCGACGATCTGATTATCCTGCGTTCGGCCAATTCTGATTCTGAGGGGGCCCCAACCTACAATCTCGCTGTCGTCGTTGACGATCACGACATGGCGGTCACCCATGTCATTCGCGGCGACGATCATCTGAACAACGCCGCCCGCCAGACGCAGATTTATCAGGCCATGGGTTGGGACGTGCCGGTCTTCGCGCATGTGCCGCTGATCCACGGACAGGACGGCGCGAAGCTGTCGAAGCGTCATGGCGCGCTCGGCGTCGAGGCCTATCGCGACCTTGGCTATTTGCCGGAAGGGCTCGCCAATTATCTGTTGCGGCTCGGCTGGGCCCATGGCGACGAAGAGATCATTCCCTATGACCGCGCCAAAGAGATTTTCGATCTCAAGGGCATCAACAAGGCGCCGGCGCGGCTCGACCTCGACAAGCTCAATCATGTGAACGCGCATTACGTAGCCGCGCTCAGCGACGATGATTTCGTCACATGGGTGACGCCGTTTCTTACCGCCGCAGACATTGATCTCGATACGGAGAATTTGGCGCGGCTTGCCCGCTCGGCGCCGTTCCTCAAACCCCGCTGCGCGACGCTCGCCGACGCTGCCGCCGCCAGCGAGTATCTGTTTCTCGCGCGGCCGCTGGAAATCGCTGGCAAAACGGCAAAGCCGCTCGAAAAAGACGGCGCCCGCGCCATTCTCGGTGACTTGCTGAAAGCGCTGGAAGACCCGGAAATCTGGGCGTCGGCGGCGGCGCTCGATGCGGCGCTTCAGGCCTTCGTCGCGGCGCGTAATATCGGTTTTGGCGTGATCGGACCGCCCGCCCGCGCGGCCCTGACCGCCGGCCGCCCTTCGCCGGGGCTGGGTCAGGTGCTATATGGGTTGGGGCGGGACGAATCACGCGCCCGCCTTGCCGATCAGGCCGCCTGATCCAGGACTGGAATCCGTTTCGTAAACTGGCTAGTGTGCGCCGCAACATGCGATGACGCACCGCAAAAGAAAAGGCTTAATCCATGAAAAGCGAATTAAAACAAACGGATACAGCAACACTCTCTATTCACGGCAAAGAAGCCGAACTGCCGATTTTCAAGGCGACTCACGGTCCCGACGTGATCGATGTCCGCGCCCTCTACAAACAGACCGGCGCCTTCACCTTCGATCCCGGCTACACCTCGACCGCAAGCTGCGAATCCAAGATCACCTTTATCGATGGCGACGAAGGCATCCTGCTTTATCGCGGCTATCCGATCGACCAGCTCGCCGAGAAATCCAACTTCATCGAAGTCGCTTATCTGCTGCTGCATGGCGAGCTTCCGAACGGGCCGCAGCGTGCTGATTTCGATCACGCGATCACCATGCACACCATGGTCCACGAACAGCTCAAGAATTTCTACAACGGCTTCCGCCGCGATGCGCATCCGATGGCGATCAGCGTCGGCGTCGTCGGCGCCCTGTCCGCTTTCTATCACGACTCCACCGACATTTCCGACCCGAAGCAGCGCAAGATCGCCAGCCACCGCATGATTGCGAAAATGCCGACCATCGCCGCCATGGCGTATAAATATTCCATCGGTCAGGCGTTTGTGTTTCCGCGCAACGATCTCGATTACACGTCGAACTTCATGCGCATGTGCTTTGCAGTTCAGGCCGAAGAGTACGAAGTCAATCCGGTGCTCTCCAGCGCGCTCGACAAGATTTTCATCCTGCATATGGATCACGAGCAGAACGCATCGACCTCGACCGTACGTCTCGCCGGTTCGTCGGGCGCCAATCCGTTCGCCTGCATCGCCGCCGGCATCGCCTCGCTCTGGGGCCCGGCCCATGGCGGCGCCAATGAGGCGGCGCTCAACATGCTGGAAGAAATCGGCACCGTTGACCGCATTCCCGAGTTCATCGCCCGCGCCAAGGACAAGAACGATCCGTTCCGCCTGATGGGCTTTGGCCACCGCGTTTACAAAAACTACGACCCGCGCGCGAAAGTCATGCGCAAGGCGTGTCACGAAGTGCTCGACGCGCTCGGCGTTCACGAAGACCCGCTGTTGCAGGTCGCCATGGAGCTGGAGCGGATCGCGCTCGAAGACCCTTACTTCGTCGAGAAGAAACTGTATCCGAATATCGACTTCTATTCGGGCATCACGCTGCGCGCGCTCGGTTTCCCGACCGAGATGTTCACCGTGCTGTTCGCCCTGGCCCGCACGGTCGGGTGGATCGCGCAATGGTCGGAAATGAGCGAAGATCCGAACCAGAAAATCGGCCGTCCGCGTCAGATCTACACCGGCGCGCCGCAACGCGACTATGTCGCCATCGAGCGCCGATAAGCGCGCGGAGGGAGACGCGCGATGCTCTGGCTCGCCGTACATATGTGGGCGCTGTTGTTCGCCGCTTTTGCGATCGGACTCGGCGCCGGCTGGTGGATATGGGGCCAGCGCGCCGCGCCGCCCGCCCCGGCGCCCTTGCGTGACGCGCCCATGGGCAGCCTTGAACTTGAAGATGATGCGCATGCTGGCGAGCTGACGGGCGACGCCGCTGAACCGCAACGGAGCCGTTAGATGATCCCTCGTTACACCCGTCCGGAAATGGCGGCGATCTGGTCCGACGCTTCCAAATACCGGATCTGGTTCGAGATCGAGGCGCACGCCGCCGACCGCCTGGCCGAGCTTGGCGTCATTCCCGCCGCCGCCGCAAAGACCATCTGGGAAAAAGGCGGCAAGGCCGAGTTTGACGTGGCGCGCATCGACGAGATCGAGCGCGAAGTGAAACACGACGTCATCGCCTTCCTGACGCACCTCGCGGAATTTGTCGGCGAAGACGCCCGCTTCGTGCATCAGGGCATGACCTCCTCCGATGTGCTCGACACCTGCCTGTCGGTGCAGCTCGCCCGCGCCTCGGATCTGTTGCTCGAAGGCATGGATCGGGTGCTGGCGGCGCTGAAACAACGCGCGCTGGAACACAAGGACACGGTTGCCGTCGGCCGCAGCCATGGCATCCATGCCGAGCCGACCACGTTCGGGGTCAAGCTTGCGGGCTTTTACACGGAGTTTGAGCGCGGCAAACGGCGGCTTGAAGCGGCGCGCGAGGAGATTGCTGTCTGCGCCATCTCCGGCGCGGTCGGCACCTTCGCCAATATCGACCCGTCCGTCGAAGGGCATGTGGCGGCGAAAATGGGCCTCACGGTTGAGCCGGTCTCGACCCAGGTGATCCCGCGCGACCGCCATGCTGCGTTCTTTGCGGCGCTCGGCGTTATCGCCTCGTCGGTGGAAAGACTGGCGACGGAAATCCGTCACCTTCAGCGCACGGAAGTCCTCGAGGCGGAAGAGTTCTTCTCCAAAGGCCAGAAGGGCTCGTCGGCGATGCCGCACAAGCGCAACCCGGTGCTGACCGAAAACCTCACCGGCCTCGCGCGGCTGGTGCGCATGAGCGTCATTCCCGCCATGGAAAACGTCGCCCTCTGGCATGAGCGCGATATTTCTCATTCCTCAGTCGAGCGCGGCATCGGGCCCGACGCCACGGTCCATCTCGATTTCGCCCTGCATCGCCTCGCCGGCGTCATTGAGAACCTTGTGGTCTATCCGGAGCGGATGCTCGACAATATGAACAAGCTCGGCGGGCTGATCTTTTCTCAGCGCGTGCTGCTGGCGCTGACGCAGGCGGGCGCTCAGCGCGAGGAGGCCTATTCCCTGGTCCAGCGCAACGCCATGCCGGCCTGGCGCGGCGAAGGCCTGTTCCTCGACAATCTCAAGGCCGATGCGGAGGTGACGAAGCATCTCTCGGCTGATGCGCTCGAGGCCCTGTTCGACCTCGCCTATCACACCAAGAATGTGGATGTGATCTTCAAGCGGGTGTTTGGAAACGACGGCTGACCTCTTTATTCCTCCCCCGTTTACGGGGGGGTGTCACGAAGTGACGGAGGGGGTTCTGACCTCACATAGAAACACACAACTCACCCCCTCCGTCGTTCCGGACTGGCGTCCGGTCCGACACCTCCCCCGCGAGTGCGGGGGAGGAAAGCGTTCCGCCCGCGCCGCTTCGCCGCGTTGAAGCCAGCGGCGCCGCTCCCCATAAGCATCTGATGGCGAGTTCAATCGAGACCTTCGGCGGCGAGACGGGCCGGCGTTCCGTGTGGAGCGCCATGGGCCGCGGCATGCGCCATCTTTGCCCTCAATGCGGCGAGGGCCGCATGTATCGGAGCTATGTGAAGACCCATGAGGCCTGCAAAAGCTGCGGTCTCGACCTTTCCGGCCACCGCGCGGACGACGCCCCGCCCTATTTCACCATCATCGTCATCGGCCATGTGATGATCCCGCTGGCGCTGGCCATGAAGCAGCTTTTCGATCCGCCGATCGGGCTGCAATTCGCGATCTGGCTGCCGTTAATGATCGCTGCGAGCTGGTGGATGCTGCCGGCGTCGAAAGGCGCCCTGATCGGACTTCAATGGGCGAACCGCATGCACGGCTTCGCCGATCACGGAGACGATTCCGCAGACGTCGCAGCGGAGTTTTGATCGCCTCTTGCGTGTTCACGCGGCGAGAAAAACAACGGCCACGGCTTGACACTTAAAAGGGCGTGAGTATGGTCCGCCCTCATTTTACGCGATTTTCAGGTCCGAGGAGCGACCCATGGCCAAACCAACCACCGTCAAAATCCGGCTCAATTCGAGCGCGGGAACGGGTTATTTCTACGTGACCAAGAAGAACACGCGCACCATGACCGAAAAACTCGTGCTGAAAAAGTACGACCCGGTCGCGCGCAAGCACGTCGAATTCAAGGAAGGCAAGATCAAGTAAGATTAGCCTTTGCCCGTGTTCAAAAAGCCGCCTTCGGGCGGCTTTTTTGTTGTCTAATAATGCCTTCATCCTGAGGAGAAATTTTTCCTTGGTCCTTCGAGACGCGGCGTCGCCGCCCTCAGGATGAAGGAAAAATTTCGTCTCGAAGGATGGGCGAATGACCTTAGGCCGCGCTCTGGATCACCCGGTTGCGGCCGCCGTTCTTGGCCTCATAGAGCGCCTCGTCGGCGCGCTTGATCAGCTTCTGGGCGCTGTCTTCCTCCGGGCCGGTTTCGGTGGAGGCGAGCCCGATCGAGACCGTCACCGCCAGTTCGTCGCGGCCGGCGTTGAGATTGAATTTCGCCGTGGCGATCTCCTGGCGCAGACGTTCGGCGACGACGGACGCGAACGCGAGATCGGTGTCTGGCATGGCGACCAGAAATTCCTCGCCGCCATAGCGGCAGGCGAGATCGATGCCACGCACCGAATTGGCGATGCGGTCGGCGAACTCTTTCAACACCCGGTCGCCGACATCATGGCCGTGAATGTCGTTGACGGATTTGAAGTGGTCGATGTCGATGACCATCACCGAGAGCGGGCGTCCGGTCCAGTAAGCGCGGTCGAACATGGCCGACAGATGGCTGGCGAGATAGCGGCGGTTGTAAAGGCCCGTAAGCTGGTCGGTCACAGCCATCTCTAGGCTGACCTGGAAGGACGAGCGCAACTGATCCACATAGCGTTTGCGCCGCAATTGCGTCGCCACACGGGCGCTCAGTTCGTTCTTGTCGACGGGGCGCGTGACATAGTCGTTGACCCCGATATCGAGGGCGCGCACCAGCTTGCGCGTGTCGCCATGGCGGACCACGGCCAGAAGCGGCGTCAGCCTTGTTTCTTCAAACGAGCGGATCGACGAACACAGCCGCAGCGGGTCCATGGCCTCGATGGAAAGGTTCACCAGAATGAGATCGAACTCGCCAGTGCGCGCGCGGGTCAGCGCCACTTCCGGATCGGCCTCATGGATGACCTGGAAATTGCCGCCGCCGAGCGAAGACATCAGCCGCTCGGCCTGATCTTCATTGTCATCGATCAGAAAAATCCGGGATTCGCTTTCTTCGTTTTCGAGATTGATCTGGCCGACAATGCCGAGGTCCTTGCCGGTCGCGTAACGCGCGCGCAGCTCGTCGGTCATCATCTTCAGCCGGGTCAGCGACCGCACACGAGCAAACAGCGCCAGATCCTCAACCGGCTTCGTCAGGAAATCGTCAGCGCCCGCCTCAAGGCCTGAAATCCGGTCGGCCTGCTGGTCGAGCGCGGTGACCATGACCACCGGAATGTGCATGGTTTCGGGATTGGATTTGAGTTTGCGGCAGGCTTCGAAACCGTCCATGCCGGGCATCATCACGTCGAGCAGGATGATATCCGGCTTCTCCGCAGCCGCCAGATCGATCGCTTCCTGACCTGAATACGCGCCCAATACGTCGAAATACTCCGCCCGCAATTTCGCTTCGAGCAGTTTGACGTTTGGTTCCAGGTCGTCGACGACTAATACGCGCGCCGTCATGCAGCCCCCGTGTCTTGAAGGGTTTCAACTAAGCCGGAGCCTAATCCAAATACCTTTTCACTTTCTCAAGAAACGAGGCGACCGATATCGGTTTTGCGATATAATCTTCGCAGCCGCCCTGACGGATACGCTCCTCATCGCCTTTCATGGCGAAAGCGGTCACCGCAATTACCGGAATATCAGACAGTTCTGGGCTGCTTTTGATTTCCCGCGTGACTTCCAGCCCCGAAACCTCGGGAAGCTGGATGTCCATTAAAATCAGATCAGGACGGTTTTCCTTGAGGCATTCCAGCGCTTCCGGGCCGGTGCGCGCCTCAAGCGTCTGATAGCCGTGGATTTCCAGGAGGTCCCGGAACAGCTTCATGTTCAGCTCGTTGTCCTCAACGATCAGCACCGTTTTCGGGAGGGCTGAATAATCAAGCTTTTCCATAGCCGACATAGTACGCCTTTTTATCCGTTCGCGCGGGCCCAAATCCCATCCAGAATCCGGCTTGAACTGCGAATCGGGCCTGCGGATGGAAAGTTTTGCGCAAAAGGTCTTAATTGAATGTTTATCGTGAACGCCCGGCGCAAGATTTTCCGGGCTTATTCAGCCGGTAACCTTTTGTTAAATGATTGAAATTGGCGAAAACACTGGCTTTTGCCGGGATTGCTACGCCCTCGCCGCTTCACGATCGGAAAAAGCGGGCGACGCCGCGCGGCCGCGCTGCAGCGCCTGCGGGTCGCCGCGAATCATCGCCCACCCGGAGCTGTTCGGACTTTCCATCGCTCACCTCGATTGCGACGCCTTTTATGCAGCCATCGAAAAACGCGACAATCCCGAGCTTGAGGATTTGCCGGTGATCATCGGCGGCGGCGTGCGCGGCGTCGTTTCGACCGCCTGTTATGTGGCGCGGACCTATGGCGTCCGCTCCGCCATGCCGATGTTCAAGGCCCGCGAGGCCTGCCCCAACGCTGTGATCATCAAGCCGGACATGGCCAAATACGCCGAGGTCGGCCGCGCCGTGCGGATGATGATGCTCGACCTGACGCCGCTGGTGGAGCCCCTGTCGATTGACGAGGCGTTTATGGATTTAACCGGCACCGCGCGCGTTCATGGCGGTCCGCCGGCGATGACGCTCGCAAAGCTTCAGGCGCGGGTCGCCAGCGAACTGGGCGTCACGGCGTCCATCGGTCTGTCGCACAACAAATTCCTCGCCAAGATGGCGTCCGATCTCGACAAGCCGCGCGGCTTTTCGGTGATCGGCAAAGCGGAAACCAAATCCTTTCTCGCCCGCCAGAAAGTCACGATGATCTGGGGCGTCGGCGCCGCCATGGCCAAAAGGCTCGAACAGGACGGCATTAAAACCATCGGCCAGTTGCAAACCGCCGATGCAGGCGATCTCGCCAAGCGCTATGGCGAGATGGGGCTGCGCCTCGCCCGCCTGTCGCAAGGCGACGATCGCCGCGCGGTGAAGCCCGATCGCGAAACCAAAAGCGTTTCATCCGAAACAACCTTCAACACCGACATGCGCGACGTCAAATGGCTCGAAGACGTCTTGTGGGAGCTTTGCGAGAAAGTCTCGGCACGGATGAAGGCGTCTGCTTTTGAAGGCCGGACGGTGACGCTCAAGCTGAAAACCGGCGATTTCAAGAGCATCACCCGCCGGACAACGCTCGATGCGCCATCCAATCTGGCGCGGATCGCCTTTGCCGCCGCCAAGCCGATGCTGTATGATGCGGCGCAGGGAAAGGCGTACCGCCTGATTGGCGTCGGGTTTTCGGGCCTTTCTGCTGCTGGCGAAACCATGGCCGCGCCGGATCTGTTCGGCGACGCCAATGCCAAGATCGCCAAACAGGAACAGGCCATCGACGCCATCCGCAAGAAATTCGGCCGCGACGCCCTGCGCGCTGGCCGCGTGTTGCGTAAGAAGCGCTGATCTGGCGCTTCCGGAAATGCGCTGGCTGTGACGGCGGTCACTGCGGCCGTTAACCAACCGGCCGAAAACAGTCAGCGACGAACACATATCAAGGGAGAGAAATCATGCGTCTATTCCATTCCGTAACCGCCGTGTTTGCGGCAGTCCTGATCATGGCCGGCGCCGCAAACGCCGATACATTGAAAGTCGACGGCGTCTTTGGCCCCGAGACCGCGAGCGCCAGCTCCAGCGTGTATAATCAGGGACTTCAAATTGAATCGTGGTCGTGGGGCGCCAGCAACAGCGGCGGTGCTACAAGGCCGCCAAGCTCCGGCGTCGTCAATGTGGTCTTCAAGCGCGGCTTTGCCGGGCGGCAGGCGCTGCGCGCGATGTATGACGAAAACCGCCAGATTCCGGCGATGACGCTCACCACCACCGAGCGCGGAAAAACGGTCAAGTACAAGCTCGAACGCGTGTTCATCAAAAGCTGGTCCACCAGCGGCGACGCTGACGATCGGCCCACGGAGGAAGTTGCTTTTTATTACAACAAAATCGGATAGCAATTTGCAGCACGCCTGGCGGCCGCCCTGCGCCGCCGCCAGCGCGCAAGGAAAGGAACAGTCGCCATGCGCCTTACAGTATCCATCGCCGCCGCCTTGTTCTGTTTCGCCTTCATCGCGCCCGCATCGGCGCAGTTCACCGGCGGCGTGTTCGTCGCTGCGGGCGATGTTGACAGCGCCAGCGCCGCGGAGATGAAAAGCCGCCTCTCAAGCGCCAAAATGCAATTTCAGGCGTCAACCGTCACCTTCGGCGCCGCACGATCCGCCGCCCCGCCAGCAGGCGGCGGGCCCGGCATCGCCCATGTCCGCGTCATCGACTCCAGCAGCGCACAGGCCGCGCGCTGGTTCCGGCGGGGACCTAACGGGCGCGCCATGGCCGATGGTCAGGATCTGCTGATCGTCAACGATAGCGGCGGATCAGACATCGCCGGCATCGTTTTCGAGGACATTATCATTTCCAGCTACCAGACGGGTGGGTCGGGAGGCAGCAGCTTCCTCACGTTCCGTTACAACAAGATCGTCGTGAAATACACGGTGCAGGCTGACGATCACGCTGCAAATTAAGGGAGAAAAGAGATGAAAATGATACAGACATTACTGGCGGCAGGCATCTCGGCGCTGCTTTCCATCAGCGCCGCCAGCGCCGCCTTCTCAGGCTATATCAACATTCCTGACATCGACGGGGAATCCGCACGCGCTGCCGGAGCGAACAGTTCCCGGTCCGTTGGCGCCAATGAGACGATTTCCGTCGGCGCAAATCGAACTGAAACCATCAAGGGCGGTCAGGCCGTCATTACCGGTGTCCTGTGGAACGGCTCGGATGCGCCGCCCGCTCGCGGCGCCAAGGCGACGGCGAAAATTTTCGTCAAGCCGGGCGCGCTCTCGGCGAGCATGCAGCGTCTTTACAGCGAAAGACGCGTCATCCCCTCCATGACGCTGGTCGTCACCGGAGACGACGGCAAGCAGGTTAAATACGAACTCCAGCGCGTTCTCGTCACGAGCTGGTCCACTAGCGCCAGCGGCCGCAGCGACCATGAAGGCGAAATCGACATTCATAGCGTCAACTGGTGACAACGCTCACTTCCTAATGGCCGGGCAGCGGACCGGGTCCGCGCGGGATGCGGGACAGACTCTGCCGCACTCCCGCGCGGATCCGATTCTGCGCGAACAACCATTCACAAGGCGCTTGCCAGACCGCATGTCCGGCCCGCGCCAAAACCAAAATGTCAAAGAGCCCGAGCGAGACGCGCTCGCGCGCTCCCGCTCTGACGCTGCAAGAACCTTTTGAGATATGTTGCGCCCGCTTTTCAAAAAGCATCGGCGCGTTTCGTCCGGTCACATGACAACGCGACACGAACCTTAACCCCGCTCCAGTTTTGGTGGATAACTATTCACCAACACTGGGTTTTATGAAAGAATTCAACAGATTTGAGGTAAAATGCTGCACTGTCACTCGCCTTATGCGTGTACGGAGTTTTGGCGCCGCGCATCTCCCCTCTCCCTGTGGGAGAGGGGCCGGGGGTGAGGGCGTTATGCGTCTGGTCAAAGCCCAAGCTCTTTGCATACCAGCCCCAGCAAATGATCCGCGCTCATGGCGGTTTGCGCATCGACGCGAAGGATGCGCCAGCCTTCGCCGATGATCTTCTGTTCACGGAGCTCATCACGCGCGCGAACATCATCGCGTTCATGGATTGCGCCGTCCACTTCGATGACCAGCCGCGCTTTCATCACCGCGAAGTCGGCAATGTAGGGGCCGATGGGGTGCTGACGGCGGACGGCAAAGCCGTGTTTTCGCAATTCCCGCAAGGTCTTCCACGCCATGCGTTCCGGCGCATTTGCATCTTTCCGGAGTCTGCGGGCGAGGCGGATTTTTGGCGGCGAGTGCATTAAATCAGTATTGCAGAAAAACGCCGGAGGAGCGAGAACACCCTCACCCCTGACCCCTCTCCCTGAGGGAGAGGGGAACGCGCGCGCTTCTACCCCCCCATCGCTCCTTCTGGGCGCCTCCCCCGTAAACGGAGGAAGAGAAACCCGCCGCAAAGACCAAGTCCCCTAAACCACCCGGTCCGCCGGCGCGCCCGCATCGAAAAACGCATCGATATTGGCGAGCACACGCGCCGCCATGGCCGCGCGGCTTTCCCATGTGGCCGAGGCGATATGCGGCAGACAGAACACGTTGGGCAGTGCGTAAAGATCTTCGCGGATCGGGTCGGGTTCGGTCTCGAATACATCGAGACCGGCGGCGAAAATGCGTTTCGATTTCAACGCTTCAATCAGCGCCGTTTCATCGATCACCGGCCCGCGGGAAATGTTGATGATCACCGCCGACGGTTTCATCTTCTCAATCGCCGCTGCATCAATGAGATGATGCGTCTCCGGCTTGTGCGGGCAATGCAGCGAGATGATGTCGGCCTGTTTCAACAACTCATCCAGCGTCACGGCGCGCGCGCCGTAGGCCGCATCGATGTCGGCCGAGGGGCGCGGCGTGGTGTAAAGAATGTTGAGGTCGAAACCCTTCGCGCGCTTCGCCACTTCCCTGCCGACATTGCCCATGCCGACAATGCCGAGCGTGCGGCCGGTCACCCGCTGGCCCCAGCTATCGGGCGTCAGCATCCCCCGGCCCTCGCCGGTGCGCGCAATGTCGAGACCTTCGCGAAACCGGCGGCAGGCGGCGATGATCAGCCCCATGGTCGCATCGGCGAGACAGGCGGTCGTCACTTCCGGCGTGTTGGAAACGGCGATGCCGCGCTCTCGCGCCGCCGCCAGATCGATATGATCGACGCCGACGCCGATGGAGGCGATCAGCTTCACGCTGTCCGGCAGCGCGCGAATGAAACCGGCATCCATATCGTCAAAGGCCGTGGCGAAAATCGCTTCCGCGCCATCGGCGAGCGCCGGGAACGCGCCGGGCGCGCAAACCGCCCCTTCGGGTTCGCGAACTTCATATTTCATCCGCAACATGCCGGAGAGCGCGCCGGGCAACTGACGCGGGGTGGCGATAATCCGTTTGTCTGTCATAGGGCGATCCGTGGCTTGCCTGGCCCCCGCCTTATGGCCGCCAGGCCCGGAAAAGGCCAGTCAATCCAACAGACTGCCAATCGGGGCGGCTGGCGCCGCTGGCATCGCTGGGTTATGCTGCCATTGCTTGGGTGCGTTTGGGGCAAGAGAAGGCGCCGCTTCTCATTGGCGGCTGGTTGAGGCGTTTATGCGCTATGTGTGGATGGGACTGGTTGTGCTGGCGATCATTATCGCCGGCCGTTTCGCCTATCATGTGATCCCGGCGTCAGGCGCATTCACCAAGCTCGACACGAAACTCGTCGATCAGTGCCGCCGCGTCGACATCGCGCCCGGCACCGAAGACGTCACAATCGATCCAGATCTGAAATTCGCTTATGTCTCCGCCGCCGACCGGCGCGACTGGTACAATGATGAAGGCGCATCGGGCGTTAATCCGCTCAACGGCATTTACGCCATGAGCATGGACGGATCGGATAGCGTCCGCCGCATCTCGCCCGCTATGGATAATTTCCTGCCGCACGGGATCAGCCTGTGGCGCGGCGAAAATGGCGAAAAGCGCCTCTTCGTCATCAATCATCCGCCCTCGGGCGAGGAACAGGTGGAGATTTTCGATGTCGGCGCGGCGGGCGACCTGACGCATGTTGAAACGGTTTCGTTCGACGCGATGCACTCGCCAAACGACATTGTCGCCGTCGGCCCGCGCCAGTTCTACGCCACCAATGACCGCCGGTTCGACTCCGGGCCGCTGTCGCTGCTCGAATCCTATCTCGCCCTTCCCATCACCGATGTCGTTTATTTCGACGGTACGACCGGGCGCTCTGTTCTCGGCGGCCTCGTCTATGCAAACGGCATCAACAAGTCAGCCGACGGCGCCACGATTTATGTGGCCGAGTTATTGAAGCGCCGCATCGCCGTCTTTGACCGCAACGCCGAGACGGGCGCGCTGAAGCGGGTCAAGAACCTGTCGGTGAAAACAGCGCCGGACAATATCGAGGTCTCGCGCGACGGCGCCCTGTGGGTCGCCGGCCATTCGAAAATTTTCGACTTTGTCGAGCATGCGAAAAATCCCGACGCTATCGCCCCGTCGCATGTGATCCGCCTCAACCCGCGCAATGGCGTGACCTCGGATGTGCTGGTTTCCGTCAATGGCGAGATCAATGGATCATCGGTGGGCGCCGTGTGGGACAACACGCTGGTGGTCGGCGCTGTGTTCGACGGCCATGTCATGGTCTGCCCGATGCTGGAGATTCTGCTGCGCGGGCCGTCGACCAATAGCGAATAGCATCTTTATGGCTCGCCGACAGGCGTTTGAATAAACCCTGAACATTTGAACGCATCGCGGTTCAGCCGAATATAATCCATGAGCCGGGCTTCGAGTTGCTCTGTTTCGAAGCGGTAATAGTCATCATCCTGGCGGGAAAAATCCACGCCGCTGTCATCGATAATTTTTTCACGCGCGTCGCGCTCAAAGGGCAAAGCGCCGCCGTAATGAGCTAATGCGCTGGAGAGGATTTCAAAGTGCGCCGTCATGCCGGCTGATTTTAACCCCTCAAGCGCGCGCCGCCAGACAATCCCGGTTGAATTTGTGAAGAACTGAAGGTGACCTCCGTTATTCACCTCAGCATCATACCAGCAAATGGCATGCACATGTTTTTGCGGCTCGGTGAAACGGGCGGACGTTTTTTCAAAATTTTCCAGGTCAGTGTAGATGTCAACGTCCCACCAAAGTGGACCAATGATCTCGAAAGGGTCATCGCGCTCGATAACATCGTCATCAATGTCAACCCAAACACGCTTCCATGTGTCAGCCATCTTTGACGATCTCTGCTCGCTTTGGGCGGCGCGCTTAACGCTCACCCGGCTTTTTATTCCGCAAAAATTCCGTCGATACGGCGCTGGGCGATCGGATGATAACCGGCGCGCGCGCGTTCATAGACCGCCGCCGCCCATTCGCGGCGACCGCTGTCGATCAGGTTCTTGTAGAGCGGATAGATGAACTTGCCGCGCCCCACCCGCATCAGGAAGGCATCCAGCGGTTCAAACGCCGGTTCATAACCCGCCGGGATGGTTTTCTGATACCAGGCATTGGCGATTTCCGCATTCTGCGAGGTTGACAGATTGAAGCGCGCATCAAGCGCTGCAAATTGTTCGGGCGTCATCGACGCCGGCAGCGCGCCGATAAAGTAAAGCCATTCATGGGCCGTCCAGGCGGTTGTCTCCAGACCGTCCGCATTGCCGCCGCCGAGCCATGCATCAAGCTGCGCCTGCACATTGTCGAACGCATCCGATTGCGGGTCTTCGATGCTGTCGGGGAAGCCGGGCGCGTACACCCACGCGTCGATTTCCTCCTTGCTCACCTTGTCCGGATAGACCGACCAGAGGTTGTCTTCGAAATAGGTTAGGAAGTCTTCGGTCGTAATCGACTGAAACGCGTATTGCTCGAAATAGGATTTGAGAAACGCGTCAAAATTCTCGCGGCCGAAGCGTGTTTCCAGAAATTTTAAAAAGAAACTGCCGCCCACATAGGAAACGTCGCTGAACGCATCGTCAGGATGGCCGATATCGTCCGGCATCTTTAGCTGCGTCAGTTCGGGCCGGGGCGCCGCCGCGACATCCGCCAAAAGCGACTGCTTATCCAGATATCGTTCCATGACTGCGCGATCAGTTCCGTACAGCGCCTCCATGGTCCGGTTCTCGACATAATTGGTGAAGCCTTCATTGAGCCAGGCGTCGCGCCAGGTCGCGTTGGTGACGAGATTGCCGGACCATGAATGCGCGAGTTCATGCGCCACTACATTGGTCAGGCTCTTGTCGCCGGCGATCAGCGTCGGAGTCATAAAGGAAAGCCGCGGATTTTCCATGCCGCCAAACGGAAAGCTCGGCGGCAGGACGATCAGATCGTACCGCCCCCAGCGATACGGGCCGTACAGCTTTTCGATGGCGTCGACCATTTTCGGCGTATCGGCGAACTCTTCCGCCGACGCATCGAGAATATACTGCTCGGCATAGACGCCGACCTTGTCGCTGATCGCCTTGAACTCGATATCGCCGACCGCCAGCGCCAGCAGATAGGACGGGATCGGCTGCGACATGCGGAACGAATAATCGCCGTCGCGTTCGCCGCTTTCATCCTGACGCGCGCTCATGATCGCGATCAGTTCCGGCGGCGTCGTGACATGCGCGTCATAGGTGATGCGCACGGCGGGCGTGTCCTGCAGCGGAACCATGGTGCGCGCATTGAGCGGCTGGAACTGCGTGAACAGGAACGGATATTCCTTGCCTGCGGTCTGTTCCGGCGCCAGCCACTGAATCCCTTCCGCCTGCGGGCTCGTCACATAGGTGACGCGGACCTGATCGGCGCCGTCGGGCAGCGTGATTTCAAAACGTGAACCCATGACTTCGTCGTCCGGGCCCATCTTGTACCCGGCGGTGAGCCAGTCGCCGTCAACACGCGTTTCAACGGATTTCACATCGAGATCGTTGGCGTCGAGCACCAGCGCGCCGGTTTCTTCGTTCAGGCGTTCGAAATCGAGCGTCGCCGTGCCGGCGATCGTCTGCGTTTCGAAATCGACGGCGAGATCAAGATCGGCATGGGTGACGCGAATGTCGTTGTAGTTCGAGTAAGTGAAATAATCGCGCGCATCGGCTTCGCTCAGCGCCTCCCATGTAGCCTCGGTCTCAAGGCCCGGTTCGGTCGAACTGGAATCGTCGGCTTCATAGGTGATTTCGCCCTCTTCGCTTTGAGATCTTTGCGAACAGGCGGCGATGGCGACGACAGATGTAGCGAGCAGCAGGAGGCGTGTAAGCGACATGGGCGGGGGTTCCTCATTTCAGGATTGACGGGAACCTAACGGGCGGATCGGAAAGCCGCAAGCGCAGCAGGGCTGTCTGGTTAATCCAGTTCAGGAGGCGGTTGAGTAAGCCGCGTATAAGTGGTCTCGATAGGTGAACCGGCCCCGACATCGAGCGAGGTGTCGAGCGTTGTTTTGGAGCATGCGTAGTCCATCACCTGCGTGCCGGCGCCCGGCTGCTCCACCGGTATTTCACCACTGGACATTCTGACCGTGCCGGTCATTCCGCCGGAATCCTGACAAATGGCGAGTTTCTTTTCAGGGACTGAAACCGACCACCGTCCCGCAGCGGGCAAGGTCTCGCCTTCTGCTGAAGCCCCCTCGTCACCCAGATCCATTTCAAGAGCGCCGCTAAAGGCTTTTGCGAAGTAAACGCCGCGCTCATCAAAACGCACGACACGCTGGCCGGGGTCTGCGGCGGTGATCGGCAGCCCTTGCGCGCGCATCCATTCGATTGGCCCGCCGCCGGTCATCTCCCACTCGCCGACCACGCAGATATCGATGTCCTCGCTGTCATTGCACGGCTCGCACGAGCGCGTGCGCCTGACTTCCAGTTCTGCTTCCTGCGGCGCGTCGCCTGTGTTGATGGCGGCGTAACGGTAGCGCGCCTCTCCGTCTTCTGTGTCGATCTGATCCGGGAGATCGCCCCAATCCGTTTCACCCTCTCGCCCGACGGCGAGGTTGAGTGGGTCGGGCCGAAGCTCGTTTTCCCAGGCGCCGCAATCATAGGTAAGCCAGCCATGCCTGATGACAAAAGGCGCCAGTGTGAATCGCTCCGTACGCGTGGTTTCGAATTTGATCGGCTCTCCTTCATCGGAGAAGGCCAGCGTTCCGCCGGCCGGCGTTGTGATGGTGCGGTCAGCATAGGCTTCAATAAATCGCAGCCATTCATCATCGGTCAGGGCGGTGCGCATGGCCGCGCGCTGCGCCGCATCCGTATTATCCGAAGCCATCTGGTGCAGGAACGGAATCAACTGCGCAGGCCCGCGCTCGCGGTGAAACCAGAAAAAGAAAATCGCGAGGTCATAGTCCATGTCATAAATTGGCATGCCCTCAGCGATATGGCGTTCAAACCGCGGCGGGCGGTTAAACGTCAAGGCGCTGTCGGGATCGGCCAGGGCGGCGAAATATTCAGCGGAACCTTCGGCCCACCAAACCCCTTCGCCAGTGGACGTGCGCATCTGCGCGTCGGTCAGCGTTGCATCCTGAATGCAGTGAAACATCTCATGGGCGATGACATAAGGGACGAATTTCGGCCCGCCCGTCACGCTCAGCATATAGATGTCAACCAGGCACTCATTGCCGCTGTTGCGTATGGTCATGGCGCCGGTGCGCACGTCCTCCGCGTCGTCGATGCGTCCGAAAGTGTCATCAAGAATCAGCAGGGTGATGTCGTCTACGCGATAGTCGCCGAGCAGTTTCATGGCTTCAACGGCGGCGCGGGCGCCGGCCTCGACCTGTTCAAGCGCGCCTTCGTGAAACGCCCAGTCGGCGTTGATATCCCTGATGCCGCGAATGCGGCGGTTTCCGTGCGGGGTCGCGTATTCGAATTCAAACTCGACAACGCAGTTGATATCGATATTCGGCGCGGTTGGATCGACGCCTTCGGAGCCGTCGACAAAACCGGTCATGTAATCGGGATCAGTGCAGTCGCCGAAATCGGCGTGCGCGGGCGCCGCCCATGCGAGAAAAACCGTAATCAGCAGAAAGCGGAACAATTTCCCCATGCGGGAAAACTAGCACAGAATGATGATTTTCAAAGCCTGCCCGAAAGACTGAGCGCTACTCCCGGCCTTCCGTCTCCAGCGCCAGCGCGTGCAGTTCGCCGCCCATGCGGCCTTTCAAGGCGCGGTAGACAAGCTGATGCTGCTGCACGCGGGACTTGCCGTTGAAGGCGGCGGAGATGATCCGCGCCCGCCAATGATCATTATCGCCGGCGAGGTCTTCCAGTTCGATCTCCGCATCGGGCAGCGCTTCGAGAATGAGTTTCTTGATGTCGTCGCCAGCCATGGGCATTTTTGCGGTCTCCTTTCGGGTCAGCGCGTTCATGTAATCCGGCAGCGCAGATTCAAAAATATCAGACAAATCAAGCAGCGACAGTGCATCCCTGCCATCGAGCAGGATGTCCGGCCCGCCGAAACGGCCGATCTTCGAGGCCTGAACGCCCGCCATCGCTGCTTTGAGCAACAACGTGTCGGCGGCGGCGGGCGCGGCCGCGACGAGGTAGCGCCCCTGATCCTCGCCGAACCAGAAGGCGGCCTTGCGCGCTTTGACCGGCGTTGCGAGATTAAGCCCGCGCCCGGCGGCCAGCGCCATCTCGGCTGCTGCGACCAGCAGGCCGCCATCGGAAACGTCGTGACAGGCGGTGACCAACCCCTCATCGATCAGCTTACGGATCAATTCGCCGGTCTTGCGTTCGGCGGCGAGATCGACGGGCGGCGGCGCGCCCTCCTCGATCCCGAACAGCTCGCGCATATAGAGAGACTGACCGAGCCAGCCGCGGGTCACGCCAATGGCGATCAGTTCCTCGCCGGCTTCGGCGCCGCCGACGCGCACGGCTTTGGTGACGTCGTCAAGGACGCCAACGCCGCCGATCGCCGGAGTCGGCGGAATCGCCGCGCCATTGGTTTCATTATAGAGAGAGACGTTGCCCGAGATCACCGGATAGTCGAGCGCAGCGCAGGCTTCGGCGATGCCTTCGACGGCGCCGACAAACTGCGCCATGATTTCCGGCCGTTCCGGATTGCCGAAATTGAGGCAGTTGGTGATGGCGAGCGGCGCCGCGCCGACGGCGCAGATATTGCGATAGGTTTCGGCGACCGCCTGCTTGCCGCCTTCGCGCGGGTCGGCCTTCACATAGCGCGGCGTCACATCGGTAGTGATCGCCAGCGCCCGCGTGGTGTCGTGGATGCGCACCAGCGCCGCATCGCCGCCCGGCGCGATGATCGTATCGCCCATGACGGTGTGGTCGTACTGCTCCCAGATCCAGCGGCGCGAACAAAGATCCGGCGAGCCCATGAGTTTCGCCAGCGCGGTGAGCATGGTGTCGCCACCCGGCGCATCGGCGAGCGAGAGCTGCTGTTCGCGATGATCGACCTCGGCGGTTTCGACAATGCCGCCGGCGGCGAGATTGCGCGCGGCTTCCTCGAAACCGCTGAACCGCACCCCTTCGGGTTTCGAGCGGACGTAAATCCGCGCTTCGCCATTGGCGATGGTGACGCCGACGCCGTCGACCAGCGCTTCATCGCCAAGCCGGTCGGCGATCAGCGCATCGGCGATGGCGCGCAATTCGTCCGGGCTCTTGCCCGGCGCGCGCAGGATCGCTTCGGCTTCGCGATAGGTGACGGACGGATCGGCGAGCGGCGCCGGTTTTTCGAGCGTCGCAAACGGGCGGTCGTAATTCGGCGCATCATCGGCGAGCGGCGGCACCGGCATGTCGGCGACGGTCTCGCCTTTATGTTTGATGACGAGGCGGCCGGAATCGGTGGTGACGCCGATCACCGCAAAATCAACGCCCCATTTATCGAAGATTGCGCGGGCGGCGTCTTCCCTGCCCGGCTTAAGTACCATCAGCATGCGTTCCTGGGATTCCGACAGCATCATTTCATAAGCGGTCATCCCCTCTTCACGCTGCGGCACATGATCGAGATCGAGTTCAAAGCCGCCGCCGCCTTTGGCCGCCATTTCAACCGATGAAGAAGTAAGCCCCGCCGCGCCCATATCCTGAATGGCGATGATCGCATCGGACGCCATCAGTTCAAGGCAGGCTTCCAGGAGCAGTTTCTCCGTGAACGGATCGCCGACCTGCACCGTTGGGCGCTTTTCCTCTGACGCGTCATCGAACTCGGCGGACGCCATGGTGGCGCCGTGAATGCCGTCGCGCCCGGTTTTCGAGCCCACATAGACGACGGGGTTCCCCGCCCCGCGCGCGGCGGAATAAAATATCTTTGCTTTCTCAGCGACGCCCACGGTCATGGCGTTGACGAGAATGTTGCCATTATAACAGCGATGAAAATTCGTCTCGCCGCCGACGGTGGGCACGCCCATGCAGTTGCCATAGCCGCCAATGCCGGAAACAACGCCGCCGACCAGATGCCGCGTTTTCGGATGGGACATATCGCCGAACCTGAGCGCGTTCATGTTGGCGACGGGCCGCGCGCCCATGGTGAACACGTCGCGCATGATGCCGCCGACGCCGGTCGCCGCTCCTTGATAGGGTTCGATGAAGGACGGGTGGTTGTGGCTCTCCATTTTGAAGATCGCCGCCAGCGGCACGCCGTCCTTGTCCGTCCCGATATCGATGACCCCGGCGTTCTCACCGGGACCGCAGATCACCCAGGGCGCGCTCGTCGGGAGTTTCTTCAGGTGCCGGCGCGAGGATTTGTAGGAGCAATGCTCCGACCACATGACCGAGAACACGCCAAGCTCCACCATGTTCGGCTCGCGGCCCATATGCGCCTTGATGCGCTCATATTCTTCGGGCTTGAGGCCGTGTCCGGCGACGATTTCGGGGGTGATGGCGGTCATGCGGTTTCCGGTCTGAATCTACGGCGCTTCCATAGGCCGGTTGCAAGCTGCGCGCAAATACTGTCAGGAGCGATCGAGCATGGCCGCGCACTCGCTTTCCGGCGCGCCCGGCGGGCACAAAATCATTTCCCGCTCCATAGTGCTGGGCGGGGTCATCAGCTTGTAGGCCATCCCTGCGGCGAGCATCAGCCCGACGCCCACAGCAACGCCTTTATAGAATTCGCGTCTTGCCGATAAATGGGCGCCGAGCGCCATGACAAAAGCGGGCGGAGAGGCCGATGGCGCAGTTTTCTCCACAGCGGCGGCATGGAGCTGATAGCCGAATTTCGGAATGGTGACGATGATCCTGTAAGGCCGCCGTTCATCACCGAGCGCCCGCCGCAATTTCGAAATCGCCTGGGTCAGCGCCTCGTCCGAGCCGTCATATCCCCAGATATCGTTAAGGAGATCATCGCGCGAAACCGCCCCGCCCGCGCTAATGAGCCGCTCAAGCAGGTCGGCAAGCCGCGGCTCCAGGACCAGCGTTTCCTGTTCGCTCTCCAGCCTGCGTTCGCCGGGATGATATAGGGCGGCGCCAATGCGCACAGACCGTTCAGCAACGGCAGCGGCCCCCTGATCCGGGAAAATCTCCTGCACGGACATGTCTCGATACCTCTCCTCAGGACTTTTCCGGCGGTTCTGGAGCAAAAAGCCCCGGAATCAACCAGCAAAAAGGATAGTTCAGTGAAGACAAGCAACCAACCCGCAAGCCGCCGTCATACCGCATGGCGCCGTCCGCTCGCCGCTTTGTGCCTTGCGCTTGCGCCCTTGCCAGCCTGCGCCGAGGAGGCGCCCGCATCGGACGAGCGCGCCGAAAAGATTGAGACCGCGATGGCGGCCCTGACCGACAAGGAGTTCAAAGGCGTCATCGCCGTCGCCTATGACGGCGAGGCGCCGGTTTACGCCGGCTTCGGCGAGGTCACCGCCACAGGCGCGCCAGACAAGCGAACGCAGGTTGACCTGGGCTCCATCGTCAAGACCTTTACCGGCGCAGCGGCGATGAAACTGGTCGACGCCGGCTCGCTCTCCATGGCCGACCGGCTCGTAGACTTTTTCCCCGATGCGCCGGCGGACAAGGCCGCGATCACCGTACACCAGTTGCTGACCCATTCGGCGGGGTTCGCTGATGCCGTGGGCAGCGATGACGAATATCTCTCAAAGGCCGACTTCCTGAAACGCGCCATGAACGAACCGCTGATCTTTGAACCGGGTTCGGCCTATGAATATTCCAATGTCGGGGTCTCGCTCGCCGCTGCAATCATCGAAAAGATCAGCGGCAAGTCCTACGAGGATTTCATCCGTGAAGATTTGCTGGGCGGCCTCGATGCTGGCGATATCGGATATGAAGCGGCGTTCGACGCCGATCGTTCGATGCTGAGCAAGGACGGGCGGACCATCGATCAGGCAAGCTGGGGCGGGCGCGCCCATTGGGCGCTTATCGGCAATGGCGGCATGGTGGCGAGCGCGGCGCATATGATCGCATTTCTTCGCGCTTATGAGGGCGGCGCGTTAACGTCCCGCGCGGCGATGCAGCTTTCCCACACGCCGATGGTGCGCGAAGGCGAAGGCGCGCCGACTTATGCTGGCTATGGCCTGGTTGTTGATGATCATCCGCAGTTCGGGCGCAGCTATTGGCATAATGGCGGCAGCGAAAATTTCACCGCGAACTGGACGCATTACGCCGACCACGGACTGATCGTGTTCGCCGCATCTCAGGGCCATGAGGTGAACGCCGACATCGCAGTGGAATCGATCGCAGCGGCGCTGCTGCTTGAGCCGGCGAACTAGCGGCCGCGATAAAGATAGTCATCCGGCAACCCCAGCCGCCGGCATGAGGCGGCGGCTGGGCCCGAGCGCAGGATTAACCGGTCGGCGCGGCGCGCCATGCGGCAGATGACGCGCCCTTCAAACGGGCGAAGCCCGTATCGCCCATCGAGACCGAGCACCGCGCGCACCGGCGCCGGCGTCAAATCCACCGCCGCGCGCACCAGCGAACGCTGGGCCAGTTGCGCCGGCTGCGGAAACGCTTCGGCTTTTTTCATGATCGACAGGAACTCAAAGACGATGTCCGAGGCTTCGAGCGACGGCAGCATGTTGGCGAACAGCGCGTCTTGCTCCGCGCGCGAGGCTGGCGAAGCGGCGGCGCCGTAGAGCGCGGCGGCGGTCTGGCCTTCGGCGTAATAGCGGTCGCGATCGGATTCGCTGATCGGCGCCGCGTATTTGCTGTAGGCTTCGAGAAAACCATAAGCGGCGGTCGCCTGCACCCAGGTCAGCAGTTCCGGTTCGCTCGCCCGAAAAGCGACGCCGTTCGGGGTCGCGCCCCCGATATTGTGATGAATGGCGTTGACCCGCGCGATCATCTGTTCGGCGATGCTGCGCGCGCCATAGACCGTCACCATGGCCGCGAGGCCGGTTCGCTTCAATCTACCGACCGGGTTGGTCCGAAAGGTTGTATTCTCCCAGACGCCGGTGCGGATCCTCGGTTCGGCGAGCTCAAGAATGACGGCCGTGACGCCGCCGATAAACAGCGTGACCGGATTCTTGAAAATGCGCCATGAGACGGAATCTGGACCGACAAGCGCCGCCTCGCCGGCAGGTTCGGAGAAGTCGATTTTCGACAGCGCGGGATCGCCAAAATAGACCTGCGCGGCTTTATCGAGATGCGCTTCGACTTCGCCCCTGACGCGCGCGCGTACGCGCGCTCGCAACGGTTTCATCTGCAACATGCCGCTCAACACAAATCACCTTCCGGACGCGCTGACTGCGAGCGCCAGCCTGATGAAGACCGATGGTCTGATCATTGGTCAACTTCCATTCGCCGTCCAGTGCAAACGCCGGCCATGTCCATATTATGACAATCCCGGCGTTTAATTGTGGTGATAATTCTTTTTAGACCGCAACCAGTACGCCTCGGCAAACTCATACGTTGTCGAGTGGTCGTTTGAAAAGTCGCGCTTTGACTTAGTTGACCCGTTCCGCGTAGACGGCGCGGTTCATGATCAGCCCGCCGCATTGCTTCGCATCGGTCAGTTCGGCCCAGATGGTCGCGTCTTTGCCGAGCAATTCCATGGGCGCCAGCGGAACGCTGACCCGCCAGACCATGCCGTCGTCAGAGCGAAGCGTGACGCAATCGGAGTCGGCGCTGCTGACATAGCCTTGCAGGACGGTGAAAATGGACGGCTGCGAAACGCCCTCATATTCCGAGCGAAGGAAATCGCTGGCTTCGAGCTTATTGTTGAGCAGCATGGGCGCGCCTGCCGATATGCTGGTCACTTCAGCGCAGTGAGCCGGCGTCTCCCGTCCCTCGGGGAGCGGTTTGAATTCACGCACCTGCTTGATCTTGCCGTTTTCCTGGCGGCGCAGGACCGCGCATTCCATCAGCGGCGACAAGGGATCGCCATAGAGCATGTCCGCGCGGGTTGAAATCATCACCGAGTTCGGATTGGCCGGGCGCACCGGCGCGAAATTCACCAGCGTGGACGGCCGATAAACGGCGCCTGCATTGCGGATCCGCGCAGCAGACAGTTGCTGGTAGCTCAGCGATTTATCCTCGCGCATGGTCGCTGGCGCGCCGAGCGCGCTCGCCTGAACAAAGTACGGCCCGGTTGTCGAGGAAACATAGGTCGGCCCGGCGTAAGCCGGATCGGACGACGGTTGAGGGTTGGAGTCGGCAGGCTCAGTATATTCCGCATAATGATAAATCGGCGTGTCGTAGCTGCTGTCCGCAACATCAACGTTCGCACTGCCGGAGGGAATGTCCGTGGCGGAGGCGATCTCATCGGGAATGGCGAGATGCTCGCCTGGCGAGACATAGTTAGGGTCAACGCCGGTGTTGGCTTCGCGCAGCGCCGAAAGCGAAACATTGCAGGCGCGCGCGACCTTGGCGAGGGTCGTCGGCGCATCCACAGGATATGAGTGGCCGCAGCGTCCGGCCATGGCTGGCGACGCGCCCATAAAACCGACTGTCAGCGCAGCGGCGGCGATCCCCAAACGGTGTTTCATCTGCATCTGCATATTCCCCCTCCAGTCCCTCTCGCCGGAATAAGGTTAATATCACGGATTCAGGCCGTCTGTTCAATGGAATCCGCCAGCAAGGACAAGATCAACAGGCGAGCCCACCGCGACCGCAAAAGCTGGAAAGATGGTTAAGAAGCGGCTTTATATAGTTGGTTTTGCTGTGTTATTGATGATTATCAGGTCTCATTCTTGTGGACCTCGCCGGCCTTCATAACGAAATCCACATTTTCCAGCACCGCCGCATCCGCCAGCGGGTCGCCCTCAACGGCGATAATATCGGCGCTGCATCCGGCCGAGATGCAGCCGAGCGATCCGGCCTTTCCGAGGGCTTCCGCCGCCAGCGAGGTTGACGCGCGCACCGCCTGCAGCGGGGTCATGCCGAATTCCACCATCCGCGAAAACTGTTTCGCATTATCCCCGTGCGGATAGATCGCCGCGTCCGTGCCGAAGACAACCTTGGCGCCGGCCTTGACCGCCTGACGGAAACTCTCGCGCTGGATGCCGCCGACCTGGCGCTCCTTGTCGAGCGACTCCTGAAGCACGCCGTTCGCTTCGCCTTCGGCCAGCGTGTACTCAGTGTTGTAGATGTCCATGGAGAAGTAAACGCCGTTGCGCTTGGCCATATTGATCGCCTCGGCGTCGAGATAGCTGGCGTGCTCGATGGTGTCGGCGCCGGCGCGGATCGCATTTTTGATGCCGATATTGCCGTGTGCGTGCACCGCAACCTTGAGCCCGCGCGAATGTGCTTCATTAACGATCGCTGCGAGTTCCTCCGGCGTTCCCTGCGGCGCGCCCAGCAGCGTTCCCTTGGAGAATACGCCGCCGGTGGAGCATGTCTTGATAAAGTCGACGCCGTACTTGATGTTCTGGCGGACCTTGCCGCGCATCTCCCACGGGCCGGTCGCCACTCCCTCACCGGTCGCTTCATACTCCGGCGGCAAAAGATTGTTGTCGGAGCAATGGCCGCCGACGATGCCCACCGGCGGGCCGGCGACGAACATGCGCGGACCGGCGATTTCGCCGTCATTGATGGCGTCCCGCAGCGCCAGCGTTTCGTATCCGTCAGCGCCGGTGTTCCTGATCGTCGTAAATCCGGCGTTGAGCGTGCGCCCGGCATTGACGACGCCCCAGATCACGGACCGTTCCTTCTGATAGCCCAGAGAGGAATAGCCGCCGCCTTTGGTCGGATCGCCGGTGATGTGAGTGTGCATGTCGATCAGCCCCGGCAGGATCGTCTTGCCCGTCAGAGATATCTCCCGCGCGCCTTCTGGGGCGATAACGGACGCCGCCGTCCCGGATGCGGTGATGACGCCATTCTCGATAATGACCGCCGGCTGCTCCGTCACATCGCCGGTGACCGGATCGATCATCGCTCCCGCGGTCAGGTAAATCGTTTCAGCCGAGGCCGGCGCAATGCCGCCGGCAAGCGCAGCCATGACAGCTATGGTGGAGATTATCTTCATGTCGCCCCGCAAAATTGAATCGGTTGGCTATGCTCGCGTTAACCGCCCGGCCAGTCAATTGCGCCAATCCCGGCGCGGACCCATTCCAGCAGGCAGCGGGCGAAAAAAACATAGACCGCGCCAATTTGGCGTTTGGAATTAGCTACGTTTGTGCCTGCGCGAAGAACGCCTGCAATCCACAAATGGTCCGGGTGCGGCGCGCTGCAAGGCTGAAACAAGCACAAATAACTTTATTACATTTGCGATTATTCTCCTGCCGTTAAGGATGTTTCCTTACGCCCTTTTAACGCAGACGGCGGCAATGTCCTACCCGCACAAGTAGTATTCGGGGAGTTCCCTATGCTGGTGATCAATACCGGTATAGCCGGCAAGGACATCAAAAAGCGCAAGGCGCGCCGTCTGAAGCCGCTAATAAAGAGTTTTGCACGGAATAGAGACGGGAACATCGTCTTTCTGTTCGCGTTCATGGCGACCGTATTGTTCTTCTTTGCGGGCGGCGCTGTCGATTACTCGCGATGGAACGCAGTTCGCGCAGACATGGTGGAATCCATGGACGCCGCCAGTCTTGCGCTCGCACAGCTCAGCGCCAGCGATCCAACGCTGACAAAAGCGGAACTCAAGGAATATGGCCGCAAGTTTTTCGAAGCGAACTTCAATTATGAAAATGCGCTGGAGCCTGGCTGGAACATCGAGTTCGGCCTCGACAATAATGCGCTGATCATCACCTGCATCACCGGGAACATCAAAACATACCTGCTTGGGGTTGCGGGTATTCACGACCTAGACATCGGCAAATGCGTTGAAATCACCAAGAAGGGTTCGGGCCGGGTCGAACTGGCGCTGGTTCTCGACGTGACTGGTTCTATGGATGATTCCATTGGCGGCAACAAGAAGATCGACAGCTTGAAGGATGCAGTCGAAATCATGCTCGACGTCATGTACGGGTCCGAGACGACCAGCGAAAACATCAAGATTGGCGTTGTTCCCTTTAATGCGAACATCAACGCCGGCGGCTCCACCGGCTGGAACAGCGCGTGGTCAGACACAAACGCCGAAGCGTATTATCATGGGTGGCGCTTCTTTCATGTGACAGAGGCCGGCAATGTCGACATGAACACCAAGGTCAATCACTTCAAACTCTATAATTCGCATGCCAACCTTACCTGGTCCGGTTGCGTTGAAGCGCGTCCCTATCCGCTTGACGAACTCGATGTGCCGGCAGGATCGTCCTATCTGATGTCCGAGATCGACGGCCTGATGGACATCCCTGCGGAATACATCGCCAGCCCGAATACGCAGGATCAGCGCAACTACGACGCGTTCGATGACGCGCCATCATATAAGGTATCGAACTCGGTGCTGACCAATTCAGTCAACTCCAAATGGGTGCCTGTGTTTCTGCCGGATGAAGCTGACTGCAATGACAGTGATGACTGCGACAATGGCGATTATGGCGAATCGGGCACGACGACATATGGAACGCCCTGGGCGGGATACATGTTTGACGATCCGGACTCCGACAACTCCCACTCTTCGGGAAATATCGATGAGGACGCCTACAACAATCGCTACTATATCAATGACTGGTACTATACCAACTGGGACCGCGGATGGCGCTTTCAGCGTTACGCCAAGACGGTTCATTATTTCAGACAAGTTCTGCAGGGAAATATCTCGGACCCGGCCTTTGTTTCTTTCCTGAACCGGTCGTCGGTCACAACGTCTCCACTAAGCTCATCGAATTACGGCTACGGCTCGCAGGAATGGCTGCTGCGCATCGGCTATGCAGGCTGGTGGGACAGCGCAACGGACAGCTACAAAGGCAAATACGATGTCAGCCCGAGCCTGAATTCAAGCAGAGGTCCGGAGATCGACTGTCCGGAACCAATTTTGCCCCTAACCAATGTCCGTGACACGGTGGAGACGCATGTGAACTCGCTCTCTCCGCGCGGCAATACCGACGTTGCTCATGGCGCGGCCTGGGGCTGGCGCCTGCTCTCTCCTGAAGCCCCCTTCACCGAAGGCATCGCCGAGGGCGATCCCGATTTCGAAAAGTGGCAGAAGGCCGTCGTGATCATGACCGACGGTGAGAACGTTGTCGGCAGCGATGGCAATACCCACTGGAACACTACGCAGGGGCTGTATGGCTATGGCAGTGAAGAACGTATGGGCTCTGGAATAAACACCAGTGGCGAAATGCGCGACGAACTCGATAACAAACTGCTGCGTGTTTGCCACCGCATGAAGGCCGAGGGTTACCTCGTCTACACCATCATGTTCGGCCTCGACAGCAACTCCACGGAAGCCGTGTTCAAAGCCTGCGCGACGCGCCCCTCTGCGCCTTACTTCCAGGATGCGGCGGACGGCGATGATCTTGAGGAAGCCTTCGGCGAAATCGCCGCCGACCTCGTCAACCTGCATATCAGTAAATAAGAAGGGTG
>Ga0209643_1000268_pt1 | contig 117302 bp, 123 predicted proteins | sample AutmiccBRH37_all_FD_187383 | JGI IMG/M metagenome (GOLD analysis project Ga0209643, IMG submission 187383) | Deep subsurface microbial communities from Mt. Terri, Switzerland - Autotrophic microbial communities BRH/37_all (SPAdes) (version 2) | ecosystem: Environmental > Aquatic > Deep...
AACCTGATCCAGCCGATCGCGATGGACGAGGGCCTGCGCTTCGCCATCCGCGAGGGCGGACGCACCGTCGGCGCCGGCGTCGTCGCAAAGATCCTGGAATAGGAGTAGTCTGCCCGTCAGTAGGAGTGTAGCTCAATGGTAGAGCACCGGTCTCCAAAACCGGGGGCTGCGGGTTCGAGTCCTGCCACTCCTGCCACCCTTATTCGCTGAACGGGCACGGACCCGGCTGGGAATCACGTCTATGGCGAAGACCAACCCCGGCGAATTCATTCGTCAGGTGCGTCAGGAGGTGGGCAAGGTCACTTGGCCCACCCGCAAGGAGACCGGCATCACGACCGCAATGGTGTTCGTGATGGTCTTCGCTGCTGCCGTTTTCTTCTTCGTGGTGGACCAGGTTCTGGCCTTCGCCGTCCGTACGCTGCTCGGTCTGGGAGGCTGACGATGGCTCCGCGTTGGTACGTGATCCATGCCTATTCCGGCTTCGAGAAGAAGGTCGCGCAGTCGATCCGCGAGCAGGCTGACCTGCAGCATATCGGCCACCTGATCGAGGAGATCATGGTGCCGACCGAGGACGTGGTCGAGGTGCGCCGCGGCGCGAAGGTGAGTTCGGAGCGCAAGTTCTTCCCCGGCTACGTGCTGGTGAAGATGGAGATGACGGATCATTCCTGGCATCTCGTGAAGAACACGCCGAAGGTGACCGGCTTCCTCGGCGGCGGCGGCAAGCCCGTGCCGATCAGCGAGGCGGAGGCGATGCGCATGCTCCAGCAGCTCAAGGAGGGCGGGGAGCGCCGCAAGCCGTCGATCATCTTCGAGATTGGCGAGACGGTGCGGGTCGCCGACGGCCCGTTCCAGTCCTTCAACGGCATCGTCGAGGACGTCGACGAGGAGCGCTCGCGCCTGAAGGTTTCTGTCTCCATCTTCGGCCGTGCGACCCCGGTCGAACTCGAATACGGGCAGGTCGAGAAGGTCTGACCGAAACGGTTTCTGTCTCTGCGGAAGGCCACCCCCGGCCGTACCGCGCCCCGGCATTCCGCCGGTCTACAGGGGAGAGGTGATGGCGAAGAAGATTACGGGCTACGTCAAGCTGCAGGTGAAAGCCGGGCAGGCGAACCCCTCACCGCCGATCGGCCCGGCACTGGGCCAGCGCGGCGTGAATATCATGGAATTCTGCAAGCAGTTCAACGCGTCGACGCAGGGCCTCGAGCCCGGCATGCCCATCCCGACGGTGATCACGGTCTATGCGGACCGCAGCTTCACCTTCGTGACGAAGTCGCCGCCGGTGTCCTTCTTCGTGAAGCGCGCTGCCAAGCTGAGCAAGGGGTCGACGACCCCCGGCCGCACGGGCGTCGGCAGCATCACGACCGATCAGGTCCGGGAAATCGCGGAAGCGAAGATGAAGGATCTGAACGCCAACGACGTCGAGGCGGCGATGCGGATGATCGCCGGTTCGGCTCGTTCGATGGGCATCGAGGTTCAGGGGTAGCGTCATGGCGAAGAAGGGCAAGCGGCTCCTGAAGAGCCGCGAAGGAATCGACCGTCTCGCCAGCTACGACGTGGCGGAAGCGGTGAAGATGCTGAAGGAGCGTTCGAACGCCAAGTTCGACGAGACCTTCGAGATCGCGATGAACCTGGGCGTCGACCCGCGTCACGCCGACCAGCAGGTCCGCGGCGTCGTTTCGCTGCCGAACGGCACGGGCAAGACCGTCCGCGTGGCCGTCTTTGCGCGTGGCGCCAAGGCGGAGGAGGCACTGGCCGCCGGTGCCGACGTCGTCGGTGCGGAGGATCTGGCCGAGCGTATCCAGGGCGGTACGATCGACTTCGACCGCGCCATCGCGACGCCGGACATGATGCCGATCGTCGGCCGTCTCGGCCGTGTCCTCGGCCCGCGCGGTCTGATGCCGAATCCGCGCCTCGGCACCGTGACCAACGACGTCGCCCAGGCGATCGAGGCGGCGAAGGGCGGTCAGGTGGAGTTCCGCGTCGAGAAGGCGGGCATCATCCATGCCGGCGTCGGCAAGGCGAGCTTCGACGACGAGGCGCTGGTCGGTAACATCCGCGCCTTCTACGACGCGATCGTCCGGGCCAAGCCGGCGGGTGCAAAGGGCAACTACGTCAAGCGCGTCAGCCTGAGCACGACGATGGGGCCGGGCGTGCGCCTCGACCCCTCGTCGATCGGCGACACCGTCGCCGCCTGATCGAGGAGACACGGCGGCTTCCGGCCGCCGTCAGAACCGCCCGCGGCCATCCTGCGCCCCGGCCCTGCCGGGTCCGGTGCATGGCTGCCGCGCGGCGTCCGGAGGGGTGACCCTCCGGCCTGTCCGAGACTGCAGGTGCCCCTCGGGGCTCAAAGACCGCCTGCATAGACGGGAGACGACCGGACGGACGCGCTCCGTACCGGTTCGGACTTCTGGGACAGGGCAGCCACCCCCGGTTTCGGCCGGGGCATGTGCAACGGTTTCGCCGCCTCGGCGGCGGGCCATGTGAAGTGGAGTGAGCCCTTGCTGCGAAAACAGAAGGAGCAGGTCGTCTCCTCGCTGCAGGACACCGTGGCGGGCATGGACCTGATGGTCGTTACCCATCAGGCCGGCCTCACGGTGCAGGAGATGACGGCCCTGCGGCGTCGCGCGCGCGACGCGGGGGCCCGGTTCAAGGTCACGAAGAACCGCCTCGCCAAGCGTGCCCTCGACGGCACGGCATTCGAGGGGGTTTCGGACCTTTTCCGGGGGCCGACGGCGATCGCCGTTTCGGCCGATCCGGTGGCGGCCGCCAAGGTCGTCTCCGACTATGCGGCGACCAACGACAAGCTGACGATCATCGGCGGGTCCCTCGCAGGCAAGCGCCTGAGCCCCGACGAGATCATGGCCCTGGCCAAGCTGCCGTCCCTGGACGAGCTGCGCGGCAAGATCGTCGGCATGCTGCAGACCCCCGCGACACGGATCGCTGCGGTGCTGGCGGCACCCGGCGCCCAGGTCGCCCGCGTCCTCAACGCCTACGCCACCAAGGAATGACGCCGGTCCAGCCCGGCGCCACCCAGACGTCCAGAAAATCAGGAGACATTTGAAATGGCCGATCTACAGAAGCTCGTCGACGAACTCTCCGCTCTCACGGTCATCGAGGCCGCCGAGCTCTCCAAGCTGCTCGAGGAGAAGTGGGGCGTTTCCGCCGCCGCTCCGGTCGCCGTCGCCGCTGCCGGCGGTGCCGCTGCCGCTGCCCCGGCCGCCGAGGAGAAGACCGAGTTCGACGTGATCCTCGCCGCCGCCGGCGAGAAGAAGATCAACGTCATCAAGGAAGTCCGCGCCATCACGGGCCTCGGCCTGAAGGAAGCGAAGGATCTTGTCGAGGCCGCGCCGAAGGCCGTCAAGGAAGGCGTGTCCAAGGACGAGGCCGACAAGTTCAAGAAGCAGCTCGAGGAAGCCGGGGCGACCGTCGAACTCAAGTGAGGGCGGCGGACCTGCCGGGTCCTCTATCCGGCGTCTTCCGTCTTGCGGGCGGAGCGCGGGAACTTATATAACTCGGTCCGCGCTGCGGTGGGTTGCCCCACCGCAGCGCGTCGTGCCGTTTTCGCGCATCCCTGTGATGCGCTCCGCCGGCGACCGGGCCGGTCGTCTCCTGGCTCTGATCCGGGAGCGTGCCGTTTCCGGGGATGAAGCCGCCGGCGCCGCCGATGAAGTACGCCTCGTTCGCGGGGCCGTAGTGGAGAACAATCGGGCATGGCCATTTCGACGTTCACCGGTCGCAAGCGCATCCGCAAGTACTTCGGTCGCATTCCGGAGGTGGCCCCGATCCCGAACCTCATCGAGGTTCAGAAAACGTCCTACGACGCGTTCCTGCAGATGGACAAGCTGTGGAGCGATCGTAAGCAGGCCGGGCTGCAGGAGGTTTTCGCCTCCATCTTCCCGATCAAGGATTTTGGCGACAAGGCCCAGCTCGAATTCGTGAAGTACGAGTTCGAGGAGCCGAAGTACGACGTCGAAGAGTGCCAGCAGCGCGGCATGACGTTCGCGGCGCCCCTGAAGGTCACTCTCCGTCTGGTCGTCTGGGACGTCGACGAGGAGACGGGGTCGCGGTCGATCCGCGACATCAAAGAGCAGGAAGTCTACATGGGCGACATGCCGCTCATGACGGACAATGGCACCTTCGTGATCAACGGCACCGAGCGCGTAATCGTTTCGCAGATGCACCGCTCGCCGGGCGTCTTCTTCGACCATGACCGCGGCAAGACCCACTCTTCGGGCAAGTATCTCTATGCCGCCCGGGTGATCCCGTACCGCGGCTCCTGGCTCGACTTCGAGTTCGATTCCAAGGATCTCGTCTATGTGCGCATCGACCGGCGGCGCAAGCTGCCGGTGACGACGCTGCTCATGGCGCTCGACAGCACCGCCACGGAGGCGCGCCGCCTGCAGCTGAAGCAGGGCGACCCGAACGCGACGCTGCCGCCGGCCGACGTGCACGGTATGACCGCCGACGAGATCCTGGCGCACTTCTACGAGCGGGTCGTCTTCGAGCACGCCAGTGCCGGCTGGACGACACGCTTCGATCCCGACCGCCTCCGCGGCGTCAAGCTGACGGGTGACCTGAAGGACGCCCGCACCGGCGAGATCGTCGTGAAGATGGGCACCAAGATAACCCCGCGGATCCTGGAGCGGATGCGCGAGCAGGGCATCGAGGAGCAGCTCGTCGACGACGAGGAGCTGTATGGCCGCTTCATCGCCGAGGACATCGTCAACGGCGAGACTGGCGAGATCTACGCCGAGGCCGGCGAGGAGATCACAAAGGACCTGCTCGAGCGGCTTCTCGAGGTCGGTGCGACGCAGCTCCCGACCCTCGCGATCGACCACATCAATGTCGGCGGCTACATCCGCAATACGTTGGCGGCCGACCGCAACGAGACGCGGGAAGACGCGCTGATCGACATCTACAAGGTCATGCGGCCGGGGGAGCCGCCGACCCTGGAGAGCGCCGACACGCTGTTCCGCGGCCTGTTCTTCGACAGTGAGCGCTACGACCTCTCGGCGGTCGGCCGCGTAAAGATGAACGCGCGCCTGAACCTGGAGACCGAGGATACGGTCCGGACGCTGCGCAAGGCGGACATACTGGCCATCGTCCGCACTCTCGTCGACCTGAAGGACGGCAAGGGTGAGATCGACGATATCGATCATCTCGGCAACCGCCGCGTCCGGTCGGTCGGCGAACTGATGGAGAACCAGTACCGCGTCGGGCTGCTCCGCATGGAGCGTGCGATCCGCGAGCGCATGAGTTCGGTCGACATCGACGCGGTGATGCCGCAGGACCTGATCAACGCCAAGCCGGCGGCGGCCGCAGTGCGCGAGTTCTTCGGCTCGTCGCAGCTCAGCCAGTTCATGGACCAGACCAACCCGCTGTCGGAGATCACGCACAAGCGGCGTCTCTCGGCCCTCGGCCCGGGCGGTCTGACCCGTGAGCGCGCGGGTTTCGAGGTGCGCGACGTTCATCCGACGCATTACGGCCGGATCTGCCCCATCGAGACGCCGGAAGGGCCGAACATCGGCCTGATCAACAGCCTGGCCACCTATGCGCGGGTGAACCAGTACGGCTTCATCGAGAGCCCGTACCGGCGCGTGCAGGACGGCAAGGTCACCGACGAGGTCGTCTACATGACGGCCATGGAGGAGGGGAAGTACACGATCGCCCAGGCGAACGCCGAGGTCGATGCGAACGGCATGCTCGCGTCCGACCTCGTCAGTTGCCGCCACGGCAACGACTTCCTGCTCGCCCGGCCGGACGCGATCCAGATGATCGACGTGTCGCCGAAGCAGCTCGTCTCCGTCGCCGCGGCGCTCATCCCGTTCCTCGAGAACGACGACGCCAACCGCGCGCTGATGGGCTCGAACATGCAGCGGCAGGCCGTCCCGCTCCTCCGCTCCGAGGCACCGCTGGTCGGTACCGGCATGGAGGTCGCGGTTGCCCGTGACTCCGGCGCGGCGGTGTCGGCGCGCCGCGGCGGCGTGATCGACCAGATCGACGCGACCCGCATCGTCGTCCGCGTGGCGGAGGGCGAGGCGGTCGACGGCATGGGCGTGGACATCTACAACCTGCGCAAGTTCCAGCGTTCGAACCAGAACACCTGCATCACGCAGCGTCCCTTGGTGAGCGTCGGCGATCGTGTGGCCAAGGGCGACATTATCGCGGACGGCCCGTCGACGAACCTCGGCGATCTCGCCCTCGGCCGGAACGTGCTGGTCGCGTTCATGCCGTGGAACGGGTTCAACTTCGAGGACTCGATCGTCATTTCCGAGCGCATCGCGCGCGACGACGTCTTCACCTCGATCCATATCGAGGAGTTTGAGGTGATGGCCCGCGACACCAAGCTGGGTCAGGAGGAGATCACCCGCGACATCCCGAACGTCGGCGAGGAAGCGCTTCGCCAGATGGACGAGGCGGGTATCGTCTACATCGGTGCCGAGGTGAAGCCGGGCGACATCCTGGTCGGCAAGGTGACGCCGAAGGGCGAATCGCCGATGACTCCGGAGGAGAAGCTGCTCCGGGCGATCTTCGGCGAGAAGGCCTCCGACGTGCGCGACACGTCGCTGCGCGTGCCCCCGGGCGTCCAGGGTACGGTGGTCGAGGTCCGCGTGTTCTCGCGCCGCGGCGTGGAGAAGGACGAGCGTGCGCGCGCCATCGACCAGGCCGAGATCGAGCGTCTGGCGAAGGACCGTGACGACGAGCGCGCGATCATCAGTCGGACGTTCCATGCCCGTTTGAAGGAACTGCTGGTCGGCCAGAAGATCGCCAGCGGTCCGAAGGGCGCCAAGGCCGGCACCGAGGTGACGGAGGCGGTGCTCGGCCAGTTCGCGCCCGGCCAGTGGCGTCAGCTGGTGGTGGGCGACGATCAGGTCATGGCCGAGATCGAGCGCATCGGCCGGCACTTCGACGAGAGCGTCAAGCGCCTGCAGGATCGGTTCGAGAACAAGGTCGAGAAGCTGCAGCGCGGCGACGAACTGCCGCCAGGCGTCATGAAGATGGTCAAGGTCTTCGTGGCGGTGAAGCGCAAGCTGCAGTCGGGCGACAAGATGGCCGGCCGCCACGGCAACAAGGGCGTGGTGTCGCGCATCGTGCCAATCGAGGACATGCCCTCGCTCGAGGACGGCACGCCGGTCGACATCGTCCTGAACCCCCTGGGCGTGCCGTCGCGCATGAACGTCGGGCAGATCCTGGAGACGCATCTGGGCTGGGCATGCGCCGGCCTGGGACGTCAGATCAGCGACCTGCTTGACGGGATCAGCCACGGCCGCAACGGGGCCGACGCGCTGCGGACGCGCCTGGGCGATATCTACGGCGACTACCACAAGGACGAACTGGCTGCCCTGGACGAGAACGAGATCCTCGAACTCTCCAACAACCTGACCAACGGCGTCCCCATCGCGACCCCCGTCTTCGACGGTGCGCGCGAGGAGGACATCCACAATGCCTTGGTCAGTGCCGGTCTCCAGACGTCCGGTCAGGTCACGCTGATCGACGGGCGGACGGGCGAACCGTTCACGCGCCCGGTCACGGTCGGGTACATCTACATGCTGAAGCTGCACCATCTCGTGGATGACAAGATCCACGCCCGTTCGATCGGCCCCTACAGCCTCGTCACCCAGCAGCCGCTGGGCGGCAAGGCCCAGTTCGGCGGCCAGCGCTTCGGCGAGATGGAGGTCTGGGCGCTGGAGGCCTACGGTGCGGCCTATACGCTCCAGGAGATGCTGACGGTGAAGTCCGACGACGTTTCTGGCCGTACCAAGGTCTACGAGGCCATCGTCCGTGGCGACGACACGTTCGAGGCGGGCATCCCGGAATCCTTCAACGTCCTGGTGAAGGAACTTCGGTCGCTCGGCCTGAACGTCGACCTGCAGGAGAGCGAGGTCTGACCGACTTGCCGGGTTCCCTCCCGATCCGTGGCGGCCGGGCGGTACCCGCCGCTTCGGCGCCCACGGGCGTGGCGCTCTTCAGCGCCATTAGCATCGAACGTATGTCCGGCGTCGCGGCCGGTTCGAACAGCCCCGTTGCCGGGGCGTCAGGAGTGATGCGATGAACGAGCTGATGAGGTTTTTCGGGCAGGCCCCGAGCCCGCAGAGCTTCGACAAGATCCGCATCTCGGTCGCCAGTCCGGAGCGCATCCGCTCCTGGTCTTACGGCGAGATCAAGAAGCCGGAGACGATCAACTACCGGACGTTCAAGCCGGAACGGGACGGCCTGTTCTGCGCGCGCATCTTCGGTCCGATCAAGGACTACGAGTGCCTGTGCGGCAAGTACAAGCGCATGAAGTATCGCGGCATCGTCTGCGAGAAGTGCGGCGTCGAGGTCACCCTGTCGAAGGTGCGCCGCGAGCGCATGGGCCATATCGAGCTGGCCTCGCCGGTCGCGCACATCTGGTTCCTGAAGTCGATGCCGAGCCGCATCGGCCTCATGCTCGACATGACGCTGCGTGAGCTCGAGAAGATTCTCTACTTCGAGAGCTTCGTCGTCATCGAGCCCGGCCTGACGGACCTCAAGGAGCGCCAGACGCTCACCGAGGAGGAGTACCTCCAGAAGCAGGAGGAGTTCGGCGAGGACGCCTTCACGGCGAAGATCGGCGCCGAGGCGATGAAGGATATGCTGGGGGCGCTCGATATCGCCGCCGAGCGTGATCGCCTGCGCCAGGAACTGCGCGAGACGACGTCGGAGGCCAAGCGCAAGAAGGCGGTGAAGCGTCTCAAGCTGATCGAGGCCTTCCTCGAGTCCGGTACGCATCCGTCCTGGATGATCATGGAAGTCGTTCCGGTCATCCCGCCGGAACTGCGTCCGCTCGTCCCGCTCGACGGCGGCCGGTTCGCTACGTCCGACCTGAACGATCTCTATCGCCGCGTCATCAACCGGAACAACCGGCTGAAGCGCCTGATCGAGTTGCGCGCGCCCGACATCATCATCCGCAACGAGAAGCGGATGCTGCAGGAAGCGGTCGACGCCCTGTTCGACAACGGCCGGCGTGGCCGCGTCATCACCGGCGCCAACAAGCGTCCACTGAAGTCGCTCAGCGACATGCTGAAGGGCAAGCAGGGCCGGTTCCGTCAGAACCTGCTCGGCAAGCGCGTCGACTATTCCGGCCGTTCCGTCATCGTCGTCGGTCCGGAGATGAAGCTGCACCAGTGCGGGCTGCCGAAGAAGATGGCGCTCGAGCTGTTCAAGCCGTTCATCTACTCGAAGCTCGAACTCTACGGCATGGCGAGCACGATCAAGGCTGCCAAGCGGATGGTCGAGCGCGAGCGGCCGGAGGTGTGGGACATCCTCGAGGAGGTCATCCGCGAGCACCCGGTCATGCTGAACCGGGCGCCGACGCTGCATCGCCTCGGCATCCAGAGCTTCGAGCCGGTCCTGATCGAGGGCAAGGCGATCCAGCTGCATCCGCTGGTCTGCACCGCCTTCAACGCCGACTTCGACGGCGACCAGATGGCGGTCCACGTGCCGCTGTCGCTGGAAGCCCAGCTCGAGGCGCGCGTGCTGATGATGTCGACCAACAACATCCTCAGTCCCGCCAACGGCAAGCCGATCATCGTGCCGACCCAGGACATCGTCCTCGGCCTCTATCACCTTTCGATGATCCGCGAGGGTGAGAAGGGCGAGGGCATGGTCTTCGGCAACCTCGGCGAGGTCCACCACGCCCTAGCGGCCGGCGCCGTCCACATGCACGCGAAGATCCGCGCGCGCTTCATCGGCGTCGACGAGAAGGGCAACGACAAGGCCGCGGTCGTCGAGACGACCCCCGGCCGCGTCATCCTGTCCGAGATCCTGCCGCGGCACCCGACGACCGGCATCGCGCTGGTCAACAAGGTGCTGACCAAGAAGGAAATCGGCAACCTGATCGACATCGTCTACCGCAACTGCGGTCAGAAGGAGACGGTGATCTTCGCCGACCGTCTGATGCAGACCGGCTTCACCTGGGCAACCCGCGCCGGCATCTCGTTCGGCAAGGACGACATGGTCATCCCGAAGGCGAAGGGACGACTCGTCGAGGCGGCTCAGAACCGGGTGAAGGAGTTCGAGCAGCAGTACCAGGAAGGCCTGATCACCCAGGGCGAGAAGTACAACAAGGTGATCGACGCCTGGTCGGAGACGACCGACAAGGTCGCCGACGAGATGATGAAGGAGATCCAGGCGGAGAAGCCGGGCGAGCCGATCAACGCCGTCTACATGATGGCGCATTCCGGCGCGCGTGGTTCGGCCGCTCAGATCAAGCAGCTCGCCGGCATGCGCGGCCTCATGGCCAAGCCGTCGGGCGAGATCATCGAGACGCCGATCATCTCGAACTTCAAGGAAGGCCTGTCGGTCCTCGAATACTTCAACTCGACCCACGGTGCCCGTAAGGGCCTCGCCGACACCGCGCTGAAGACGGCCAACTCGGGCTATCTGACGCGCCGCTTGGTCGACGTGGCGCAGGACTGCATCATCCGCGAGGAGGATTGCGGCACCACCAACGGCATCACGACCCGCGCCGTTATCGAGGGCGGTGACGTGATCGAGCCGCTGTTCGAGCGGATCCTCGGGCGCTCTGCCGCGATCGACATCGTCGATCCGCTCGATGAGAAGCGGGTGATCGTCAAGGCCGGCGCGCTGATCAACGAGGAAGACGCGGAGCGTGTGGAGACGGCGGGAATCGATGCGGTGAAGATCCGCTCGGTCCTGACCTGCGAGGCGAAGGACGGCGTCTGCGCCGCGTGCTACGGCCGCGATCTGGCCCGGGGTACCCCGGTCAACCAGGGCGAGGCTGTCGGCGTCATCGCGGCACAGTCGATCGGCGAGCCCGGCACCCAGCTGACGATGCGTACCTTCCACATCGGCGGTGCGGCCCAGCGTGGTGCCGAGCAGTCGAGCGTCGAAGCGGTCCAGGACGGCAGCATCCGTATCAACAACCGCAACGTCGTGATCGACTCCAACGGCGTGCCGGTCGTGATGAACCGGACGACCGAGATCCTGCTGTTCGACAACAGCGGGCGCGAGCGTGCGCGGCATCGCCTGCCGTACGGTGCGAAACTTCTGGTCGACGAGGGCGCGCAGGCGACCCGCGGTCAGCGGCTGGCCGAGTGGGACCCCTACACGCTGCCGATCATCACGGAGCGCGAGGGTATCGCGAACTATGTCGACCTGGTCGAAGGCGTCTCGATCCGCGAGGTTCTGGACGAGGCGACCGGCATCTCCAACCGCGTGGTGACCGACTGGCGACAGCAGACCCGCGGTGCGGACCTGCGGCCGCGGATCACCCTGCGGACGGACGACGGCGAGGTGCTCCAGCTCGCGAACGGTTTGGAGGCGCGCTACTTCATGTCGGTCGACGCGATCCTGTCGGTCCGCGACGGGCAGAAGGTGCAGGCCGGCGACGTCCTCGCCCGTATCCCGCGCGAATCCACCAAGACCCGCGACATCACGGGTGGTCTGCCGCGTGTGGCCGAGCTGTTCGAGGCCCGCAAGCCGAAGGACTTCGCGATCATCGCGGAGCATGACGGACGGGTGGAGTTCGGCAAGGACTACAAGACCAAGCGCCGCATTATCCTCCGCGCGGTCGACGGGACCGATCAGTCGAGCGAGTACCTGATCCCGAAGGGCCGCCACGTCGCGGTGCGCGAGGGCGACTTCGTGCAGAAGGGTGACCTTCTGCTCGACGGCAACCCCGTGCCGCACGACATCCTGCACGTCCAGGGCGTCGAGGCGTTGGCGAACTACCTGACCAACGAGATCCAGGAGGTCTATCGACTCCAGGGCGTGAAGATCAACGACAAGCACATCGAGGTGATCGTTCGCCAGATGCTGCAGAAGGTCGAGATCACCGAGCCTGGCGAGACGACCTTCCTGATCGGCGAGCAGGTGGACCGGGTCGAATTCGACCAGGTGAACGCGAAGGCCACGGCCGAGGGGCTGCGGGTTGCCGAGGCGAAGCCGGTCCTCCAGGGCATCACCAAGGCCAGCCTGCAGACCCAGTCGTGGATCTCGGCCGCCTCCTTCCAGGAGACGACCCGGGTGCTCACCGAGGCGTCGGTGGCCGGAAAGGTCGATACCTTGCTCGGCCTGAAGGAGAACGTCATCGTCGGCCGCCTCATCCCGGCGGGTACCGGCAGCGTCATGAACCGTCTGCGGCACGTCGCCGCCGATCGGGACCGTGTCGCCATGGCCGCACAGCCGTCGACTCCCGCCATCGAGGCGGATGTCGGGCAGGCTGCGGCCGGAGAGTGACCGAACGCGGGGGCGGCTGCCGAAAGGTCGGCCGTCTCCGCGGTTTTCCGGTCTGTTTCGCTTGACGCGGCCCGGCCGGATCCATAGTATCCGCGAACCTCATTTGGGGGCTGGCGGTAGGACCCGATCCTAAACGCAGCCTCGCGCGCTGGCGATACGATCGCCGCGCTCGATCAGCTGCAGAAAAAACCGGGGAAGTCGGTCTCTGACCGGCGGCCCTTTATTGTTTGCGCGGACCGTGGTTGTCGCGGTCCGCGATTTGCTCTTTGTTGAGGACTGGAAGGGAACACGCATGCCGACGATCAGCCAGTTGATCCGGAATGCACGCAGCCCGCAGAAGGCGCGTAACAAGGTGCCGGCCCTTCAGGCCTGCCCTCAGAAGCGTGGCGTCTGCACCCGCGTCTACACCACGACCCCGAAGAAGCCGAACTCGGCGCTCCGAAAGGTTGCGCGCGTGCGGCTGACGAACTCGTACGAGGTGACCAGCTACATCCCGGGCGAGGGCCACAACCTGCAGGAGCACTCCGTGGTGCTCATCCGCGGCGGCCGCGTCAAGGACCTTCCGGGTGTGCGTTACCACATCATCCGCGGCACGCTCGATACGCAGGGCGTGAGCAGCCGGCGCCAGCGCCGTTCGAAGTACGGCGCGAAGCGGCCGAAGTGAGGATCTGAGGGATGTCTCGTCGCCATTCTGCCGAGAAGCGCGAAATCGCGGTCGATGCCCGTTTCGGGGACGCCGTGGTCAGCAAGTTCATCAACATCATGATGTACGGCGGCAAGAAGGCCGTCTCCGAGAAGATCGTGTACGACGCGATCGAGAAGGCGGCGTCCCGTGCGCATCAGGAGCCTGTCCAGGTCTTCCATGCCGCGCTCGAGAACGTCCGCCCGAACCTCGAGGTTCGGTCGCGCCGGGTCGGTGGTGCCACCTATCAGGTGCCGGTCGAGGTTCGGCCGGAGCGGGCTCAGGCGCTCGCGCTGCGCTGGCTGATCAACGCCGCCCGCGCGCGCTCGGAGAAGACGATGGTGGATCGCCTCTCGAACGAGATGCTCGACGCGGTCAACTCCCGCGGGTCCGCCGTGAAGAAGCGCGAGGATACGCACCGGATGGCCGAGGCCAACCGCGCCTTCTCGCACTACCGTTGGTAATCCGGGGACGTTAGGAGCATTCCGATGGCCCGAACGACTGCGCTCAATCTCTATCGCAATATCGGCATCATGGCGCACATCGATGCCGGTAAAACCACGACCACGGAGCGCATCCTCTTCTACACCGGCCGATCCTATAAGATCGGCGAGGTGCACGAGGGCACTGCGGTCATGGACTGGATGGAGCAGGAGCAGGAGCGCGGCATCACGATCACGTCGGCCGCTACGACCTGCAGCTGGCGCGGCCATCGGATCAACATCATCGACACCCCCGGCCACGTCGACTTCACCATCGAGGTTGAGCGTTCGCTCCGCGTGCTCGACGGTGCGGTGACGGTGTTCGACGGTGTCGCCGGCGTGGAGCCGCAGTCGGAGACGGTGTGGCGCCAGGCCGACAAGTATCACGTGCCCCGGATCTGTTTCGTCAACAAGATGGACCGCACGGGCGCCGACTTCATGCGCTGCGTGGGGATGATCGTCGACCGGCTCGGTGCGACGCCGCTCGTCCTCCATCTGCCGATCGGCCTGGAGGCTGACTTCGTCGGACTCGTAGATCTCGTGAAGATGAAGGCGATCGTCTGGCGCGACGAGTCCCTCGGCGCCGAGTTCGACGAAGTCGAGATCCCGGCGAATATGGCCGAGATGGCTGCCGAGTGGCGCCAGAAGCTGGTCGACCTCGCGGTCGAGCAGGATGATGCGGTGATGGAGGCCTATCTCGAGGGCAACGAACCCGACGCCGAGACGCTGCGCAAGTGCATCCGCAAGGGCACCGTCGACTTCAAGTTTGTCCCAGTCCTGTGCGGGTCCGCCTTCAAGAACAAGGGTGTGCAGCCGCTCCTCGACGCGGTCATCGACTATCTGCCGAGCCCGACCGAAGTCGCGGACATCCGCGGCATCAAGCCAGGCACGGACGAACCGCTGGTGCGCCGCTCCAGCGACGACGAGCCGTTCGCCGCACTGGCCTTCAAGATCATGAACGATCCATTCGTCGGGTCGCTCACCTTCATCCGCGTCTATTCGGGCGTGGTCGAGAGCGGGCAGACCCTGATCAACACGGTGAAGGACAATCGCGAGCGCATCGGCCGCATGCTGCTGATGCACGCGAACACCCGTGAGGACGTGAAGGAAGCGCGCGCCGGCGACATCGTCGCGGTGGCGGGTCTGAAGAACACGACCACCGGCGACACGCTGTGCGATCCGACCAAGCAGGTCATCCTGGAGCGCATGGAGTTCCCCGATCCCGTGATCGAGGTCGCCGTCGAGCCGAAGTCGAAGGCCGACCAGGAGAAGATGGGCGTCGCCCTGAACCGTCTGGCGCAGGAGGATCCGTCCTTCCGCGTGTCCGTCGACCACGAGAGCGGGCAGACGGTCATCAAGGGCATGGGCGAGCTCCACCTGGAGATCCTCGTCGACCGGATGAAGCGCGAGTTCAAGGTCGAGGCGAACGTCGGCGCGCCGCAGGTTGCGTATCGCGAGGCGATCTCCCGTGTGGCCGAGATCGACTACACCCATAAGAAGCAGACCGGCGGTTCGGGCCAGTTCGCTCGCATCAAGCTGGTGTTCGAGCCGCAGGAGCGCGGCGCGGGCAATCTGTTCGAGAGCAAGATCGTCGGCGGCGCGGTGCCGCGGGAGTACATCCCGGGCGTCGAGAAGGGCCTCAAGTCGGCCTGGACCACGGGCGTGCTGGTCGGCTTCCCGGTCGTCGACATGAAGGTGTCGTTGATCGACGGTGCCTATCACGACGTCGACTCCAGCGTCCTGGCCTTCGAGATCGCGGCGCGTGCCGCCTTCAAGGAAGGCATGGAAAAGGCCAAGCCACTGCTGCTCGAGCCGATCATGCGTGTCGAATGCGTGACGCCGGACGAGTATATGGGCGACATCATCGGCGACCTGAACAGCCGCCGCGGACAGGTGACCGGCATGGATCAGCGCGGCAATGCCCGCGTCGTCAGTGCCATGGTGCCGCTCGCGAACATGTTCGGCTACGTCAACACGCTGCGGTCCATGAGCCAGGGCCGTGCGCAGTACACCATGCATTTCGATCACTACGAGCAGGTGCCTCAGGCGGTTGCGGACGAAGTCCGCGCCAAGATGGCCTGACGGCTGCGTAGCGATCGACGCGTGATCTGAAGGAGAAGCGGGAATGGCGAAGGCAAAGTTCGAGCGGAACAAGCCGCACTGCAACATCGGAACGATCGGCCATGTCGACCATGGCAAGACGTCGCTAACGGCCGCGATCACGAAGATCCTGGCCGAGACGGGCGGTGCGAAGTTCACGGCGTACGACCAGATCGACAAGGCGCCTGAAGAGAAGGCGCGCGGCATCACGATCTCGACGGCGCACGTCGAGTACGAGACGGCGAAGCGGCACTATGCGCACGTCGACTGCCCTGGCCATGCCGACTACGTGAAGAACATGATCACGGGTGCGGCGCAGATGGACGGCGGCATCCTGGTGGTGTCGGCGGCGGACGGGCCGATGCCGCAGACGCGCGAGCACATCCTGCTGGCGCGCCAGGTCGGCGTGCCGGCGCTGGTGGTGTTCCTGAACAAGGTCGACATGGTCGACGATCCGGAACTGCTGGAGCTGGTGGAGCTCGAGGTTCGCGAGCTGCTGTCGTCCTACCAGTTCCCGGGCGATGACATCCCGATCATCAAGGGCTCGGCGCTGGCGGCGCTGGAAGACAGCGACAAGAAGCTGGGCCACGACGCGATCCTGGAGCTGATGGAGGCCGTGGATTCGTACATCCCGCAGCCGGAGCGCCCGAAGGACCGTCCGTTCCTGATGCCGATCGAGGACGTGTTCTCGATCTCGGGCCGCGGCACGGTGGTGACGGGCCGCGTCGAGCAGGGCGTGGTGAAGGTCGGCGAGGAAGTCGAGATCGTCGGCATCAAGAACACGGTGAAGACGGTGGTGACCGGCGTCGAGATGTTCCGGAAGCTGCTGGACCAGGGCGAGGCCGGCGACAATGTGGGCTGCCTGCTGCGCGGCACGAAGCGCGAGGACGTGGAGCGCGGCCAGGTTCTGGCGAAGCCGGGGTCGATCACGCCGCACAAGAAGTTCCAGTGCGAGTGCTACGTGCTGACGAAGGAAGAGGGCGGCCGTCACACGCCGTTCTTCTCGAACTACCGCCCGCAGTTCTACTTCCGTACGACGGACGTGACGGGGACGGTGGAGCTTCCGGAAGGCACCGAGATGGTGATGCCGGGCGACAACATCTCGATGGTGGTCAACCTGATCCAGCCGATCGCGATGGACGAGGGCCTGCGCTTCGCCATCCGCGAGGGCGGACGCACCGTCGGCGCCGGCGTCGTCGCAAAGATCCTGGAATAGGATCGGGAGCGCACCCCCGGCTCGGCCGGGGGTGCTGGCGCCCGCTGGAGAATGTAGGGTCATGGAAAACCAGAATATACGGATCCGGCTGAAAGCCTTCGACCACCGGATCCTCGACCAGTCGACCGGGGAGATCGTCAGCACGGCGAAGCGCACGGGCGCGCGCGTGCGCGGTCCGATCCCCCTGCCGACGCGGATGCAGCGCTATACTGTGCTGCGTGGTCCGCACATCGACAAGAAGTCGCGGGAACAGTTCGAGGTGCGCACCCATCAGCGCGTTCTCGACATTGTCGACCCGACGCCGCAGACGGTGGACGCGCTGATGAAGCTCGACCTCGCCTCCGGCGTCGACGTCGAGATCAAGCTCTGAGGGCAGGTCGATGCGAACCGGTCTGATCGCACGCAAGGTCGGCATGACCCGCATCTTCAATGATGCCGGGGAACATGTGCCGGTCACAGTGCTCGAACTCGAAGGCTGCCAGGTGGTGGCGCAGCGCACCGTTGAGACAGACGGCTATACCGCCGTCCAGCTCGGTGCCGGCGTGGCCAAGGTCAAGAACGTGACCCAGCCGCAGCGCGGGCACTTCGCCAAGGCGAAGGTCGAGCCGAAGATGCGGCTCGTGGAGTTCCGCGTGGCGGACGACGCGCTCGTCGACGTCGGCGCCGAACTGACGGCCGACCACTTCGTCGCCGGCCAAAAGGTGGACGTCAGCGCGCAGACGATCGGCAAGGGTTTTGCCGGCGTTATCAAGCGGCACCACTTCGGGGGCTTGCGGGCGACCCACGGCGTCTCCATTTCCCACCGCTCGCACGGTTCGACCGGCCAGCGCCAGGACCCCGGCAAGGTGTTCAAGGGCAAGAAGATGGCGGGTCACTTGGGCGATCGCCGGGTTACCACCCAGAACGTCGAGGTCGTGGCGACGGATGTCGAGCGCGGGCTGATCCTGCTGCGCGGCGCCGTCCCGGGTTCTGCCGGCGGCTGGGTCGAGGTCCGTGATGCGGTCAAGCGACCGCGTCCGCAGGATCTGCCCTACCCGGCGGCGGTGCGCCAGGCGGCGCAAGACGCACAGCCCGAGACCCCGGCGGCGGAAGCTCCGGCCGACCAGGGCGGGGAGTGAGGTAGATGGAACTCTCGATCAAGAACCTCAATAACGCCGAGGTCGGAACGATCGACCTTGCGGACGAGGTCTTCGGACTTCCGGTACGCGCCGATATCCTCGCCCGCGTGGTCAACTGGCAGCTTGCGAAGCGGCGTGCCGGTACCCACAAGGCGAAGGAGCGGCACGAGATCGCCCGCACCGGCGGCAAGATGTACCGCCAGAAGGGCACGGGGCGGGCGCGTCACAGCTCGAGCCGCGTCGTGCAGTTCCGCGGTGGTGGCGTCGTCCACGGGCCACGCGTCCGCGACCACGGTCATGAGCTGCCGAAGAAGGTGCGGCGTCTCGGTCTGAAGACGGCACTGTCGAGCAAGCAGGTCGACGGCAAGCTGGTGGTGATCGACAGCCTCGACGGGACGGCCGGCAAGACGGCCGAGCTGGCGAAGCGCCTCGGCGGCCTCGGCTGGAGCTCGGTGCTCTTCATCGGCGGGACAGAGGTCGATGTCGCGTTCAAGCGCGCGGCGGCGAACCTGATCGGCGTCGACGTGCTGCCGCAGCAGGGCGCCAACGTCTACGATATTCTGCGCCGGGACGTGCTCGTCCTGACGCGTGACGCGGTCCAGCATCTCGAGGCGCGGCTGAAATGAGCAGGGCGAGAGCGATCAAGCCGGCGGCATCGGCGCCGACCCGCAACCGGATGCTGGAAGTCATCCGGTCACCGGTCATCACCGAGAAGTCGACGCGCGGTTCCGAGCATAACCAGGTGACGTTTCGCGTCCCTCTGGACGCGACGAAGCCGGAGATCAAGGCGTCCGTCGAAGGCCTGTTCAACGTGAAGGTCAAGACGGTGAACACCCTGCGCGTCAAGGGTAAGGAGAAGCGCGTCCGCGGCATCGTCGGACGACGCTCGGACGTGAAGAAGGCGATGGTGACCCTCGACGAGGGCCATTCGATCGACGTGACGACGGGGATCTGACGGCATGGCGCTGAAGAGCTACAAGCCTACCTCTGCGGCGCGGCGCGGCCTCGTTCTGGTCGACCGCTCGCAGCTGTGGAAGGGCAAGCCGGTCAAGAGCCTGACCGAAGGCCTGCACAAGACCGGCGGCCGCAACAACCAGGGGCGGATAACCTCCTTCTGGCGTGGCGGCGGCGCGAAGCGTCGTTACCGCATCGTCGACTTCAAGCGGCGCAAGACGGGCACCGCGACGGTCGAACGGCTGGAATACGATCCGAACCGTACGGCGTTCATCGCACTCCTCAACTACGAGGACGGCGAACAGGCCTACATCCTGGCGCCGCAGCGGCTGCAGGCGGGCGACAAGGTCGAGGCCGGCGAGCGCGTCGACGTGCGCCCCGGCAACGCCATGCCGCTGAAGAGCATCCCGGTCGGGACGATCGTGCACAATGTGGAGCTGAAGCCAGGCGGCGGCGGCAAGATCGCCCGCGCGGCGGGCTCCTATGTGCAACTCGTCGGTCGTGATGCTGGCTTGGCGCTGCTTCGCCTGAATTCGGGCGAGGTGCGCATGGTTCCGTCGGAGTGCATGGCGACCGTCGGCGCGGTCTCCAATCCCGACAACAGCAACCAGACGCTGGCCAAGGCCGGACGCAATCGCTGGAAGGGTCGTCGCCCGCACGTTCGCGGCGTCGCGATGAACCCGATCGACCATCCGCACGGCGGCGGCGAAGGCCGCACCTCGGGCGGTCGTCACCCCGTGACACCTTGGGGCAAGCCGACCAAGGGCGCGCGGACCCGCAAGAAGAGGCCTTCGGACAAGTTCATCGTCCGCCGGCGTCAGCAGAAGAAGTAAGGAGACGGTCTCGTGGCACGTTCCGTCTGGAAGGGGCCGTTCGTTGACGCCTACCTCTTGAAGAAGGCGGAGGCCGCACGGGCCTCCACCCGCAAGGAGGTGATCAAGACCTGGTCGCGGCGTTCGACGATTCTGCCTCAGTTCGTCAGCCTGACGTTCGGGGTCTACAACGGGCAGAAGTTTCTGCCGGTGCTGGTGACCGAGAACATGGTGGGCCACAAGTTCGGCGAGTTCGCGCCGACCCGCACGTTCTACGGCCATGCGGCCGACAAGAAGTCGAAGAGGGGCTGATGGGCAAGCGAGCCACAGAGCGCCGTCTCGCGGACAACGAGGCGAAGGCCTTCGCGAAGACCATTCGCGTGAGCCCGCGCAAGCTCAACCTGGTGGCCGAGTCCATCCGCGGGATGTCCGCGGGTGCGGCGGTCGACTCGCTCACCTTCAATCCGCGTCGGATCGCGAAGGACGTGCAGAAGGTCCTGCAGTCGGCCATCGCCAACGCGGAGAACAACCACCAGCTTGACGTCGACCGGCTCTATGTGGCCGAGGCGAGCGTCGGCAAGGCGCTGGTCATGCGGCGTTTCCATGCCCGCGCCCGCGGCCGTGGCGCGCCGATCGAGAAGCCGTTCAGCAACCTGACGGTGATCGTTCGTGAGCGCCCCGAAGCCGCCGAGGAGTCGAACTGATGGGTCAAAAGGTCAATCCGATCGGGCTGCGTCTCGGGATCAACCGGACGTGGGACTCGCGCTGGTTCGCCGGCAAGGACTACGGCACGCTGCTCCACGAGGACCTGCGCCTGCGCAAGTACCTGTTCGAGCGCCTGCGTCAGGCCGGCATCAGCCGTGTCGTGATCGAGCGTCCGGCGAAGAAGCCACGCATCACGATCCACACGGCGCGTCCGGGCGTGGTCATCGGCAAGAAGGGCGCCGATATCGAGAAGCTGCGTCAGAAGCTCGGTCAGATGTCGAACGGCCGCGAGGTCGTGCTGAACATCGTCGAGATCCGCAAGCCCGAGATCGACGCGAAGCTGGTCGCAGAGAACATCGCGCAGCAGCTCGAGCGCCGGGTGGCGTTTCGGCGTGCGCTGAAGCGCGCTGTGCAGTCGGCGATGCGGCTGGGTGCGCTGGGCATCCGGATCAATGTGGGCGGACGGCTCGGCGGCGCCGAGATCGCGCGCTCCGAGTGGTATCGTGAAGGTCGCGTTCCGCTGCATACGCTGCGTGCGGATATCGACTTCGGGTATGCGACGGCGAAAACGACTTACGGCACCTGCGGCGTGAAGGTCTGGGTGTTCAAGGGCGAGATCCTGGCGCACGACCCGATGGCGCAGGACAAGCGCCTCGCCGAGCAGCAGGTCGGACGCTAGGAAGATAAGGCGGTAGTATCATGCTAAGTCCCAAGCGGACGAAGTTCCGTAAGGCCTTCAAGGGCCGGATCCACGGCAACGCCAAGGGCGGCACCGATCTCAACTTCGGTGCGTACGGCCTGAAGGCGCTCGAGCCGGAGCGGATCACCGCGCGCCAGATCGAAGCGGCGCGTCGTGCGATCACGCGCCACATCAAGCGCGTCGGCCGCGTCTGGATCCGCATCTTCCCGGACGTGCCGGTGTCCAGCAAGCCTGCCGAGGTCCGCATGGGTAAGGGCAAGGGCTCGCCGGAATTCTGGGTAGTCCGCGTGAAGCCCGGCAAGATCATGTTCGAGCTCGACGGCGTGCCGCAGGAGCTGGCGCGCGAGGCGTTCGAACTGGCGGCCGCGAAGCTGCCGATCAAGACCCGGTTCGTGACCCGCCTGGGCGAGGGAGCGTGAGATGAAGGCAGCGGACGTCCGCGCCAAGACCGGCGACGAGTTGCGGACGCAGCTCGGCGACCTGCGCAAGGAAGCGTTCAACCTTCGCTTCCAGAAGGCGAGCGGACAGCTCGAAAATACGGCGCGCGTGCGGCAGGTCCGCCGCGACATCGCGCGGATCATGAACGCTCTCGGCGAGCGTCGCCGCGCCGAGGGTTAGGAGAGAGCCGAGATGCCGAGGCGTGTCATGCAGGGTGTCGTGGTGAGCGACGTCGCCGACAAGACGGTGTCGGTGCGCGTCGACCGTCGCGTCATGCACCCGATCTACAAGAAGTTCGTGACCAAGTCGAAGAAGTACCTGGCCCACGACGAGAACAACGCTGCGAAGGTCGGCGACAAGGTGCGCATCGAAGAATGCCGCCCGCTCTCCAAGCGCAAGAGTTGGGTGGTGCTCGATGCCGCCGGCTCCGACGGCGCCGGGGGAGCCTGATCGATGATCCAGCAAGAGAGCAATCTCGAGGTAGCCGACAACTCCGGCGCGCGGCGGGTGCAGTGCATCCGCGTGCTCGGCGGCACCCGGACGCGCTACGCGTCGGTCGGCGACGTGATCGTCGTTTCCGTGAAGGAGGCGATTCCGCGCGGCCGCGTGAAGAAGGGCGACGTCCACAAGGCGGTCATCGTCCGCACCGCTAAGGACGTCCACCGGTCCGACGGAACGGCGATCCGCTTCGACAAGAACGCGGCGGTGCTGATCAACGCCCAGGGCGAGCCGATCGGCACGCGCATCTTCGGGCCGGTCACGCGTGAGCTTCGCGGCAAGAAGTTCATGAAGATCATCTCGCTGGCACCGGAGGTGCTGTGATGGCGGTGAAGGTCAAAAAGGGCGATCAGGTCGTCGTCCTCGCCGGTCGCGACAAGGGTTCCAAGGGCGAGGTCATGCGCGTGATCCCGTCGGAATCGCGTGTGGTGGTCGCCGGCGTGAACATCGTGAAGCGGCACCAGCGTCCCGGCCCCGGCAATCCCGGCGGCATCGTGGAGCGCGAGGCGCCCGTCCACGTGTCCAACGTGGCGCATGTCGACCCCGACACTGGCCGCCCCACCCGGGTCGGTTTCCGAATTCTCGAGGATGGCCGCAAGGTGCGCTTCGCAAAGCGCTCCGGCGAGGTCATCGATCGATAGGCGCGGAAAATGGCATCACCACGTCTCAAAACCATCTACGACGGCACCGTCAGGTCCAGCCTGAAGGAGCGCTTCGCCTACGCGAACGACTTCGCCATTCCCAGGTTGGATAAGATCGTCATCAACATGGGCGTCGGCGAAGCGGTCTCCGACACGAAGAAGGTCCAATCCGCCGTCGGCGAACTGACCCGGATCGCCGGCCAGAAGCCGGTCGTGACGCGGGCCAAGCAGGCGATTTCGACCTTCAAGCTGCGCGGCGGCATGCCGATCGGCTGTAAGGTTACCCTGCGCCGCGAGCGGATGTACGAGTTCCTCGACCGGCTGATCACGATCGCGCTTCCGCGCGTCCGTGACTTCCGCGGGGTCTCGCCGAAGAGCTTCGACGGCCGAGGCAACTATGCCCTGGGCCTGCGCGAGCAGATCGTCTTTCCGGAGATCGAGTACGACCAGGTCGACGAGATCCGCGGCATGGACATCGTGATCTGCACGACGGCAAACACTGATGAGGAGGCTCGCGAACTCCTCCGCGGCATGAACATGCCGTTCCAGCAGAACTAGGGCGGAGGCAGGAGCCAATGGCAAAGAGCAGCGCCGTACAGCGGGACTTGAAGCGACGCCGGCTTGCCAAGCAGTTCGGCGGCAAGCGCGAAGCGCTCAAGTCGATCATCATGGACAAGTCGATCCCGCTCGAGGACCGTTTCGTCGCCCAGCTTCGGCTTGCCGAGCTGCCGCGCAACGGATCGCGGACGCGGATCCGCAACCGCTGCGAAGTCTCCGGGCGTCCGCGCGGCTATTATCGCAAGTTCCGCATGTCGCGCATCGCGCTCCGTGAACTGGCCTCCCAGGGCCAGATCCCGGGCGTGGTGAAGTCGAGCTGGTAGTAAGGAGGGCATGGGCCCATGGCATTGAGCGATCCGCTCGGCGACCTGTTGACCCGTATCCGTAACGGACAGCAGGCGCGGCTGAACACGGTGCGGTCGCCGGGTTCCAATCTGCGCACGCGTCTTCTCGACGTGTTGCAGCGGGAGGGCTTCATCCGCGGCTACACCACGAAGTCCGCCGATGGCGGCTTCGCCGAACTCGTCATCGAGTTGAAGTACAACGAGGGCGAGCCGGTCATCCGTCACATCTCACGTGTGTCGAAGCCTGGCCGGCGCGTCTATTCGAAGATCAAGGACCTGAAGCCGTTCCAGGGCGGCCTCGGTATCTCGATCCTGTCCACGCCGCGCGGCGTCATGTCCGACCATGAGGCACGCGCGCAGAATGTGGGCGGCGAAGTCCTCTGCCAGGTGTTCTAGGAGCAAGGTGCGCCCATGTCGCGCGTAGGCAAATATCCCGTGACCGTGCCGGCCGGGACCACCGTACAGGTGGCCGACGGCACGATCGAGGCGAAGGGCAAGCTCGGGCAGCGTAGTCTGAAGCTGGTCGACGAGGTCGAGGCTGTGCTCGAAGAGGGCAAGCTCTGGATCAAGCCGCGCTCGGACTCCCAGCGTGCGCGCATGATGTGGGGCACCTACCGCGCCCTGGCGCAGTCGCTGGTGACCGGCGTCTCGGAGGGCTTCACCAAGGCGCTTGAGATCAGCGGCGTCGGCTACCGTGCGGCGGTCGAGGGCAAGACCCTCAAGCTGCAGCTCGGTTACAGCCACGACGTGATCTTCCCGATCCCGTCGGACGTGCAGATCAAGACCGAGCGGCCGACGGCCATCGCGGTGTCCGGCATCGACCGGCAGCGCGTCGGGCAGGTCGCCGCGGAGATCCGTGCGTATCGCGGCCCGGAGCCCTATAAGGGCAAGGGCATCCGCTATGCGGACGAGACGATCCTGCGCAAAGAAGGCAAGAAGAAGTAAGGACCGGGGCAATGCTGAGCAGCAGACAACTTCAAGTACGCCGCCGGCTGCGGATCCGCGCCGCGCTGCGGCGTCAGGGCAACGGCCGGGCGCGGCTGTCGGTGTTCCGGTCCGGACGCAACATCTACGCCCAGGTGATCGACGACGAGCGGGGCGTGACCGTCGCCGCTGCGTCCTCGCTGGACAAAGGCTTCCGCGAGGGCGGCAAGTCCGGTGCGGACAAGGCGGCGGCCGCGGAGATCGGCAAGCTGGTCGCCGAGCGAGCGCTCGCGGCCGGTGTGAAGGAAGTTGTTTTCGACCGCGGTGGCTATCGCTATCACGGCCGGGTGAAAGCCCTGGCCGAAGCCGCCCGCGAGTCCGGACTGGCGTTCTAGGAAGGCTGAAGGCATGGCACGAGGTCCAAGGCGCGAGCGCGAACGCGAAGGCCGGGAAGAGTCGGAATTCGTCGAGAAGCTCGTCTCGATCAACCGCGTCGCGAAGGTGGTGAAGGGCGGCCGGCGTTTCGGCTTCTCCGCCCTGGTCATCGCAGGCGACGGCAAGGGCCGGGTCGGCTTCGGCTCGGGCAAGGCGCGCGAAGTCCCCGAGGCGATCCGCAAGGCGACGGAGCGTGCCCGCAAGGGTATGATCCGGGTCCATCTGCGCGAGGGCCGGACGTTCCACCACGACGTTCTCGGCCACTTCGGCGCCGGTCGTGTCGTCGTGCGCGCCGCACCGGTCGGCACCGGCATCATTGCCGGTGGCCCGATGCGCGCCGTGTTCGAGGCGCTCGGTGTGCACGACGTCGTCGCGAAGTCGACCGGCACGTCGAACCCGCACAACATGGTCAAGGCGACCTTCGACGCGCTGCAGAACTCGTTCTCGCCGCGCAGCGTCGCCGCCCGGCGGGGCCGCAAGGTCAGCGAAATCCTCGGCCGGCGTGGTGAGGCCGAGCCGGCCGCCCAGACCGGCACGGAGTAGGCGATGAGCGAAGCGAAGTCTCAGCTGCGGGTCACCCAGATCGGCAGCCCGATCCGGCGCCCCGGCTATCAGCGGGCGACCCTGGTGGGCCTCGGCCTGAACAAGATCCGCCGCGAGCGCGTCCTCGAGGATACGCCCGCGATCCGCGGCATGCTGCGGAAGGTTCATCATCTGGTGAAGGTCGAGCCGGTTGATTGACCGGGTTTCCGACCTTAACTCCGACACACCCCTGCGTGGGCGGGACGGGACATGAAGCTCAACGAACTCCGGGACAATGACGGCGCCCGCTACAAGGCGAAGCGCCTCGGCCGCGGCATCGGCTCCGGCAAGGGCAAGACGTCGGGCAAGGGCGTCAAGGGCCAGAAGGCGCGCTCCGGCGTTGCCATCAACGGCTTCGAAGGCGGCCAGATGCCGATCTATCGGCGGCTGCCGAAGCGTGGCTTCAACAATATCCACGCGCTGTCCTTCCAGGAGATCAATGTCGGCCGCCTGCAGCAGGCGATCGATGCGGGTCGCCTCGATGCCGGCCAGAAGCTGGATGCCGAGGCGCTGATCAAGGCCGGCGTCATCCGTCGTGCCCATGACGGCCTTCGCCTGCTCGGCAAGGGCGCCATTACAAGCCGCATCGAGATCGAGGTCGCCGGTGCGTCAAAGTCGGCCGTGGATGCGGTCGAGAAGGCGGGGGGGAGTGTCATCGTCAGCGCGCCCCGCGTCGCCGCAGCGGCCGACGAGCAGGTCTGATCCCGGATGGCATCCGCCGCGGAGAGACTCGCCGCCAACGTCAATCTCGGCGCGTTCGGGAAGGCGACTGAGCTCAAGAAGCGGATCTGGTTCACGCTCGGCTGCCTGATCGTCTACCGGCTCGGCACCTACGTGCCGATTCCCGGGATCGATCCGGCAGTGCTTGCGGAGATCTTCCAGAGCCAGGCCGGCGGCCTGCTCGGGATGTTCGACATGTTCGCGGGCGGCGCCCTCGGGCGGATGACGATCTTCGCGCTGAACATCATGCCGTACATCTCCGCGGCCATCATCATGCAGTTGATGACGGCTGTGTCTCCCAAGCTGGAGGCCCTCAAGAAGGAGGGCGAGAGCGGCCGCAAGAAGATCAACCAGTACACCAGATACGGCACCGTTCTCCTCGCCACGGTTCAGGCCTATGGGCTGGCGATCGGCGTGGAGGGCATGCGCGGCCCGTCTGGTGCGGCGGTTATCGATCCTGGCCTGTTCTTCCGCTTCACCACGGTCGTCACCGTGGTTGGTGGCACCATGTTCCTGATGTGGCTGGGTGAGCAGATCACCGCGCGTGGCGTCGGCAACGGCATCTCGCTGATCATCTTCGCCGGCATCGTCGCGAACCTACCGTCGGCGCTGGCAGCGATCCTGGAACTCGGCCGGACCGGGGCGATGTCAGCGGGTTTCATCATCTTCCTGCTGCTGATGTCGGTCCTCGTGATCGCCGTCGTCGTGTTTGTCGAGCGCGCGCAACGGCGGATCGTCGTCCAGTATCCCAAGCGCCAGGTCGGCAACCGGATGTATGGCGGCGACAGCTCGCATCTGCCGCTGAAGCTGAACAGCGCCGGCGTCATCCCGCCGATCTTCGCCAGTTCGCTTCTGCTGATGCCGACGACGCTCGCCAGCTTCGCCGCATCGGGTGGCGATGGGCCGGAGTGGCTGACCAGTATCGCGGCGTATCTGGGCCACGGGCAGCCGCTGTATCTGGCGCTCTACGTCTCGATGATCGTTTTCTTCGCCTTCTTCTACACGGCGGTGGTCTTCAACCCCGAGGAGACGGCGGACAATCTCCGCAAGCACGGCGGCTTCGTTCCGGGCATACGGCCGGGCAAGAACACAGCCGACTATCTCGACTATGTCCTGACGCGGTTGACGGTGGTGGGTGCGATCTATCTGGCCCTCGTCTGCATCCTTCCGGAGATCCTGATCTCGCAGTACTCGGTGCCCTTCTACTTCGGCGGCACGAGCCTGCTGATCATCGTCAGCGTCACGATGGACACGGTCGCGCAGATCCAGTCGCACCTCGTCGCCCACCAGTATGAGGGCCTGATCCGCAAGTCGAAGCTGAGGGGGCGTCGAGGATGAGGATTCTCGTTCTTCTCGGGCCGCCGGGGGCGGGCAAGGGCACACAGGCGAAGCGTCTCGAGCGAGCCTATGGTATCGTTCAACTCTCGACGGGCGATATGCTGCGTGCGGCTGTGGCCTCGGGCAGCGATCTCGGGCGCGAGGCGAAGGACGTGATGGATGCGGGCAAGCTGATGCCCGATGCCATCATGACGGAAATCATATCTAACAGGATCGAGCAGCCCGACTGTGCTAACGGGTTCATCCTGGACGGCTTCCCCCGTACGCGCGCACAAGCCGAAGCGCTCGATGCGTTGCTGGACCGGAAGGGCTTGGCGCTCGACAAGGTCGTCGAGCTCAAGGTCGACGAGCAGGCCCTGGTGGAGCGCGTCTCCGGGCGTTTCGCCTGTGCCAAGTGCGGGGCGGGCTACCACGACAAGTTCCAGCCGCCGAAGCAGGCGGGTATCTGCGACGTCTGCGGCAGTACCGAGTTCATACGTCGGGCCGACGACAACGCCGAGACCGTGCGTGCGCGACTCTCGGCCTACCGCGAACAGACCGCACCGATTCTGCCCTACTACAGGGACAAGGGCGTTCTGGTCGAAGTCGACGGCATGGCGGACATAGACGAGGTTACGCGACAGATCGAACACGTGCTGAATGGCTAGGTGCGACTAGACCGCGCGAACCACCTAGGCGCGCGGTTGACACCGCACGGATCGTCACTATTATCCTTCGGCTCGTCTTTTCGGCCGGCGGCCAATCGGCGTTTTTCCACCATGGTGCTCTGAGGAGAGGCGAACGTGGCGCGTATCGCTGGCGTCAACATCCCCACAAACAAGCGCGTTGAAATCGCGCTGACCTACATCCACGGGATCGGCCGGGCGAAAGCTCAGGAGATCTGCGGGAAGATCGCCATTCCGGCCGAGCGCCGAGTGGGAGACCTGACCGAGGATGAGGTGATCCGGATCCGTGAATCCATCGACCGTGACTATCTGGTCGAGGGTGATCTTCGTCGCGAAGTCGCGATGAACATCAAGCGGCTGATGGATCTCGGTTGCTATCGCGGGCTGCGCCACCGGCGCGGGCTGCCGGTGCATGGCCAGCGGACGCATACCAATGCGCGCACGCGCAAAGGCAAGGCGCGTCCGATCGCCGGCAAGAAAAAAGTCACGAAGTAGTAAGGGTCGGATATGGCAAGGCCTGCGGCAGCAGCGACGCGCATCCGTCGCCGCGAACGGAAGAACATCACTTCCGGCGTGGCGCACGTGACCGCATCGTTCAACAACACGATGATCACGATCACCGACGTCCAGGGCAATTCGATCGCCTGGTCGTCGTCCGGCACCATGGGCTTCAAGGGTTCGCGCAAGTCGACCCCGTTCGCGGCGCAGATGGCTGCCGAGGACGCCGCCCGAAAGGCGCAGGAACACGGCATGCGCACCCTCGAGGTGCAGGTTCGCGGCCCGGGTTCGGGGCGCGAGTCGGCACTGCGGGCGCTGCAGGCGGCGGGGTTCGCGATCACGTCGATCCGCGACGTCACGCCAATCCCGCACAATGGTTGCCGTCCGCCCAAGCGGCGTCGGGTGTAGCGCCGTCTGTACCGGTTTCGGTGAAGTCGGGGCGCGGGAGCCGGCCTATATGGCCGGCCCTGGCTGTTTTTAGGGCGTTCCCGCGCCCTGCTCAGATTGCGACAAGGTGATAGATGTCTCCGATCAGCAAGAACTGGCAGGATCTGATCAAGCCCGGCAAGCTCCAGGTGGAGTCCGGGGACGATCCTCGCCGCGTGGCCACGGTGGTCGCCGACCCGCTCGAGCGCGGCTTCGGCATCACGCTGGGTAACGCGCTGCGGCGCATCCTGCTCTCCTCGCTTCAGGGCGCGGCGGTCACCTCTATCCAGATCGACGGCGTCCTGCACGAGTTCTCGTCGATCCCCGGCGTTCGCGAGGACGTCACCGACATCGTCCTGAACGTGAAGTCGCTCGGCCTGCGCATGCACGGCGAGGGGCCGAAGCGGATCTATCTGACGGCGAAGGGCCCCGGCCTCGCCACCGCCGGCATGATCGAGACCGGCGCCGACGTCGAGGTCATGGACCCCGATCTGGTGATCTGCACCCTCGACGAGGGCGCCAGCATCCGGATGGAACTGGTCGTCGAGAACGGCAAGGGCTACGTCCCCGCCAGCGTCAATCGCCGCGAGGATGCGCCGATCGGCGTGATCCCTGTCGATGCGATCTACAGCCCGGTGCGGACGGTCTCCTATAAGGTGGAGAATACCCGCGTCGGCCAGGTCACCGACTTCGACAAGCTGTCGCTGCGGGTCGAGACGAACGGGTCGCTGCGCCCCGAGGACGCGGTCGCTTACGCGTCGCGGATCCTGCAGGACCAGCTGCAGCTCTTCATCAACTTCGAAGAGCCCCGCGCCGTGGTCGAAGATTCCCACGCGCCGGATCTGCCGTTCAACAAGAACCTGCTGCGCAAGGTCGAGGAGCTGGAGCTCTCGGTCCGCTCGGCGAACTGCCTGAAGAACGACAACATCATCTATATCGGCGATCTGGTTCAGAAGACGGAGGCTGAGATGCTCCGTACCCCGAACTTCGGCCGGAAATCGCTGAACGAGATCAAGCAGGTGCTCGAAGGCATGGGCCTCCATCTCGGCATGGAGATCCCGAACTGGCCGCCGGAGAACATCGAGGAACTGGCAAAGCGCCTCGAAGAGCCGTATTGAACGGCGCGACGAGCGGAACGCGCGCGCGAGCGCATCGGGCATAATTAGACGATCGAAGAAGGATAGGTGCCATGCGCCACGGGATGCACGGCCGCAAGCTGAACCGTACCAGCAGTCACCGGAGGGCGTTGTTCGCCAATCTGGCGGTGGCGCTGATCAAGCACGAGCAGATCACCACCACGCTGCCGAAGGCGAAGGACCTGCGCCCCTACGTCGAGAAGCTGATAACGCTCGGCAAGCGGGGCGACCTTCACGCCCGCCGCCAGGCGATCGCGCAGATCGGCGACGAGGTCATCGTCCGCAAGCTGTTCGACTCCCTGAAGGATCGCTACGCCAACCGCACCGGCGGCTACACGCGGGTGCTGAAGGCGGGCTTCCGCTACGGCGACGCCGCGCCGATGGCGATCATCGAACTGGTGGATCGCGACGTGTCGGCGAAGGGTCAGGATTCCGGACCGCCGCAGAACCTCGACGACGAGGAGTCGGTTGCCGCCTGACGGCACCTGACGGAGAGAGTCGACGAGGGCAGCCGAGAGGCTGCCCTTTCGCATTTTCGGCACCGTTTCAAATCGGCGTCGCAGTTTCTAAATGCAGAGCCGGTTCCGCAGGGTCCGGAGGGTGCAGGATGGTCCGGTCGCTCAGTCCGCGGGTGTATGCCGCTGTGTTCGGCCTCATTCTCGCTGTAGCGGCGGGGGCGCCGCCGGCGATCGCCGACCCCGCGATCCGGTGGGGCGATGCCGGGCGGCGTGCGCCCCAGACGCGGGGGGAACTCCAGCTCTCCTTCGCCCCGCTGGTGAAGGCCGCCGCGCCGGCGGTGGTCAACATCAACACGCGGCGCGTGGTGACCAGCCGCCGATCGCCGCTGTTCGCAGACCCCTTCTTCCGGCAGTTCTTCGGCGACATGATTCCCGAGGGTCAGCGCCGGCAGATCCAGAATTCGCTCGGCTCGGGCGTCATCGTGCAGCCGGACGGGCTCATCGTGACGAACGTGCACGTCATCGACGGCGCCGACGAGATCACGGTCGTGTTGGCCGACCGGCGCGAGTTCGACGCGACCGTCGTGCAGAGCGATCCGGGCACCGACCTGGCCCTGCTGCGCATCGACGCCAGGACCAGCGACCTGCCCTATCTCCCCCTGGGTGATTCGGACGCGCTCGAGGTGGGCGACCTCGTGCTGGCGATTGGCGACCCGTTCGGCGTCGGCCAGACCGTGACCAGCGGCATCGTCTCGGCGACGGCGCGCAGCGGCGCCGGCTTCAACAGCCAGGGTGTCTTCATCCAGACCGATGCCGCGATCAATCCGGGCAATTCCGGCGGCGCGCTGATCGACATGCAGGGACGGCTGATCGGCATCCCCTCGGCGATCCTGTCGCGCAGCGGCGGTTCGCACGGCATCGGCTTCGCGATCCCGTCCAATCTGGTCAGGGCGACGATCGGGGGCGGGCACGCCGCCGGCGGCCGGACCGTGCGGCCCTGGCTCGGCGGCTCCGGACAGGCGGTGACGCAGGATCTCGCCCGCACGCTCGGGCTAGACCGGCCGCGTGGCGTGCTGTTGAGCGAGGTCTACGGGCGCGGGCCGCTGGCCAGTGCGGGTCTGCGTGTCGGCGATGTCATCCTCAACGTCGACGGTCACGACGTCGACGATCCAGCGGCGCTGCGATTCCGGATCAACACCCAGTCGCCCGGCGCGGACGTGCCGGTCCGCTTCTGGCGCGGTGGCAAGGTCTATGCGGCCCGGTTGCCGATCGAGCTCCCGCCGGAGGATCCGCCGCGCAACACCGAGACGCTCGTCGGCCGCCATCCGCTCGACGGCGCCACGGTCGCCAACCTCTCGCCGGCGCTGGTCGAGGAAATGGGCCTCGACGGGGGGCGCAGCGGTGTCGTGGTGCTCCAGGTGGAGCGTGGCAGCATCGCCGGCCGGTACGGCTTCCGGGCCGGCGACATCGTGGTGTCGGTGAACGGTCGCGACATCGCGCGTGTCGCGGACCTGCGCCGAGCGCTCGACGGTTCGCCGCGGACGTGGCGCCTGTCCGTTCGGCGCGGCGCGCGCATCATGAACCTGCAGGTCGGCTGATGGCGAATCTGTTCGAAGCGGCGGGTCTGGAGAAGGAGGCGCCCCGGCCGCTCGCCGACCAGCTCCGGCCGCGACGTCTCGGCGAAGTGGTCGGGCAGGAGCATGTGCTCGGGCCGCAGGGTCCGCTCGGCCGGATGCTTGCCGAAGGACGATTGGCCTCCCTCGTGCTCTGGGGACCGCCCGGCTGCGGGAAGACGACGATCGCGCGCCTCCTTGCGCACGAGACGAAGCTGCATTTCGAACCCCTGTCGGCCGTGTTCTCCGGCGTCGCCGATCTGCGCAAGGTCTTCGATGCCGCCAAGCGGCGGCGGCAGACGGGGCAGGGGACCCTGCTGTTCGTCGACGAGATCCACCGCTTCAACCGTGCCCAGCAGGACGGTTTCCTGCCCTATGTCGAGGACGGCACGGTCATCCTGGTCGGCGCCACGACGGAGAACCCGTCCTTCGAGCTCAACGCGGCGTTGCTGTCGCGCAGCCAGGTGCTGGTCCTCAACCGCCTCGGCGACGAGGCGCTGGAGGAACTGCTGCGCCGCTCCGAGGTCGCCATCGGCCATCCCCTCCCGCTCGAGCCGGACGCGCGGCACGCCCTGAAGGCCCTGGCCGACGGCGACGGCCGGTACCTGCTGAACCTGGTCGAGGAACTGGCGAGGCTGAAGGGGGCGCCGCTCGACACGGCGGCACTCGCCGCTGCGGTCCAGCGCCGGGCGCCGCTCTACGACAAGAGCCAGGAGGGCCACTACAACCTCATCAGCGCCCTCCACAAGTCGCTCCGCGGTTCCGATGTCGACGCGGCGCTCTACTGGTTCGCGCGCATGCTGGACGGTGGCGAGGACCCGCGCTACATCGCGCGCCGGTTGACGCGCTTTGCGGTGGAGGATGTCGGCATGGCCGACCCGTCGGCTCTCCCGCACACCGTCGCCGGCTGGGAGACCTACGAGCGGCTGGGTTCGCCCGAGGGCGAGCTGGCCCTGGCGCAGGTCGTGGTCCAGCTCGCGACCGCGCCGAAGTCGAACGCCGTCTACAAGGCCTACGGGGCCGCGCGGGCAGCCGCGAAGGAGACGGGCTCGCTGATGCCGCCCAAGCACATCCTCAATGCGCCGACGCGGATGATGAAGGACCTCGGCTACGGCAAGGGCTATGCCTACGACCACGATGCGGATGAGGCCTTCTCCGGCCAGAACTATTTCCCCGACGGCATGCCGCGGCGGTCGCTCTACCGCCCGAGCCCGCGCGGCGCCGAGGCGGAGATCGGCCGCCGCCTCAAGCACTGGAGCGAACTGCGGGCCCGCCGCAGCGACGAGGACGCATGAGTCAGCTCTTGACCGTCGCCCTCGGCGGCGCCCTCGGTTCGACGGCGCGCTACCTGTTCGTCGTCCAGGCCGGCCGTCTGCTCGGCATGGATTTCCCGTGGGGCACGCTGGGGGTGAACGTCCTCGGCTCCTTCCTGATGGGGCTCCTGATCGGTGCCGGTGCCCTCGTCCTGGAGATGAGCCAGGAAGTCCGCCTATTCCTCGCCGTCGGCTTCCTCGGCGGCTTCACCACCTTTTCGTCCTTCTCCCTCGACGCGATGACGCTCTTCCAACGTGGCGCATGGCTGGCGGGGAGCGCATATGTGGGCGGTTCGGTGCTGGCCGGCCTCGCGGCCTTCGGCATCGGCATGGCGGTATGGAGACTTTGGGTATGACGACCGGGGTGCAGACTGTAACGGTGGCGGCGGACGAGGCAGAGCTTCGCCTCGACCGGTGGTTCCGCCGCCGCTTCCCGGAGGTCACCCACATCCGGCTTGAGAAGCTTCTGCGCACCGGTCAGATCCGGGTCGACGGTCGGCGCGTCAAGGCGGGCGAGCGGATGCAGCCGGGGCAGGCGGTGCGGGTTCCGCCGCTCGGCGCCGAGCCGCCGCCGCCCACGCGGCCGATCGCCACCCGCAAGCGCGAGGTGAGCGACGCGGACGCCGAGCAACTGCGCAGCAGGATCCTGCACATCGACGACGAGGTGATCGCCCTCGACAAGCCCGCCGGCATCGCGGTCCAGGGCGGTACCGGCACGGACCGCCACATCGACGGCATGCTGGACGCGTTGCAGTTCGACTCGGTCGAGCGGCCGCGGCTGGTCCATCGCCTCGACCGCGACACCAGCGGCGTGTTGCTGCTCGCCCGTACCGCCCGGGCGGCGGAACGGCTGGGCAATGCGTTCCGGGGCCGCGACGCGCGCAAGGTCTACTGGGCGATCACCATGGGCGTCCCGAACCCGCGCCAGGGCAAGATCGACTTGGCCCTGGCCAAGCGCGGCGGGCGCGGCAACGAGAAGATGGGCCCGGACCCCGAGGAGGGACGTTCGGCGATCACGCTCTATTCGGTTCTGGAGACCGCCGGTAAGCGCCTGGCCTGGGTCGCGCTGTGGCCGCGCACCGGCCGGACGCATCAGCTGCGAGCGCACATGGCGGCGATCGGCACGCCGATCCTGGGCGACGGCAAATATGCCGGCGCCGACGCCCATCTGCAGGGGCTGAAGCTCTCCCGGACGGTGCATCTCCACGCGCGGAGCATCGCCATCGCCCATCCCAACGGCAGCGGTACGTTCTATGTCGAGGCGCCGCTGCCGCCGCATCTGGCGGAGACGTTCGCGTCCTTCGCCTTCGAGCCGGGGTCGGCGCCACGCGATCCCTTCGAGGGGGCCCTTTGAGAGCCGAACTTGCGATGTTGCGAACGGCTCGCATATAGGAAGCGGCTTTCGAACACAGCAAGGAGAACGAAATGCCCGACAACGCCGTGTTCGCCACCACACCCGGCTCCGATCTCCTGACCCTGTTGGAGACGCGCCGCTCGGTCCCGCCGGTCAGCCTCGTCGAGCCGGCGCCCGGCCCGGACGAGCTGATGCGATTGCTGACGATCGCGTCGCGCGTTCCCGACCACGGCCGCATGGTGCCCTGGCGGTTCGTCGTGTTCCGGGGCGAGGCGCGCGCCGCGGCCGGGGAACGCCTCGCGGCGGTGCACAGGAGCAAGGACCCCGAAGCGCCGGACGCGATGGGCAAGAAGATCGCCACGTCGCTGTCGCGTGCCCCGCTCGTCGTCGCGGTGGTCGATCGCACGGCGCCGTCGCCGAAGATCCCCGAATGGGAGCAGCATCTGTGCGTCGGGGCGGTCTGCATGAATCTCGTCACCGCCGCGAATGCGATGGGATTTGCCGCCGTCTGGCTGACCGGATGGGCGGCCGGCGACGCCGATGCCCGCGCGGCCCTCGGCCTCGCGCCCGAAGAGAGCCTGGCCGGTTTCATCCACATCGGTACGCCGACGGAGCGTCCGGCGGAGCGCCCGCGCCCGGACGTGCCGTCTCTGGTGACGCACTGGGTCGGGTGAGTGGCGCGTCTCGCGTCGCACCGATAGCGACGCCGCGGGGGTGGGCTGACCGCACCGCCCGCCTGCATGTATCCTGCTCCGGCAAGCCAAAGAGAAGCTGGGAGCACGCATGGGCATCGCCTTCGAACTGACCGACGAGCAGCGTCAGATGCTCGATTCGCTGTCGCGGGTCCGGCGGACGGTCATCGGCCCGAACGCCCAGCGCTGGCAGGACGGCAGCTTCCCCTATCCGAACATGGAGAAGCTGGCCGAGATCGGCATTCTCGGCATGGCGGTGCCGGAAGACTATGGCGGGTCGGGGGCCAGCGTTCTCGATACGGCGCTCGCGCTGGAGGAGATATCCAAGGGCTGCTACGTGACCGGAATGGCAGCCCTCGGCGAGGTCGGCGTCCAGACCCGCATCATCACCGCCTTCGCGCCCGAGAGCCTGAAGCGTAAATGGCTGCCGCGCGTCGCGGCTGGCGACTGCATCCTCTCCATCTGCATGACCGAGCCCGACGCCGGCACGGACCTGCCGAACATGCGCACCAATGCCGAGGTGCGCGACGGCAGCGTCCTGCTCAACGGCGCGAAGACGCTGATCAGTCGCGCGGCCGAGGCACATCTCTTCGTCGTCTTCACGCGCATCGACGGCGTCCCGGGCAGCAAGGGAATCGGCTGCGTTCTGGTCGAGGGGGGCACGCCGGGTCTCGCAGCGGAGCCGAACTACCACACGATGGGCGGCGAATATCTCTCCGATCTGCGCTTCGACAATGTCGAAGTGCCGATCGAGAACATGCTGCTGCGCGGGGACTCGCTGAAGCGGCTGATGAACGCCTTCAACGTCCAGCGCTGCCTGAACCCTGCGATCTGCCTGGGGCTCGCGGAATCGTCCCTGGAGGAATCGGTCAGCTACGCTCGCGACCGCAAGGCCTTCGGCGGGCCGGTCGCCGACTTCCAGGGCATGCGCTGGAAGCTCGCGGACATGTACGTCCAGATCGAGGCCTGCCGCAGCATCCTCTACCGTGCGGCGGCGACGGCGAACCCTTTTCCCGATCCGACCCTGGCGGCCGCGGCGAAGATCTTCGTCAACGAGGCGACCATCCGGATCTGCAGCGACGGGGTCCAGGTTCACGGCGGCTACGGCTTCACCAACGAGTTCGCCGTCGCCCGCAACTACCGCGGCGTGCGCTACGGTAGCCTCGGCGGCGGCACGACGGAAACCTTGCGCAACCTGGTCGGGCGCGCGCTCGTCGAACGGCTCGACATCGAGACGGGGCTTCTCGCGTTCGGCATGGAGACCCCACGCGCCCGTTGAATTCCCGCACGCGCAGGCGCAGATTCGCGCCGCCCTCGGCCGATCGGCGGGAAAATCGAAACCCTCGGGCGACTACGGTCGTTGCTGAGCAGTGCCGGTAACAAAAGGAAACCGTTTGGAGATGGTGACCCGCAGGCAATTCGCCGCGCGTATGCTGGTGGGCGTCGCCGCCCCGGCGATTCTTCATCTCGTGCCCGGCATCATGTCCTCTGCGGCAGCGGAGCCGGCTCCGGTCCCGTTCGACTGGGACACGCTCGTGCGCCGCGTCGAGACGATGGCGGCGGCCGACTACCAGCGGCCTGGGGAGAGCCTCCCGAAGGCACTCGCCGATCTGGACTACGACCGCTTCAGGGACATCCGCTTCCGGAACGACCGGGCGCTGTGGCGCGACCAGAACCTCCCGTTCCAGCTGCAGCTCTTCCATCTCGGCTTCATGTATAAGACTCCCGTGGCCATCAACATCGTCGAAGACGGGATGGCGCGGCGCGTCGCTTTTCAGCCGGAGCTCTTCAACTACGGCAAGAACGATCTGGGCATCCTCCCGGCGGATCTCGGCTACGCCGGCATGCGCGTCCATGCACCGATGAACACGCCGTCCTACTATGACGAGGTGATCTCCTTCCTCGGGTCGAGCTACTTCCGGGCGATCGGCAAGGGGCAGATCTACGGGCTCTCCGCCCGCGGGCTCGCCATCGACACGGCACTGCCCTCCGGCGAGGAGTTCCCGGTCTTCCGCGAGTTCTGGGTCCAGAAACCGGCACCCGACGCGAAATTGATCCGCATCTTCGGCCTGCTCGACAGCCGCAGCGCGGTCGGTGCCTACGAGTTCGAGGTCTCGCCGGGCGATCCGACGGAGGTAAAGGTCAAGGCGCGCCTGCTCCTGCGCCAGGACATCGCGAAGCTGGGCCTGGCACCGCTCACCAGCATGTTCCTGTTCGGCGAGGAGAATGTTCGGAAGTTCGACGACTTCCGGCCGGAGGTGCACGATTCCGACGGCCTGCTGATGCACAACGCGACTGGCGAGTGGATCTGGCGGCCGCTCGGCAATCCGAAGAAGCTGCGCGTCAGCGCCTACCAGACCGAGGCGCTGCGCGGTTTCGGCCTGCTTCAGCGCGACCGCGATTTCCGCAACTACGAGGACTTGGAGGCGCTGTATCACCAGCGCCCATCCTGCTGGATCGCGCCGGTCGGCGACTGGGGGCCGGGCCGGGTCGAACTGATCGAGATTCCGACGGAACTGGAGAAGTACGACAACATCGTCGCCTTCTGGGTGCCCGCCGAGCCGGCGCGGGCCGGGGCGGCGCTGAACCTCGAATATCGGATGCTGTTTGCCAGGCGTCTCGCCAATCACCCGCCCAGCGGACGCGTCGCCGCCACCCGAACCTCGCCGTCCCCGGGGGGGATCTCCGGGCGACGGTTCATCCTCGACTTCACCGGCGGGCGGCTCACCGATCTTAAGGCGAACGAAGCAGTTGAGCTTGTAGTTTCTGCTGGTCGGGGCCAGATCCTCACGCATACGGTCCAGAAAAACATGGTCACGGGCGGTTGGCGCGCGTTCTTCGATTTCATACCGGAGGATGCCCGTCCGACTGACCTGCGGGCCTTTCTGCGCTTGGGCTCGGACGACGTGCTGAGCGAGACGTGGAGCTATCAGTGGCCAGCGCCGTGACGGTGTGTCGCAGGAGCGGGAACCGTTTCCGGGCGGGTAAGTTGGCAGAGTCGCAAATCGCCGTTGAGAGGGACGAATGGTGACTAAGGTCGCGGAAGATCAGCAGGGGTCCTGGGACGACGCGATGGATATTCCGGGCGTTCGCGGAAAGCTGGCGCCGTCGCCGGACGATCATCGCGCATGGACGGCATGGCTGAGCGCGACGGCCTTGCCGCAGGTGCAGCCGATGCGGATGCCCCAGCAGCGCTTCGAGTATTGGCGGCTCGAGCGGCCGAAGACGACCGGGATCGCCGACGAGGCGGCCCCGGAGGGAGCGCTGGGCTGAGGCGACCCGCCGCAACCCATTCGGAGGTAAAGGGCCCATGTCGCATCGCGACCTCCTCGCCCTTCTGACCGTCGGGACGGCGGCGGCTTTCATCGTGGCGTTCGGCCACATCGTGACGGCGGACGGGCTCGACTGGCTCGACGCCGGCATGATCCTGTTGCACGCTGTTCTGACATTGTGGTTGGTGCACGGCCTCTGGCTCGCGATCGCCGGCTTCTGCGTCGTGGCCTCGCGCCGGCTGCGCGAAAGGTTCGGCGATCAACGGGCGGCGGAGCCGCTGCATGTGCGGCGGCAGCGGCGAAGCACATCGTCCGCCCGCACCGCCATCACCATTCCCGTCTACAACGAGGACGCGGTACGCGTCTTCTCCGGCATCCGCGCCATGCTCGAGTCGATCGACGCGACCGGCCACGGCGACGAGTTCGACATTTTCGTCCTCAGCGATACCCGCGACGGCGATCTGTGGCTGCGTGAGGAGGCGGAGTGGGCGGCCTTGCGGGCGGTCGATTCCCCCCGCGCCCGGCTGTTCTACCGCAGGCGGCTGCGCAACGTCGGCCGCAAGAGCGGCAACATCAAGGACTTCCTCGAGCGCTGGGGCGGCAACTACGAGTATATGATCGTCTTCGACGCGGACAGCATCATGTCCGGCGAGACGCTCGTCGAACTGGTCCGCCGCATGAACGATGCGCCCGGCGTGGGCCTGATCCAGGTGCCGCCGCAGCCGACGCGCGGCGAGACTCTCTTCGCGCGTCTCCAGGAGTTCGCCTGCAGCGTCTATGGCCCGCTCTGCTCGGCCGGCCTTTCCTGGCTGGCACGCGGCGACGGCAATTTCTGGGGCCACAACGCGATCATCCGCGTGCGCGCCTTCGTCGAGAATTGCGACCTGCCGCACCTGCCAGGCCGCGCGCCACTCGGCGGCGAGATCCTCAGCCACGACTTCGTCGAGGCGGCCCTGATGCGTCGCGCCGGCTGGGAACTGCGGATGGCCGACGACCTCGGCGGCAGCTGGGAAGAGACGCCGCCGACGATCATCGACTTCGCGAAGCGCGACCGGCGCTGGTGCCAGGGTAACCTGCAGCACTTCCGCCTGCTGTTCGCGCGTTTCATGCATCCGTCGAGCCGCTACTATTTCGGCACCGGCGTCATGGCTTACGCGTCCTCGCTCGCGTGGATGAGCTTCCTGCTGGTCGGCGGCTACGAGATCGTTCGTCGGAGCCTGACCGAGCCCGTCTACTTCCAGGGCGACTCGTCCCAGCCCATATGGCCCGTGTCCGTCGAGCACGAGGCGGTCGCGTTGCTGACCCTCACGCTCTGCGTCCTCTTCATGCCGAAGATTCTCGGGCTCATCCTGGTCCTGATCGACCCGCACCGGCGGCGCGCCCAGGGCGGCGCCATCCGCGTGACGCTCAGCGTGCTGATCGAGAGCATCTACTCCGCGCTGATCGCGCCGGTGATGATGATGTTCCACGCCAGTTTCGTCCTGTCGGTCCTCATCGGCGGCAGTGTCGGATGGGGAACGCAGCGGCGCGGCGTCGGCGGCACGGCGCTGGGGGAGGCGATCCAGGCCCACTGGCTGCATACGCTGATCGGCGTCGTCGCCGGCGTCGGTGTCTATGTGCTGGCGCCGGACGTGTTCTGGTGGACGCTCCCCATCGTTCTGGGCCTCGTCCTCTCGATTCCGCTCACGCTGCTTTCGAGCAGCACGAGGATCGGTCTGGCGCTGCGCCGCGCCGGGTTCCTTCTCGCCGAGGAAGAGGGCGCCCCCTCGCCGGTCCTCGCACGGCTCGAGCACATCCTGCGCCAGCGGGAGAAGCAGTCGCAGGAGCCGATGGACTTTCCGCGCGCCATCGCGGACGAACGGATGGCTTCGATCCACGCCGGTCTGGTACGGGCCTATGGCGAAGAAGCCGACGTGGATCCGACGGCGCTCGAAGCGATCGAGTCCAAGCTCCGGAGCGAAGGGCCGGGGGCGCTGACCGGCCAGGAGCGCGTGACGATCCTTCAGAATGCGGGCGCCTTTGAGCAGCTGCATCGCAGCTGGGCCGAGGCGGTTGCGAAGATGAAGCCGGCAGCGAGCCTCGACCCGGCAGCCTGAGCCGGGGCCGTAGCGATCATACCGTCATGAATTGAAGGGCGGCGTTCAGCCGCCGCCCAGATACTCGCCCATCCAGCGCCTGTAGTCGGCGTCGCGGGTAACGCGGTCGAGCAGGTCTTTCGGCGCCACGCCGGGCAGGGTGTCGGGACAGGCGCCGTCGCGGATCGCCTTCAGCGTATCGTGCACCGTCTTGATCGCCGCCATGAACGGCTGGTGGCCCAACAGGCAGATTCGCGCGCCGGTCCTGCCGAGCCACGCGCGGTCACGCAGGTCGCCCGACGCCGTTCCCAGCATCAGCGGTAGTTTGACCTCGGCATGGATCGCTTCGAGTTCCGCGCGGGTTCGCACGCCGACGAAGAAGAGAGCGTCGACGCCGGCGGCCTCATAGGCCTTGGCCCTGGCGATCGTGTCGTCCAGCCCGGTCACGCCGGGGGCGCTCGTCCGGCCGATGATCGTCAGGGATTTGTCCTGGCGGCCGGCGAGGGCGGCGCGCATCTTGCCGACCCCCTCTTCGATCGGCAGGAGGCGCGTTTTCCCAACCTCGCCGAATGGCTGCGGCAGGTCGGTGTCCTCGATCGTCAGCGCGGCGACGCCCGCCGTCTCGAGTTCCTGAACGGTCCGCATGACGTTGAGCGCGTTGCCGTAGCCGTGGTCGGCATCGACCATCAGCGGCAGGGAACCGGCCCGGCAGATGCGGTGTGCCTGGGCCGCGAACTCCGAGAGCGTCAGCACGATAAGGTCCGGCGCGCCGAGGACGGTCATCGAGGCGACGGAACCGGCGAACATGCCGACCTCGAAGCCGAGATCCTCGGCGATGCGGGCCGAGATCGGGTCGAAGACCGATCCCGGATGCACGCATTCCGTTCCCGCGAGGACGGCGCGGTACCGTTCGCGCTGACGAGCCCAGTGCATCCGAGAGGTCTTCCGCTCAGATGACCGTGATGGAGGCGACCTCGGGGCCCTTGCGGCCCGCCTGGGTGGTCACGCTGACACGGTCGCCCGCTTCGAGCGTATCGAGGCCCGCGCGCTGCACGGCCTTGATGTGCACGAAGACGTCCTTGCCGCCGCCGTCGGGTGTGATGAAGCCGAACCCCTTCTCGGAGTTGAACCACTTCACCGTGCCCTCGAGCGGGCCGGTCGGGACGTCGGCATCGCCGCCGTAGCCGCCGCCATAGCCACCGCCGCTGGGGCCGGCGCCGAAGTCGCGCCGCGGCGGACGATCGGAGACCACTGCGGTCGAGGTGTCGACTTCCTGGACGGCGACGACCTGCGGGCCACGCTGGCCGCGGCCGATGTCACAGATGAGCGTCGTGCCTTCGGGCACTTCCGACAGGCCGGCGCGCTGCAATGCCGACACGTGCAGGAACGCATCGGGCCCGCCGGCGGCCAGGGTGACGAAACCGAAGCCCTTCTGAGCGTTGAACCACTTCACCGTGGCGCTGACGCCGGCCTGGTCGACGGCGATCGAATCGCCACCTCCACCGCCGGTCCGCGGCCGCATCGGCGGGGTTGATGTCGGCTCCCGGCCCATCGCGCGGGGAGGAAAACCCATGTCGGGGGGGGCATCGTCCCAACTCTCACGGGTGCGCCGGCGGCGCCGGCCATCGGTATCGCGAGACCAGTTCATTTCTTTCCGTCGTCCATGATAACAGCCTGAAAAAGCCCGGCGCCAAACTCGATCTCGTAAACCCGGACCATTCGTCTCACCTGAGAACGTCACCGCCCGCTTGACCGCCCTTGGCGGTATCGGCCGACGATCGACGATGCAGATACCTTGCCACGATGCGTCCGGCAATCGGCAATCCCGGAAGGCACCTTTTCCACGCACCGGCGAGGTTATACACAGTGTGCCGCAGTTGTGCGGCCGAAGTCCAGTGCGGCATTACGCCGAAGAACTCTGGAGATATCAATTGAGGCCGACCGCGCCGCCGAGCGTCGGACCGATCTCCGCGTTCACCACCAGGTCCGCCATGTCGTCCAGGTCGGTGGCCTCCCTGTTGACGATCGCGAGCTTCGCACCGTTCCGCTTGGCGACCACGGGGAAGCCGGCCGCCGGATAGACCACCAGCGACGATCCCACGGCGATGAACAGGTCGCACTCCAGGGTGGCGGCCTCGGCGCGCCGCATCTCGGCTTCCGGCATGGCCTGGCCGAACGAGATGGTGGCGGTCTTCACGAGGTCGCTTTCGCAGGCGTCGCAGATCGGCAGGGTTTCGTCGCTGGCGAAGGCAGCCTTGATCGGCCCGATCTCGTGCCGCTGCCCGCATTCCAGGCATTTCGCATAGGTGGCGTTGCCGTGCAGTTCGATCACCTGCTCGGCCGGAATGCCGGAGCGCTGGTGCAGTCCGTCGATGTTCTGGGTGATGACGTGGCTCACGACGCCGCGCCGGACCAGGGCCGCGACGGCGAGGTGGCCGCGGTTGGGTTCCGCCACGGTCATCGACTTGTCGGTTTCGATCTTCCGCCGCCAGGTCTCCCGGCGCGCCTCCACCGAAGAGACGAAGTCCTGATAGTCGATCGGCTTGAACCGGGTCCAGATCCCGCCGGGGCTGCGGAAGTCGGGAATGCCCGACTCGGTGCTGATGCCGGCACCGGTGAAGACGACGGCGCGCCGGGCGCTTCGGATGAGTTCGCGGAGCTGGTCCACCGGCGTCATGCGATCCTCCTTCCGCCACCGTGGGGCGTATGATGGTGTCGCCGGCTCAATGCGCCTCGCCGGAGGAGGCTGCAGGTCCGCCGCCGAGATGGGCGGCGACCGCCTTGCGGTGTGCGAGCATGCTGAACGGAATGCTCGCGGCGTAGACGAGGCCGATGACGGTCAGCGTCGCCCAGGGCACGCCAACCAGGAAGGCCGCCGTCAGCGCGCCGAGCAGCAGCACCGGCAGGACCGCCCGCGGCGGCACGCGCACCCGCTTGAACGAGAAGGTGGGCACCCGGCTGACCAGCAGGAAGGCGACCGTCACCAGCACGATGCCGTTCGGCAGCCAGTGCTGGAGGAAGTCGGCGCCGATCTCTTCCTGGAAGCTGAGCACCATCGGCAGCAGGACGAGCCCCGCTCCGGCCGGCGCCGGGACGCCGGTGAAGAAGCGGTGGGCGAAGGGCAGGGGCGCCGGATCGTCCAGTGCCGTATTGAAGCGCGCGAGCCGCAGGGCGACACACACGCAGTAGAGCAGCACCAGCGCCCAGCCGAGCGTCCCCGCGGTGTTCATCGTCCAGACGTAGAGGATCACGGCCGGCGCCACGCCGAAACTGATCACGTCTGACAGCGAGTCGAGCTCGGCTCCGAAGCGAGAGCTGCTGTTCAGCAGCCGCGCCAGCCGTCCGTCCGAGGCGTCGAGGATGGCGGAGACGATGATCGCCAGAACCGCGTTGCGCCAGTGACCGAGCAGCGCGAACTGGATGCCGGTGAGGCCGGCGCACAGCGCCAGCACCGTGATCAGGTTCGGCATGAGGCGCGCGAGCGACTGCGTGCGCAGTCGCCGCGTGCGGACGCGACCCCGCCTCATCTGCTGACCCCGGCCCGCGGCGCCTCGGACGATGCCAGGTCCGCGACGACCGTCTCGCCGCCGATCATGCGCTGGCCCGGTATGACCAGCGGCGACGTTCCGGGCGGCAGATAGAGGTCGGTCCGGCTGCCGAAGCGGATCATGCCGAAGCGCTGGCCGGCCAGGAGCTGGTCACCCTGGTTGGACCAGAGGATGATGCGCCGGGCGACGAGGCCGGCGATCTGCACCACCGCCATATCGCCCTGGCCGGTCTGAAAGTCGGGTTTCTGGAAGTCGGGTTCGACGCGCAGGGCCATGCGCTCGTTGTCGACGCTCGCCTTGTCGAGAGCCGCATTGACGAACTTTCCGGGTCGGTAATGCGTGCGCACGATGCGGCCGTCGCAGGGCATCCGGTTCACGTGCACGTCGAACACGTTCAGGAAGATGCTGATCCGCGGCAGCGGCGCATCGCCCATGTCCAGTTCCGGCGGCGGCGGCGCGTCCGTCACCTGCACGACGATGCCGTCCGCCGGGGCGACGACGATGCCGTCGCGGATCGGGGTCACACGGTCGGGATCGCGGAAGAAGAAGACGCACCAGACCGTGGCGAGCACGCCGAGCCAGCCCAGCGGCTCCCAGAGCCAGAAGAGGAGGAGGGTGACGACCGCGAAGATCGCGATGAAGCGCCAACCCTCGCGGTTGACCTTGAAATAGTCGAGTTCGAGCCGTTCAGGCGTTCCGAGCCGCAATCCGCCGGCCTCCGATCAAGAGTAAAGTCACACGCAAGAGATTGAGCTGCCGCGCCGCGGGCGCAAGGCGCCGCTGCCGCGAGGGGCGACGGCCGGATGCTAGGGCCGGCCCGCCACCTCGCGCATGAATGCCGCCATTCGGTCGATGGTTTCCGCGCGGGTGGGGCTGTTGAAGTTGAGGACGAGGTCGCTCACCCCCGCCTCGGCGAGTTTCGCCACATCGTCCTGTAGGGCGGCGGTCGGCCCGGTCAGCAGCCGGCGCCCGCCATCGTCGGTCTGCGCGGCCGTGGGATCGCTGAACCAGTTGGCGCTGTAGGCGAGGCCGATTCCGGCGGGGTCGCGGCCTGCCGCCACCGCCGCCCGGTGCAGGTCGGCGACGCCGGCGCGATAGCGCTCGATCGTGTCCAGGGGGTGGCGGGGATTGCTGCCGATCGGGTACCAGGCGTCGCCCAGGCGTGCCGTGCGCCGCAGTGCCGCCGGGCTCTCGCCGCCGATCCAGAAGGGCGGATGCGGCTTCTGCACCGGCTTCGGCGCGAAGGCGATTCCCGAGAAGCGCACGAATTCCCCGTCGAACGACGGATCGTCGGCGCGCCACAGCTCCTTGAACGCCGTCAGATATTCGTCGGCCATGCGGCCGCGCGCGGCGAACGGCACGCCCAGCGCCTCGAACTCCTCCTTCATCCAGCCGACGCCGCAACCGATGAGCAGGCGGCCCTTCGACAGCACGTCCACCGTCGTCAGCAGCTTCGCCTGGAGCAGGGCCGGGCGATACGGGATGACGATGATCGACGTCAGCAGCTTCACCCGCTCCGTCGCGCCAGCGACGAAGCAGAGGAGGCCGAGCGGGTCGAGCCAGTCGCCAACGCTGCCGCCGGGCCATTCGCCGGTCTGGCTGTAGGGGTAGCGCGAGTCGACCTGCCGCGGCAGGACGATGTGGTCGTTGACGGTGCAGTGTCCGAAGCCCAGGCGTTCGCCGGCCTGGGCGATCGCCGAGACGTCTTCCGGGGTCGCGAGCGGGCCCCGGGTCGGAAGGCTGAAGCCGAAGTGCATGCGCTGTCTCCCCGTCTTGTTCTATGCGGCCGCTCCCGCCCCGTCGGCGGCGCGATCGGATCAGATCAGCATCGCGCCTTCGAGCTGGAGCAGCGCCCGTTTCGTCTCGACGCCGTCGCCGCCAGAGAAGCCGGTGAGCCGCCCGTTGCCGCCGACGACGCGATGGCACGGTATCACGATGGGAATGGGGTTGCGCCCGCACGCGGTGCCGACGGCCCGGGCCGTCCCGTCCAGTTCGCGGGCGATGTCCCCATAGGTGCGCACCGCGCCATAGGGAATGGCGCACATCGCCGCCCAGACCGCTTGTTGAAAGTCGGTCCCGGCGGGCGCCAGCGGCAGGTCGAAGCGGCGCAGCCGCCCCGCGAAATAATCGAGGATCTGCCGCCGCGCCTCCGCCAGCAGTGGCGTCTCGTCCCGGGCGCCGTCGGCCGACCCCACCCAGCCGATGCCGACGACGGCGTCCGCGGTGGCGCGCACGGCCACCGGGCCGGTACGTGTCTCGAACCGTATCTCCGCGAAGCATCTGTCCGACATGTCGGCCTCCTTCCCGGCAGTGTCCGCATCGTACCGCGCATGGCTGTCATTACCGGCACGGCCTTTGCGATCGCGGTGTCAGCACGTAGATAATTCCGCACCTCCCGCCGCGTCGCCAGCCTTCAGCCAGGATCCCCGATGCCTCTCTCTCCGCCCGCTCCGCGCCGGCACATCCATACCCGGCGGATCGAATGCCGCGGCTACCTCCGCGAGGATGGCCTCTGGGACGTCGACGCCTGGATCGAGGACACGAAGACCTATCCCTTCGAGAGTGAGCTGCGAGGAACGGTGGAGGCCGGCGGGCAGGTGCACGACATGGTGGCGCGCCTGACCCTGGACGACAGGCTGCTGATCCATGCGGCGGAGGCGGAGTCGCGCGCGACGCCCTACAGGATCTGTCCGGCCGCGGCCGCAGGCTTCTCGCAGCTCGCCGGCCTGCGAATCCGCCCCGGCTGGATGCGCGAGGTTGGCAAGGTCTATGGCGGCCGCGAGGCCTGTACCCATCTGTTCGAACTGATCCGCCCGATGGCTACGGTGGCGTTTCAGACGATCTATCCGTGGCGCGAGCGTGAGGCGCAGCTCGCGGGTCGGCCCGCCGCCGGTCGCTTCGCCGGGCCGCCGGTCGATTCCTGTTACGCCTATGCCTCCGACCGCGAGGTCGTCGCCAAGCTGCGCGCCGATCAGGCGCTCGGCTGTTCGACCGCCGCGTCGCGGAAATAGGTGATGACGTAGACCCGCACGGCTGCGGTCAGCGACGCCGTTCCGCGTTTCCGGCCCACCAGCGTGCAGATCTGGTTCACGGTCATCCCCTGGCGCTCGCAGATCACGTCCAACGCCTGCCAGAACTCCACTTCCAGCCGCATGCTCGTGCGCTGTCCGTTCACCACGATGTTTCGTGATTCCTGTCCCTGTTCAGGCATCGCCCCCCGCCGCCCCCGATCAGCCTCGTTCCTGCGCTCTCGAGGCTTCCTCCGGCGTTTCGGCCCGGATCTGCAGCGCGTGCACCGGGCCGGCCATCTCGTCCGCCAGAATTCCGTAGATGCGCCGCTGTCGTTCGACGCGCGTCGCGCCGTCGAACGCGGCGGCGACCACGTGAACCCTGAAATGAGTCTCCCCTCCCGGCCGCGCGCCCGCGTGGCCGGCATGCTTGTGCGAATCGTCGTGGACCTCCACGGCGACCGGGGACAACGCGTTCTCCAGTTTTCGCCTGATCGTCGTCGCTACGGACATTTCGAGTAAGCCCCTACTGTCGATACTACTGCCGTATTCTGCGTGTGTCGATACAACCCAGATTACACAGGTGCGGTCTGCGTCGCGGTCGGTCGACGCGTACGTCGTGGCCCCGTGGGTCAGCTTGCAAGGCCGCTGGCGAGCGACCATACTTCATCACGTGGATCAGGCGAGACGGCATACCGACCTGCCGCCCTTCGTCGCCCGGCAGAGTGGGGCCCGCCGTTGCGATCATGACGGCTGTTCCGAGCCGGCGACCAACCGGGCGCCGCGGACGCGTGAGAATCCGGAAGAGTTCTTCTGGTTCTGCCGCGAACACGCGCGCGCGTACAATGCATCCTGGAACTGGTGCTCGGGCATGTCCCAGGAACAGATTGAGAAGCGCGTGCGGCGCGACACGGTGTGGGACAGGCCGACTTGGCCGTTCGCCGGGCGGCGGGTCGAGCCCGATCCCGAACCGGAGGATCCCTTCGAGCTGTTCGGCCGCCGCAGGCGCCGGCAGACCGGCCCCACCGAGCCTCTCTGGCCGCGGGGCAGTCCCGAGGCGCGCGCCCTCGACGTGCTGGAGTTCGACGGCCCCGTGACTCTGGCCGCCATCAAGGTGCACTACAAGGAGCTGGCGAAGAAGCTCCACCCCGACCGCACCGGTGGCTGCGCCGTGTCCGAGGACAAGCTCAAGCAGATCAACGAGGCATACGCGACTTTGCGCAAGAGCCTTTCGCCCTGACCATTTGCCCAGAAGCTGGAACCCATTGATGACTGCTCCGCAAGCCTCCGGAAACGGCGCCAAGATCCCTGCCGGCATGCCTGACACCAAGCTCTCGGTCCGCGAGACCTTCGGCATCGATACCGATATGGAGGTCCCCGCCTTCTCGGAGACCTCCGAATACGTTCCCGACCGCGACGAGGCGTACCACTTCGACCCCGACACCACGCTCGCGATCCTGGCGGGGTTCGCCTACAACCGTCGCGTCATGATCCAGGGCTATCACGGCACCGGCAAGTCGACCCACGTGGAGCAGGTCGCCTCGCGCCTGAACTGGCCCTGCATTCGGGTCAATCTCGACAGCCACATCAGCCGCATCGACCTCGTCGGCCGTGACGCCATCGTCGTGCGCGACGGCGTGCAGATCACGGAGTTCCGCGAGGGCATGCTGCCCTGGGCGCTGCAGCACCCGACGGCGCTGGTGTTCGACGAGTACGACGCCGGCCGTCCCGACGTGATGTTCGTCATCCAGCGCATCCTGGAGGTCGAGGGCAAGCTGACCCTGCTCGACCAGAACCGTGTGATCCGGCCGCACCCCGCCTTCCGCCTGTTCGCCACGGCGAACACCGTCGGCCTGGGCGACACGACCGGCCTCTATCACGGCACGCAGCAGATCAACCAGGGCCAGATGGACCGCTGGAACATCGTGGCGACGCTGAACTACCTGCCGCACGACGAAGAGGCGAAGATCATCCTGTCGAAGACACCGTCGATGCGGGACGAGAAGGGCCGCAAGACGATCGGCCAGATGATCAGCCTCGCCGACATGACGCGCCGCGGCTTCATCAACGGCGACATCTCCACCGTGATGTCGCCGCGTACGGTGATCACCTGGGCCGAAAACGCGCGCATCTTCGGCGACCTGGGGCTGGCGTTCCGCCTCACCTTCCTCAACAAGTGCGACGAGGCGGAGCGGCCGATCGTCGCCGAATACTACCAGCGGTGCTTCAACCAGGAACTGCCCCACTCCGTGCTCCGCGGCAGCCGGCCGCACTGAGCGGCCGGACGATCGGGAGCGGTGCGGATGCGCCGGGGTGTCGCGCGACGGTGAATTGAGAGGCTGCAGATGAAGGAAGCGGAAACGCCGATCGAGGCATTTCGCCGTTGCACGACGGCGACCATGCGGGCGATGGCGGACCGGGGAACCCTGGAGGTGTCGTTCGGCCCGGAGGGCGCGACACGCCAGGGCGACCAGGTGAAACTGCCGATGCCGGCCCGCGATCTGCCGCGCGAGGAGGTCGCCCAGGTCCGCGGCGAAGCCGATGCGATCGCATTGCGCCTGCGCCATCACGACGGGGAGGTCTTCCGGCGCACGGCACCGGCGTCCGGTCCGGCCCGAGCGGTGTTCGAGGCGGTCGAGCAGGCGCGGGTCGAGGCTGTCGGCGCCCGCCACATGCAGGGGACGGCGGAGAACCTGACGGCCGCCCTCGACGAGCGGTGCCGCCGCCAGGGCTATGCGCGGATCCTCGACAAGGCCGACGCGCCGCTCCCCGAGGTCGTCGGCATGCTGGCGCGCGAGGCGCTCACCGGCCGTGCGCCGCCGGAGGCGGCTCGCCACGTCGTCGATCAGTGGCGGGGCGATTTCGAGGGCGCAGCCGGACGGTCGCTTGCCAGCCTGCTCGATCATGTCGAGGACCAGGAGGCCTTCGCCCGGATCGCGCGGCAGCTCATCACCGACCTCCATCTGATGGACGAGTCCGAGAGCGACGACTCGGAGAGCGACGAGAGCGAGGGCGAGCAGGACGGCACCGGCGAGGGCGACGCCGACAGCAGCGAGGGCGATTCGGCCAACCCGCAGGCGGCCCAGGGCGAAGACTCCGAGGAAGGCGAGGGCGAGGACGGAGCCGAAGCCGGCGCCGACGAGGCGGCGACCGAGATGATGCCTGGTGCCGGCGACGAGGAGCCGGGCAGTTCCTCGCCGCAGAACCTGCCGCCGGGCTTCGGTGCGAACGATCGGCGCCAGCCGGCCTACGCGCCCTATTCGGCGGAGTTCGACGAGGTCGTGCGTGCCGAGGACCTGTGCGATTCGGAGGAGCTGACGCGCCTGCGCCAGCACCTCGACCAGCAGCTGGCGCATCTCCAGGGCGTGGTCACCCGACTGGCCAACCGTTTGCAGCGCCGCCTCATGGCGCAGCAGCAGCGGTCGTGGGAGTTCGACCTCGAGGAGGGCCTGCTCGACGCCGCCCGTCTCGCGCGCGTCATCGTCAATCCGATGCACTCCCTGTCCTACAAGTTCGAGAAGAAGACCGAGTTCAAGGACACGGTGGTCACGCTGCTCATCGACAATTCCGGGTCGATGCGCGGCCGCCCGATCTCGGTGGCGGCGATGAGTGCCGACATCCTGGCCAGGACGCTGGAACGCTGCGGCGTGAAGGTCGAGATCCTTGGCTTCACCACCAAGGCCTGGAAGGGCGGCCAGTCGCGCGAGAAGTGGCTCGCCGAAGGCAAGCGGCCGAACCCCGGACGCCTCAACGACCTGCGCCACATCGTCTACAAGGAGGCGGATTCGCCGCTGCGCCGGTCGCGCCGCAATCTCGGCCTGATGCTGCGCGAGGGCATCCTCAAGGAGAACATCGACGGCGAGGCGCTGCTCTGGGCGCATCAACGCCTGATCGCGCGGCCCGAGGAGCGTCGGGTCCTGATGGTGATCTCCGACGGCGCGCCAGTCGACGATTCGACCCTGTCGGTCAACCCTGGCAACTATCTGGAACGCCACCTGCGCGAGGTCATCCAGTGGATCGAGCTGCGCTCGTCGGTCGAACTGGTGGCCATCGGCATCGGCCACGACGTGACCCGCTACTACCGCCGCGCGGTCACCATCTTCGACGCCGATCAGCTCGGCGGCACGATGATGGAGCAGCTGGCCGACTTGTTCGAGGAAGACAATCGCCGCGGCCGGCGTGCGGCCTGATCGCGCGTGGAGGCTGACGGGGCGGCCGGTTGGCGCAGGGCCTAGGAGCCCCAGCGTCGCCGGCGTTCCATGGCCTCCAGCTCCAGCCGGACGCAGTCGTGCAGGGTGGCGTAGGTCCGGTCGTATGCATGTGCCGCCCAGAGGCAGCGCCCCTGGGCCGCAGGCGAAAGAGTGGGCCAAGTCTGCGTGAGGATGGCGTGCGCCTCCTGCTCGCGCCGCTCGCAGGCTTCGCGCATCTCCGGAGAGCGTGCCTTGCCGGCGACGACCGCGACACGGCCGCAATGTCCGGAAACGTCGTAGCGCGGCAGCCCTTCGGCCACCGCCGGCCATGCCGGACCCGTCAGCAACAGTGCGGCAACGGCCAGCCGGATCCCCATGGGCCCCTCCGAGACGTCACGTCTCGTCAAGAACGACAGCATCGAGGCTCCGGTTTCCCACGATCGTGGTCCCGTTCAAAAGCAGCCGGCCGCGCGGGACTGCGCCGTCCCACGCGGCCACTCGCGACCCGCACCATCCTGACGCTGGGTCCCTGCTGCCGCCGATCGCAACCATCACCGGACGGACGAAGTATCTCCCGACATATGGCGTCGCGGTGTGAGCTGGATCACATGCGGCGGGCGGAACCCGCGGCGTCTCCGCGTGCGGCATGACACGCGCGATGGCTGTGCGCGGCCAAAGGCTGGCGCGACACCGAGGGGGGCATGCAGACATTATAAAGGGAGGTACCAGCGCAGGGCGCTGATGTCGATGGTGCCGCCGGACAGAATTGAACTGTCGACCCCACCCTTACCAAGGGTGTGCTCTACCCCTGAGCTACGGCGGCTCCGATCGAAGCGGGCGGACAATGCCACAGCGTCCGTTCCGCGGCAAGCCGAGCGATCCCGTCCCGGCTGCGCGGCAGACATGGTGGATTTCGCCGCGGCTCGCAAGCGTAAAGCGTCAGGCGTGGCCGACGGCCTGTGCGGCGACGAGCTCGTCGAGCCGGCTGACGCGGACATAGAGGCGGTGGCTCCGTTCAAGCAGCACGCGCAGTTCCTCGGGCAGCTGGGCGTTGCCGCTGGCATTGTCGAAGCAGACCGACCGGCCGCCGAGCCGATGCTCGGGGCGTGTGGCCTCGCTCCACGCGAGTTCGCCCTCGGCGATCGCCTTCTGCACCATCAGCCAGGCGATGACCTGGGTGATCTGCGTCGTCATCCGCGTCGCCTCCAGGGTCATCGACAGGCGGTCGGCCGACGCCAGGCGATTCCGTTCTGCGGGCTCGGCGCGGATGAGCCAGTCGCGCGCCTCGATCAGGAGGTCGATCGCTTCGTCATAGGTCCGGTTCATGAAGGTAACCGGTCCGCCTGCGTGTCGAGGCTCTGCCATGGTCCCCGTGGTCTCCAGTGTGTTCTCCATTCCCGGAGGCTATCATGCGCCGCCGGTGCCGGATCGGCCGCGACGGGCTATAAGATCGGTAACGAAGGCTTAACCGTCCGGTTCGCCCTGCTCGCGGTCGGGCCGTCGGCTGCAACGGGGCGATGACACCGCCCGGAGTTGCGCTAGACTTCCGGACATGGAACCGCGCGACGACATCGCCTCCTGGCTTGCCGAGTTGCCCACGCCCTACGAGGTGCTGGCACCGGCCGAGCAGTCGCTGCCGGTGGTCGTGGCGTCGCCGCACAGCGGCAGCATCTACCCCCGCGCCTTCGTCGCGACTTCCCGCCTCGATCCGATGACGCTGCGACGGTCGGAGGATTGTTTCGTCGACGAGATCTACGGTCGCGTTCCCGACCTCGGCGCGCCGCTGATCCGGGCGCTCTTCCCGCGCGCCTTCCTCGACGTCAACCGGGAACCGTTCGAGCTCGATCCGCGCATGTTCGAGGACGCCCTGCCGGGCTGGGTCGTCAGCCGCTCGCCGCGCATCAGCGCCGGCCTCGGAACGATCGCCCGGGTGGTCGCCAGCGGCTGCGAGATCTATCGCAGCAAGCTGCGATTCGAGGAGGCGCTGCAGCGCGTCGGCCGCCTCTATCGGCCCTACCATGAGGCTCTGGCCGACCTGGTGCGGGAAACCCGTCGCCGGTTCGGCTACTGCATCCTGATCGACGCCCATTCCATGCCGTCGATGGGCGGCCGGGCGGGGGACGAGCTCGGCGACAGTGGTGTCGACTTCGTCATCGGCGACTGTCACGGCGCATCCTGCGCCCCGGAACTTCCGGACCTGGTCGAGGGCCTGCTGAGCGGCATGGGGTACAGCGTCGTGCGCAATGATCCCTATCCCGGTGGCTTCACGACCCGACACTACGGCCGCCCGGCGATCGGCGTCCACGCCGTCCAGATCGAGGTCAATCGCGCCCTCTACATGGACGAACAGAGCTATGTGCGGCGTCCGGAACTGACCCGACTGGCGATGGACCTGACCCGTCTGGTCGGCGCCGTGGGCGGCACGCGCCCCTCGCCGATGGAGTGAGCCGTTCCCCGCCCATCCCTTGCCGGCCGATCGTTGGGCCGCCGCCGCATTCGTTCCGAAACGCGGGACAAAAAAAGGGGCCGTGCTTTCGCACGGCCCAAGTTCAGGGAGGAAACGCCCAAGATGGGTGTACGACAGAGCGGCGGGCGCCGCCCGTGTCGCACTGCAAAAACTAGTGTCTCGCACATGCGGTGTCAAGCGGTAAGGGAAAGTCGCGATATTTCCGTATCTTCCAGGATTTCTGCCGGCGTCGTCCCGGAATTCGCCGCACAATCTGCTGCAATGCAATAAACGCATGGCGCCCCTGCATTCGGTGCACGCATGTGCAGATGGTCGAATGTGCGGCGCTGGCAACCCCGGTGCGTGGCATAATGGCGAGAATGCTTCGTGAACGGTGGCCTCGATATGACGTTGGTCACACGGAACCGACGAGGCATTCGAACCATCCTCGCGGCCGCATTGGCATCCCGTCCGGAGACAGCAGAGCCCTCATGAGCCGACTGATCGTGATCTCGAACCGCGTCGCCCGGGTCACCGAGGGCAAGGCGGCCGCGGGCGGCCTCGCCGTCGCGATGCTGGCGGCTCTCAAGGCATCCGGGGGGATCTGGTTCGGCTGGAGCGGCGAGACCAAGGCTAGCCCGCCCGAGCAGCCGCACATCCATCGTGTCGGGCGCCTCACCTACGCCACGATGGATCTCAGCCAGCAGGACCTGGACGAATATTACAACGGCTTCGCCAACAGCACGCTCTGGCCGCTGTTCCACTACCGCGTCGACCTGATGAGTTACGCCCGCACGAACTTCGCGGGCTATAGGCGGGTGAACAGCCTGTTCGCCCGCAAGCTGAACCCCCTCCTGCGCGGCGAGGACATCATCTGGGTCCAGGACTATCACCTCATCCCGATGGGGGAAGAACTGCGCCGCGCCGGGGTGCGCAACCGGATCGGCTTCTTCCTGCACACGCCCTTTCCCGCCTACGAGATTCTCACGGCGCTGCCCGAGCACGAGACGCTGATCCGCGCGCTCTGCGCGTACGACCTCGTCGGCTTCCAGACCGAGAACGACCTCAATGCGTTCCGCGACTACATCCGCTTCGAGGCGCGGGGCGAGGTCCTCGGCGACGGACTGTTCCGGGCCTATGGTCGTACCTTCCGCGCCGCCGCCTATCCGATCGGGCTCGACACCGACACCGTCGAGGCGCAGGCGGCGGAGGCGGCCGGCAGCCGGCACACGGAGCGCCTGCGGGCCAGCCTGGGCGGGCGCTCGCTGATCATCGGTGTCGACCGCCTCGACTACAGCAAGGGAATTCCCGAGCGATTCCAGTCGTTCGAAAACCTGATGAGCGCCTATCCCGCGAATCGCGGCCGGGTGACGTTCATGCAGATCGCCCCGCCGTCGCGCACCGACGTACAGCAATATTCCGAACTGCGCGAGCGGCTCGAACATATGGCAGGCAGCATCAACGGACGCTTCGCCGAGTTCGACTGGGTGCCGGTGCGCTATCTGAACAAGGGCTTCAACCGCCGCACCCTGACGGGGTTCCTGCGGACCAGCGCCGTGGGACTGGTGACGCCGCTCCGCGATGGGATGAACCTCGTGGCGAAGGAGTATGTCGCGAGCCAGGACGCGGAGAACCCCGGCATGCTCGTGCTGTCGCGCTTCGCTGGTGCCGCCCGCGAGCTCGGTGCCGCCCTGATCGTGAACCCGCATGACTGCGAAGGCGTCGCCGACGCCCTGCAGCGCGCGCTCGACATGCCCTTGGGGGAACGTCGCGAGCGCTGGGAGGAGATGATCGCGGTGCTCCGGCGCAACGACATCACCGCCTGGCGCGAGCGCTACGTCGATGCGCTGTCGGCCATGCCCGAGGGAGCGTTCTGACATGTCGGGTGTCGGGGCGGCGGACGGCGCGGCGCTGGTGGCCGACATCGGCGGCACGAACGCCCGCTTCGCCCGGGTCGGGACGGACGGCCGACCGGTCGGGCCGCTCACCCTCCGCGCGGAGGATCATGACGGCCTGGCCGAGGCTGTGGAGGCCTACCTGGAGGCGCTGCCCGCGTTTCCCCGGCCGCGGCGCGCGGCTTTTGCGGTGGCCAGCCCGATCATCGGCGACCGCGTATCGCTGACGAACCGGAACTGGGCCTTCTCGATCGAGGCGGTGCGCCGCCGGCTAGGGCTCGACCGGTTGGAGGTCATCAACGACTTCACGGCCGTCGCCCTGTCGCTGCCCCGTCTGCAGCCGCATGACCTGCGTTCCGTCGGTGGCGGCGAGGCTGTCGCCGGCGCACCGCTCGCGGTCCTCGGACCAGGGACCGGGCTCGGGATGTCCGGCCTCGTGCCGGCGATGGGCCGCTGGGTGGCGCTGGCGGCGGAAGGCGGGCACGCGACCATGTCGCCCGCCGACGATCGGGAGAGCGAGGTCCTGCGCCTGCTGCGAAACCGCTACCACCACGTGTCGGTCGAGCGGGTCGTGTCGGGGCAGGGGCTGGTGAACCTCTATGAGTCGCTGGCTATGGTCGAGGGGGCGCGTGCCGACGCCCTCGATCCGGAGGATATCACCCGCCGGGGCGCCGCCGGCGACCCGCTCTGCCGCGAAGCCGTGGACATGCTGTGCTGTATGCTGGGCACCGCCGCCTCGAACCTCGCCCTCACGCTGGGCGCGCGGGGCGGCGTCTTCATCGCCGGCGGCATCGTGCCCAGGCTGGGCGACGTATTCCTGCGATCGGGGTTCCGCGAGCGGTTCGAGGACAAGGGTCGATTCCGCGCCTATCTCGCCGCGATCCCGACCGCGGTCATCGTCGATCCGGTGCCCGCCTTCCTCGGTCTCGCGGCACTGCTCGAGGACGAGAAGCCGGGCGTCGCCGCCTGAGTCCGGTCGCCCGGACGGTCTCTGCTTTCGGAAGGGCGTTGCGGACGCTTCAGCGCGGCAGGGTCGAGAAGCGGATGGTCCCCTCGGCCAGCCCCCGCTCCACGATCGCGCCGCCGCCGGCGCGCAGCATGAACTCCAGCCGATGGTCGCGATATTGCCGCGGCCGTTCTCCCGACAGGGCCTTCGCGCGGATCTCCGCGGCGGTCGTGGTCAGGGCGGCCTTCGCATCGGCGAGCACCCGTCGCGTGCTCTCCCGCGCCCGCATCCGCGCGAGCCAGAGCGCCAGCGGCGACCCCGGCTCGGCACCATGGCCGTGGAAGGTCGCGCTGGCGAGGTAGGGGAAGACGGTAATGTCGCACATGCCGAACCGGTCCCCGCCGAACCAGTCGTGATCGCCGAGTGCCCGCGCGAGCCACCCGCGCAGGCCCGCGAGTTCTTCGCCGGCGCGTGCCAGCATACGCTCGGCCAGTTCGCCCTCGGCGCGGTGCATGACGCGGATCTCCGTCAGCGCCCAGTTGATGGCCTCGAACTGCGTGTCGCAGACTGCGGCGATCATGCGCCATCGGGCGGCGGCCTCGGGCGAGGCCGGCCGCAGCGCGGGCTCCGGCCATTTGTCCTCGAGATAGTCGAGGATCACGTTCGACTCGAAGACCGCGAAGCCGTCGTCGATCAGGGCAGGGACCTCGTGGCGTGGGCTCGCGGTGGCGAACGCATCGTCGGGCGCCCCCAGCGTCGGCACCCGCACGTCGAATGCCAGGCCCTTCTCGATCATCGCCATCTTCACCTTCTGGGCGAATGGCGAGAGCGCGACATCGTAGAGCAGCAGCATGGCGGGTCCGGTTGACGGTCGGCAGACGCCACGATCCCGCACCACGCCCGGGACGATGTCAACCGGCCGGCAGAGGGCCGTGCAATCGATCCCTTCGTCCGCGCCCGCGATCGGCATAGCATGCGGTCTCACGAGCTCCCGAACCCGCGAACGACGGCCGGCATTCCCATGAACCTGTCCACCTCCCGGGCCCTGGTACGGCTCGCCGCGCTGCTGCCGCCGGAGACGGCGCACCGCCTGGCGCTCCGCGCCCTGGCGAGCGGCCTGCTGCCGCGCGACACCACTCCCGACGACCCCGTCATGACGGTCGAACTGTTCGGCCGCCGCTTCCGCAATCCGGTCGGCATCGCCGCGGGCTTCGACAAGCATGCTGAGGCGATCGCCGGGATGCTGGCGCAGGGCGCCGGCTTCGTCGAGATCGGCGGCGTGACGCCGCTGCCGCAGCCGGGGAATCCGCGCCCGCGCCTGTTCCGGCTCGCCGAGGACCGCGCGGTCATCAATCGCATGGGGTTCAACAGCGAAGGCTCCGCGGCGGTGGTCGAAAGGCTGGCGCGCTTCCGGCGCGACGACCCGGCCGCGACCGGCATCGTCGGCGTGAACATCGGCATGAACAAGGAGACGCGCGACCCGGCGGCCGACTTCGCCCACGGTGTGCGCGTCTTCGCATCCCACGCCGACTTCCTGGTCATCAACGTCTCGTCGCCCAACACGCCGGGATTGCGCAGCCTCCAGGGGCGGGCGGCTCTGTCGTCGCTGCTCGGCCGCGTGGGCGAAGCGCTGGGGGAGGCCGTCTCGGCACGCGCCCCGGCCCTGCTGGTCAAGGTGGCGCCCGACCTCGACGAGGCGGGGGTCGCCGACGTCGCGGAGGTCCTGCTGGACCTGCGGCGGCCCGCCGGCGCCCTGCTGGTCCAGGGGCTGATCGTCGGCAATACCACGATCGCCCGTCCCGACGGGTTGCGCAGCCCGCACCGCAAGCAGGCGGGCGGGCTCAGCGGCCGTCCGCTGTTCGACCTGTCCACACAGGTTCTCGCCCGGTTCCACGGTGCGCTGGGCGGGGCGATGCCCTTGGTCGGGGTCGGCGGAATTTCCAGCGGTGCGGACGCCTATGCGAAGATCCGCGCTGGGGCGACCCTGGTGCAGCTCTACTCGGCCCTGGTGTATGACGGGCCGGCGCTGATCGGGCGGATACGACGGGATCTCGCGGCGCTCCTGAAGGCCGACGGCTTCACGTCGGTCGCCGAGGCCGTCGGCACCGCCGCGGTCCGTCCAGTTTAACTCAAAATTCAGCATGGCCGCCCCACTGTCGGGGCGTCCTCATCGGAACCGCTTCATGTCCCTCGTCGCGCACGTCTTCATAGCGATCGGTTACGCCGTGTTCGCGATCGGTGGCGCGGTCGGGCTTGCGGCGGAAAGCCCGGATGTCGGCGCGGCGACCGCCGCGGCACTCGGCGGCTGTGCCGCTTTGGCGATCGCCGTCATGCATCTCGGCTGGCTCGGCTGGCGCAGCGAGACGGCGCTGCGCCGGCAGCTCGACGGCCTGCGCGACGACCACGACAAGGTTGCCGCAGAACTCGATCGGGCGCGCGACGAGGCTCGCCAGATCTTCGCCGCGCTGGAGCGCGCCGGACACGCGGGCGGCGGCCTGAAGGAGGTCATGGCCGAGGTGCGTGTGCTGCAGAGGCTGGTCGAGCAGCTGTGGGCGCGGGAGGGCAGTCCGGCCGCACCGCCGCGGATCGTGTCCCAGAACGGTGCTGCCCCGGTTTTGACGCCCCTGGCGTCCGCTTCGGGTCCGACGGCGGAGGCGGACGAGCATTCGGTGCTGGACACCGTGCGCCGGTCGCTCAGCGCCGGCCGGGTCGAGCTGTTCCTGCAGCCGGTGGTCGGCCTGCCGCAGCGGCGCCGGCGCTTCTACGAGTGCTTCTCGCGCCTGCGCGCCGAGGACGGTACCTTCGTCAATCCGGAGGCCTATCTGCCGCTCGTGGCGCGCGAGAATCTGCTCCCGGCGATCGACAACATGCTGCTCTTCCGCTGCATCCAGTTGATCCGCAAGGCACGCACGAAGAATGCCGGGGTCGGCTTCTTCTGCAACATCTCGCGCCGCAGCCTGGCCGACAGCGACTTCATCGGCGACTTCATCGATTTCCTGCGTCAGAACGACGACCTCGCGTCCAACCTGATCTTCGAGATCGCGCAGCCCGACGCCGACCTGTCGGACCCCACGATGATCGGCCATCTCGACCGGCTCGCCCGCGCCGGCATCCGCTTCTCGCTGGACAATGTCGAGGATCTGACGGTCGATCCGGCGATGCTGGCGCAGCGCAATTTCGGCTTCGTGAAGGTCGCCGCGTCGCTGTTCCAGGACGCCGACACCCAGGGTCCGTGGGAAGGCTCGCTCTTCCAGCTGAGGCGCCGGCTGGCGGATCACGGGATCGTCCTGATCCTGGAGAAGATCGAGACCGAGCGGCAGCTCGTCGAACTGCTGGAGTTCAACATCGAACTCGGTCAGGGCTACCTTTTCGGCGAGCCCCGCCTCAGCTCCGACGCCGCCTGAGGGCGTTCCGGGGTCACGTTTACAATCCGCGAGGCCGCCACTTAGAGTCGCTGCCAAGCCGCGCTCGACGGCGACCGGTCGCACGACGGCCGGAGTGGAAACGGCCGAAGGAAACGCCCCGTTGAAGACATCCCTCTTCTACCTGCCGTCGATCGGCAGCCGTGCCGAGATCGAGGCCGGCATGGCCGGCCTGCGCGGCGACCTCTACACGCGCATGCTGGCCGAGCTCTCCGGCCAGGCCCGTCTCGCCGACGACCTCGGCTACGACTCGATCAGCTTCACCGAGCATCATTTCCAGATCGAGGGAATGGAACTCTCCAACAATCCGGTCCTGCTCGATCTCTACATCGCGATGCAGACGAAGCGGATCCGGGTCGGCCAGCTCGGCATCGTGCTGCCGGCCGAGAACCCGCTGCGCGTGGCCGAGAACATCGCCATGCTCGACCACATGACCGGCGGACGCGCCAATGCCGGCTTCGCGCGCGGCTACCAGCGGCGCTGGGTCGACATCATGGCGCAGCAGACGCACGGCATCCACGGCGCCGCGCCGAACCAGCACGACGAGATCGACGCCGCCAACCGCGCCGCCTTCGAGGAGAATTTCCGGCTCATCCGGAAATGCTGGACCGAGGACCTGATCGCGTACGACGGCACCTACTGGAAAGTGCCGGCCGACGGCACGCCCTGGCGCCTGCCGGCGACCGACATGTTCGGCGACGGCGTGGAGGATGGTATCGTCAAGGCGGTCGCGGTCGTGCCGAAGCCGCTGCAGAAGCCGCATCCGCCCCTGTTCCAGCCCTTCGCCTCCTCCGAGGCCAGCATCCGCTGGTGTGCGCAGGAGGGCGTCACCGCGATCCTGCCGCCGCTGCACCGCAAGACCGAGCGCCGCCTCTACGAGGTCTACGCTGCCACTTCCGGCCGGGCGCTCGGCGACGGCGTCGGCATCCTGCGCGACCTGGTGATCGCAGACACGGACGCCGAGGCCCAGGCGCTCTGGGAGGATTCCAGCCGCTTCGCCGCCAAGGTCTGGTTCGAGCCGTTCGGCTTCCGCCGCGGCATGGTCGACCCCGACGACGGCAGCATGCCGTCGCCGGAGGAATTCCTGCGCGACGGCTACGCCCTGGTCGGATCGGTCGACACCGTCTGTCGCCAGCTCGAGGCGGCGGCGGCGCGCGTCCCGCTCGACTGGCTCTTCTGCTGGATGTTCAACGGAATGATCCCGCACGAGAAACTGATGCGGACCATCGAATTGTTCGCTACTCAGGTCCTTCCGCGGTTCGGCGTGAAGCCGGCCGCATGAGCGACGCACAAGGCAGGCGATGACCGACACGGCAACGAGGCATATCGAGGGGCTGCGGCAGATCGCGTCCTCGTACGACGGGTATCTGGTCGACCTCTGGGGCACGGTGCACAACGGCGTGGCGCCGCTCCCCGGCGCGCCCGAATGCCTCGCCGCGCTGAAGGCGGCCGGCAAGAAGGTCTGCCTTCTCTCGAATGCGCCGCGGCGCGTACGCTCGGTGACCGCACGGCTCGACGAGATGGGAGTGCCGCGCAGCAGCTACGACCATGCCATGTCGTCGGGCGAGGCGACGCACCTAGCGCTGCGCGACCGCACCGACCCCTGGCATGCGGCGCTCGGCGCGCGGTGCTTTCACCTCGGCCCGCCGCGCGACAACGATGTGCGCGAGGATACCGGGCTCGAGATGGTGCCGAGCCTCGAGAAGGCCGACTTCGTCCTCGCCACGGGCATCGACGACTACGCCGATCCCATCGAGAAGTATGAGGGCGTGCTCGCCGAGGCGGCGGCGCGGCGCCTGCCGATGATCTGCGCCAATCCGGACCTGGTGGTGATCGTCGGCGAGCAGATGTCGATCTGTGCCGGCATGTTCGCCAAGCGCTACGAGGAATTGGGCGGCGAGGTCTTCTATCACGGCAAGCCGCATCCCTCGGTCTACCGGACGTGCCTGGAACTGCTCGACCTGCCGCCCGAGCGGGTTCTGGGCATAGGCGACAGCCTCCGCACGGACATCGCCGGTGCGGCGGCGGCCGGTCTCGACTCGCTGCTCCTCCTGGACGGCATCCACGGCGAGGAGATCGCCGCCATGCCCGGCGCCAGTCTGGACGAGCGCCTCCAGGCCATGGCACGCCGCGAGGGCGCCAGCCCGACCTATGCCGCCGGCAAGATGGTCTGGTAGGGGAAGCTCAGTCTTCGGTCAGCAGGTCGGCCGGTACGGGAAACCGCTCGTCGACCGACGCCTTCAGCCGGTTGAGCGCGCGCCGTTCCAGCTGGCGGACCCGCTCCTTCGAAACGCCGAGTTCGCGACCGAGCGCCTCCAGCGTCACCGGCTCCTCCGTGAGCAGCCGGCAGCGCACGATCCGCTGTTCCCGGTCCGGCAGGGAGGCGAGGGCGCTGCGCAGCCAGCGCCGCCGGTGCGCCCTGTCGTGCAGCCCGGTGACCACCGCTTCCGGCGATGGCCGTGTGTCGGGCAGCAGGTCCTGCCAATTGTCGTCGCCCTCGTCGCCGATCGGCGCGTTAAGCGACTGGTCGATGGCGGCGATGCGCATCTCCATCGCCTCCACGTCGCGCCGCGGCACGCGCAGTTCCCTGGCGATGCGCTCGCGGCCTTCGCCGTCCAGCGGACTGCCCGACTGTCCTTCGATGCGTGCCCGCAGGCGGCGCAGGTTGAAGAACAGCGACTTCTGTGCCGAAGTCGTGCCCGTCCGGACGATCGACCAGTTGCGCAGGATGTAGTCCTGCATGGCCGAGCGAACCCACCAGGTCGCATAGGTGGAGAAGCGCACGCCGCGTTCGGGCTCGAAACGGGCCGCTGCCTGGAGAAGGCCGACATTGCCTTCCTGCAGGAGATCGCCGGCCGGGAGGCCGTAGTTACGGAAGCGGGATGCCATGCCGGCGACGAGGCGGGCATAGGATCGCACCAGTTCGTGAAGCGCGTCCTCGTCTTCGTCCTCGCGCCACCGGATCGCGAGTTCCTGTTCTCGTTCCCGCGTGAGGAGCGGGGTCGACATCGCCGACCGGATGAAGGTGGCGCTGACCTGTCTCGCGGTCTGATTGTCGACGTAACCCATCGTGCTGGCTCCGAACCCGACCTGCCCACACCGGCTATCTATTTACGGTGGAGGGTGGGTTTCGGTTCAAAAAAGCCGAGAGGTATCGTCGGAGGGGCGGCGCACCGGCCGTTCAAGGCCCCGAGAAGCAACGAAGCGGCAGCCCTGGCTGCCGCTCCCTGCGTGGCGTCGATGGGCGGTCGAACAGCCCCCGGCCCGCTTTGCTTCGGCGGGCAGGGCCGCGAAGATCCTTAGATCTCCCTGAGGACCGCCTCGAGCTTCTTCTGGGCCTTGTCCTCGTCGATCTTCTCGACCGCAGCCAGTTCGCGGCTCAGGCGTTCCAGCGCGGCCTGATAGATCTGCCGCTCGCTGTAGGACTGGTCGGGCTGGTCGGCGTTGCGGTGCAGGTCGCGCAGCACCTCGGCGATCGATACCGGGTCGCCCGAGTTGATCTTCGCCTCGTATTCCTGGGCGCGGCGGCTCCACATCGTCCGCTTGGCGCGCGAGCGGCCCTTCAGGGTCTTCAGCGCGTCCTGCATCTCCTTGCGCGAGCAGAGGCAGCGCAGACCGGCGGCCTGCACCTTCCCGGTCGGCAGCCGCAGCGTCATCTTTTCCTTCTCGAACTCGATGACGAGCACCTCGAGACGCATACCGGCGATCTCCTGGTTCTCGATCGTGAGCACCTTGCCGACCCCGTGGGCGGGGTAAACCACGTGATCACCAGCCTCGAACTTCATATGCTTCGCCATCTATGGTTACCCGCTCGCTCTGCCTCGGACACGCGGCTTCCCGACACGCGCCGTTCCGGCACACCGACGAAACGGCCCGCGCGTTCGAGAACGAACGACGATCCTGGATATCGAGGGGTGGCAACGCGGGCGCACGCGTCCTTGGAAAGCGGCGAAGATAATATCACAGAAATGTCACCCGATACAGACCGCGCTGCACTCAGATTCGGCATTTTTCAACCTTCGCCGTCTCTGTTCCGCCGATAAAGCGGGCGATCGCCGGTCTACCGATGCCGGGCGAAGATCAGCGACAGATTGTTGTTGGGCATGCGCACGACCTCCTCCAGTACCAGTCTGTGCGCTGCGCCGAGGTCTGCCACATCCTCGAAGTCGCGCACACCCCAATCCTCGTTCTGCGATCTCAGGTCGCGGTCGAGTTGCGCGTTGCCCATCGAGGTGTGCTGGCCGCCGCGCCGGAAGGGTCCGTAGAGATAGAGCAGTCGGTCGGGCATGAGCAGGCTGGCGACACCGGCGAACAGGTGGACGGCCGCCGCCCAGGCGCTCGCCTGCAGGACGTTGATGGCCACCACCGCGACCGGATAGGCGGCCTCCGCCGGTACGTCGGCCGGCCAGTCCTCCTTCGCCAAGTCGATCCGGACCGGCGGCAGCAGGTTGGGCAGCGGCCCGGCGAGCCCGGAGCGCATGCGCCAGGCCTCGATACTGGCCAGGGAGGCGTCGTCGCGCTCGCTCGGCTGCCAGACGATCCCGGGCAGCTTGGAGGCCATGTAGACGGCGTGCTCGCCCGACCCGCTGCCCACCTCCAGCACGGTGCCGCGGCGCGGCAGGATCTCGTCCAGGACGCCGAGGATGGGCGCACGATTCAGCTGCGCGGCCGGTGCGTACCGGCGCCGGTCGCCGCTGTCGTCCATGGTTCCGCGCTCTTCCGGCGATTGCTGCATCTGCGAGAGTTGATCTGCTCGGGCTGCGACCGTATCTGACCCCGATGCTGGACAGGATCAAAGAATTTTTCCGCGAATCCGCGCGACCGCAGCACAAAGGCGGTCATGGATTCGACGACCTGCAGTTCGCGGCGGCTGCGCTGATGGCGGAGGCGGCCCTGCTCGACGGCGGCCTGGGCGAGGACGAGCGGCGGCGGATGACGGAGTTGCTGCGCGAGCGGTTCGCCCTGTCGGCCGACGATGCGCGCTCGCTCGTCGCCGAGGCGACCGTCACGATGCAGGACACCCAGCAGCTCCACCCGTTCGTGCGCGCCGTGACGGACGGTTTCGACGATTCCGAGCGCGTCCGTCTCGTCGAGATGCTGTGGGAAGTGATCTATGTCGACGGCCGCGTCCATGATTTCGAAGCCAATCTGATGCGGCGCATCGGCGGCTTGATAAACGTCACGGACCTGGATATCGGATCTGCACGGCGCCGAGTGCTCGCGCGGATCGGCGGCGCGGATGGTGCAGGGGCGATCCGCCGCCCGGGGGAGACAGGATGACCTATATCGTCACCGATCTGTGCATCAAGTGCAAATACATGGATTGCGTCGAGGTCTGTCCCGTCGACTGCTTCTATGTCGGCGAGAACATGCTGGTTATCCATCCCGACGAATGCATCGATTGCGGCGTCTGCGAGCCGGAATGCCCCGCCGAGGCGATCAAGCCCGACACCGAGCCGGACAGCGACAAGTGGGTCGAGTTCAACCGGCAATATTCCGAGGCGTGGCCGAACATCACGCGCAAGGGCGAGGCGCCGGCCGACGCCGACGACTGGAAGGACGTCCCGGGCAAGCTCGAGAAGTACTTCAGCCCGAAGCCCGGCACCCCCTGACGGCCCGCGGCGTTCGTGCGGCGATGCTGCCGTTCAGCTGAGCGGCAGCACCCCGAGTCCCCATAGCCAGAGTATGGCGAAGACGAAGGACAGCAGCGTCATCGGCACGCCGCAGCGAGCGTGGTCGAGGAAGGTGAGGCGCACGCCGACGCTGGCCGCGCGCTCGGCGACGATCAGGTTGGCGAGGCTGCCGATCAGGACGAAGTTGCCCGCCAGCGTCGTCAGCACGGCCAGCGCGTAGAGCGTCCCGGCCGGCATCTCCGGCCAGATCGACAGGATCATGATGACCGCCGGCACGTTGCCGATCGTGTTGCTCGCAATGAGCGCGAGCGGCGCCATCGTGACGAGCCGGTCGGGCAGCAGGCCCGCCGCCGTGATCTGCTCGACCCCCAGCGCGATCAGGCCCGTCTGCGCCAGGGCATCGGTGACGATGAACAGGCTGACGATCAGCACCAGCAGGTGCCAGTCGACCATGCCGATCATGTCGCGGCTGCGCAGCTTGCGGCTGATCAGCAGCGCGCCGGCGACCAGCAGGACGCCGTTCTCGTCCGCAACCGGGCTGGCGAACAGGAAGAGCAGCACGGCCGTCGCGAGCAGCGCCTTGCCGAGCTGGAAGCGGTCGAAAGTCTCGGAGGGCAGCGCTTCCGACGGTGCGTCCGGTACGTGCAGCCGCTTGCGCCACACCGCCCAGACCACGGCGAAGACGCATCCGAGCCCGACCAGGGCCGGGACGCCGCAGACCCCGAGAAAGGCCCAGAAATCGAGCTGCCCGACCTGTCCGATGACGATGTTCTGCGGGTTGCCGATAATCGTGGCGGCCGATCCGGCGTTCGCGGCACCCGCCACGGCGATCAGGTAGGGGCGCGGGTCGAGCCCGCGGCTGCGCAGCCCGATGCAGAGCAGGGGGGTCATGGCGAAGACGACGACGTCGTTGGCCAGCATCGCCGAGAGCCCGCCGGCGACCGCCACGGTGCTGGCCAGCAGGACGGCCGGCGATCCCCGCGCGGTGGATACCCGCAGCGAAACCCAGTCGTAGAAGCCGCTGGCGGCGAACTGCGCCGACAGGATCATCAGGCCGAAGAGGATGACGAGGGTCGGGAAGTCGACGGCTTCGACGATGCGGTCGCCGCTGCTGGCACCGGCGACGAACATCACGATCGCCGCCACCAGCGCGATGCCGGTCCGGTCGACGCGGAAGCCCGGAACCCGGCCGACCGCCATCCCGACATAGGTCAGGACAAAGACCGTGAGCACGAAGCCGGGCGATACGGCGAGCCAGTCTTCGGCCAACGAGCTGTCCTGGGCGATCGGGTTATGTCGGGTGACTATAGCCCGTTAGTGCGGAGCCGTCACCGGGCCGGCGCGGATGCGCCCGACCCGGGGAAGCCGGATGCGGCGGATCAGACCCGTCGCGCCACCATCAGCTTCTTGATCTCGCCGATCGCCTTGGCGGGATTGAGCCCCTTAGGGCAGGTCTTCGTGCAGTTCATGATCGTGTGGCAGCGATAGAGCCGGAACGGGTCCTCGAGATTGTCGAGGCGCTCACCGGTCATCTCGTCGCGGCTGTCGGCGATCCAGCGATAGGCCTGAAGCAGCACCGCGGGACCCAGATAGCGCTCGCCGTTCCACCAGTAGCTCGGGCAGCTCGTCTGGCAGCAGAAGCACAGGATGCATTCCCACAGGCCGTCGAGCTTCTCGCGCTCGGCCTCGCTCTGCAGGCGCTCGCGGTCCGGCGGCGGCGGCGACGCCGTCTGCAGCCACGGCTCAATCGACGCCAACTGCGCGTAAGGTACCGTTAGGTCGGGGACGAGATCCTTGACCACCGGCATGTGCGGCAACGGGTAGATCTTCACCTCACCGGCGACCTCGTCGATCGGCTTGGTGCAGGCCAGGGTGTTGGTGCCGTCGATGTTCATGGCGCAGCTGCCGCAGATGCCCTCGCGGCAGGAGCGGCGGAACGTGACGGTCGTGTCGACCTCGTTCTTGATCTTGATCAGCGCGTCCAGAACCATCGGCCCGCAATCGTCGAGATCGATCTCGAACGTGTCGAGGTGCGGGTTCTTGTCGTCGTCGGGGCTCCAGCGGTACAGCTTGAACGCCTTGACGCGCTTGGCGCCCGCGGGTGCCTTGTGGGTCTTACCGGGCTGAACCTTGGAATTACGGGGCAGCGCGAATTCGGCCATCGTCCTGGGTTGCCTTCTCGGTGCTTAGGGGCGCCGGCATCGCCGCCGGCCCCGGCCGGGAAACCCCGGCCGCTGCGTCGCTGGGTTGAACGGCGGTCAGTACACCCGCTTCTTCGGCGGGATGTACTCGACCTCGGACGTCAGCGTGTTGGTATGGACCGGCCGGTAGCCGAGCGACACCTTGCCGTGCTCGTCGACCCACGCGAGGGTGTGCTTCATCCACTCGTTGTCGTCGCGGTCCGGATAGTCCTCGTGCGCGTGGGCGCCGCGGCTCTCGTGCCGGGCCTCGGCGGAGAACATCGTGACGACGGCGCAGGCCATCAGGTTCTCGAGTTCCAGCGCTTCTACCAGGTCGGAGTTCCAGATCATCGAACGGTCGTTGACCCGGATGTCCTGCATGCTGGCATAGGTCTGGTCGATCAGCTGGCAGCCTTCCTTCAGGACCTCGGAGGTCCGGAAAACGGCGGCGTTGTTCTGCATCGTCCGCTGCATGCTGTCGCGGATCTGGCTGGTGCGCAGCGACCCGTTGGCGTTACGCAGGCGATCGAGGCGCGACAGGGCCATGTCCGCATGGTCCTTCGGCAGCGGCGCCTGGGTGGCGCCCGCCTTCAGCGTCTCGCCGCAGCGCAGGCCCGCCGCCCGGCCGAACACCACGAGGTCGAGCAGCGAATTGGTGCCGAGGCGGTTGGCGCCGTGGACCGACACGCTGGCGCACTCGCCGACGGCCATCAGGCCGGGAACGATCGCGTCCGGATCGCTCTCGGTCGGCCGCAGCACCTCGCCGTGAATGTTCGTCGGCACGCCGCCCATGTTGTAGTGGACGGTCGGCAGGACCGGGATCGGTTCCTTGGTCGCATCGACGCCAGCGAAGATCTTCGCCGTCTCGGTGATGCCCGGCAGGCGCTGGTGCAGGACGTCGGCGCCCAAATGCTCCAGGTGCAGGTAGATGTGGTCCTTGCCCGGTCCGACGCCGCGGCCTTCGCGGATCTCCATCGTCATCGACCGCGAGACCACGTCGCGCGAGGCGAGGTCCTTGGCCGACGGGGCATAGCGCTCCATGAAGCGCTCGCCCTCGGAGTTGGTGACGTAACCGCCTTCGCCGCGCGCGCCCTCGGTGATCAGGCAGCCCGCACCGTAGATGCCGGTCGGGTGGAACTGGACGAATTCCATGTCCTGGTTCGACAGGCCGGCGCGTGCCGCCATGCCGTTGCCGTCGCCCGTGCAGGTGTGCGCGCTGGTGCAGGAGAAGTAGGACCGGCCGTAGCCGCCCGTCGCCAGGATGGTCGTCTGGCCGCGGAACGCGTGGATCGTGCCGTCGTCCAGGTTCCAGGCCATGACGCCCCGGCAGCTGCCGTCGGGGTCCATGATCAGGTCGATCGCGAAATACTCGACGAAGAACTCCGCCTGATAGCGCAGGCTCTGCTGGTAGAGCGTGTGCAGCAGGGCGTGGCCGGTACGGTCGGCGGCGGCGCAGGCGCGCATCGCCGGCGCTCCGCCGAAGTCCTTCGTGTGGCCGCCGAACGGCCGCTGGTAGATCTTGCCGTCCTTGGTTCGGCTGAACGGCATGCCGAAATGCTCGAGTTCGACCACCGAGGGCACGGCGTTACGGCACAGATACTCGATCGCGTCCTGGTCGCCGAGCCAGTCGGCGCCCTTGACGGTGTCGTACATGTGCCACTGCCAGCTGTCCTCGGACATGTTGCCGAGCGCGGCCGAGATGCCGCCCTGCGCCGCCACGGTGTGGCTGCGCGTCGGGAACACCTTGGTGATGCAGGCGGTCTTCAGGCCGGCCTGGACCGTGCCCAGCGTGGCGCGCAGGCCGGAGCCGCCGCCGCCCACGACGACGACGTCATAAGTGTGCTCGATGACGGGGTAGGCTTGCGTCATGGCTCAAGCGCCTCCGACGGCGATCTTCAGGACAGCCAGGACGCCGATCAGTCCCAGCAGGATGGCGACGGCCTTCATGACCAGGATCGCCGGGATCTTCATCGCCTCGTCGTGGACATAGTCCTCGATCACGACCTGCAAACCGAGCTGGGCGTGGTGGAACGTCGCGACGATCAGCAGGATCATCATGGCCGCGACCGACGGTGAAGACAGCCATTCGATGAACTCGAGATAGCCCGCACCGGCGATGCCGATCACCGAGACCACGAACCAGACCACCAGCGGCACGAGGGCGAGCGCGGTGACGCGCTGGGCCCACCAGTGACCGGTGCCGTCCTTCGCCGAGCCGAGGCCGCGGATCCGGCCGAGGGGAGAACGCATCGACATCCTATCAGCCTCCCACCGCGAGACCGACGATCCAGCTCAGGACCGTCAGGCCGCCCGCCGCACCGACGACCATCCAGCCGGACCGGTAGGCGTCGGGCAGCTCGAAGCCGTAGCCCGCGTCCCAGAACAGGTGCCGGATGCCGTTGCACAGATGGTAGTAGAGGCAGAAGGACCAGCCGAACAGCAGCAGCATTCCGAACCAGGAGCCGATGAAGTCCTGTGCGTCGTCATAGGCCTCGGGTCCTGCGGCTGCCGCCGCCAGCCACCAGACGAACAGCAGCGTTCCGACCGACAGCGCCACGCCCGTGGCGCGGTGGCTGATCGAGAGGACGCTGGTGAGCTGCGGCTTATAGACCTGGAGATGTGGGGAGAGCGGCCGGCTACGGGCTTCCATCGGGCTGGCTGTCCTTGGTCTTGGCTGAACGGCGTCCGGAGATGACGCCGAAGTCCCGGTAACGTGCGGAATTCCTAAAGCGCCGGGGTGGTCAAGTCAACGCGCCCGGCACCCCGATTGTGGCTGTTTCGTGTCGTGCATGCATCCCCCAACGCGCGGTTTCGCCGGTGGGCTGCGGTCTGTTAGGGTCTCGTGCTACCTACGCAGCGCGGCGGCCGCCGGATGAATGCTCCCGTTTTGACGATCCAGTCCGCCGTCGCCTGTGGCCATGTCGGCAACAGCGGCGCTGAGTTCGCGCTGCGCCGGCTCGGCTTTCCGACGGTGCGGCTCGATACCGTCCAGTTCAGCAACCATCCGGCCCATGGTGGCTTCCGTGGCGGTCCGGTGGCGACGGCCGTGCTCGCCGACCTCCTGGACGGCCTGACCGAGCGCGGCATGCTCGCGCGTTGCGGCGCGATCCTCAGCGGCTATCTCGGCACCGCCGGCAACGCGGCGGTGGTCGAGACGGCCGTGACGCGCCTGCGCGCCGCCCGGGAGGGAGCGGGGACTGGCGTGGGCACCGTCTTCTGCTGCGACCCCGTGCTCGGCGACCATCCACGCGGCCTCTATGTCCGGCCCGACATCCCGGAGGTGATGCGACGTCTGGTCGCGCTTTCGGACATCGCGATTCCGAACCGGTTCGAACTGGGATTCCTGACCGGGCGGCCGGTGGAGACCGTGGCGGAGGTCGCCGCCGCCGCGCGCGCCCTCGCCGCGACCGGACCGGCGCTGGTGGTCGTCACGGGGGTGCAGGCGGCCGGCGACCTCGGCGCACTCGCGGTCACCTCTGAGCGCGCTTGGCTGTCGGTTGCGCCCTATGTCGACGCGCCCGCATCGGGGGCGGGCGACGTCTTCGCGGCCGTCTTCCTGGCGCGCTGGCTGGAGAAGCGCGACGCGGCGCGTGCGCTTTCGCTGGCGGTCTCCTCGATCCACGCCGTCATCGCCGCGACAGCGGCCGCCGGCGGCGACGAACTCGCCCTGATCGCCGCCCAGGACATGCTGCCCGCGCCGTCGCCGATCTGGCCGGTGCTGCCCGTGGACTAGCCGGCGCCGGAGCGCGGGCGTCCCTCCGTCTCGGGGGGTGACAGGGGCGGGCGAGACGCCCGCGCTGCGATAGGCGGCCGCCTCAGTGTGCCGTCGCCGCCCGATGCTTCTTCAGGCTGCCGCCGCGGATCATCTCGCTGGGCAGGATGTGGCCGACGATGTCCTCCGCCAGGTGCGCGCAGTCGAGCAAGCGGTCGAGGTCGATGCCGGTCTCGATGCCCATCTCCTCGCACAGGAAGACCAGTTCCTCCGTGGCGACGTTGCCGGCGGCACCCTTGTGCGCGGCGAACGGGCAGCCGCCCAGGCCGCCGACGGTCGAGTCGAACATGTCGACGCCCATCTGCAGCCCGGCATAGGCGTTGGCGACGCCCATACCGCGCGTGTCGTGCAGGTGCAGGCCGATGCGCTTCTCGGGCCAGCGCTCGCGCACCGCGCCGACGCGGCGCTTCACCGACTCCGGGTTGCCCCAGCCCATCGTGTCGGCGAGGCTCAGGACCTCCAGTTCGAGGCCCTCCTCGCGGGCCAGATCGATCAGGCTGGCGCAGGCGTCGACCACCTTCGACACCGCGATCTCGCCCTCGTAGTTGCAGCCGAAGGCGGCCATGACCGAGGCGCGCTTCACCGGGATGCCGTGCTGCTTGTAGGTGGCGATCTGGTTGCGCTGCACCTGGAGGTTCTGTTCGAAGCCGCGGTCGGTGTTCCGCCGCATGAAGGTCTCCGAGCAGGTGGTCGAGATCGACCCCACCATCTCCAGGCCCTCATAGTCGAGCGCGCGCTCCAGCCCGCGCTCGTTCAGCCACAGCACGTGATAGTCGACGCCGGGCTTGCGCGCGAAGCCGCGGATCACCGCGTCGGCGTCCGCCCAGCCCGGTACCTTCTTCGGGTTCACCAGCGACGCGACCTGGATCTTGCTGACGCCCGTTTCGGACAGGGCGTCGATCAGCTCGATCTTGCGCGCCGTGGCGATCGGGCCGGGCTCGATCTGGAAGCCTTCGCGGGGGCCTTCCTCGTTGATCTGGACGCGGCGGGGCAGGTCGGTCATCGGGCATTCTCCGTGCGTTTCCCGGAGCGCCGGCGGCTGCGACCGTCGCTCCGTGTCCAGTAAACCCTGTCCGGGGCCGGCGCGCCATGCCGGGCTGCGGGCACAAAAAAAGCGGATGCTCGGGAGCATCCGCTTTCGTACGGCCGACGGCCGGTGTTAGTGCACGGCGACGCGCCGCACAGCCTCCAGTTTCGCCTCGGCGAGACGGGCGAGACGTTCGGCGGCGCCGCGCTCCTCGTCGTTCTTCGCCTGCGACTCTGCCTCGCGGGCCTCGCGCAGCTGCTGTTCCGTCCGGGCCGCGTCGATCTCGGCGACCGGCATGGCGAGTTCCGCCAGCACGGTGCAGCGCTCTGCAGTCACTTCGGCGAAACCGCCCGCGACAAAGATGCGGTCGGTTATCGCGCTGCCCTCGTAGATCTCGATGACGCCCGAACGGACGGTCGAGATGAGCGGGGCATGGCCGGGCAGGACGCCGAAGTCTCCGTCGCCGCCCGGCACGACGACCATGTCGACGGGCTGCGAGACGAGAAGACGCTCCGGCGATACGAGCTCGAAGTCGACCTTGCCCTCGGTCATTGGCGTTCGTTCCTTCTCGGGTGTGCGCGTCAGGCGGCTTCGGCAGCCATCTTGCGCGCCTTCTCTACGGCCTGCTCGATGGTACCCACCATGTAGAAGGCCGCCTCGGGAAGGTCATCGTAATCGCCATTCACGATTCCCTTGAAGCCCTTAATCGTGTCCTCGATCGCGACGAAGACGCCCGGAGAACCGGTGAAGACCTCGGCGACGTGGAACGGCTGCGACAGGAAGCGCTGGATCTTGCGGGCGCGGGCCACGACCAGCTTGTCGTCTTCGGACAGTTCGTCCATGCCCAGAATGGCGATGATGTCCTGCAGCGACTTGTAGCTCTGCAGCACGCGCTGCACGCCGCGGGCGACGTCGTAGTGCTCCTGGCCGACGATGCGCGCGTCGAGAATGCGCGACGTCGAGTCGAGCGGGTCGACCGCCGGATAGATGCCGAGTTCGGCGATCTGGCGCGACAGAACCGTCGTGGCGTCGAGATGCGCGAAGGTCGCGGCCGGCGCCGGGTCGGTCAAATCGTCCGCGGGCACGTACACGGCCTGCACCGAGGTGATCGAGCCCTTGTTGGTGGAGGTGATGCGCTCCTGCAGACCGCCCATGTCGGTGCCCAGGGTCGGCTGATAGCCCACTGCGGAGGGAATGCGGCCGAGCAGGGCCGACACTTCCGAGCCCGCCTGGGTGAAGCGGAAGATGTTGTCGACGAAGAACAGCACGTCCTGGCCTTCCTGGTCGCGGAAATACTCCGCGAGCGTCAGGCCGGTCAGGGCGACGCGCGAACGCGCGCCCGGCGGCTCGTTCATCTGGCCATAGACCAAGGCGGCCTTGGACTGGTCGTTGTCGAGCTGGATGACCCCGGACTCCATCATCTCGTGATAGAGGTCGTTGCCCTCGCGGGTGCGCTCGCCGACGCCGGCGAACACGGAGTAGCCGCCGTGGCCCTTCGCGATGTTGTTGATCAGCTCCATGATCAGCACGGTCTTGCCGACGCCGGCGCCGCCGAACAGGCCGATCTTGCCACCGCGCAGGTACGGGGTCAGCAGGTCGACGACCTTGATGCCCGTGGCCAGCTGCGAGGCTTCCGTCGACTGCTCGATGAACTCCGGCGCGCTGCGGTGGATCGGCAGCGTCATGGTGGCGTTGACCGGGCCGCGCTCGTCGATCGGCTCGCCCAGCACGTTCATGATGCGGCCGAGGGTGCCCGGACCGACCGGCACGGTGATCGGCGCGCCGGTGTCGATGGTCTCGGCGCCACGGACGAGGCCCTCCGTCGCATCCATCGCGATGGTGCGGACGGTGTTCTCGCCGAGATGCTGAGCGACCTCGAGCACCAGGGTCCGCCCGTCGGGGCGCTTGACGTGCAGCGCGTTCAGAATCGCCGGAATGTCGGCGTCGAAGCGGACGTCGACGACCGCGCCCATGACCTGGGTGACGCGGCCGATGGCATTGCTGGGCGTCGGATTGGTCGCCATGTCCCTCTGCTCCTCACATCCTCAAAAGGCCCGGTGAAGCCGGCGCCACCCGCGTGGGGCGGCGTCGGCGGCCGGGCCGAGCGGTCTTAAAGGGCTTCTGCGCCCGAAATGATCTCGATCAGTTCCTTGGTGATCATCGCCTGACGCGTCCGGTTGTAGCTCAGGGTCAGGCCCTTGATCATGTCGCCGGCATTGCGCGTGGCGTTGTCCATGGCGCTCATCCGGGCGCCGTGCTCGCTCGCCGAATTCTCCAGCAGCGCCCGGTAGATCTGGACCGAGAGGTTGCGCGGGAGCAGTTCGGACAGGATTTCCTCCTGCGACGGCTCGAACTCGTACAGCGCTGGCGCACCGCCGGCCACCGGCTCGTCTTCCTTGGCCGGGGGCAGGGGAGCCGGAATGAGCTGCTGCACGGTCACGATGTTGGCGATCGCCGACTTGAACTCGGCATAGACGATCGTCGCGACGTCGAACTCGCCCGCCTCGAACATCGCCAGCAGGCGCTTGCCCAGCTCGTCGGCTTCGGCGAATGCCACCTGCTTGCGGCCGATGCCCTCGATCGTATCGCCGATCAGGGCGCGGTGCGTCCGGCGCAGCTGGTCGCGGCCCTTACGGCCGACGGCGAGAATCTTCACCGTCTTGCCCTCGGAGACCAGCTGGTCGATCAGGCGGCGCGCCCGCCGGGCGATGCCCGTGTTGAAGCCGCCGCAGAGGCCCCTGTCCGCCGTGGCGACCACGACCAGGTGGACCTGGTCGCTTCCCGTGCCCGCCAGCAGCGGCGACACGTCGCCGCCGCTCGCCGCGCCGCCGAGGGACGCCAGCATGCGCTCCATCCGCTGGGCATAGGGGCGTGCGGCTTCGGCCTGCTCCTGGGCGCGGCGCAGCTTCGCGGCCGCGACCATCTTCATGGCCGAGGTGATCTTCTGGGTCGCCTTGACGCTGGCGATCCGGCTCCGGAGTTCCTTGAGGCTGGCCATCCGCGGCTCGTGCTTTCCGGTCTATCGTGCGGACGGGGCGATCACGCGAACTTCTTCGTGAAGTCCTCGTAGAACGCCGTCAGCGCCTTGTCGGTGTCACCGGAAAGCTCCCCGGTGGTGCGGATCGTCTCGACGATCTCCGGCTTGGTCGCCTTGATCTCTTCGAGGGCCGACTTCTCGAAGCGGCGGACGTCCTCGATCTTCAGGCGGTCGAGGAAGCCGCGCACGCCGGCGAAGATCGAGATGACCTGCTCTTCCATCGACAGCGGGCTGTACTGCGCCTGCTTCAGGAGTTCGGTCAGGCGCTGGCCGCGGTTCAGCAGGCGCTGGGTCGACGCGTCGAGGTCGGAGGCGAACTGCGCGAACGCCTCCATCTCGCGATACTGCGCCAGTTCCAGCTTGATGGTGCCGGCGACCTTCTTCATCGCCTTGGTCTGCGCGGCGGAGCCGACGCGGCTGACCGAGAGGCCGACATTGATGGCCGGACGGACGCCCTTATAGAAGAGGTTCGTCTCCAGGAAGATCTGGCCGTCGGTGATCGAGATGACGTTCGTCGGGATGTAGGCCGACACGTCGTTGGCCTGGGTCTCGATGATCGGCAGCGCCGTCAGCGAGCCGGCGCCGAGCTCGTCGTTGAGCTTCGCGGCGCGCTCCAGCAGGCGGGAGTGGAGATAAAACACGTCGCCCGGGAAGGCCTCGCGTCCCGGCGGGCGGCGCAGCAGCAGCGACATCTGGCGATAGGCGGTCGCCTGCTTCGACAGATCGTCATAGACGATGACGGCGTGCATACCGTTGTCGCGGAACCACTCGCCCATCGCGCAGGCGGCGTACGGCGCCATGAACTGCATCGGCGCGGGATCGGAGGCGGTCGCGGCGACGACGATGGTGTATTCCATCGCGCCGTTCTCTTCGAGCGTGCGCACGACTTCGGCGACGCTGGAGCGCTTCTGCCCGATCGCGACGTAGATGCAGTAGAGCTTCTTCTTCTCGTCGGTGCCGGCGTGCGCCGCCTTCTGGTTGATGAAGGTGTCGATCGCGACGGCGGTCTTGCCGGTCTGGCGGTCGCCGATGATCAGCTCGCGCTGGCCGCGGCCGACCGGGACGAGGGCGTCGAGCGCCTTCAGGCCCGTCTGCACCGGCTCGTGCACCGACTTGCGCGGGATGATGCCCGGCGCCTTCACGTCGGCCAGGCGGCGCTCGCCGCCTTCGATCGGGCCCTTGCCGTCGATCGGGTTGCCGAGGCCGTCCACGACGCGACCGAGCAGGCCCTTGCCCACCGGCACGTCGACGATCTCGCCCGTGCGCTTGACGATGCCGCCTTCGCTGATGTTGCGGTCGGCACCGAAGATCACGACGCCGACATTGTCGGTCTCGAGGTTGAGGGCCATGCCCTTCGTGCCGTCGGCGAACTCGACCATCTCGCCGGCCTGGACCTGGTCGAGGCCGTAGACGCGCGCCACGCCGTCACCGACGGAGAGGACGGTGCCCACCTCGGCGACGTCCGCCTCGGTGCCGAACTGCGCGATCTCCTGCTTCAGGATCGCGGAAATTTCCGCGGCGCGAATATCCATGGCCTCAAGCCCCTCTAATGGCCTGCTGCATACGCTGCAGCTTTGTGCGAATGGAACTGTCGAAGAGACGCGAGCCCACCTTCACGACCAGCCCGCCGAGCAGCGACGGGTCGACAGTGAGGTCGACGGAAACCTTGCCGGCGACCACCTGGCGCAGCGAATCCTGCAGCGCCGCCATCTGGGCGTCGCTCAGCGGCTTTGCCGCGGTCACCTCGGCGGTGATCTCGCCGCGGCGCCGCGCCAAGATCTGCAGGTACCCCGCGATCATGCCCTCGATGGCGAACAGGCGCCGGTTCTTGGCGACCACGCCGATGAAGTTGCGGGTGAGCTGCGACAGGCCGGCGCGATCGGCCACGGCCTCGATGGCGCGCGCCTGATCCTCGCTCTTGACGACCGGGCTGCGGACCAGCTTCCGCAGGTCGGCGCTATCGTCGAGCATGCGCTTGAGCGAGCGGAGATCCTCCGCGACCTCGTCGAGCGCCTTGCGCTCGTCCGCGAGATCGAAAAGAGCGTTCGCATAGCGCTCGGCGATTCCGGAGACCGGTCCAGACTGAGCTGCCACCGTGGGAATACCTCGGGTGATTGGGCGGCGGAGCCGGCTCGCGAGAGCGCGCCGCCGTGGACGACAGACGAACGACGCGACCGCAGAAACGTGTCCGGCGGAAGCGGCGGGTTGGTAACACAGCCACCGCGGGCGCGCAACCCGGCACGGGGGCGGAAAGGTCCGGAACGGGCCGTCCCCCGGCGCGGCGCGATGCCGCTCCAGGGGCGCGGTCCACCGCCTTCCGGCCCTCCGCCTACCGGCCCTGGGCGACGAGGTCCTGGAACGGGATGTCCTTGTCGACGCGCACGTCCTGCGGCAGGCCCAGCACACGCTCGGCGATGATGTTGCGCAGGATCTCGTCGGTACCGCCTGCGATGCGGTTGCCGGGGGCGGAGAGGATGGCCTCCTGCATCATCGCCTTGAGCGGGGCGAGGCCCGGGTCCGCGACCGATCCCGCGGCTTCCATCAGCTCGATGCCGAACTGCGCGATCGCCTGGCGCTTGTTGGCGCTGACGATCTTGGTCATCGAACTCTCGGGACCCGGCGTCTCGCCGCGCGACAGCGCGGTCATCGTCCTGAAGCGGGCATATTTCAGGCCCTGCTGCTGGACGTACCAGTCGGCCAGCTTGTCGCGCACCAGGGCGTTCCGGATCGCCGGCCCGTCTTCCAGTTCGAGTTGCCGGCACAGCTGGAAGATCTCGGGGAAGTCCGGCGCCGGCGTCTGCCCGACCGCAAGGCGCTCGTTCATCAGGGTGGCGATCGCGACCCGCCAGCCTTCGCCGACCTTGCCCAGGCGCTGGGCGTCCGGCACCCGTACGTCGGTGAAGAAGACCTCGTTGAAGTTCGACGTGCCGGCGATCTGCTTGATCCGCTTCACCTCGATGCCCGGCGACTTCATGTCGAGGAAGAAGAAGCTCAGCCCCTTGTGCTTCGGCGCCGCGGGGTCGGTGCGCACCACGATGATGCCCCAGTCGGAGAAGTGCGCGCCCGACGTCCAGATCTTCTGGCCGTTGATCACCCAGTCGTCGCCGTCGCGCACGGCGCGCGTGCGCAGGCCCGCCACGTCGGAGCCGCCGGCGGGCTCCGAGAAGAGCTGGCACCAGACCTCCTCGCCGCGCAATGCCGGGCCGACGAAGCGCTGCTTCTGCTCCTCGGTGGCGAAGGTCATCATCGTCGGGATGCACATGCCGAGCCCGATCTCGAAGACGCCGCGCGGGACCAGATACTCCGCTTCCTCCTGATTGTAGATGACCTGGTGGATCTGCGGCTGGCCGCGGCCGCCATATTCGGTCGGCCAGGTGATGCCGGCGAGGCCCGCCTCCGCCTTGCGGCGCTGGAAGTCCTTCGCCACCGGGACGAGCTCGTCCGAGCCGTAGCCGATCCTGAAGCTGTGTTCCTCGCCGGTCTTGCGCTCGGCGTTCGCGTCCAGGAAGGCGCGGACCTGGGCGCGGAATGCGGCTTCTTCGGGCGTGTCGTTGAAGTCCATTCTGTCCTCCTCAGGCGGTGTTGCGCGTCTCGAGGCGCGCGATCAGCTTTTCTTTCCAGGTGCGGCGGCTGCCGATCTGCAGCCCCAGCAGGTTCGCCCGCCGGTAGTACAGGTGGCAGTCGAGTTCCCAGGTGAATCCCATGCCACCGTGCGTCTGGATATTCTCCTTCGATGCCTGCCAGAAGGCCTCGCTGGCGCCGACCCGTGCCGTCGCCGCGGCGACGGCCAAGTCCGCCGCGTCGTTCGCGAGCGCCCAGGCACCGTAATAGGCGTTCGAGCGGGCGATCTCGATCGCCACCCAGACGTCGGCCAGCTTGTGCTTGATCGCTTGGTAGGAGCCGATCTGCCGGCCGAAGGCGTGCCGCTCCAGCGCGAAGTCGCGTGCCATGTCCAGGCAGCGCTGCGCCCCGCCGATCTGCTCGAACGCGAACAGCACCGCTGCGGCATCCATGACGCGCTCGACGGTCTCCCAGCCGGAGGCGACCGCCAGCGCTTCCGCCGGCGCGCTCTCGAAGGTCACCCGCGCATGGCTGCGGCTCGGGTCGATGCTCTCCACCGCCTCGACTGCGACGCCCTCGGCCTTCAGGTCGACCACGCAGAGCACCGTGTCGCCGCGTGCGTCGCGCGCCGCCACCACGGCGAGGCCGGCCACGTCGGCGTCCAGGACGGGCAGCTTCGTTCCGGTCAGGCGACCGCCGTCGAACCGCGCGGCGAGGCTGGCGGGCGTCGCCGGCTTCGGCCCCTCGGACAGGGCGATGGTGCCGATCGTCTGCCCGCTCGCGAGGCCGGGCAGCCACTTGCGCTTCTGCGCCGCGTCGCCGCCGCGCAGGATGGCTTCGGCCGCCAGATAGACCGACGAGGAGAAGGGCACCGGCGCCACGCAGCGCCCCAGTTCCTCGGCGATCACGCAGAGGTCGACATAGCCCAGCCCCACGCCGCCATACTCCTCCGGCACGGCGGCCCCGGCCCAGCCCATGTCGGCAATGCCCTTCCACAGGTCGGGATCGGGCGGCGCGCCTTCCAGGCGGGCGCGGGCCGCGCGGGTCGAGCAGCGGTCGTCGAGGAAGCGCCGCACCTGTTCGCGCAGCTGCTTCTGGTCGTCGGAGAAGTCGAAGTTCATGCGTTCCCCATCGCTTCGTGCGGTTTCTGCCGCAGGACCGGGCGGCCCGTCCGGCGACCGCTTCGTCGGATACGTCCACCGATCATCGGCCGGACGTCCGGACATCTCAATGGCCGTGCGCGGCCGGCGCCCGCCGCCGCGCCGATCGGCATCACCGGCTGCTATTCCGCAGGCCATCGGCTATGATGTTATACACAATGAACAACGACGGGCCGCCGATGCACACGGCCCGGGGGAAGGGGCGGTGCGGATTCTGCTTGGAGAGGACGAGGGACTCATCGCCCTCGATCTGGAGACGGTGCTCGTCGATCTCGGCTACGAGGTCGTCGGGCCCATGAGTTCGCTCGCCGACGTGATGGCTGCCGCCGACGACTGCGACGGCGCCCTGCTCGACGTGAACCTGCGTGGGGAGCTGGTGTTTCCGGCCGCCCGGGTGATGCTCGCGCGCGGCGTGCCGGTCATCTTTTCCTCCGGCTACGACGAGGCCGGTCAGTTCCCGGCCGAGTTCCGCGACGTGCCGCGGCTGATGAAGCCGTACGACAACAGGGCGCTGCGTGATCTCTGTACCCGGGCTTTCGGCGCGGCGACCGCCTGACTCGCGTACGCTGACCGGACATTTGGTTGCGGTCGGGGTTTGACCGGGCCGCTGACGGCGTTAGGCTACCTCCCACAAGAACACGTAAACGGGAGGAAACGATGAGGATGGCCCTATCCGTCCTGTGCGGTATCGCCGCCGGGATGCTCGCCATGTCGCCGGTCGCGGCGTCCGCCAAGGATATGACCGCCGCCGAGAAGACACTCTACGAGGCGGCGAAGAAGGAAGGGGAACTCACCTGGTACACGGCGCACACCAGCGCCGAGGTCGCCGAGGCGATGGGTTCCGCGTTCACCGAGCAGTATCCCGGCGTGAAGGTCAACGTCGTCCGCTCCACCGCGCAGGTGGCCTTCCAGCGCCTCTCCCAGGACCTGCGCGCCGGCGTCGCGCAATGCGACGTGTTCAGTTCCACCGACATCGGCCATTACAGCTTCCTCAAGGACGAGAAGCTGCTGATGCAGTACCGGCCCGAGAACGCCGACGAGGTCATCGACGCGTTCAAGAACCTCGACCCCGACAACTACTTCCACACCACGTCGGCCGGCCTCGTCCTGATCAACTACAACAAGAGCCTCGTTAAGGAAGACGAGCTGCCGAAGAACTGGACGGACCTCGTCGACCCGAAGTGGAAGGACAAGGTCACGGTCGGCCATCCCGGCTTCAGTGGCTATGTCGGCACCTGGGTCGTCCAGATGCGCAAGCTCTATGGCTGGGAGTTCTTCGAGAAGCTCGAGGAGAACAACCCGCAGATCGGCCGGTCGATCAACGACACCGTGACGATGCTGAACGCCGGCGAACGCTCCATCGGTGCCGGCCCCTCGGCGACGACCCTGATCAGCGCGTCGCGCGGCAACCCCCTCGGCCTCATCTATCCCGAGGACGGCACCCTGCTGATGATCTCGCCGTCGGGCATCCTGGCGAACAGCAAGCACCCCAACGCCGCCAAGCTCTTCATGAACTTCCTGCTGAGCAAGGAAGGTGTCGAGGTCTACGTGAAATACTTCGGCGAGGCGCTGCGCGCCGACGTCGAGCCCGCGCCCGGCGCCAAGCCGCTCGATCAGGTGAAGCTGATCCGGCCGAGTACCGAGGAGATCGAGAAGGGCATCCCCGAGGTCAAGGAACTCTGGCGCGACACGTTCGGCATCTGAGCCGCCGTCACGACCGCCCCGGCGCGTGCGTCGGGGCGGCTCTCTGACCCGAGCGTGATGACCCGAGCGTGGAGCCGCCAGCGATGAGATCCTCCGCCGCCACCCTGCCGGGCGTGGCCGCCGCCGAGAGCGACGGCCGTTTCAGCGCCCTGCTACGCCGCCTTCGCCATCTGGAGCCGGCGACCCTGGTCTGGGTCGTCCTCGTCGCCGTCCTGCTGGTGCTGGTCGTCAGCCCGATGGCCAAGCTCCTGCTGGTCAGTTTCGAGACCCGGGGCACCGGTGCCTTCACCCTCTCGAACTACGTCACCGCCTACGGCCGCGAGCGCTATCTCGATGCCCTGTTCAACTCGCTCATGCTGGGCGGGCTGTCGGCCCTGCTGTCGCTGATCTTCGCCCTGCCGATGGCCTGGGCGGTCTCGCGCACGGACATGCCGTTCCGCGGCGTCACCTGGGGCGTCGTGCTCGGCGCCTTCATCATGCCGCCCTATCTGGGCGCCATCGGCTGGATCCTGCTGGCGGGGCCCAATGCCGGCTGGATCAACCAAGCCTGGACCTTCGTGACTGGCGATCCGGATTCCATCGTCAACGTCTACACCTTCACCGGCCTGGCGCTCGTCATCGCGCTCAACTCCTTTCCCTTCATCTTCATCTTCGTTAAGGCGGCGCTCGACATGGTGTCGTCGGAGATGGAGGATGCCGCCAACATCCTCGGTGCCGGCGCGTGGCGCACCATGATGACGGTAACCCTGCCGCTCGTCTGGCCGGCCATCCTCGCGGGGATCATCATCGTCTTCCTGGAGACGATGGCGCTGTTCGGCACGCCGGCGATCATCGGCATTCCGGCGCGCATCAACGTCGTCACGACGCAGCTCTGGCAGTTCTTCGAGTTCCCGACGCGGGTCGAGGTGGCCGCCGCCTACGCCATCCCGCTGCTGCTGATCACCGTGGCGCTGATCGCGGTGCAGCGGCTGGTCCTGTCGCGCAAGGGCTTCGTCTCGCAGACCGGCAAGGGCGGCGAGCGGCGTCCGGTGCAGCTCGGCGCGTGGCGCTGGGTCCTGTTCGGCTGGTGCGCCTTCGTCGGCCTGCTCGCCGTGCTGATGCCCCTCGTGGTCCTGCTCCAGGCGTCCTTCGCCGAGGCGTGGGGCAGGGGCTTCTCCTTCGACAACCTGACCCTGAGGAACTACTACTATCTGATATTCCAGCACGACATGGCGATGCCGTCGGTCTGGAACACGATCTACTTCTCGGCCGCGGCGGCGACGTTTGCGCTGATCATCGCCCTGCTGGTCGCCTACATCCAGCACCGCAAGCTGGTGCCGTTCGCCGGCGTTCTGGGCTTCCTCGCCATGGCGCCCTTCGTCATCCCTGGCATCGTCATGGCGATCGGCTTCTATGCCGCCTATGCCTCGCCGCCGCTGGCGCTCTACGGCACTGCGGCGCTGATGATCCTCGCCTTCACCGCCCGCTTCCTGCCGATCGCCTATGCCAACTGCTCGGCGGCGGTCCGCACCGTCCATCCGGAGATGGAGGAGGCGGTGCGCATCCTCGGCGGCGGACGGATGCGGGCGATCCGCTCGGTCGTGGCGCCGCTGATGAAGAAGAGCCTGTTCGGCGCCTGGCTGATCGTTTTCATCATCGCTACGCGCGAGCTCTCCGCCGCGGTCTTCCTGGTCGGGCCGAACACGCGGACGATGTCCGTGATGCTCTACGACCTCAGTGAGGAAGGCAATTTCGAGGTCCTGTCGGCCCTCGGCGGCATCCTGCTGGTCATCACCGTTACCCTCGTCGCCATCGGCATGAAGCTGCTGGGGCGCGATTTCATGCTGCGGAGAGAATGAGATGCCGCGCCTCGTACTGAAGCAGATCGTCAAGACGTTCGGCGCCTTCACCGCCGTCGACCATCTCGACCTCGACCTCGCCGACGGCGAATTCGTCTCGCTGCTCGGCCCTTCCGGCTGCGGCAAGACCACCACCCTGCGCATGATCGCCGGCTTCATGCCGCCGACCGAAGGCACGATCGAGATCGACGGCAAGATCCTGTCCTCGCCGTCGAGCGTCATGCCGCCGGAGCGCCGCGGCATGTCGATGATCTTCCAGAGTTACGCCATCTGGCCGAACATGACGGTCTTCGAAAACGTCGCTTTCGGCCTGAAGCTGCGCAAGCTGTCGGGCGACGAGATCCGCGACCGCGTCGGCCGCATCCTCGACGTCGTCCAGATGGGCCATCTCGCCGGGCGCTACCCGTCGGAACTGAGCGGCGGCCAGCAGCAGCGGGTGGCGCTCGCCCGGGCCATCGTCGTCCAGCCCGCGGTCCTCCTGCTCGACGAGCCGCTGTCGAACCTCGACGCCAGCCTGCGCGAGGAGATGCGGTTCGAGATCCGCCGTCTGCACGACGAGTTCCGCATCACCACCGTCTACGTCACCCACGACCAGGGCGAGGCGATGGTGACGTCGGACCGGATCGCCGTGATGAACGCCGGCCGCATCGAGCAGATCGACGATCCGTTCAGCCTCTACAACCGGCCGCGCACGCGCTTCGTCGCCGGCTTTATCGGCCGCACCAACTTCATCGAGGCGCGGCGCGAGGCGAACAGCGTGACGTTCGACGGCTTCGCCGTGCCCGCCGGACGCTTCAACGGCGAACTCGATGGACGGACGGGGGCGGTCACCTTTTCGGTCCGTCCGCAGAACATATCGTTGCACGGCTCACAGCCGTCGGGAACGAACGGCCTGGCTCTCCCGGGCCGGATCGTCGAGCGCGCCTATCTCGGCGAGTTCTGGGACTATGTCGTGGCGCCGGCGGACAGCGGCCTGCGCCTCAGGGTGGTGGCACCGCCGCGCGAGGTGTTCGAGGCGGGGCAGACCGTCTGGATCGGTCTCGCACCGGATCAGATGACCCCACTGGCCTGAGCCCCCGGCGCACCTGCCGATCCGCTTGCATCGATCCCCGACGGCCGCGCCCATGCTCGACGCACGCCTCGGCCCCGGGTTGCGGGCGGCCCTCGATCCGGCCGCCCGCCGCCTGATCCGCCTCGGGGTCGGTGCCGATGCGCTGACCTGGACGGGGTTCGCCTTCGGCCTGGCGGCTGCCGCCGCAGTTGCAGCATCATGGTACGGCATCGGCCTGGCCCTGTTTTTGTGCAATCGCCTGTTCGATGGGCTCGACGGTGCGGTGGCCCGCCGGGTCGGGCCGACCGACCGCGGCGGCTTCCTCGACATCACCCTCGACTTCATCGTCTACGCCGCCTACCCGCTGGGCTTCGCGCTGGCGGCGCCGTCGCAGAATGCGCTGGCAGCGGCCATCCTGCTGTTCTGTTTCATCGGAACGTCTGCCTCTTTCCTGGCTTTCGCCTCCATTGCGGCGCAGCGTGGGATCGTCGGCACCCGGCACGGACCGAAGGCGATCCACTATCTCGGTGGCCTGACCGAAGGCACCGAGACCATCCTGGCCTTCGCCCTGTTCGCGCTGTTTCCGGGTTGGTTTCCCTGGCTGGCTGCGGGTTTCGGCGCCCTTTGCCTCGCCACCGCCGCCGCCCGGATCCTCCAGGGCGTGCGCACCTTCTCCGCCATGCCGCAGCCGTCCACTGCACAGAAAAAAAGGCCGTCGACTGATGCCGACGGCCCGAGTTGAGGGAGGAAACGCCCGCCAGAAGATCTGGCAGTCACTGTACAGCAAGGGGCGTGCCAAGTTCGTCCGCGCGCGTCGACCGGGTCCGGAGGTCGCCCCACGCAGCCGCCGCGCGACATGGCGCGCAGCTTGCGCTACCTCTGGCGCTCGGCGAGCGGGGGCGACGATCAGGCATGCTGAAGAGAACGGACGGTCCGGCCTTCGTCGCGACGCTGGGCATGCTCGCCGCCGTCACCGCGACGGCCATCGACATCTCCATCCCGGCCCAACCGAAGATCGCCCAGGATTTCGGCGCGGCACCCGGTGCGGGCGGTGCGATCGTGACCGCCTATCTGCTCGGCTTCGGCGCCGGGCAGATGGTCTGGGGCCTGCTCGCCGACCGGTTCGGCCGTCTGGCGCCGCTCTACGTGTCCCTCGTCTGCTTCGTCGTCGCCAGCATCGTCTGTGCGATCACCGAATCCTTCACCCTCCTGCTCGTCGCGCGCGGCGTGCAGGGCGTCATGGGATCCGCCGCACCGGTGATCGCCCGCGCCATCGCCCGTGACCAGGGCGGCGGCATCCGCAGCGCCCGCCTGCTGTCGACCATGACGATCATTGTCGGTCTGGCGCCGCTGCTCGCCCCCACCGTCGGATCCGGCCTGCTGACCCTGTTCGCTTGGCCGGCGATCTTCTGGTTTCTCGCGACCTTCGGCGGGATCGCCCTCCTCTGTTCCGTCGTCGTGCTGCCGGAGACGCTGCAGGTCGCCGATCAGGCGGCCCTGTCGCTCCGGCGCATCCTCGCCGGTGCGGCGGCGCTCTTCCGGTCGCCCGATTTTGTCGGCGGCGTCGCCGTGACCTCCAGCATCTTCTTCGGCTACGCCTCGCTGCTGGCGATCGGTGCTGCGGTGGCGGACGTGCGCTACGGCGTGCCGCCGGAGGCGTTCGGCCCGGTCTTCGCCATCGCGGCGGCGGCCTTTCTGGTGGGGTCGACGACGGCCCGCACGCTCGCCGGCAAATACGGCATCGAACGCGTCCTGGTCTGCGGCGGCATCCTGGCGGCCAGCGTCGGCGTCGCGATGCTGGCCCTGTCGGCGGCCGAGCCCGGCCTGCCCCTGCTCTGGACGGGCGTGGCGGCCTATGTGGCGGCATTCGGTTCGCTGATGCCGGCCGGTACGGCCAAGGCGCTGGAGCCGGCGGGCGGCATGGCGGGGCTCGGCTCCTCGCTGATCGGCACCTCGAACATGCTGGCGGGCGTGGCCGGCTCGGTCCTCGCGGTCCAGCTCTTCGACGGCAGCCACCGTGCCCTGACGATGGTGATGGCGGGGGGCGCGCTGATGGCGGCGACCGCGGTGCTGGCAGGGCTGCTGCGCCGCCGCCGCCACGCTCCTTAACTCGACTTGCTTGTCCTTCCGCCGGCCGCCGCGCATCTTGCCGGCCTCTGATCGGCGGGAGCGGACATGCGCACGAGGCTCGGTTTCGGCGGCACCATCACGGCGCCGCACCATCTGGCGGCTGAGGCCGGCGCGGAGATCCTGCGTGCCGGCGGCAACGCGGTCGAGGCTATGGTGGCGGCGGCCGCCGCCATCGCCGTGGTCTATCCGCACATGAACGCGATCGGCGGCGACGGCTTCTGGATCGTCGCGGAGCCGGGTCGCGATCCCGTCGGCATCGATGCCTGCGGTGCCGCCGCCGCCGCCGCGGCGCGCGACTTCTACCGGGAGCGCGGCCATGCGGGGACGATCCCCAGTCGCGGACCGCTCGCCGCCCTCACTGCGGCGGGCACGATCTCCGGCTGGGCCGCCGCCCTGGACGTGGCGCGGCCCTGGGGCACGCCGATTCCGCTGGCGGACCTGCTCGGGGCCGCCGTCGATCATGCCCGCGACGGCGTGCCCGTCACTCCCAGCCAGCAGGGGCACACGGCGGCGAAGCTCGCCGAACTGCGCGACGTACCGGGCTTCGCCGAGACCTTCCTGGCCGAGGGCGCGGTGCCGCGGGCGGGTGCCCGCCTCGCCAACGCCCGCCTCGCCGCGACGCTCGAACAGCTCGGCACCGCCGGCCTCGACGACTTCTACCGCGGCGACCTCGCCCGTTCGATCGCGGCCGATCTCGCCGCCGCGGGCAGCCCGCTGGCGCTCGCGGATCTCGAATCCCATCGTGCCCGGCGCGTGACGCCGCTCGCGGCCGACCTCGCCTGCGGCCGTATCTGGAACATGCCGCCGCCGACCCAGGGCCTCGCCTCGCTGATGATCCTCGCGATCTTCGAGCGGCTCGCCGTGCCCGAGGCGGAGGGCTTCGACCATCTGCACGGCCTGATCGAGGCGACGAAGCAGGCCTTCCTCATCCGCGACGCGCACGTCACCGACCCCGCGCACATGACCGCCGATCCGGCGTCCTTCCTGGCCCCGGACCTGCTCGCCGCCGCGGCGGCGCGCGTCGACCGCGGCCGCGCGTTGCCCTGGCCGCAGCCGGCATCGAAGGGCGACACGATCTGGATGGGCGCCATCGACGCCCAGGGCCGCGCCGTCAGCTTCATCCAGAGCATCTACTGGGAGTTCGGCTCCGGGGTCGTCCTGCCGCAGAGCGGCATTCTCTGGCAGAACCGCGGCATCAGCTTCGGTCTGACAGACGGCGCGCCGCATCCGCTGCGCCCGGGCCGCAAGCCGTTCCACACCCTCAACCCCGCCTTCGCCCGGCTGAAGGACGGGCGCACCATGGTCTACGGCACCATGGGCGGCGAGGGCCAGCCGCAGACCCAGGCAGCCCTCTTCAGCCGCTACGCGATGTTCGGTCAGGACCTGCAGGACGCGATTTCCGCGCCGCGCTGGCTGCTGGGCCGCACCTGGGGCGCGGAGAGCACGACGCTCAAGCTGGAGGACCGGTTCGATCCGGTCCTGGTCCGGCGCCTGCGCGACGTCGGCCACGCGGTCGAGACCGCACCGCCGCTGACCGATCTGATGGGCCATGCCGGTGCCGTGGTGCGCCACGCGACCGGCCTCTTCGAGGGCGCCACCGATCCCCGCTCCGACGGAGCGGCCGTGGCCCTGTAGCGGCCGCCGCAGGGAGAGCATTCCAGGCACGGGTCTGCCTACCTCTTGATCATTGCCGCGGACCCGCCAGAGTAGGGAAGACTGACGCGCCCGAGAACCGAAGGGGACATGCGGCTTGGCCTCCGTGCAGGAACCAGAGCTGCTGAGGAGCCGGGAGCTCCTGCAGGCGATCATCAAGGATGTTCCGGACGCCATCCTGCTGACCAACGCCCATCGGCAGATCGTGGTCGTGAACGCTGCCGCCGAACGGATCTTCGGCTATGCGCGCGACGAGTTGGTCGGCCAGTCGACCATGCTGCTCTACCGCGACCGCACTGACTTCGAACGACAGGGTGCGGAACGGTTCGCCGGCCCGCGCCGTGTCGACGGCGAGCGGCTGGAACTCCAGCTGCGGCGCCGATCCGGAGAGTTGTTCGATGCCGAGGCGATCGTTACCGGCATTGGTGGCGCGAGCGGTACGCGGATAGGCTATCTGGGGATCGTGCGGGACGTCACTGCGCGCAATGCGGTCGCCGCGGAACTGCGCGAGACCCGGCGGCGCCTCGCCGATGCGGTGGAGGCATTGTACGAAGGGCTCGTGATCTTCGATGCCCAGGACCGTGTGATCCTCCGGAACGGCCGGTTCAAGGAACTGTACCCGATCGCGGGGGACATCCTGGAGCCGGGGATCCGTTACGAGGATGCGCTGCGCGAGGCCGTGCGCCAGGGACAGTTCGACATCCCGGCAGGCCAGGAGGAGACGTGGCTCGCGCAGAGGATCGCGAACTTCCGCTCACCCGCCCAGGATCCGTTGGAGACGCGGCTTCCCGATGACCGCTGGACGCTGGTCAGCACCCGCCGGACGACGGACGGCGGTACCGTCGCATCTTATTTCGAGATCACGCGACGCAAGCGGCTCGAAGCCGCGCTGACCGAGCTGACGCAGGTCAGTGCGTCGTCGGAAGGCAGAATTCGGGAGCGGATCTGCGCGGGACTGGCGGTCGGAGCCCGCTATCTCGGGCTCTCGACCGGCCTTGTCGGAACCGTCGCATCGGACAGCTTCACGATCATGTTCGCGTCTCCCTCCCTCGCGGACCTTCAGCCGGGCACCGTTTTCGATCTGGATAGAACGCACGCGAAGCCGATCGTCGAGACGGGCTGCGGATTCGATTTCGTCGGATGCGACGGTTCGGAGGCGATCGCGCCGCCGCTGCGGTGCAAAGCGTTCATCGGCGCGCCGCTCCACGTCGATGGCGTGATGTCGGCGATGATCGGCTTCTTCTCCTCCGTCCACCGGGCGCACCCGTTCGACGAGACCGAGCGTCGCTTCCTGGCGGTCCTCGCCGATTGGGTCGGCGGAAAGATCGCGCGGATGCGTCACGAGGAACATCGTCTCGAACTGGAGGCGGAACTGGTCCGCCTGGCGACGACCGACGAGCTGACCGGCATCGCCAACCGCCGCGCCCTGCTCGGCGATCCGGAACGGGCGGTGGCGCAGGCGCGCCGATATGGCCGGCCGCTGACCCTGGCGCTGGCCGATCTGGATCACTTCAAGTCGGTGAACGACCTCTACGGTCACCCGGTGGGCGATGCGGCCCTCCGGCTGTTCACCCGGGTGGTCGGCGAGGAGCTGCGAAGCGTCGACCTCTTCGGCCGGATGGGCGGCGAGGAGTTCTGTCTGGTTCTGCCCGAGACCGACCGTGCCGGGGGGCTCGCGCTGATGGATCGGATTGGCGCCAGCCTCCGCCGGCGGGACATGGCCGTCGATGGTGCCAGCATCCGTATCACGGCCAGCTTCGGCCTCGCGCAGTGCACGCCCGAGGACATGCTGGACGATCTCCTCCGGGAAGCGGATGCCGCCCTCTACGACGCCAAGCGCCGCGGACGCGACCGCGCCGTCGCCCGCTGATCCGCCGAATGCGGATCAGCCGAAGGCGGCGCCACCCGGCGAGAGGCGCAGGCCGGGGCGCAGCCGGGTGAAGGGCAGGCGGGCCGGGTCCATCACCATCGGGCCCGGCGCCGCGACCAGCAGGACCGCCGCGGCGATCGGCTCGAAATCGGCGCGGAAGTGAACCGAGCTCTTCAGTGCCAGGATGCGCTGCTGCTCGGGCGCGATGCCGACATGGCGGAACATCTCGCGGTCGGCCGCCTGGACCTTCTTGCCGGCGACGACCACGCGCACGCCGCCGATCCGTAGGCAGGCCATCGGCGCCAGTTCCATCCGCGCGCCGCCGTAGAAGGGGCCGGTGCAGGTGAAGCGGCCGTCCACCTTGCGGTCGACGGTAAAGGTGGCATCCAGAGAACTGTCGCCCGGGACGCCGTGCTTGCCGCCCAGGCTGACGCGCACCTCCGCGCCCTCGCCGCAGCGGTGGGCGATGGTCGCAACGTGCGGGTCGTAGACCAGGCCCAGTGCGGCATCCTCGACGCCGGCCGCGACCAGCGCCTTCAGCAGGCCCATCGTGTCGGCCGTGCCGCCGGCGCCCGGATTGTCCTGCACGTCGGCCAGCACGACGGGACGCCGGCCATCGTAAAGCCGTAGCGCCTCACGCACCGCGTCGTCCGGCGTCAGCAGGGTGCTGTGCCATTCCGGCTCGGCGGCCTCGATCTCGTCGGCCAGCCGCTCCACGGCGTGCTCCGCGGCGCCGCGATCGGGTCCGAAGGCGTACACGCTGGCGCCGCAGTCGGCGAAGTCCGCCGCGGGAAAGCCGGCGGCGAAGCTCAGCAGCATCCCGGTCTCCGCCTCCAGTTCGGGCAGGCGCGCGACGATGCGCGCGGTGGGCTGCACCGTCGTGCAGCCGTCGGTCAGCGGTATCAGGAACGGGATCTGCCGCCACGCGCCGTATAGGGGTCGCGGCGCGCGCAGCAGCCCGTCCAGGAACGCGGCCATCCGCTCGCCGGTGGCCGCCATGTCGACGTGCGGATAGGTGCGATAGCCGAGCAGGGCGGTCGCCTGCGCCATCATCCGCGCAGTCATGTTGGTGTGATAGTCCAGCGTCGCGACCACCGGCACGTCCGGGCCGACGACCCGGCGCACGCGCGCCAGCAGTTCGCCCTCGCCGTCGTCGACATGCTCGGCGACCATCGCGCCGTGCAGGCCGAGATAGACCGCGTCGAACGGCCCCCCCGTCTCCAGGTCCTCGATCAGCAGTCCGACGATGCGCTCGTAGGCGTCCTCGGTCACTGGTCCCGACGGGCTCGCCGAGCCCCAGATCAGCGGCACGATCGCGTGGCCCAGCCCCTCTGCCGCCGCCAGGAAGCCCGAGATCCCGAGATTGTAGCCGCGCAGCGCCTCGATCATGTCCTCGCCGCGGGTCAGCGGCGGCCAGCTGTAGCCGCGTTCGAACTCGTCATAGGTGGCGAGCGTCGGCGAGAAGCTGTTGGTCTCGTGCCTGAACCCGGCGACGGCGATGCGCGCCATCCGTCTCTCCCTGCATACGGCCCGCCGCAGCATAGCGGCTGCCGCCGCGGCGGGCACCGTCGTGCGGACGGTTTGCGGCTTTATGGTGTCGCGACTGCTGCGCGGGAGCTTCCGCGACTATTCCGTCGAGCGTCTGCTTCGCCTCCTAACCATCCTCGGCCACGACGTTGAGATCGTGGTTCGGAAGTCTGCCGCCCGGCTCGGGGGACGGCTCAGCGTCGAGGCCGCATTATGCGACGGCCCCGTGCTGCCGGAGGCGAGGGTAGCATCCACCTCCCGGAGCGGCCGCGGCCCTACTCGGCGGCCTTCGCGTGGCCTACGGTCTGGATCACCTCGAAGCCTTCGAACTGGGGGTGGCCCAGATAGAGCGGCTTGTTGCCGCCGGCCCCCCGGTGCGCTGCGCGGAACGCCTCGGACTTCGTCCAGGCCTCGAAATCCTCCTTGCTGCGCCAGATCGTGTGCGACGCGTAGAGGACGTGGTCGTCGCGCACGGGACCACGCAGCAGGTGGAACTCGACGAAGCCGGGCACCGTGTGCAGGTGCGTCTCGCGGTTCATCCAGACGTCCTCGAAATCCTTCTCCGATCCCGGCTGGACCATGAAGCGGTTCATGGCGATGAACTGTGACATGCTGCTTGCCTCGCTCTGTGTGTCGTCCGCTGCGGCTCAGAACTGGTGGGTGAGGGTGACGCGGAACGAGCGGCCCGGCTCGGTATAGTAGTCCTCGCGGATCGCCGCCGTATCGTCCGGCACGTCCAGCGCGTTCCAATACTTCTCGTCGAAGACGTTGAACAGGCCCGCCTGGACCATCGCGCCCGGGGCGAAGGCCGGCTTCCACCACGCCGTCAGGTCGACGACTTCGTAGCTCGCCGCTTCGAAGCCGCCGCCGGAGACGTCGTCGCGCGCCGCGGCGGCCGTGATTGATGCGTCGGCGCCCCACTGCTCCGTCGCGTAGCCGAGGCCGAGGATTCCGCGCAGCGCGGGGACGGAGTTTATGTATTCGTCCTCGTCGGTGTCGCGGCCGACCGCCCAGGCGAACGACGCCCAGGTGCGCCAGTGCTCGGTGACGTTCCAGTAGCCGCTCGCCTCGGCGCCGTAGATCTCGACGCGCGCGCGGTTCTCGTAGCCGGTGATGCCGGCGATCGGATAGTCGCCGCCGGGTGGCGCCAGCTGCACCTCGTCGATGAAGTTCTTGTAGAAATTGTAGAACCCCGTCACCGATCCGCCGAAGTCGCGGCGGTTCAGCTTCGCGCCGATCTCGAAGCCGTTGCTCGTCTCGGTCTTCAGGTCGGGATTGCCGACGCGGGCGTAGGATCCCGGCGCGCCGTAGTCCTGGTACAGCTCGGTCGCCGACGGTGCCCGGAACGCCTGCGCCCACTGCCCGAACACGTCCAGTTCCGGCGTCGCGTGCCAAGTGGCGCGCAGCTTCGGCGAGAGCTTCGAATCGCTAGTCGAATCCGGCATCGTCCCGTCGAAGTTCGGGCCGTTCACATAGTCCGACGTCTCCTGCGGCTTGTGCTCGTACCAGTCGAAGCGGACGCCCGGCGTCAGGCTGAAGCGGCCGTCGGCCGTGCCGATCTCGTCCTCGACATAGAAGCCGAACGCCAGGCTCTCGACGTCGGGCATGTCGGAAGCGTTGGTGTGCAGGAAGCGGCAGGTCTGCGGTCCGTAGGGCTGCGGAATCGTCGTCCAGTCGACGTCAGGGCAGTTGTCCTCGCCGTCGGAATACTGCGTCGTGTCCTGGCGATAGACCTCGCCGCCGAACCGCACGGTGTGGGTCGTGCCGCCCGCATCGAGCAGCTTCTTCGCGTCGCCCTGCAGGCCGTAGGACGTCTGCTCCAGCTCGTTGTCGCGCTTGTAGGTGCCGAACGGCTGCGCATAGTACTGGCCGCCGGGCGCAAAGCCGCGCGGATCCGGGTCGCGGATCGCGTCCACAGTGTTGTTCAGGGTCTGGCGCTGCCAGTAGGCGATGACGTTCGCCTGGTCGAGGACATCGCGCCGGTCGGGCGACGTGAAGTCGTAGGACAGCGAGACGCGCTTGCGGTCGACCTCCTCGCCGGTGTCGTAGTTGCCGATCTGATACGTGCCGGTCTGGCCGACCCTGTTGTCCTCGGTCTCGTCGCGGTTGAACAGCTCTCCGGTCAGGCCGATGCGGTGGCCGCCGTCGAAACGCTGCGCCAGCTTGAGCAGAAAATCATACTGGTCGTAGTCGGCTGGGTTCGATTTCGTCCGCGCATCGCCCGTCCCGCCGACGTCGCCCTCGTTGTCCAACGCGTGGCCGCTGCGGAAGCCGCCCTGCAGCAGGACGAACGTGTCGCCCACCCGGCCCGCGACGGCCGAACTGGCGCGCCAGCTGTCGTCGGCGCTGTCGTAGCCCGCCTTCGATAGCGCCCCGAAAAGCGTCTCGCCCGGCAGCAGGTCCTCCGGATCCAGCGTCTTCAGCGCCACCACGCCGCCCAGCGCGCCGGAACCGTACAGGCTGGAATCCGCACCGCGGACGATGTCGATGCGCGACAGGCTGTCGAACGCGAAGGCGTTCACCCCGCCGCTCACGCTGCGCGGGTCTTCCATCCAGGTCTGGCGGATGCCGTCGATCGTCGTCAGCACGCGGTTCTCGCCCAGGCCGCGCAGGTTGATGCTGTTCGTCGCCCGGCTGTAGTCGACGCCCGCGTCCAGCCGCCGGCCCAGATCCTGGATGCTCTGCACCATGTGCTGGTCGAGCGCCTCCTTCTCGATGCGGACGGTCGTCTCGTCCGTCTCCGGCGGTGCAGCGCCTTCCACCTCGAGCGGAGCCAGTTCGACTACCGCCGGCGCCTTTCCGGTCCGCTCGCCCGTCTGCTGTGCCGCGGCGCCCCCCGCGCCGAGGACGAGAAGCGAGGCCGTGCCGCACAGCAGCCGTATGCGTGCCGATCGTGCCGAAACCATAGCTGAACCCCCCGTGCCGAATGCGATGCCGTGATCGATGTCTCGGCTGACTCGCGGCATCCGGGTGCGGCGGCTGGCTCGGCCACGGGTGTAACGGAAGCGCCTGCGGCCGGTCAAGATGTTGCGATTGACTCTCATTATGAGTTATTCGATGGCGTCTGCCGTCTTCGTGTGGCGGCGCAACCGTGAACGGGAGCGGTGAAGATGCTGAACCAGTCGCGGCCGCCACTGCGCGCCGCAGGGGCGCTGATCGGGTTCGCGCTGGCGCTCGCGGCCGGCCTGTCGGTGACGGGTACGGCGCTGGCGGCGCAGGCGCAGCGGGTCGTCACGATCGGCGGCGCGGTGACCGAGATCGCCTACGCGCTCGGCCAGCAGGACCGCATCGTCGGCGTCGACGCCACGTCCTTCTTCCCGGCCGACGCGACCGAGAAACCCAATGTGGGCTACATGCGCGCGCTCTCGCCCGAGGGCGTGTTGGCGCTGCGGCCCGACCTCATCCTGGCCGTCGAAGGCTCCGGGCCGCCGGGCGCCGTCGACATCCTGAAGAGCGCCTCGGTTCCCTTCGTGACGGTCCCCGAGGGACGCACGCCGGAGGGCATCGACCGCAAGATCGAAAGGGTCGCCGACGCGCTCGGCGTGCCCGAGGCGGGCAGGGACCTCGCCGCCCGGGTACACGACGACCTCGCCGCCGTGCTGGACAAGACCCGCGGCGTGTCCGCACGCAGGCGGGTCCTCTTCGTCATGGCCCTGACCGACGGCCGGCCGATGGGCGCCGGGCAGGACACCGCCGCCGATGCCGTCATAAGGCTGGCGGGTGCCGAGAACGCCCTCCAGGGCGTGTCCGGCTACAAGCCGGTCTCCCCCGAGGCGATCGCCGCGACGGCACCCGACATCGTACTGGCGATGCGCCGGTCGGACGGCGTCGAACTCGATCCCGACCAGCTATTCGCGACGCCGGCGCTGAAGTTCACGCCGGCCGCGCGCGACCGTGCGCTGGTGGTCATGGACGGCCTCTATCTGCTGGGGTTTGGCCCCCGCACGGCCTCGGCCGTCCGCGACCTCGCCGCGCGGCTCTATCCGGACCTGGACCTGCCGGGTGGCCATGCGAGCCGCTGATCCCGCGCTGACGCTGCCGGGCGGCGTGGCTGCCGGCGACCGCCGGACAGTCGCCCGCACCTTCGTCGGCCTTCTCGCCCTGCTGCTCGCCGCGACCATCCTCCTGTCCGCTGCCGTGGGGCCGGCGGGGTTCGGCTTCGACGTGCTGCGCCCGCTCTTCGCGGGCGACACGGCGGCGGATGCCAATGCGCTGATCCTGTGGGAGATCCGCCTGCCGCGCACCCTGCTCGGCGTCATGGTCGGCGGTTCGCTGGCGATCGCGGGGGCGCTGATGCAGGGCCTGTTCCGCAACCCGCTCGCCGATCCCGGCCTCATCGGCATCTCGTCGGGCTCGGCACTCGGCGCCGTGACCATGATCGTGCTGGGCGCGGGACCGCTGGCACCGGTCGCACTGGCCCTCTCGATCTACGCGCTGCCGACGGCGGCGTTCGTCGGCGGGCTCTCCGTCACCATCCTTCTCTATGCCATCGCGACGCGCGAGGGCCGCACCTCGGTCGCGACGATGCTGCTCGCCGGCATCGCGCTCGCTGCAATCTCGGCCGCCGGCACCGGCCTGCTCATCTTCGGCTCCGACGACCAGCAACTGCGCGAGATCACCTTCTGGAGCCTCGGTAGCCTGGGCGGCGCCACCTGGACAAAGGTCGCGACGCTGGCGCCGGTCCTGCTGGCGGCGACCCTCGTCGTGCCGCTGCTGTCGCGCGGGCTGAACGCGCTGCTCCTGGGCCAGGCCGAGGCGTTCCATCTCGGCGTGCCCGTCCAGATGGTGAAGCGCACGGTGATCGTGGTCGCCGCCGCCCTCACCGGGGCGGCCGTCGCCTTCACCGGCGTCATCGGCTTCGTCGGGATCGTCGCGCCACACCTGCTGCGGCTCGCCATCGGTCCCGACCACCGCTACCTGCTCCCCGGCAGCGCACTGCTCGGCGGCATCGTCATGGTCGCCGCCGACATGGTGGCGCGCACCGTGGTGGCGCCGGCGGAACTGCCGATCGGCATCGTGGCGGCGGCGATGGGCGCACCCTTCTTCCTCTGGATCCTGCTGCGCCAGCGCGGTGTGGTGGACCTGTGAGGGACGCCGCTGCGACCGTCGCGCCGCTGATCGAGGCGCGCGGCGTCTCCGTCCGGTACGGGCCGCACACCGTCCTCACGCCGACAGACCTGACGATTGGCGCGGGTGCCACCACGGTGATCGTCGGGCCGAACGGCGCCGGCAAGACGACATTGATGCGTGCCCTGACCGGCGAGTTGGCGCCTTCGAGCGGCGCGGTGCTGTTCGACGGCGCCGACATCGCCACGCTCTCCGCCGCGACGCTGGCACGCCGCCGCGCGGTCCTACCCCAGGCGACGCGCCTGTCCTTTCCATTCACCGTGCACGAGGTGGTCCGCCTCGGCTGCCCCGCCGGCCGCGACGACTCCGCACGCATCGCCGCCTTGCTCGAGCGCGTCGACCTCGCCGGCTTCGGCCACCGCTACTACCAGCAGCTGTCGGGCGGCGAGCAGCAGCGCGTCCAACTCGCCCGCGTCCTCGCCCAGCTCGATATCGGCCGGGACGGCGCCGGGGAGGGCGATCTGCCCCGTGCCCTGTTTCTCGACGAGCCGACCTCCAGCCTCGACATCCGCCACCAGATCGCGGTACTGGAGATCGCCCGCACCTATGCCGCCGCCGGCTGGGCGGTGCTGGCGATCCTGCACGACCTGAACATGGCGGCGATGTTCGCCGACCGGATCCTGGTGGTCGATCGCGGTCGCGTCGTCGCGGACGGCCGCCCGGCCGCGGTGATCACGGCGGAGCTCGTTTCCCGGGTGTTCGGCGTGAACGCCGACATCGGCGCGCGCGACGGTATCCCCTACGTCCTGCCGCCGCGCCCGGCAGGTCTGCCGGACGGCCGGATATAGCCGTGCGGGTCGACGGCGTTGCTGACGCCGCGCTATCAATGCGCAGCGAACCAGAAGCTCCGTCGATCCTGCAACGAGGAAACCCCGATGACGCCACGCGCACTGCCGGTCTGGCGCTCCGTACTGTTCGTTCCGGTCAATGTCGAGAAGTTCGTCGCCAAGGCGGCCGGGGTCGGCGCCGACGCGCTGAAGCTCGACCTGGAGGACAGCATCGGCCCCTCCGACAAGGACAGTGCCCGCAAGATGGCGCCCGACGTGGCGCGCCGCCTGAACGAGGCCGGCGACGAGGTGATGGTGCGCGTCAACCGGCCCTGGCGCCTGCTCGTCCGCGACCTGGAGGCGGTGGTCGGGCCGCACGTGTCTACGGTCGTCCTGCCGAAGGCCGACAGCCCCGACCTGATCAAGGCGGTGAGCGAGGTGATCGGCGAGATGGAGCTGGAGCAAGGCATGGCCGTAGGCTCGACCCAGCTGATGCTGCTCATCGAGAGCGCCGAGGGCTATCTGCGCATGCCGGAGATCGCCAAGGCCGACCCGCGCGTCGTCGCGATCACCCTGGGTTCGGAGGATTTCGGCCTGTCGCTCGGCATGACCGCCGATCCGGAGACGCTCTATGCGCCGGCGACGCAGGTCGTCGTCGCGGCGAGCGCCGCCGGCGTGATCCCCTGGGGCTTCGTCGGTTCGATCGCCGAGTACAAGGACATCGACCGCCTGCGCGGCATCGTCCAGCGCTCGAAGCGGCTGGGCTTCCGCGGCGCCAGCTGCATCCACCCCAACCAGGTGCGGATCTGCAACGAGGAGTTCGGTCCCTCCGAGGAGGAGGTGGCCGCGGCGCGCCGGCTCGTCGCGGCCTATGACGAGGCGCTGGCCCAGGGCCGCGGGTCGGTGGAGATCGACGGCAAGATGGTCGACATCCCGATCGCCGAGCGCGCGAAGGGCGTCATCCGGCTGGCGGACGCCCTGGCTGAGCGGGCGCGCAGCCGCAGCCGCTGAACCGGTTCATGCCGGACCGGCCGACGTCGGCCGGTCCGTGGCGGTCGTCCCGAGTGCAGCCGCGCCGGCGCTCGGTTCATCCGCTCCGGACTCGATCGGGTCGTCGGACGTATGGTCGAAGGCCGGCGGGATCGTGACGGTGACGGTCGTGCCCGCGCCGAGCTCGCTCTGGACCGTGACCTCGCCGTCGTGCAGGTCGACGAGCGCGCGGACGATCGCGAGGCCGAGGCCGGTGCCGGCCTCGGCGCGCCCCATCGCGTTGCTCGCCTGGACGAACGGTTGAAAGATCGTCGGCAGGTCGTCTTCGGGGATGCCGATACCGTTGTCCTTCACCGTGAGGATGGCGGCGCCGGCGTCGGATCGTCGAACCGAGACGATGACGGTGCCTCCGGCTTCGGTGAACTTCACCGCATTGCTGACGAGGTTCAGCGTCAGCTGCCGCAGCGCACGCTTCTCGCCCCACGCCCGAACCGCAGCGTTTACGTCGATCTCGATCGTCACGTCCTTCCGGCGGGCCGTCTCGCTCATCATCTTCGTCGTCTCTGCGGCCAGCCGGCCCAGATCCAGCCACTCCTTGCTGATCTGCACCCGTGCCGCCTCGATCCGCGTCAGGTCGAGGATGTCGTTGATGATGGTGAGCAGATGCTCGGCGCTGCGGCCGATCTCACGGGCATAGTCGAGATAGCGGGGGGCGAGCGGGCCGAACATTTCGGCCGACATGACCTGCGAGAATCCCATGACGGCGTTGAGCGGTGTCCGCAGTTCATGGCTCATCAGGGACAGGAACTCGGCCTTCGACCGCGCCCCGACCTCGGCCTCCGACCGCGTCTGGATCAGCTCCCGTTCCAGAGTGCGCGCTGCCGTGACGTCGCGGTCGATATGGAGGATCTTTGGACGGCCCGTACCATCGTCCATGCACCGTGAATGCCGCATGACATAGTGCATCTTGCCGCTGGGGCCGATGATGCGGAACTCGCTCTGGATCTCTCCGGTCGTCGCTTCGCAATCGAGCACGTCACGGATGTCATCCGGATTCACGACGGCCAGGAAATCTCCAAGCGTCCGCTGCGAGGTGGTTCCGGGCAGCCCCCAGAGGCGGAGCGCACCATCCGAAACGACCTGACAGCCGGATGCCGGATCCGACCAGATGTGACCGGATCCGACGGACTGCTCGATCGCCTCGAGGATCGCCGGCTCTGTCGGGCGCAAGTCGGCGGCGGGCTGCGCATCGGTCGCGACGGCAACGATGCAGGGTGCCTCGTCGGACGATGAGAGTGGCCAGGCGGCTACGCGCCAGGCAATGCCGCCGGAGACACCGTCGGCGCTTACGTCGAAGCTGACTGCACCTCTGGGATAGGGGGCGGCGAAGTGCCGGGCATCGTTGCCGAACCTGCGGATCGCGGCCTCGTCGAGTGCGTTCCAGGCGCCGTCGCCGGCCGTCGCTCCGATGAGCGCGTTCGCGGCCGTCGCGTTGGCGAACAGCTGCATCGGCCCGGCGCTGTCGGAAGCCGTGATCACCAGCACCGGCCGGCCGCACAGGGCGAGCGCCTGCAGGTCGGCCCGTGTTTGCGCGGGGAACATCATGGGCGCCGGGGCAAAGCGGAGGATGACATGACCGCACTTTCCGGCGGTTATCGTTGATGATCGGTAAATATGTGAAATTTAGGTCGTGCAGGTGAGGTCCGAACCATGCCCGCGGCGCGACGGCCGCATGTGATCCCAGGGACACACGGCAGCGGGCCTGATCGGGTTAATACCTGTTTAAATTACCTAAAATGTCGTTAAAACCCGTATGATCTGCCCATCACACCGACAGCGGAGCATCGCGATGAGCGTGGAGACCAATACAAGACTTCTCAACGCCGTCACGATCAAGCACGGGCCGATCGATTTCCTCTCCCGGTTCTTTCTTGAGGCGGACGAATATATCCGCGACCGCGGCATCAGGCTGACGGTGAGCCATGACTTCGACGCACTGGCGAGGCTGAACGAACGTCAGGTGGCCGCCGGCACGTGGTACCCGCTGGTCCGCGCCTTCGACACGCGTTTCGGCGATATCGGGCCGGACAACGGCTACTGGATCGCCGGCATCGACGAGCATGGCGAGGTCGTGAGTTCGCAGTGCGGACGCTTCTACGAGTGGCACGACACCTGCCTGGCCGACCACATGGAACAGTTGCTGTTCGGCGACCGCTCCCACGGGGCCGAGGTGCACGTCACGGCACCGGTCGCCAGGATCATCCGCGGCAAGGTGTTGTTCAACGGCGGTGCCTGGATCCATCCCGCATACCGCCGCCACGGCGTGGCCAGCATCGCCGCGAAGGTCGGCCGCACCTTCGGAACCGCGAACTGGGGCTGCGATTGGATCGTCGGCACCCTCCAGCAGGACAAGTACAAGCTGGGCATGCACCGTCACTACGGCTTCTCGCAGATCAGTTTCGCGCTGCACGCCCCGGGTTCGCCGTGGGGGGACGAACCGATCGGGATCACCTATCAGAATCCGATGGAGCTGTTGGCCGAGGCCGAACTCTTCGTGAAGCACAAGGCTCGCCGGGAGGAACAGGCGGCCTGAGGACTCCGGGACCGGTGCCTTCGGCTAGGTGCCGGTCGACCTGACCGTGAAGACCGCCCCGGCCGCGCGGTTCTCTGCGGTGAGGGTGGCGCCGAGTTGGCTCGACAACCCCTCGACGATCTGCATCCCGAGAGACTGCCCGTTGCGCGCGGCGAATCCTTTCGGCAGGCCGACGCCGTCGTCGGCGACGTGCAGGCACCATTTCTGCTCGTTACCGGTGAACTTCACGCTGACCAGTCCCGCGCGACCGTCAGGGAAAGCATATTTGAAGGCGTTGGTGACCAGTTCGTTGGCGATCAGCGCCAGGTTGATCGCCGTGTCGGCCGGCAATTGCACCCGCCGCGCGTCGACCACCACCTTCGCGTCGCCATAGGTCCGCGCGAGGTCGTCGCACAGCTCGCGCAGATAGGTCCCGAACTCCACGCTGGTGCCGTCATGGTCGCGGTAGAGCCGCTCGTGCGTGCGCGCCGTGACGCGGATCCGCTGCACCGCCTGGGCGAACAGTTCGCGTGAGGCCGGGTCGGTGACGCGCCGGCTCTGCAGGTTGATGATGCTCGATGTCAGCTGCAGGCTGTTCTTCACCCGGTGGTTGATCTCCCGGATCAGCACCTCGCGATGCTGCGCCAGCTCCTGGTTGTGCGCCAGCGCGGCGCGCAGACTGCGCTCGACGATCGACACGCGCAACGCGTCCGCGACGCTCATCTCCTCCTGATCCCAGGGCGCCGAGGTCTCGCGAACCTGTTCCTCGTACGCCGCGAAGGAACTGCGCGGGCTCAGCGGCTTGCCCGGATCCAGCAGGCCGGCGGCCGCCTTGCGCGGGTCGCCGGCCCATCGGATCGTCTTCAGGATCTCGTCGCGGAACCACAGCAGATGGTCGTCGGTGCCCGGTGCGATGCGCATCGCCAGCACGCCCGCGCCATGCGCCCATCGTGCGGCCGGCGGATAGCAACGGCTCAGCTTGTCGGTCACGAACACCGCTTCGTCGCCGCGCTGCGCCAGCCAGGTGATCAGCCGGCGGATCTGTGTTGGGCGCGGGGTGCGTCCGGACGTGCGGATTTTCCCGTCGGTGCAGACCGCCACGCCCTCCGCGCCGACCAGGTCGATCAGGTCTTGCGCATTGGCGAACAGGCCGGAGGCCAGGTCGGTGTGCTGCTCCATGGTCTCGGACAGCGCGCGCCTGATCCGCACGTCGCGCGTGCGTCGCATCTCGCGATCCGCCGCCACGCGCTTGCCCACCTCCAGCGCGATCAGCTGGCCGAGCAGCGCGCAGACGGCCCGGACCGCATGGGGCACATGCCGTGGCGTGCGGTGATGGCAGGCGATCAGCCCCCACAGCGCCCCGTCCTTGACGATCGAGATCGACATGGAGGCGCCGACCTCCATGTTCTTCAGATATTCCAGGTGGACGGGCGACACGCTCCGCAGCACGCTGAAGCTCATGTTGAGCGGCGACGTCGCCGCGCCGCGCATCGGCTGCGGCTTATAGGCGGCGTCCGGGATCAGGCGGATCCAGTTCTTGACGTAGAGCGCGCGCGCCTGCGGCGGAATGTCGAAGGCCGGAAAGCGCAACCCGAGATAGGGCGCCATCTCCGGCAGTCGCGCCTCCGAGATCACCGTTCCGCTGTCGTCGGGCAGGAAGCGGTAGACCATCACCCGGTCGAACCCGGTCAGACGCCGCACTTCCACCGGCACCCGCTCCAGCAGGATGTCCAAGGTTTCCGCCGCGTGCAGGCTGCTCGTCGTCGCCAGCAGCTTGGCGAAGATGTCGCCGGTGTCGGGCGCGACGGACAGGTTCTCCAGCTCGACGATCAGCTGCCCCTCGATGCGGTGGACGAAGACGTCGAACAGCCGGCCCGGCCCCCCCATCCGGTGTTCCGCGAGGTGCATCGGCTTGCGGTCGATATCGTGCTCGCGCAGGCAGCGCTCTATCGCCTCCGCCAGTCCGCCCGGCACGATCTGGTCCAGCCTCCGTCCGACGATGGCGTCCGTGCCCAGTCCGAGCAGGCGCTCCGTGTCGCCGCCGCACTGCGTGACGCACATGTCCGACGGCCGCAGGGCCAGCAGCACGCCGTGCGGCTGCACCGCGCCCGGAACGTGTATCGGTTCCTGGTCGCAGTCGATGACGTCCGGCCGGCGGAGGAGATCTTGGGACAGCATGGGGAGCCTCGGGACGATCGGACCTAACGGCGCAGCCACCGCTCCAGGGCGGAGAAGGTGGCTTCTGCGGCAGCGGGTGCCGTGGCGAGAACGTTCGGGTCGCCGGAATGGCTCCGCAGAAAGCTGCAGAACGTCCGCCAGCGCTCTCCCGTAGCGTCGCCATACGCCGAAAAAAAGGCAGCGGGCAGCGCGTCGTCCGCCTCCGCTTCGCGCCGCATGCGCTTCAGGATCACCCGTCCGCCCAGCGTCGATCCTTCCAGGACGTAGTGGCAGCCGATCGCCTCGCGCCAGCCGCGTATCGGCGGCAGGTGGGTGCAGACGGGCAGGGTGCCCGGGTCGGTCACGCCGAGCGCCTTCAGGTCGGCCGCCAGCAGCGGGCCTTTCGCGCCGATACCCCCGGGCGCCGCACCGTCGGGCCACGACACGGCCGCGAGTGCCGCCTCCAGCGGCGCATAGAAGCCCCAGAACCGTTCGAGCAGGCGGCGATAGCCGCCCCGGTCGGCCAGATGCGCGTCGATGTCGACGGCATCCTCCGTCCGCCGGTGATCGTTCTCCGTGCGGGCGCGCAGCGCCGCCAGCAGCGGGTTGGCCGCCGGCGGCGGGTTCGTGATTTCTTTACGCGCGGTCAAGAAGATGCAGTCCGCGATCCAGCGAACGACGCCACGACCATCTCCTGTGGAATGCCCCGCGCAGAGTCTGGGGCGCAGGTGGTGCGATCTCAACCATACCGAGGTAGGACAGGGGCCCAGGCGATGCCGTTTTATGTCCGATTCATAAGTCGTTACGGCAATGGGCTCGTCATCATCCTCTTCGGCCTGATGGCGCTGGCGATGCTGTTCGGCAGGAAGTCCAGTCTCACCGGGGCACTGGTCTTTGCGCTCCCGGCGGCGATGTGCACGTTCAACCTCTGGACGCTGCGGCGCGCGGCGCAGGCGCTGTCTGAGGAGGAATGGCTGAAGAGCGAAGTCCGCAAGGCGGAGCTGCGCCGCAGGCTCCACGACATGGCCATGGAAGACGCGACGCGCCGGCCGCCGCCCATGCCCGTTCTCAGCCTTCCGGCCACGTCGTCGTCCACGCTCCCCGCCGACCGGAGCGGCGGTTCCGCACCGGACTGAACTGCACGATTTGCGCGGCGCGGGGGCGATGCTACATACCGTCCCATGACCGACCTCGCACACATCCGGAACTTCGCGATCATCGCGCACATCGACCACGGCAAGTCGACGCTCGCCGACCGGTTGATTCAGATCTGCGGCGGCCTGACCGACCGCGAGATGCGCGAACAGGTGCTCGACAACATGGAGTTGGAGCGCGAGCGCGGCATCACGATCAAGGCGCAGACCGTCCGCCTGGACTACACGGCCAAGAACGGGCAGCAGTACGAGCTGAACCTCATCGACACGCCCGGCCATGTCGACTTCGCCTACGAGGTCAGCCGCAGCCTCGCCGCCTGCGAGGGCTCGCTGCTCGTCGTCGACGCGACCCAGGGCGTCGAGGCGCAGACGCTCGCCAACGTCTATCAGGCGATCGACAACAATCACGAGATCGTGCCGGTCCTGAACAAGGTCGACCTGCCGGCGGCCGAGCCCGACCGCATCAAGCAGCAGATCGAGGACGTCATCGGCCTCGACGCCTCGGACGCGGTCGAGATCTCGGCCAAGACCGGCATGGGCGTGCCCGACGTGCTCGAGGCGCTGGTCCAGCGCCTGCCGCCGCCGACGGGCGAGCGCGACGCGCCGCTCCAGGCGCTGCTCGTCGATTCCTGGTACGACCCCTATCTCGGCGTCATCACCCTGGTGCGCGTCAAGAACGGCGTGGTGCGCAAGGGCATGCGCATCCGCATGATGGCGAACGATTCCGTCTACGACGTCGACGACGTCGGCATCTTCAAGCCGAAGAAGATGAAGGTCGACGAGCTGGGCCCCGGCCAGATCGGCTACATCAACGCCGCCATCAAGACGGTGGCCGACTGTCAGGTCGGCGACACCATCATCGACGACCGCAACCCGGCCGCCGGCCCGCTGCCCGGCTTCAAGCCCAGCGTGCCGGTCGTCTTCTGCTCGCTCTTCCCGGTCGACGCCGCCGATTTCGAGCATCTGCGCGAGAGCCTCGGCCGCCTGCGCCTCAACGACGCCAGCTTCGCCTTCGAGGCGGAGAGTTCGCCCGCCCTGGGCTTTGGCTTCCGCTGCGGCTTCCTCGGGCTGCTGCATCTCGAGATCGTGCAGGAGCGGCTCGAGCGCGAGTTCAACCTCGACCTCATCGCGACGGCGCCGTCGGTCGTCTACCGCCTGCACATGAACGACGGCTCGATCAAGGAACTGCACAATCCGGCCGACATGCCGGACGTGGTGAAGATCGCCAAGATCGAGGAACCCTGGATCAAGGCGACGATCTTCGTTCCGGACGAGTATCTGGGCTCGATCCTAAAGCTGTGCGAGGACCGCCGCGGCCAGCAGCAGGAACTCACCTATGCCGGCGCCCGCGCCATGGTGGTCTACCGCCTGCCGCTGAACGAGGTGGTGTTCGACTTCTACGACCGGCTGAAGTCGGTCAGCCGCGGCTATGCCAGCTTCGACTATGCCATCGAAGGCTATGAGGAGGGCGACCTCGTCAAGCTGTCGATCCTGGTCAACCTGGAGCCGGTCGACGCGCTCTCGATGATCGTCCACCGCAGCCAGGCCGAGCCGCGCGGCCGCGCCCTGTGCGCCCGCCTGAAGGACCTGATCCCGCGCCAGCTCTTCAAGATCGCCATCCAGGCGGCGATCGGCGCCAAGGTGATCGCCCGCGAGACCGTCAGCGCGATGCGCAAGGACGTGACCGCGAAATGCTACGGCGGCGACATCACCCGCAAGAAAAAGCTCCTGGAGAAGCAGAAGGAGGGCAAGAAGAAGATGCGCACCTTCGGCAAGGTCGAGATTCCGCAGTCCGCCTTCATCGCCGCCCTGAAGATGGGCGAGGGCTGATGGACCCGGCGGCTCCCGCACTTTCCCTGCGGGACCGCATCGGCATCGATTTCGGCCGCAAGCTGCCGGCGGAGGAAGCCGTCGCCTGGGCCGCGGCGCAGGGCATCCGCTTCGCCGACGTGGAACTCGACCTCGCCCCCAACGCGCTGGAGAGCTTCGACGCCGACCGCTGCGCCCGCCTGCGCGACGCCTGCGCCGAACACGGCGTGGCCCTCGGCCTGCACACCCTCTCGGCCGTCAACGTCGCCGAGGTCTCGCCCTTCCTGCGCGACGCCGCCGACGCCTATCTCCGGGCCTATGTCGACGTCGCCGCCGCGACCGGCGCCGGCTGGGTCGTCGTCCACGCCGGCTACCACTTCACCGCCGACCGCTCGGCCCGCATGGCCGCCGCCCTCGACCGCCTGACTCGCGCCGTCGACCACGCCGAGGCGCGCGGCGTCCGGCTCCTCCTGGAAAACACCAACCGCGAGCCCGACCGCGCCGAGGTCCACTACCTCGCCCATTCGATCGAGGAATGCCACTTCTTCTTCGACCGCATCCGCTCCCCCCGTCTCGGCTGGTCCTTCACCGTCAACCACGCCACCCTGGAGCCCGAAGGCATCGCCGGCTTCCTCGACGCCTTGCCGTTCGACCGCTGCGGCGAGGTGCGGCTGGCCGACAGCAACGGCGAATACGAGGAACACCTGCCCCCCGGCGAAGGCATGATCGACTGGCCCGACCTTTTCCGCCGCACCGAGGGGGCCGGGTTCGCCGGGCACTATATGTGCGCCTGGGGGACGCTGGAGGACATGGTGCGGGGGCGAGAGTGGATGGCGGCGCGCTGAAGCGCGGCTGACGGACGTCAGTCATTGCCAGCGCGGAGGCACCCGCTCCGGCCGGCGGCTTTTCCAGGCGGCGTAATGCGGGACCAGTTCGTCCGGCAGTTCCGCCGCGAACGCCGCGTCCACCGGGAATTGCGGCATCGCCTCCGCGACCGCGTCGAGCAGCGCCGTTCCCTGCTTCGCGTCCTTGGGCCGCTTCAGAGGGTTCCGCTTCGCCTGCGCCGACATCCACAGCTTGTGCAGGGCGAACCAGCGCGGGTCGGGTGCGACGATGCGCGCGGGCGATCCGTCGCGCGCCACCACGGTGCGGGTCACCGGCCGCCCCGGCAGCAGCCATTCCTGCTCCTCCAGCGGCGTCGGCCGCGGCCGGTCGGTTCGCGCCATGCCTGCGGCGCGCGAAGGGGCGGCCAGTATCTCCACCTCGTACGCGGCAGCGTTGCGCGCCTGGAAGCTGCGTTCCGTGTTCACAGTATAGGTCGGATCGACCGCCTTCAGCATCGTCCAGACCGGCGCGGCGGGATCGCCGTCTTCCGATTGCCGTGCGATCCACGCCATGTCGAAATCCTCGGTCTCCTCCGGCGCGCCGCGGATCAGGCCGCCCGCCTCCACCGCATAGGCCGGCATCGCGTTGGTGCCGATCACCATCAGGTGTGTGCCCAGCAGTTGGCGCCGGTCGGCCTCGCGCAGGATGCGCGCCGCCTCGGACGCCAGCAGCGGCAGCCGCAGCGCACGATAGAGCCGCGCCGTCTCGGCAAGCCGCGCCGCGCTCAGGTCGCGCCGCTCCGCCGCCTCCGCCTTGTCGCGGCGATAGGTTTCGTACGCCGCCTCGTTCTCCGCCGACCGCGGCCCCAGGCTCCGCCCGTTGCCCACCCGGTCGGTGACCGCGTAGAGGTAGTCGCGGCCGGAGATCCGCTTCCACTTCAGGCCATAGGGCAGGGCGAACAGCCGCCGCTCGGCCTCGATCCAGACCTCGTACTGCTGCTCCAGGTTCACGAGAAGCCGCAACTGCTCCTCGCTGAACGGCACGACCGCACCGGGCGTCGCGGCGTCGGACATTAGTTTATCCCGCAAATGGCAATTTCGCCGATATGCGGGATAAATGACCCCGGCGGGCTCTGGGACAAAGCAGAATCCCACGGTGTCCCCAGCCCGCTATTTGCATATCCCCCGCGCGCGCCGCACTCTTTCGGGCGGCACCATGGCGGAGGCATGCGATGACCGGGACCCTCGAACTCTCCACCCCCCTTCCCACCGCCGGCTTCGGCGGATTGGTGCGCCTTGCGGAGGCACCGGGCGACGCCAATGCCCTCGTCGCGGCGGCTGAGGCGGCGCCGGAGACGCTGCCGCATATGCTGGCCGAGGCGGGCGGGGTGCTGGCGCTGCAGGGGCTCGGCGGCATTTCCGACGACCCCATGCTGCTGCTGCGGCTCTCGCGCCTGTTCGGGCCGGAGGTCGAGGACTATCGCCGCACGCTGACCGCGCTGAACATGGTGCACGGCGCGGTGCCGGAGATCTTCATCGTCTCCAACGTGCCGCCGGTGAAACGGGCGCCGCCGAAACGGCCGGAGCCGCCGCTGACCGCCGACGGGCGCTTCCCGGTGCAGTATCCGCAGCGCAGCGGCTGGCACACCGACCAGAGCTATCGACGGCCGCCGCCGGACATCTCGCTCTTCTACTGCAAGGTGGCGGCACCACGCGACCAGGCGCAGACCCTGTTCGCCGACGGCACCGCCGCCTATGCGGCCCTGCCGGCCGACCTGAAGGCCCGCGTCGACGGGCTGGAGGCGCTGCACGTCAAGCCGCACAGCGGCCGCACCCGCGCCGACATGCTGGCCGGCGCCACCCCCGGCCCGCAGGAGCCGCTCGCCCGCTCGCAGCGCCAGCCGGTGGTGCGCGCCCACCCGGTCACCGGCCGCCCGGCCCTCTATCTCTGCGAGTCCAGCCAACTCGACTGGTTCGAGGGCCCGTTCGTCGGACTGGAGCCCGGCCCGCACGGCGAGGGCGCCGCCCTGCTCGACGCGCTGATGACCCACTACACGCGGCCGGAATTCGTCTACGTCCACGAATGGACGGCCGGCGACCTCGTCGTCTGGGACAATCGCTGCACCGTGCACACCGCCACCTGGTTCGACGCCGACCATGTCGACCGCGTCATGTGGCGCACCACCGTCCGCGGCAACCCCGGCGCGCTCTACGACGGCGAGGCGCGCAGCTGGCTGCCCCCGGAAGCAGCGGGCGAAGCGGCAGCGGCGGAGTAGGGCGGCGCACCAGCGACCCACCGGCGGTTCACTGGCGGCCGGGGCAGGCTCGACAGCGGCGGCGGTGGAGACCTACTCTGCCCGCATGCGACGACTTCCCCTCGGTCCCATGGATGCCTTCGTCGCGGTGGCGCGGGCGGGGAGCCTCGCCGGCGCCGCGTCGGACATGAACCTCACGGTCCCGGCCCTCAGCCGCCGCATCGGCATGCTGGAGGCTGAGCTCGGCGTCCGGCTGTTCCGGCGCCACGCGCGCGGCCTCGATCTCACCGAAGCGGGGGCCGCCTATTTCGCGGCGCTCGCCCCGGCCTGGGAGGGCATGCGCGACGCGACCGAGGCCGTCCGCGCGCAGGGGAGGGACGGCGCGATCAGGGTCAGCGTCATGCCGACCTTCGCCGCGAACTGGCTGGTGCCGCGGCTCGGCCGGCTGCGCGGGCGCCACGCCGATCTCCGGGTCGAGTTCCACACCTCAGCGGACCTCGTGGACCTGGAGGCGCGGCCGGATATCGACGCCGCGATACGGCTGGGCAGGGGGCCTTGGCCGGGACTGGATTGCGAGCCCTTCCTGCCCGTGCAGGCCTTTCCCGTGGCGAGCCCCGCCTTCGTCGCCACCCTGCCGGCGGAACGCCGACCGCGCGACCTGCTGCTCGGGCACCCGCTGATCGGCACCTCCCACCAGCCGGCGTTCTGGCGCGACTGGTTCGCCGGCGCGGGCGTCGACGGGCCGCTGCCGGAGGTGCGCGGCTTCGACAATCTCCAACTCGTCTACGAGGCGGCGGCGGCCGGGATGGGCGTCGCGTTGGGGCTCGATCCTCTCGTGCGCCCGTATGTCGAGCAGGGCCGGCTCGTGCGCCTGTTTCCCGGACAGGTCGCCTTGCCGTCGCGCTTCCATCTGCTGCGCCGCCGGGGTGGCACGCCGGACCGCCGCTTCCGGCAGTTCCGGACATGGCTGCGCACCGAGGCGGCGGCCTTCGCCCCGACGCCGGCCGCGACGGTCTGAGCCCCCGCATGTTGCACGGAACTGAGCCCTCGCGTCTGCGAACTGAATGGTGCCGCGGCACGCGCCCGTCTAGCGTCCCGGCCAGGGCAACAGCGCGCGGAGCACCCGGCTCCCGCCGGCCGGGATGCACCGCCGATGAGGACGTACCGCCTTCACTACTTCCCCGAGTCCGGGAACAGTTTCAAGCTGGCACTCATGCTGACGCTCTGCGGCGCATCGTTCGAGCCGGTCTGGACCGATTTCGGCGCCGGGGTCACGCGCACCGCCGACTGGCGCGCGCGCGTCAATCCGATGGGCGAGATCCCGGTGCTGGAGGAGGACGGCGTCCGGTTCACGCAGACCGCGCCGATCCTGCTGCGCCTCGCCGAGCGCTACGACCGCTTCGGCGGTCGGGACGAGGCGGAACGGTTCGAGGTGCTGCGCTGGCTCTTCTGGGACAATCAGAAGCTCAGCGGCTTCCTGGCGGCCTACCGCTACCGGCGCGCGTTCACGCCCGCCCCGGATCCGCAGGTGCAGGCCTATCTGCGCGGCCGGGTAGACGATTTCCTCGGCATCCTCGACGCCCAGGTGCGGGATCGGGCGTTCGTCGTCGGCGACCGGCCGACCGTCGCCGACCTGTCGATGTGCGGCTATCTCGCCTTTCCGTCCGAGGAGGCCGGTTACGATCTGCCCGCGGCCTACCCGGCGGTGGCCGCCTGGCTCCAGCGGCTGGCGGCACTGCCGGGCTGGCAGGCACCATACGCACTTTTGCCGGGCAAACGCCTGCCACGCACCGTCTGACCGGCGCCGCGGACGGCGGCCGCAGGGGCATTGCCCTCGGCACCGCCGGTCGTCCCGCGTGAGGGACGCCGGCACACCATCCAGGGCGGGTCGTGCGGGCGCCGTCCGTCTGACCGCGATCCTCTCCCTCGGCCTCGTCCTTAACCAGATCGGCCTCATGGCCTTTCCCGCGGTGCTGCCGACGCTGGTGCCGCTCTGGGACCTTACCGAGACCGAGGCGGGATGGATCGGCGGCATCTATTTCGCCGGCTACGCCGCCGCGGTGCCCTTCATGTCGGGCCTCACCGACCGCATCGACGGTCGGCGCGTCTGGGCGGTGGCGTCGGTCATCGGTGCCGTGGCGTCGCTCGCCTTCGTCTTCGCCGAGGGCTTCTGGGGTGGGCTCGCTGCCCGCTTCCTCAGCGGCGTCGGCCTCGCCGGGGTGCACATGCCGGGGCTGAAGCTGCTGGCCGAACGCACCGCCGGGCCGGCGCAGGCGCGGGCCACCGGCATCTATACCGCCGCCTATGCCGTGGGCAGCGGCGGCTCCTTCGTCGTCGCCGGCTTGGTCGCCGCCGCCTGGGGGTGGGAGTGGGCGTTCGTCGCCGGTGCCGTGGGGCCGCTGCTGGCGGTGCCGCTGCTGCTCCTCGTGCCGCCGGTGGATCGGCCTGCCACCACCGCGGCGGCCGCATCCGCGCCGCCCCTGGCGATGCTCGACGTGCGGCCCGTGCTGCGCAACCGCGACGTCGTCGCCTGGATCGCCTGCTATGTGGGCAACACCTGGGAGGTGTTCGCCATCCGCACCTGGTTCGTCGCCTTCGTCGTCTTCAACGCCGGCCTGCCCGGTAATGACGGCTTCGGCTGGAATCCGGCGCTGCTGTCCGGCATCTCGGCGCTGCTCGCCGTGCCGGCGACGATCCTGATCGCCGAACTGGCCGTGCGGGTCGGCCGGCCGCGCATGGTGCTGGCGGTCACCGTCGCCTCGGTCCTGGTCTGTGTGGCACTCGCCGTGCTGCGCGAAGCGGCGTTCCCGCTGGTCCTCGCCCTGCTGCTGCTGCACGGCAGCACCAGCTTCGGCGATACCGGCTCCATCGCCGGCGGCGTGGTGGCGTCGGCCGATCCGCGCCGCCGCGGCCTGACCCTGGCGCTCTACGGCTTCTGCGGCTTCGTCGCCGGCTTCCTCGGGCCCCTGGCGGTGGGCGTCACGCTCTACCTCTTCGGCGGCATGAACGACCCCGACGCCTGGTCCGCCGCCTTCCTGGTGATGGCGCTGGGCTCGGCTCTGGGCGCCGTCACGGTGCTGCTGCGCTTCGGCTGGCGCGCGCGCTAGGCTGGGCCGGCTCGGCCGCGGGAGCGGTTGCACGGGACTTGCTTGCCCCAGAACGACAGCCAGGGAGGACGCGATGTCCGCAGAGGAATTCGACGCCGAGGCGGTGCTGGCGGGTGCCGCCGCCATGCTGGACCTGACGATCACGGCGGAGCAGCGCCCGGGCGTGCTGATGCACCTCGCCAACACGCGCCGCGTGGCGCAGGCGGTGCTCGACTTTCCGCTGCCGCCCGAGACCGAGAACGGTCCGGTGTTCCGGTCATGAGCATCCTCGAAGGCACCGCCGCCGGCATCGCCGCGGCCGTCCGCGCCGGCGACGTCACGGCCGCGGCCGTGACCGAGGCGGCCCTGCTGCGCATCGAGCGGACCAACCCGCACCTGAACGCCTTCACCGACGTGACGGCCGAGCGCGCCCGGGCCGAGGCCGCCGCCGTCGACGCGACCATCGCCGCCGGCCGCGATCCCGGCCCGCTCGCCGGAGTGCCGTTCGCCGTGAAGAACCTGTTCGACATCGCCGGCCTGCCGACGCGCGCCGGGTCGAAGATCAACCGCGAGCGCCCGCCGGCCGCCGCCGACGGCCCGCTGATCCGGCGCCTGAACGGTGCGGGCGCCGTGCTACTCGGCGGTCTCAACATGGGCGAGTACGCCTACGACTTCACCGGCGAGAACGCCCATGACGGGCCGGCGCGCAACCCGCACGACCCGACCCGCATGACCGGCGGTTCGTCCGGCGGCTCGGGCGGCGCCGTGGCGGCCGGCATGGTACCGCTGGCGCTGGGGTCTGACACCAACGGCTCGATCCGCGTGCCGTCCTCCTTCTGCGGCATCTTCGGCCTGAAGCCGACCTATGGCCGCCTGCCGCGCACCGGCAGCTTCCCCTTCGTCGACAGTTTCGACCATCTCGGCCCCTTCGCCCGCTCGGTCGCCGACCTGGCATCCGTCTACGACGCGATGCAGGGGCCGGACGCCGGCGACGCCGCCTGCACGGCCTGGGGCGTGGAGCCGGTCGCCGCCGACCTGGCCAGGGGCGCCGACGGCCTGCGCATCGCGGTCGCCGGCGGCTACTTCCGCCGCGGCGGCGAAGCGCAGGCCTACGAAGCCGTCGACCGCTGCGCCGAAGCACTCGGCGTGTCGCGCGAGGTCGAGATCCCCGAGGCGGCCCGCGCCCGCGCCGCCGCCTTCGTCATCAGCAACGTCGAGGGTGCGGCGCTGCACCTCGACACGGTGCGCACCCGCGCCGACGACTACGACCCGGAGGTGCGCGACCGGCTGATCTCCGGCGCCATGATCCCCGGCGCCTGGTACGTGAAGGCGCAGCGCTTCCGCCGCTGGTTCCACGCCCGCATGCTGGAGGTTTTCCGCGACGTCGACGTCATCCTGGCGCCGGCGACGCCGGTGACGGCGCCGAAGCTCGGCCAGAAGACCATGGTGCTCGGCGGGGTGGAGATGCTGCTGCGGCCGAACATCGGCATCTACACCCAGCCGATCTCCTTCATCGGCCTGCCGGTCGCCGCCGTGCCGCTGCACGGCCTGGGCGCAATGCCGATCGGCGTCCAGGTGATCGCCCCGCCCTGGCGCGAGGATCTGGCCCTGCGCGTCGCCCACACGCTGGAGGCGGCCGGTGTCGCCACGGCACCGGTCGCGGGAGCAGCGCCATGACCCTCGAACGCGACATCCCCGAGGTGGTGGCCGAGGTCGAGGCCGTCTTCGCCCGCTACGAGGCGGCGATCGTGTCCAACGACGTCGCCGTCCTGGACGAGCTGTTCCTCGACGATCCGCGCACCATCCGCTACGGCATCGGCGAGAATCTCTACGGCCATGCCGAGATCCGGGCCTTCCGCGCCGGCCGCGACCCGCGCGGCCTCGCCCGGACCCTGCACCGTACGGTCATCTCGACCTGGGGCCGCGACTTCGCCACCGCGATGACCGAGTTCCGCCGCGACGGCACCGCGAAGATCGGCCGCGAGAGCCAGACCTGGGTCCGCACCCCGGCCGGCTGGCGGGTCGTCGCGGCTCACGTCAGCCTGATCGACCCGCCGAGCTGAGGTCTACTCCCCCGCCTTCAGCTTGTCCGCCTTCAGCTTGTCGAAGTCCGGCGTGTTGGAGCCGGACACGGCCAGCCGGTTCGACTTGGTGTTGGCGAGCGCCGCCGCGGCGCGTTCGTTCTCCTGGATCTTGGCCATCACCGCCTGGCTCGCCCGCTCGAACGAGGCGCGGTTCTCGATCACGTATTTCTGCGACCGGCGCAGGCCGTCCATGTAGCCGTTGATCTCCGGCACGACGTAGCGCGCCACCATGTCCCAGCTGCGGAACGTGTCCTCGGGGTTGGCCCAGTCGTGGGCGAAGCCGATCACCGTGCCGAAGCCGCCGCTCTTCTCGCGGATGTCGCGGATGCGGGCGATCAGGTCGTCCGGGGTGCCGATGGTCGACGCCGCGTTGCGCGAGAAGCCGGTCTTCTCCACCGCCTCCTCGGGCGACTTGAACGGCTTGGCGCCCGGCCGCTGCAACGTGCCGACGATATATTCGTTGTGCCAGCGCATCAGGCCGCGGCCCGCCTGTTCGGCCGCCTTCTCGCGCGTCTCGGCGATATGCCACATCAGCACGACGCGCCAGTTCTTCCGGTCCACCACCTGGCCGTGCTTGGCCGCCGCCTCCTCGGCGAAGCTCCACTGCATGGGGAGCGCGGTCAGGCCCTCGGTCGAGGTTGAGCCGACCGAGATGATGCCGATGCCGTGCTTGCCGGCCAGCGTCATGCCCGACGGGCTGATCTGCGAGGCGACGGCGAACGGCATGTCCTCCTGCAGCGGGAGGAGCTGCAGCGCCGCGTCGCGCATGGTGAACCAGTCGCTCTCCGCCGTGACGCGCTCGCCGCGCATCAGGCGGCGGATGACGCCGATCGCCTCGTCCTGGCGGTCGCGCTGCACCATCGGGTCGATGCCGAGCGCGAAGGCGTCGGAGGAGAGGGCGCCGGGGCCGGAGCCGAAGATCGCGCGCCCGCCCGTCATGTGGTCGAGCTGCACCATGCGCTGCGCCACGTTGAACGGGTGGTGATAGGGCAGGGAGACGACGCCAGTGCCCAGCATGATGCGCTTGGTCCGCTCGCCCGCCGCCGCCAGGAACATCTCCGGCGAGGCGATGGTCTCCCAGCCGCTCGAATGGTGTTCGCCGCACCAGAACTCGTCGAGGCCCAGCTTGTCGCAGTGCTCGGCGAGGTCCAGGTCCCGGCGGAACTGGAGCATCGGGTGCTCGCCGATCGGGTGATGCGGCGCCAGGAACGCGCCGAAGCGCATGCGGGGGGTGGGCTGGGACATCGGGGCGGCTCTCACTCTTATTGTGCGTGGTCCGAAGATGCCGTGCCCGCGATTTCCGGTCGAGTCCCCCACCCTCCGGTTGCTTGGTGCAGATCGGGGTGCGGTTGCGGTTGCTTCCGGGGGATTTGGCCGCTATATAGCCGCGCTTCACGGAGGGCGCGATGAAAGCCGACATTCACCCGGATTATCACGAGATCACGGTCATCATGACCGACGGGACCGAGTACAAGACGCGGTCGACCTATGGCAAGCCGGGCGCCTCGCTGCGTCTCGACATCGACCCGCTCGTGCACCCGGCCTGGACCGGCGGCACCGGCCGCATGCTCGACACGGGCGGCCAGGTCGCGCGCTTCAACAAGCGCTTCTCCGGCCTCGGCATAAAGTAGGCCGCGCGTCGATGCCGCAGGATCCCTCCGCAGCGCGCCCCGGCGCCGCCGCGAAGGGTCGCGGCATGACGCGTGAAGAGAGACAGGCGGCAGCGCTGCGCGAAAACCTCCGCCGCCGCAAGGACCAGTCGCGCGCCCGCACCCAGGCGGACGCCGCCAGCGACCCCGCGCCCGACGAGGGCTGACGCTTCGTAGTCTCACCTTCCCGGCCGCAGGGGCGCAGCCCCGGAGCGCCGGCAACTGTGTATTTCGAGGTCATGCTCGATAGGCTTGGCCG
>Ga0209643_1000269_pt1 | contig 117069 bp, 105 predicted proteins | sample AutmiccBRH37_all_FD_187383 | JGI IMG/M metagenome (GOLD analysis project Ga0209643, IMG submission 187383) | Deep subsurface microbial communities from Mt. Terri, Switzerland - Autotrophic microbial communities BRH/37_all (SPAdes) (version 2) | ecosystem: Environmental > Aquatic > Deep...
CGGAAACTGGCCCAACGCCAGTTTGGATTTGACGTTCGGGTAAATACCCATTGCGAACGACCCTTTGAAGACCCATCTGATCCCTCAGGTCCTTGTATTGATTGATATAAAGTTCTAATTCGATTTCCAGGGCCTGGGATATCAAGCTTCTGGCTCCTTGGCGCAATATCTCAGAAATAGGGTCGTCAACAAAGGTGTCTGGTTTTTTGATCGCGATTACGTTATCTTTGCTCATGGTGTGTGTATCCTTTCCATTTCGGTGGGCCGGTTAATTGCCTCGGAAACAATCAGCCGGTGGATACACCACCTATTTTCCTAAACACAACTTTCGATCATATCTCAAAAGAAAAGCGCAAGCGGGTACCCTTGCCGGCGGGCCTTTTCGATTTCCACCTCCAAGCTTTCGATGAACGCTTTACGGTTGAGCAAGCCCGTCAGCGCATCGTGATTGGCCATGTAAAGGAGTTTCTGATCTCGCCGATGTGGTGAGCAGGAGCGCAAGCCTGTCTCTTCTGTTGCTTAAGTTGGTCAACTCTTCCTATTACGGGTTTGCCTCGCACATCGATACCATCTCACGCGCCGTTACCATGATCGGCATCAAGGAGGTCAGCGATCTGGTCATGGGCATCGAGATCATGCATTTTTTCGATAAGATCCCCGGGGACCTTATCGATGTCAACACCTTCAGAAGACACAGCCTGGCATGCGGCCTGTTGTCCAGAATTCTGGCGGCCCATAAGGGGCTGCAACATACGGAGCGACTTTTTTTATCAGGGCTGCTGCACGACGTCGGCCGCCTGGTCTGGTACCGGTATTTCGCGGAACAGGCCAAAATGGTGTTGTACATGGCCCAAAAAACCGGTCTCGCGCTCTACGAGGTAGAAAAAGAGTGCCTCGGGATAAGCCATGAAGAGATAGCCGGATACCTTTTTAGAAAATGGCACCTGCCCTTTGGTCTTGAAAACAATATCGTCTATCACCATGACCCTATCAGCGCCCCCAACCCGGTCGAGGCGGGAATTGTTCACATGGCGGACATTGCGGTGAACGCTTTGGGTCTGGGCCATAGCGGAGAACACATTATTCCGCATTTTGATTCAAAGGCGTGGGATCTGACTGCGATTGCGCCAGGCACCCTGTTTACTGCCATACTGCAAACCAATGAACAATTGGACGCCATGGAGGCTCTGTTGGCCGAGGAGTGGCATTGATGCAACCGCTTGCGCAAGGCAATCATGATTCCCGGCTGCGGGCAGCGGAAGAAAAATACCGCGCTGTTTTGAGAGTTTTGGAACAGGTGCTGTCGTTGGGCGATTTTCAGAAGCAGGTCGATACGACCGTCGACCCCTTGCACTTTATCCATTTAACAGGGCGTACGGCTCGAAGAAATCATACAACCTGAGTTGAAGGCCATCTACACGGTAGACCAAGTCACCTCCGATATCAGCACCGCCTGGTTTGCGCCGGTAGAATCGCAAAAGGAAATTGAGACCCAGGTAGAGTCCTTGATTCAGGGAGGCTACATTGCTTGGGCCTTGCGCGAGCGGCGCGAGATTCTGGTCTATTCCGTTGACCGGCGCTACCGTGTACTGCTGCACGCCATCGCTACGTATTCGCGCATCCGCGGCATTTTCATAGGATTTTTTCCAGCCGAAAAAGACAAATTGTCTGACGGATCGCTGCAAGCGCTCTCGCTGTTGCTGCGCAATGCCGCAAATGCCATGGAAAGCTTGGAATACATCGCGATGTTTCAACATCAGAATACGGAATTACAAACAAAGGTGGACGAGAAGGTAGGGGAGTTGCGGCGGCGCGACCAGCAGTTGTTAAACGCTCAAAAAATGGATGCGATCGCAACCTTGGCGGGCGGGGTGGCCCACCAGTACAACAACGCGCTTTCCATATTGATGGGCAACATCGAGTTGATCAAACTCGGCGTTGTGGGCGGCAAAGAACCTGGAAAATACATAGAGCGCATCGAAGGGGTTGCCTATAGAATGCGGGAACTGACCGCCAAGTTGCTTGCATACGCGCATGGCGGCAAATATCTGCCCCAAAAAATTGCCATAGAAGCGCTTCTTGGGCGCGTTTTAGATGACGTAAAAAAAAACCTGAATGGCCGCATTGAGATAGTGGTAACGTTACCTGTTGATAACTGTTCTGTGCGCGTGGATGTGATACAGATGCAGATGGCCTTATCGGCAATTGTGACCAACGCCACCGAAGCACTCCCGTCTGGAGGGCATATCCACATCCATGGAGAGATAGTGCCGAGTCAGCAATTACCGCAAGATACCAAGCTCGAGGTAGCGCCCGGCGAGTATATCGTTTTACAAATTTCCGACAACGGCCAGGGTATGGATGAACGCGCCCTGCAGCACATATTCGAACCATTTTTCACAACGAAGTTCGAGGGGCGTGGACTGAGCATGGCAGCAGCCTATGGCATTGTAAAAAACCACAGCGGGGCAATATGCGTTGAGTCCAAGGTGGGCCGTGGCACCACCGTGCAGGTGTTTCTGCCCTCGGCAAACACATAAATCGGGCGGTTAGTAATGATCCTTGCCCTCAGCCCAGCCGCCAGAAGAGCGATTACCCCTTCTTTCCGCGTCGCTTAAAGATCATCACCGGTGCCGCGTTTCGCTCCCTTTTTTGCCCTTTGATGATCCGGTCTTGCATTTCAATTGTGCGGGTATGCTTGCTGATGTTTGCCTGTGCTTCAGCAAGTTTTTGTTTTGTCTCAGCCAATTGTGTCTCTAATTCTTTTATGCGATGCTCCAACGTTTTGCCGCGACGGGATTCCCCGTCTTCTTTCAGCGGAATAATTTTTCTGGCACATCCGTCTGGGTGAAACTCTGGCGTTTTCAAAGAGGAATGAAGGGGTATGGACTGAGTTGCCTTAGCGATATGGTTCTTTTTAAACGAGTAAACCACAGGCCTTGAATTGATAAGCTTGCGAGCCTGTCCTTTTTTAGTCAGGGTCACCATCGCATTGCGAGCATACTGTATCTCGTTGTCCTCGATCCATCTAAGGGCGGACATCAGCTCACTTACAGTAAACCCGGTCTTTGTCTTTTCTATGTTATTCCCTGCTTCGATGAGTTGGGATATTTTTGTCTTTGCCATAGATCCTCCTACCTTGAGCTTTAGAGTAGCAATGTCTAACCCACCACAGTCGCTAACTACTACTCTTTTTTGGTTTGCGGTACAAGGCTCTTTTTGCGGGAACTGCTGTTGCTTGTAGTCATCTGCCGAATGCCCTAAGATTGCATGGGGCTTCTCGGTTTGCTGGGCGATGGACGAATATGTTTTTGATGTAAAAACATAATTATTTAATTAAATAAGCCAGACTATAGGCAATCTCCCATCTGATCCAGATTGCCGAATAGGCGCATTGCTCAAATTTTCCATAGATTGGCTTTTCGGTATGTAAGCTCAAGATACTGATCGGGTTCACGTCGTGGGCATAACTTGGATCGATATATGGCGCAGCATCTGACGGAGGCCGCATCCGCTCCATGATTACCACCCCTTCAATGCCCCACCAATAAGTAAGCGAAGAATAAAAAAACGGTGCTGAATGCTCTTTGATGAATTCCTGTCCCGGTCCCTTTGTATTGGCTCGCCCGGCAGGTGCACCGAACAGTTTGGGTTACAAGTCGGGTTGGAAGCAAATGAAGAAGGCCAGTGGGGGACCAGGCTCTGAAGATGTTTTGTTCCGTGCCCGTGCAGGAGTTCTTATTCAACATCGTAAAGCACGCTGGTGTAAAAAGTGCACGTGTTGTCCTCTCGGACTACGAAAAAAGGTTAGTACTCAACTGTAAGTGATCAGGGTAGGGGGTTTGATCCCGAAATTCTGGATTTAACCCAAAAAAGCTCTGTCTCGGCCTTCTGAGCCTGCGAGAGCGTGCCCATTATACTGGTGGAAATCTGGTGATCAATAATATCCCGGGGAAAGGCTCTCGCTTCACTCTTGCGGTTCCCCTCAACTTTTCCAAATTTCGTCCGGCTCAATAGGCCTTGGCGGAAGGGCCGATATTGACAAAAAACTCGCGGGTTCCGTCTTTAAGGAGGGAAGCGTTTGCTGTTTGCCGACGACCATGAGGTCATGCGCAAAGGCCTTATCAGTTTGGTGGCCGGTCAGCCCGATATTCAGGTGGCCGGGTGAAGCGGCAAACGGGCGGGAAGCCCTCGAGCTTGCCCGGCAGCTCCGCCCGGATGTGGGTCGTGATGGATATTTCCATGCCGGAGATGGACGGTAATCGAGGCCACCCGTCGGATAGGCTGAGTTACCCAATGTTCGGATAATGCGTCGTCGATGCACCACGATGAACAGCTTACTTTGATGATGCGTCATGCTGGCGCGGATGCTTTTCTGAACAAAACTGCACCTTCGGCGAAACTGCTGAGGGTAATCTACGGTATTACTAACTCGACGGGCGCTTAAAAAGATTCCACTCTGGAATCGGAATAAGGTTTTCCGTATCCAGCCAATCGATCACCAGAGGGTGCGTTTACCCCCACAGGCAAGACCGAATCGGACGCAAGCGGACCATCTATGCCAATCTTTATGTTCGATTAGCGACCTGTTTGGATATATTGTATTATTCATCATCCTTGAATGATTGTTTTTTGGTCCGATTTTATGTAGCTAATTAGACCAAAACTTCTTCATGCCCAGATATTCTGGAGGATAAATTATGCTTGAAATTTTATCCAATGAATCCAACAAACTAAAAGGCTGCTTGCTACGCGAAGAATCGCGCGAAACGTCAGCGATATGTAATTGATAGCGATAGAAATGTGACCGGCAAACTGTAAAATAAAGCGAACCATTCCAATGTGCTCCAAAATTCAACTCAGTGAGATTTTTCAGTCGCTGCGCAAAAGGGCCAAGCAGATTGTGCAAGAACAGAGGTCCGCGGCACGCCCAATGGGCGATATGGATCTGAAACGCTTGGCCGACAAGGTTGAAGTTCAAAGTGCCGAACTGGAATTGCTAAAAAAAAGGCTACGCCGCAGGACCCAGGAACTTGAGCAATCGCGCAATGATTGTGCGGACCTGTTTCAATCCGCGCCGGTGGCCTTTGTTATTGTCAATTCAGGAGGTATTATCGAGCAGGTCAACACGGCGGCCGCAAAGATGCTGGCCGGCTCGGATGGTCTCCTGGTGGGCCAACGCTTCGATAACTATGTTCATCCAGATGATAAGCCTGCTTATTTCGCCTATACCCAAGAGCTGGCTTTGCATTCAGTGGCCACCCCTTGTGAATTGCGGCTCGTCGGCACCCGGGAAGGGTGCGTTCACGTAACGTTGGCTGCCGCTGCCAATAAACCCGATCATGCCGGCAGCTGCCTTCAATGGCGTCTATCCTTAGTGGATATCACCGAGCGAAAGCATGCCAAGCAAGCCCTGCAGGACAGTCAGCAGCGTTACCGCCTCGCCGCCACGGCGGGCAGGATCGGCGCCTATTCACGTCACCTGCAATCTGGTATTGATTACTGGTCGCCGGAGTTTCTGGATATTTATGGATACGGCCCGGATCAAACACTACCCCTGAGTGACGGAATTCCAGCAGCAGTCCACCCTGATGACCGCCGGCGGGTTCTTGCCGAGGCTCTTGCCCGCATTGATCGCAAAACCGCGCCTGAATACAGCAGTGAGCATCGGATCATTTTGCCCAGTGGTGACGTCCGCTGGGTGATGATCCGCGGGCGCTTAGAATTCGACCTTCAGGGTCGACCCTTGCGGTCGCATGGGATTGCCATGGATATTACCGAGCACAAGCAGGCGGATGAAGAGCTGCTGAAAAGCCGTTTGCGATTGGAAGCGGCGCTGCAGATCGCCCGGCTGGGCATCTGGGAATACAACCCGGATACATCCGTTACAATGCTCGATGATCGCTGCTGCGCGATATTCGGTCTCGAAAAGCGTGCAATGACGAATAAAGAAGTGTTCGATAGGATACATCCTGAGGACCGCACCCGCGTTGAAGGCGAAGTACTTGCAGCGCTAACCTGTGAAGATAGTGGCGGGTATGATACCGAATATCGTATCATTGTGCCAGACGGAACGCATCGGTGGGTTGCCGTATGCGGAAACGGCATATGGTCAGGTGAAGGCATCGGCAGAAAGGTCGTCCAGTTTATAGGAACCGCAAAGGATATCACCGAATACAAACTGGCCGAGGAGAACTTACAAGCAAGCACTTCACGGCTTATCGAAGCCCAAAGGATCGCGAAAGTAGGAGACTGGGAGTGGGATCCAGATAAAGGTACTATCTTCTGGTCAAAAGCGGTGTACGATATTTTCGGAAGGAACCCTGCACTTGCGCCTCCAACTCACCAGGAACACCCACGATATTACAAAACAGATAGTTGGGCGCGTCTGGAAAGGGCCCTGAAAGCAGCGTTGGAATCTGGCAAATGCTATGAACTCGAACTGGAGCATATTCGCGAGAATGATACTTGCGGCTGGCATATAGCCAAGGGGGAAGTTCTGCGGGATAATGCCGGGCGCATAACAAAATTGCGGGGCACAGCACAGGATATTTCCGAGCGCAAAAACATGGAGGAGACTCTGCTCCGGCGTGAAAGGCAATTTCGGGCTCTCGTTGCAGCCAGTTCGGAAAGTTTGTATCGTATGAGCCCGGATTGGAGCGAGATGCGCCAGCTTCAGGGCCAGGGGTTTCTTGCCGATACTCAAACGTCAGACCCCAATTGGATGCAAAAATACATCCATCCGGATGATCAGCCGCAAGTGACAGCCGTTATCAGTGCGGCAATTCAGGCACAGAGCACTTTCAACTTCGAACATCGGGTCCGCCGGGCTGACGGCAGTTTGGGGTGGACGCATTCGCGTGCGGTTCCGTTGCTAGATGAAAATGGCGAATTGGTTGAATGGTTTGGCGCTGCCAGCGACATTACTGAACGTAAAAAAGCCGAGGAATCCTTGCGACATCTAAACGAAACGCTTGAGCAGCAGGTGGCTGATCGTACCCAGCTGGCCGAATCGCGCGCCCGGCAACTCCAGTCTTTGGCAGTAGAGCTGATCGAAGCTGAGGAGCGGGAACGCAAGCGGATTGCCGAGTTACTGCATGAGGACCTGCAGCAGATTCTGGCCAGCGCCCGTCTGCAGTTGCAAGCGGCCGGCGCAAACGCGCCTCCCGCATCTATGCTGGAAAGTGTAGAACGGTTGCTCGCGGCCTCTATTGAAAAGTCGCGCAGCCTGTCACACGAGCTAAGTCCTGCGATCCTGAATCACTCCGACCTGATTACCGCCCTGCGATCGTTGCCATTGCGGATGGCCGAACAGTTCGGATTGTTCGTCAAGCTGAAAACCAGCGGCCGACAGCCATCTGTAGACACGCCCATAAAGATATTTGTTTTCCGGGCCGTGCAGGAGCTTTTGCTCAACGTCGTTAAACATGCCGGCGTGAAAAGCGCCCAAATCGCGTTTTCTGCTACCGAAAAAGACATTGCTGTCACTGTCAGCGACGATGGCCAGGGGTTTGCCCCCACCATTCTCGATACCGCTGTCGTAAAAAGCGGCCTTGGTCTGTTGAGTTTGCGCGAACGGGCCAGCTATATAGGGGGCCATCTGTTCATTGAAAGCGCACCAGGGCAAGGCAGCCGCATCACGCTGATGATCCCGCTCGCACTTGCGAGCGTCGAAGGGCCTTAAACCCCGATTGGCAAACACCCGCCCAGCATTGCGTCGGCTGTCCCGCACGCCGGAGAAATACGGGTGCTGATTGTAGATGGTCACAAAACAATGAGCCAGGGCCTCGTAAAATTGATGTCGAGGAGCCCGGGTATTAGGGTCGTGGGGCAAGCGAACAGTATTCGGGAGGCTATGACGTTAGTATCTCACTACAAGCCGGATTTATTAACATAGATGTATCCAGGTCAGATATGTACGGGATCGCACCCGCCTCCTCAAGGCCGAACTGCCGGATGCGCGGGTAATCGGTCTTTCAATGTTCGAGGACGAAAAGCTTGCCCGCGCGATGCGCGAGGCCGGGGGCAGAAGGCCTCGTCAACAAAACGGCTTCCTCGGACTCACTGTTTAAGGCGATCTACAGATCTGACCGCTACGATTAGTAAACCAAAACGAGCATGATCTACATTTTTAGGGCCTTATACTAAAATCATCTGCCGATTCGATCCCTGGTCAACTTCCTTATTAAAAAAGGGCCATAGCCGGTGAATTTGAGGTAAACATGGCGAAAAACTTATTAAGAAAGACACGCGAAGCCTTATTACTGAGCAAATCAGAGCTGGCACGGGAGGCGGATGTCTCTCCGATCACGATTGCAAGGATAGAGCAGGGCATGCCATGCCGAATGGCCACAAAGCGAAAGATACTACTTGCTTTGGGCTATAGTTTGACGGACGCAGAAAAAATTTTCGGACAATGATCCAACTATTCTTTGATTGATGAGGTGGCATAAGTTCTCCTCTTGATTAAAAGAGGATTTCGAGAGATAGCTTCAGGAATATGATTCATCGGGCGCAAAAAACCGATGTCCAGATAATCTTGTGTTAGCTGAGTTAATACTTGAGTATTCTTAAAATGCTTATTGGGGGGGTAAAAAACCAATGTCCAAAATGCACCGGAACATGTCGTAATATTTCACTCGCAATCTGGCAAGACTTGTCTTCCCGATATTTGATTTTGAGGATACATTAAGGCAGGTGTTGGAGAGTTCGATGGTAATGACATTGCTACCGAGTTATTAACATAATAAGGAGAATATTTTATGAGGGCTTACCCCAGAGAACGCTTCTCGTCCGAAGTTGCGCTCTCCCCAGCGATGGTGGTAGAGTTCGCGAATGCTGCCGGTGATAAAAATCCAATCCACCACGACCCAGAGTTTGCTGCGACCACTCGCTTTGGGAGGCCGACAGCCAGCGGCCCTCACACTACAGCGTTATTACTTGCACTGACTGCCTCTCATTTTTCGAAGAAGGGGGCAATGTTAGGCCTTGAGTTCTGGGTTCGATTTCGTCGGCCAATTTTCGCTGACGAAAAGATTCATCTTGAATGGATGGTAATAAAAGTAACCCCAAACGAGAAGCTGAAAGGCGAAATCGTCGAGCTACGCGGCCGAATCAAGGGCGAAGACGGCAAAACCTCTCTCGGTGCGAAAGGCCGAGTCCTAGTTACTGATAGGCTATAAAGAACTCCGTGCTCAACTTCGCGCCGAACAAGTCCTCAAGGTCTGGCGTGCTTTGCAGGAGAGTCCGTGGTTGCTCATAAGTCGCTGTCGCGTGCCGCACAGTTCAGTCGGCGACTACGTGCGCTTGTTAACGGCCCAAAGAACTATAGCATCGTCTTAGCCATCTGAATATTAAGAACTTCCGGGCTTACCTCATAACGATAACCGACAAATCGACAGTTTTTCGAAATTGGTGTTAAAACCTAAAGCGCGAGCTATGGTCAATTGTTGTGTATGAAGAATTTAGGCGGCGATCCGGTTTTCTTCAATACCATTGACAAACTTTACTCCTTTTATAACCTCAGCCAAGCGCTCAGGTCGATGCAGCCGAATCCATCTTTTCTGAGCGCATTCGCATAATTTGAAAGCCATTGTTAAGACGGTATTCGCAGAAAAGCAGCCTCTTACTTTGTTTGTCCGGAGCCGAACCGTTGCAAATGTTGATTCAATAGGGTTGGTGGTCCTGATGTGCCGCCAATGCTCAGCGGGAAAATCATAAAAAATCAACAAAGAGCTATGGTCTTTTTGCAGACATTGAGCAGCTTTCGGATATTTTGCTTCATATGCGTTCACAAAGCTCTTAAAATACCGTTCTGCTTCTTCCCGATTTTCGGCCTGCCAAATCTGATGCAAGTGGGATTTCGCTTTCGACTGAAGGCTCTTTGGGAGATTGTTCAATACATTGGCGGTCTTATGAACCCAGCATCGTTGGCATTTGGACATCGGAAATACCTTGCCAATTGCTTTCCAGAAGCCCAGTGCGCCGTCCCCGACCGCAAGCCGCGGACCATTGGCAAGGCCCCTGGATTTCAGGTCTATAAGAAGCTGCGACCATGACAGCTCGCTTTCGCGAAAACCACCCTCTATAGCTACCAGCTCTTTTTCGCCTTCGACGGTGGCTCCTACGATCACCAGAAGGCATTGTTTATCATCCATGCGAACGTTGCAGTAAACTCCATCGACCCAGAAATAGACATGCCGTTTGCCTGACAGATCGCGCCTTTGCCATTGCTCATATTCATGTTGCCATACGGTTTTGAGTCTACTGATCGTTGCTGCAGACAAACCCGGTGCTTCTTGGCCAACCAAGGCGGATAAGGCATCGCCAAAATCGCCGGTGGAAACGCCCTTCAGGGGAAGCAACTGTTCCATGCTCCGAGTTTTACGCAAATACGGAGGCAATATGGCAGAACAAAAATGCACCCTTTTCGATGCCTTCTGGTGACGATCCCTTATTCTTGGTGCGCTTGCCGGTATTGGGCCAATGCCGGTCTGAATCTGGCGTTCAGGCAGATAGCCATTGCGGACAACCCTTTGATGCCCCTGTTGATCCCTTAGTTCTTTGTATTGATTAAGAAATGTTTCTATTTCGGTCTCCAGTGCCTGGGCTAACAAGTTCCTGGCTCCTTGGCGTAAGATCTGAGAAATAGGGTCGTCAACAAAGGTGTCTGGTTTTTTGATTTCGATTACGTTATCTTTGCTCATGGTGCGTGTATCCTTTCCATTTCGGTGGCCGGTAGACTGTCGGGAAACAATCAACCGGAGGATACACCACCTATTTTCCTAAACACAACTTTCGATCATATCTCCGCTAAAGCGCTCTCTGCGGCAGATCTTTTTTGTTCTCAAGCCCCCGTGGAAGTTTCTGCTTATATTAACGGACATCGCTGGCGATCTCCTTAATCACACCGAAAAGCCTCAGAGTCCTACTGTCGAGGATTTGTGCGACGGATATCAACAAACTCCCAAAAATGAGGGGCTACATCACATTGAGCATTTATTTGTGGCCCTGCTCACAATATTGATTAAGCTTTTGAACCGAACAGAGCCACTGTGATAAAGGATCTTAACTGTTTATCCGAGCCCTCAGTTTTCCTGACCCTTTGAAGGTCACCACTTTTCTTGCATCCAGCATGAGTGTTTCGCCAGTTGCTGGATTCCGGCCTTTCCGTTGCGCTTTATTATGGACAGAGAATTTGCCAAAACCGGAAACGAGGATATCGTCGCCTGATGCCAGAGTGGATTTCATAATTTCTATTAGCACTTCAAGGATTTCAATAGCTTGTGCCTTTGTATAACCGTTCTGATCCGTGAGGGATTTTATAATCTCGGCTTTAGTCAGTGACATATCCACTCCATAGTTGAAATTCAATTTTGCATTCATTGCCAGTCGAAAATTTATATGTCAAGAATTCAGTGTGTTGATAGCCATTGATTTTATGAACTGGTAGTCAGAGGACTACCAAAAAGGAAAAGCGGACATTGTGGAAGTGCGCCCTGCTTCGAGATGAGGACCATGCTGTGGGCCAGTATCGTGCCAGCAGCCTGATGAAAAAGGCTGGCATTGCAGTCAAGCAACGCAAACGGTTACCGATTTGCAGCAAAATGCATTGGAAGAAAGCCCGGCTGCAAAAAAATTTATACCGATAGTGCATCAGGGGTAAAGCCGAACGCCCGACGCTCAATGAAGACCGGGGATTTATCCGCAAAGGAGATCGCCTGGTTGTGTGGCGGCTGATTCGGAGAGCGATTCCTTGGTTGAGGGGTCGAGGAAAACCGAAAGATCGGCTTCATTAATCTCCAGGAGGGGATCAACACTACAACCTTTTACGGGCGTTTGGTTTGGGCTCTCTCCGAATTTGAGCGTAACCTAATCAGGGAAAGGACATGAGCCGGGCTTGCCATTGGAAGGGATAGGGGCAGGATGAGTGGGTTTTTTGTTGAAAGCAGCTTTTTACCAATGGTAGGAAATGGAACCGGAGATGTGAATGGCAAAGATGAAAAAGAACAATGACAAGGATGAGCCTTTAGAGAAGCAATTGTAGAAAGCGGCCGACAAGCTACGCAAAAATATCGATGCGGCCGAATACAAACACATCGTGTGGGGATTGATCTTTCTACGATATATTTCGGATGCCTTTGTTGTATCAGAAATTGAAGAGCGGCGAGGGGGAATATGTCGGGGCTGATCCGGAGGATAAGGACGAGTACAAGGCGGAGAATATCTTTTTCGTGCCCGAGGTCGCCCGTTGGTCGTTTTTGCAATCCAGGGCCAAGTTGCCGGATATCGGCAAGAAGGTGGACGAGGCCATGGATGCCATTGAAAAGGACAACCCGTCGCTCAAGGATGTGCTGCCCAAGGTGTTTGCCCGGGGCAATCTGGACCCCACCAACACTTGGGTGGGTTGATCGACCTGGTGGGCAACATCGCCCTGGGAGAGGCCAAGGACCGCAGCGCCGATATGTTGGGCCACGTGTTTGAATATTTTTTGGGGGAGTTTGCCCTGGCCGAGGGCAAAAAGGGGGGACAGTTCTATACGCCGAGCAGCGTGGTGGAACTGCTGGTGGAGATGCTGGAGCCTTACAAGGACCGGGTGCTTGAGCCTTGCTGCGGTTCGGACGGCATGTTTGTGCAGCCGGAAAAGTTTGTGGCTGGCCACCAGGGCAAGGTGAACGACATCTCCATTTACGGCCAGGAGAGCTACCACACCACCTGGCGCTTGTGCCCGCATGAACCTGGCCATCCGGGGCATCGACAGCTCCCAGGTCAAGTGGAACAACGAGGGTTCCTTTTTAAACGACAGCCACAAGGATCTGAAGGCCCAATTATGTGATCGCAATCCGCCCTATAACGACATCGATTGGAGCGGGGACCAACTCAAAACAGACGGACGCTGGAAACACGGCACGCCGCCCGCCGGCAGCGCCAACTACGCCTGGATTCAACACTTCCTCTACCACCTGAGCCCCAGCGGTCAGGCCGGCTTTGTGCTGGCCAAGGGATCGCTCACCTCAAAATCCTCGGGCGAAGGTGATATCCGCAAATCCCTGATCGAAGCCCGCCTGGTAGACTGCATTGTCAATCTGCCGGCAAAACTCTTTTTGAACACCCAGATTCCCGCCTGTCTCTGGTGAGACGCAACAAGGCCAATGGCAAGTTCCGCAACCGGATCGATGAAATTCTTTTCATCGACGCACGCAACATGGGCCACCTGATCAATAGAAGGACCAAGGAGTTTTCCGACGAGGACATCGCCGCCATTGCCGGCACCTATCACAACTGGCGCGCAACCCGGACGGTGACTATGAGGATGCCAAAGGGTTTTGCAACTCCGCGTCCATCGGGCGGGTGCGCGAATTGGACTATGTGCTCACGCCGGGGCGCTATGTGGGCTTGGCCGATGAAGAGGATGATTTCGATATTAAGAAGCGGTTCGCCCAATTGAAAGCGGAGTTTGAGGCGCAGTTAAATGAGGAGGTACGATTGAACCATGGTAATTTTGGAGAATTTGGGGAAGGTGAAGATCGATGGCTAAAATCGAGGTCCAGGGTAAAGAAATTACCGTCATTTAAACAGATCAACAGGATTACATCTCCTTGACCGATATGGTTCGAAACATTGAAAATGGGCCTGCCTTTGATTGAAAAATGGCTGCGGAACAAGAACACCATCGAATTTCTCGGCATCTGGGAGGAGATCTACAACCCGGATTTTATTTCCCCCAAACTCGAGGGAATTAGAAATCAGGCTGGATTAAACCGGTTCGTATTTTCGGTCAAACAGTGGGTCGCCAATATCAAATAAAAAGGAATTATCCCCAAGGGCGGCCGCTATGGCGGCACCTATGCCCACAAGGATATTGCCTTTGAGTTTGCCGCATGGATTTCATCCCAATTCAAGCTTTATCTCATTAAGGAGTTTCAGCGCCTTAATAATTGGGCAGATCAAGTTTTATGTATTGCTTACGGCCGATTAGCGGGATAACATTATGCAATGTTGATGCTATTTTATAGCAAAAGTAATAATAACATGAAAGGAGGTGAAAAAAATGAGTTACCAAAAACCTGTAATCTTGGCACAAGGTACTGCACAAATGGCAGAATGTAGACCGAATAGTAAACCGAGTGGGAGACCTTGTAAACCACCGGGGCCAAGCGGCCGCTAAGTGGACAATTTTATCAAGGGCGACCATGCTGTACAAATAGCATCGTCGCCCAATTTTTGCGGAGAATATCGCGATGTATTTTAAGCAAAAATCAAGTATTATATTCAGAAATTATGAGTCTTTTGGTTATATAACGGACAATCGAAATTTCGGGTATAAAAAAGCGGATAATAACGGAAATGACATTGGAGATAAAATTGTATCACAAAGCGGGGCAGTATTTTTGTCGGTTTTAGGTACAGAACCTCAAACGCTTGATGAAATCGCAAAACAAATAAATATGCATTTTACAAACGCAGACGTTGAAACAATAAAGAACGATGCTAGAGAATTTTATAGCATACTTGAGCAGGATGGATTTATTGTATCTGGGGAAACTTTACAGGAATGCGATGAAAAAGACTCGAGATTTTCGTATAGGAATTTGAAACCAAAAAACGAAATAAATACTTGTTATTATAATGCTAAAAGTCCTGAAAAGACCACACAGGAATTTTTAGATGAATACTTTCAAGACGAACCTCAGCTAACAAATTTACACATAGAAATTACAAGCAAGTGCAACGAAAGATGCGTGCATTGTTATATCCCACATGAAAACAAAGTAAACCATATCAAAACTGATTTATTTTACAGTATTTTAGAGCAATGTAAAGAAATGAAGGTATTGCATTTGACGCTAACGGGTGGCGAACCGATGTTGCACAAAAACTTCGTTGATTTTCTAAAAAAATGCAAAGATTATAACTTGTCTGTAAATGTTCTCAGTAATTTAACTTTACTAACCGGTGAAATTATTGAAGAAATGAAAGCAAATCGTCTTTTAGGTGTTCAAGTATCATTATACTCAATGGATTCCAAAATTCATGACACAATAACCCAAACAAAAGGAAGTTTTGAAAAAACTAAAAATGCAATTTTGAAACTGAAAGAAAATGATGTGCCTCTGCAAATTAGCTGCCCAATAATCAAGCCAAATAAAAACTGCTATAAAGATGTTTTGAAATGGGCGAAAATACATAATTTCCATATTGGATGTGATTATATCATAATAGGAAGATGTGACTATACAACACAAAATCTGAGAAGTCGTCTATCAATTAATGATATCAAGGAAGTGATTAACGAAAAAATTGTTGATGAACCAAGATTTTTAGAATTGATGGAAAAGGAATCTGAGAAGAAAAAGAATATTACACCAGATGATATTGTTTGTAGCGTTTGTCATTCATCCATTTGTATAGCAGACAATGGAAATGTATATCCATGTGCTGGTTGGCAGGGTTATGTTGTTGGTAATGTAAACGAAACATCCCTCAAAACCATTTGGGATAATTCAAAAAATGTACAATATTTGAGAGGATTGCGCAAACGAGATTTCCCAAAATGTATTGAATGTTTTGAAAAAGATTATTGTACTATGTGTATGGTTAGAAATGCAAACGAACACCCTTTAGGAAATCCATTAGAAGTTAATGAATTTTTTTGTAATATAGCAAAATTATATAAAGAAATGATACTTAATAGAAACAAAACTATAATTTTTCAGGGCAATTGATAGAGCATTTTTAAATGTTCGGGCAAATTCCCGATAAATTGAACCTGTAAACGAGCTGAGATCATCTGTGTCATGATGCGGGTTGAGCACACAAAGGTTGGCCTATGGTAAGGGAGAGCCTTGCTTAAAACTGATGGTCAGGTGATCGCACGATTTTAAGACCATGCCATGTAGAGGCCATAAAGTTGACATAATATCATGCTCAAAATCTTCATAATGTTTTAATTATACAGTCATTTATGAAAGTTTACATAAGATTCCTTATCAGACGTTGTAGCTTGAAGTCCGACAAGGCCTTTTTGCACCTGGCCGTGCTCACGAAATCTTAATCACGCCCATTAAGCCTTTGCAGTCTCGACCGCGCCTGAGCTCGAATTTTGCACGATCTTGGCCTTGTCAATACCTTTGCCAGCCTGTTGCTGCGGGTTTTCGGTCACGTTCAATTTGTCTCTGAGTTTCCCAGACCATTTGAATGCTACGACTTTGCGAGAGGAAATCTCCAAATCCGATCCGGTTGCCGGATTATGGCCGCGGCGCTTAACCTTGCTTTTTACACAGAATTTGCCAAGACCGCTCACCAGCACATCATCGCCGGCCTCTAAGGTCCGCTTGATGATTTCGATGAGGCCTTCGACGGCCATTGTGCTTTTCTTTAATCCGAATCCGCTCTGTTCGGCTACCATTTCAATGATTTGCGCTTCGGCCGGAGTCTGTGAAAGGTAACGTTTCGACTCCTCAATGGCCCCAGGGGTATCTGGGGCGCCCGGCTTCTTGTGGCCGGCTAAGCGATCTTCGGGTTAAGAGCCGCCAAGCGGTCCAGAGCGGCAATCCAAAGATGGCGAATTAATTATGAAATAAGGACATCTTTCCCTTCCCAATATTTTTTCCGCAAATCTTTTTTCAGCATTTTGCCAATCGGATTTCGGGGAATGGCTTCGGCAAAATCAACTGATTTTGGCACCTTGAATCCGGCCAGGCGCTGCTCCTATAATAGGTTGATATTATATCGTTTAATTATCACAGCAGCAGTAAATTAGCAAGAAGTATTTCATAATTTATTGTATCATTTCAAATAGTTGAATTTGACGACTTTTTACGAGGCCATCTTATTTGACCACATCAGTATTCTACTGAATTCTTTTCTTTAATCGTGGATCAATATAAAGGCTTTGCGCTTTTCCTGTTTTTAGATCAGCAAAATCGGGGTGTAAAGGATTCAAAATGAAATTTTTATCCTGTGGCACTATTGATGATGGCACCTGCAATACCATGCTTTGTTTTTCATCTATCCAAATCCTTCCCATTTTTTGGGTTTGATCTGCGACTGGTAGGATTGACCAGTGGGTTGGCAGCGTTTCTTCTGGCCAAGCGATTACTTGGCTTTCTTCGAACGAGACAGGGATAGCTACGAAATTTTGGATATCTGCATCTTCATCCAGGTGCACGATCAGTTCCAGGATTGATAGGGACAGACTTTCGGCGGCATATACGGCGGAATATCCTGGTGGGTTCCAACGGCCACCGAACAATTTGGCGCCCTCGCCTGAAAAAGCGGTCGCCGCAAATCGTTTTTCAACGATGCGCCAGGCAGTGATTGTCATCCGGGGAAAACCCCATGCATAATGCGTCCCAAAAGAGTGATCACTTCCTGGGCGCCAAGATGAGTATCAGAATATTCAAGAGGTATTTTACCGCCCAGACCACGGGCAGGTTTTTTCAGCCACCTTTCAGCTTTTTGGGGATTACCAAATACATCAACGGCCATATCGTAGACTTGTGCGACCTGGACGATGCGCTCAGATTCATCTGTTGCAAGCCTGCCTGTTATACGGCGCCGATCCAAAGTGCGCCTTGAAATCTGAACGATTTTTGATAGTGCATTATCAGAAACATTCAATTTACTTCGCAGCTGGTCAAATTTATCGGCGGGCAATCCTTGCTTAAGCTGGGAAATCAGCTGGTCGGTCGTAGTGGTCTTAAGGTTAAGCGATTGAATTTGCATGATTACCCCCTTTATCTTGGCATTTGCCAATAATATATATGGCGTTTGCCAATTTGTAAAGGGGAACGTACTGGAACTTGCACCTCCGCTCAGAAAATTCTTGGTGCCTCCTGGTCTTTTTGCCTGCAGATTTGCTTTTGTAGGCGGCGGCGTCTGTTTTAAAAGGGTGCACCGCGGGGCCTCGTGCTGGTTAGCCTTAGGGCGCATCCATTGTTGGCTATAGTTGACAACCGAAACTTAAGAAGCGGAGGGGGTTCAGGAAGAGTGCCGCTTATTTCGTCATTTCTTTTGACATAGAGAATCCTTTGCTTTTATCTGCGTCCTGGATTCTGAACCGCTGGACATCGACCGTTATTGTTTTGGGTTCATAGCCTTCTTTTACCACTATGTCTCTTGCCCGCTGGGCAAGGTACGCCTCATGGCCCTTGCCGGAAGGGATGTTTTCCACAACTACGGTTTTGAGTTTAGTTTTTTTTTCTTTGTCGAAGATATCAACCGTGTACCCGCTGGAACCGACGAATGCCTTGGCTTTTTTTAATGTTTCCATAAGGTACTGTTCAGTGCGTTTTTCGCCTTTATGGTTTTGCCAATCAGTTCGTTCCGAGCGAACCCGCCCCTGGATGGTTGCATCATCCACGCCCCGTTTTAACAAAGCCATCATATAGGCGATATCTTGTTCCGATTCCCGGATCTTTCCACTGCTATCCACCCCTTTGAAATAGCTGTCCCGCGTGGGCAAGTCACCCCGATTGAGGATTTCCCCTAGCGGTGTATACACCGCCGTGTGTTTTTGCTCTTCCTTGCGGAGTTCTATAACCGGGACATTGGCCCTGCCCTGCCAGTCGACCCATTCCAGTTTGGCGAGCGGGTATCCTTGCCCGGTCCTATGCTTTTCCTTTCGGTTTCTAAAACCGGGAGCGCGTCCCCACCGGTGCAAGGGGGATGCGCCCGGGTCGGAGCGCATGTGTTTGAGCCAATGTTTTTTTTCATCAAGGGAAAGGGGCCGATCGCTTTTGACCCATACTTGGTAATTGTCCGGGCTGCTTTCGACCACCAGGCGGCCGGGTTTCCAATGGCCATCGCTGTTTTTATGGCACCTGGAAAGCCCTTCCTTGTTTACATCGTCGTGCATCATGAAATAGGGTTCGTTTTCAAATTTGGGGCGGATGAATATGTGATGGCCCTTGGCGTTCATTGCCTTTAGATATCCAATGGCGTGGTCTTTTGCCTCCACAGCCCACACCTTGCCCTCTACCTTTTGGGTGGCTTCTTTATAGACGCCCAGTTCGTATTGGCCATAATACTTGGCCAATTTATCCAGTACCACACTCATCCCTTTAAAACGGGCCGGATCCTTCTCGTAGGTTCTGCCGTCACAATGAATGATTTTGCTTTGGTCGGATATTTTCGCCCATTTATTGGTTTCGCGCTCCGTCGCGATTTCCTGATAATAGCGCACCCACACATGATAGTTGCCCGCGTCATCCTCGATGACCAGGCGGCCGGGTTTCCATCGCCCTTCTATCCGGTGTTGCTCCAGATCCTTTTCAGGGAGATTTTCGTAGAGAGCATAAGAAGCGCGCGCCTCCTGCGCCACCCCGACATAGATTTGATCACTGGCGTTTAAGCACAAGCACGTGGATGTCATTTCGTCGGGATAGACGGTCGCAATCTCTCCGGTGTCTGATATAAGGCCATATCTTTCCCAGCCGCAAAAATAAGCGTCGAAACGTTTGCCAAATTTCTCCGCGGGATTTTTGACCATGACCGCCCTCTCTATTCTTCAGAATCGCTGAATTGAATTTCTAACTGATCCACACTTTCCCTGAGCCTTTGTTGCTGGGCGACAATATTGGCGAGCACCAGGTCATTACGGAGCTCAAAGGGGCTGTGGATCGGTCTGGGCTTATCGTAGGCCCAGCGTGAAATCACGAAGTGATAATCGCGGAACTTCACAATGCCTGTCAGATCCGGAAGATTGGCAATGTCCGAGGGCAAGAAGAGCAACTCCTTTTTCTTTTGGTTGCGCAGGGTCGTGCCGTCTTTGTAATCACTTGGTCCCATGCTCTGTGACCTTTCGATCTCGAAATATTCGGTTTCGCCGATGTTGTATTTGGCTTCCCGTTCCGCCGTTTCGCCGGAAAGGGCGAAGGTGATCCGGTTGCCCGGAGCGTTGTCGAGGGTTTTGAGCAGCTGCCGGCCATAGGTTTTTTCCATCTGACCATCATCCTGAATGCCGATAAAGGCCGAAACCCCTTTGGAACGGCCTTTGGTCAACATTTTCACGATCGAGCTCATGCGCTGCAGGGATCCGAATTCATCCAGGAGCAGGTAGATTCTACGGTTCAGGTTGTCGGCCATGGAAAGCAGTTTGCGGCCGACCAGGTCAATGAACAGGGACAAGATGGGTCGCAAGGTCTCTTCCACATCCTCATAATTGGTGATGTAGATCATCCCAGAGCCGTTGCTCAGCCAATGGGTGATTGCAAAATCGCCATGGGTATTTGCCATGTACTCAAAACATCGGGTGTATTGCATCATGACCGCCAGGACGCTTTCGGCTTGGCGCGAGTTTTCGACATTCTGGGTGATATAGCGATAGCCTGCTTCACCGCCCTTTGTTTTTGCAAGGCGCTCGGACAACTCCTTGGCCTCGGCGGTGAGCATCTGCCAAAGGTGCAGGTTGCTGCGCATATCGTTCTGATACAGGTAATGCAGACAGCCGGCATAGACGCCACGGGCAGCATCATTCCAGAACGGATCGTTTGCAGAAATCGATGGCGGGACCAGGCTGGCGGCCTGGGCATCCACGTCCATATAGGTTGTCAGCTCATTGAAAACGTTCCACCCCAAAGAGCGGCGGTCCAGGGGATTGAAGATCAGGTCTTTTTGCGGATCGTAAAATTCGGTCAGATACTCCCCTTTATGGTCGTAAATGATGCCCTGGCCGCCATTTTTCCTGATGGCTTTAACAATCTGGCGAAAGCACTGGGATTTGCCGGTGCCGGGTTTTCCGATGATCATGGTGGCCCGGTTTTCGAGGTCCACCGGCATTTCGATCTGGCCGAACGGGATGGCGGTGGCCTGTTTTCGCTTTTTGATCTGTTTTTTCAGTTCCTCGGGGGTTATCAACCGCGCGCCGCGGATATGGCGTTTGCTGGATTGCTGCCTTGCCCGCTTTCGGAAGCCGATCAATGCGATGGGATAAAGGATGGCGGCGCCGATGAACAGTTTGAAATATGGCCTTTTGTTGCCATACTGAAGAAGATAGCGAATATTATTGGCTGTGACCGCAAGCCCGTTGTCTTTGGCGACTTTGCAGGTGAAGAGCGTCGCCAATAGAATAAAAAACAGCAAAATGACGACCGTGATGCGCAAATGCATCTTAAATTGCATGCGCAGCGCATTGGTCCAGGTTTCGTGCCCTTCATAGCCGCTATACTGTTCTTGATAGGCATCTTGCATTCAGAACATTTCCAGAACAGCGTCGATCAGGTGATCCCGAATCGCCGGCATGACCTCTTCGGCGGAGCGCCGTGAGCTTTGAACGCCCGAAATGATCCGGGTCTTGTTTTTCTGGCGGACAATGCCTGTTTTGGTTTTTTGGGTGCTCTCGATATTCAGATCTACAACAAGCGCGTAACTGCGTGCGCGGACCTTATCAACCAGAAAACTCACGCTGCTGGCGATTAGATCCCGCTTTTTTTCTCTTAAGGCCAATCGGCTGCCGTATCCGCTATTGTAGGCTTTTAGCAAATACTCGGGTTCCGCCTCACCGACGTAGATGACGGCGCCCAAAAGCGTGTAATCAGCTTGGTCTGGATCAGCCAGGATTTGATAGCCTTTTTCCGCAAGTCCCCGTTCAATCTGCTCGGCCAGATCAATCTGACGATTCACGGTTGCATACGAAATGTCGACCAGGACCTTGTCGTGTCCCTTCGCTGGCGGGGGAAGGATTACGTTACTGCTGGATTTGGTCACCACTTCAATAGCTGGAGACGCGGTGCTCTGGTCTGTATCAGAGGCGAATGCAAACGTTGAAACCCAGAGGATCCATGCGATAAGAATCAATCTGATCATATTCCTCCTCGAACGATTCTTGCCAGGCTGTAGGCGGCCGAGCTTACCGATGATCCGAACCCTGTCGCTCCGGATGAGACTGCGGCCGCGAAACGGCCGGTGGATATCAAAGCCAGGATACCGACAATCAAAAAACCGACCAGCCCTATGATGTCAGCCAGGCCATTAAAGTCCCATTGTACATTGTAGCTGGTGTTGATCGCATATCCGGGGATGCCAAAAAGTGATTTGATTGCCAGAACGGTCAGCAACAGATTGATCCGCGCGATCACCGCATATACCAAAAACCCCGTGAACAAGCGCATCCAGCCGTCAAACAGAAAACTGGTGCGCTTGAGCATCAAAAATGGAATGAAGAAAAACCCTATTATCTTGGAAAGCGCGAATCCCCATAGTGCCCACACATGAATAATGAACCCGAGAATTGAAAAAAGGGAAACGATCGCAAACACCACGTTGGCGGCTAAAAAGGTCCAGAATGCGGACCACCATGAAACGTCGTTGTGCTCGATGCCGTCCATCACATCATTGATAAAAGCCGGAAGCAAAAACGGATCGGAGTTGCCGATGGCGGCCTGCTGAATGCCACCGGCAATCCCTTCCGACATATCCCAGCCAAGACTCGTCAGGTAATCATAATTGTCGAGCAACAGGCGGGTAACAGCGACCATCAGAAGGGTGTGAATCAGGTCGAATTGACTCAGATCGCTCAGGATGTATTTGCCGCCGGCGATGACGATCAAGCAAATGGCGAATGTGGTCCATGTAATTTCGACAAGGTTTCGAAGATCTCCATCTGCCAAGATATTGTTGAGCAGGACGCTAGTGTTGTTCATGAAGGTGTTGAAGCGGCCCATGGATTCGCCAAAGGTCGGCGGCGAGTCGGCCAGGACGACGGCAGGTATCGCCAACAAGATGAGCGATAGGATGATTTTTTTCATTCAAGCCTCTGCTAATCATCCAGGTTGAACCAATACCTGGTTCCGTTAATATCCATGTAGTAAGGGTCTTTTCGTGCAACAAGGGGCTGGTCGTCGTATATCGGCACCGAGATACCATCCCAACCATAATCGTAACGGATCACTTTTGAACAAACATTCCCGCCCGAAAAATCGTATTCGGAACTGTATGTTGTGCGAAGGCGATACTCCTTTCCATAGCTTTCTTCGCAGGATTGGAATTCTTCAACCCCATATTGCGCCTGGGCCTCGTTGCATTTTGGCCAGGGTTTGTGTCTTCTGATACAACGCTGAAGCACATTCATTGGCTCATGGCACTCCTGGAACTGGCGGGAACCGCCTGGATTGGACAGGCAAAGTACAATCTTGCAACCCATTTCGCTGGCATGGGCAGCTGTGAAAGGTTGACCGGAAATGATCAATGCCGCAAGTACGGCTACCAACAACAAAAATCTACGGATATTTACCATTGTCCCCTCCCCTACTCGCTTTGGTTTGCCTGATTACGATGTCTTTTTAGCTGTCTTGCAGTTTCATCCGTTCTTGCTTTTTGCATCTGTGCAAGACGGGATTCGATCCAAAATTCTTCATTTCTAAAATCCTCCTTTAACACCTCCCCCGGCAAAATTTCTCCAACATCTAAAGCTGATAATCTCCTCGCCGATCTTCCTTTTATTCTTAACTCTTTAAGTTTTTCTTTAAGTATTTCAGGTGTTAACATCCCATATGATAATTCGCAATATTGGTCGGTCCCTCGAATTTTTCCTTCCATTTCATATTTTTTTCTCAAATCATCACCACACGTGAGCCTCTTCATGGGATTTTTTTCTCTTTTCATGCATTCTTGGGTGACAGACTTAATTTTCTCATCAATCTGCTTTTCCCCTGGATCTATAAATGGTTTTTCCGTTGCGATTGCCCAACTACAAAGCAATAAATAAGCAACAATCGAAATTGGTAAGATTCTGTTCATCTAAAAGTACCCCCACCTATCGCGACCTAAAAGTTTATTAGGCTGGCGATCGCGAAGACGCTGCAACTCAGCGTCTCGATATTTGGCCGATTGAGCCGCTCTCTCGGCTCTCTCATTATCCATATTCAATAAAACTTGATTCTGTGTCTGGATCAGTGCCTCCATCTGATTCATAATGGTTAGGTCCTGAGCGGCTATGTGCTGCATCGTTGCCAAATCAGACTCATCTCCTAAATTACTCAATGCTTCGGCGTGTTTTGGTAGTACCTGTTCGATCCTTTCTTTACTTTTCCTTGCGTTATCCGAAGTCATCCTCAGTCTATCCTTCATAAGTTCATAAGCCTCGTAATCCTCACGGATCTTGCGCGCATAATCTTCCGACCACACCCCCAATGCCCGGGCATCCGCTTCCACTTCGGATGGTTGCCGGGGCACGTGCCCGTATTGACTCAGCATCGCATCAAGGTCTTCTTCGTAGGTGGTGCTTTCGGGATCCATTGTGTTGACCGCATATGACCTTTTGGCCCTTCCGTGGTACTGCTCTATGACGGCCATCAATCGCTGCCAGTCACCGGCATCGATGATGCGTCGGAGCCCTCGAAGTTGATTCAGATAGCTTTGGTATTCTCGCAAAACCTGTTGGTAATCGCGGATCATCTGTCTGTGCTGGTTTGTTTGGGTGGTTGTCTGATTGATCATCTCCTGATAACCTTGGAGTTGGGTCATATACTGCAAAAGCTGCTGTGTCAGATTCGCAACGTCGATAGTGGGAATGCCGCCCCCAATGGCCGGGCCGGCAAAGCCGCACACACCAGCTGACAGAAGTAGCGCCAACCAAAATTTCTTCATGCATCCTCCTTCCTTTTTATGATTTAATTAGATCAAGCGCCTCAATGGTTTTGAGAACGCCCTCTTCGATGCCGTGTTCATCGATGAGTCGATCACGCAAAACGGCTTCGTCGGGCTTGGACGTGCTGATGACGTATTGCTCGGGTTCGACGTCCACTATGATGGTTTTAGAAACCCCGATCTCGCGTTGGATGATGTAAGCCTCTTTCTTGGGCCGCAGCCTGCGGATGGCTTCTATTTCTCCGTCAGTGAGGTTGAAGGTCTCCCTGTACAAGGCGGCGTCGGCGGTTGGATCGGCCATGAAAAACAGTGTCGATGCCGCTGAGCGCAGGGCCGTCCAATCCTCGATCCGGCGGAACTCATTGGGATCCTGACTCCAAAGCCCGACTCCAGCCTTCCATTTGCCCCAGGTTCTGACCGAGCGAATGATGTACTCGCGCATATAGCGGATGCCCAAAAGGGCGTGTGCTTCATCGATATCCAGATATTTGGGCTGATTGCGGTGCGCCGGATCCTCGAACATGCGCGTGACCCGATAGGTGATTTCGCTCATGGCCAATGGCAGGCGGGTCGGATCGTCCTTGACCCCGGCCAGGTTAAAGGCCACCACGGCCTTGTCCAAAGAGCCGATGGCGTCCTGTTCCTGGTCGAATAGGCTTGCGAACATACCTTTTCCATACCAACGATTCAGTTTTTGCTGCAGTTCCTGGGGACAGTGATTGACCATGGTCGCAAATCTGCGCAGGCTGCAGGGCAATTTGAGGGTTGCTATGATGGCTTGATCCAGGTGCTGTTGCTCGTGGGGTGCCAGGGTGCGCAGGATTTCGTTTTCGTTGCTCTTGAGCATTTCGATGACCAATTGCTTTTGGTGCATGATGAAACGATCATCGTCCGGCCCTTCGGCAATGGCAAAGTTATTAAACCCAAGATTGCCCTGCCCTATTCTGAAAATAGCCCCATCCTGCCTGAAGAAGCGGGCCAGCGTTTCGGAACCCGGATCGATGTCGATGGCCCGGTAAAAGCCGCCGTATTTCGCAAAATGGCTTGCGATCGTGTTTTTGGTGAAGGATTTGCCGGTCCGGATGGGACCGACGCAGATGACCACCGCCTTGCCGCCCACAAAGGGCGAGTAGTAAAACAAGGTGCCATCGGGGCACTGAAAGATATATTGCGCCTCTTCGTTGGCCAGATCTTCGATGGCGATCTGGCCTTCTGTCGACCGGTAGATCAGCGAGGCGGCACCAAATTGGGTGCAGTTCAGCGTCATGTTGCGCATAGAGAATTGCCGGCCGGCCGGCATGAAGGCCCGGTAGGCATCAGACAAGTTGACGCTTTCGGATACAATGCTCAAGCCGGCCTGCAGCATGCTTTTGCGCAGGTTTCTGGCGGTTTCGTTGATCTCATCGGGACGCCGGCCGAAAACCAAGGCGGCCGCCTGGGCATGACCCCATTTTTCATTTAGCCCCTCGGCCTTTTCGATCTCGATCATCTTCTCTTTGATGTCGGGTTTGAGATTGCTGTAGCGATCACCATTATTGGCCTGTTCCTGGTTGCCAAACATAGAAAAAACCTCCGCCAGGCTCATGTTCTTGCGCTGTAGTTCTCTTTTTTTCTCTCCAAACATCAGGGCCTGGCGAATTTTCGACATGGGTGTAAAGCGGGTCATGAGAATGTAGTTGCCCCGCTGCCGCGTAGTGCTTTGGGCATTGGCGGACCACAGCGCCGGGGCGATGTCCCCTTCGCCATAACGGGTCACGGAAAGGATGCGGGCATAGCTATTTTCAAGGTTCTGTAATTTTAGATAATCCTGGTTAGCGATGTACACCGGATAGCGATCCCCTTCGGCTAAAAGCAGGTCCCATTGCTCGGCGGGCACCGCTTCGGCAGCGCTGTCATAGAGCAGGTTTGGATCCATGTTGGCCAAAAAGCGGCAGAAGGCCCACAATTCGTTTTGAGGCAAGATCCTGGCCCCGAACAAAGTGTCGTAGCGGGCCTGGGTCTCGAACAGCACCTCGCGCAACTGGCGCTGCTGACGCTCAAGATCCTGGGCGTAGGCGATAACGGCATTGCCGGCGTTGAGATACTTGCCCAAGATCAGGCGGCTTTGCTTGTTTTTGCCGGCGATCAGAAGGTGCTTGCACAGGGTCAAAAGCCCCAGTTTGGTAAGATTTTCGTCGGGCTCGACCTCATAGCAATGGATAATTTTAGCACCGGTCAAGCGCTTGTCGTTCAAATAGCGCTGTCTGTTTTGTGATAGAAAGTGACTTACGGGATTGGCGCGTTGCTTGAGCCGGATTTGCGCCCCTTCGAAATGCAAGTAGTACTGGGTGATGCTGCCGACCGCCTCGGGCAGGTTCATGCAGATGGATCGATTGATCAGCGACAACCCGATAAAATCTTCTCGCGTCAAACCATCGGGATCACGGCCGTCGATCTCGATTGCTCCCAGGAGCGTACCTTTTTTGGTCAGGCAAAAATCACCTGCTACGGCAAATTCCTGAAACAGTTCTGTGATTGGACCGTTTTTAGGTGCCATGATTATTAGGCCCGCATGTAGTTAACGATCAATCCGATGTCAAAGAGGAAGAAGCCGACGGCGATGGCCTTCATTGCTTTGCCCAGGTGACGGTTGTCTGGGGCGAAGATCCAAAGGCAGCCAGCGATTATCACGCCGCCGATGACCACGGCGATGGCAATCGGTCCATCCATCAGGTCCACGATGTCCTGCATGAACCCGACGAGACGGGTAAAAATGCTGGCGTTGGTGCTGCCGGCGCTTTCAATGTTGTAGCCCGCAAAAAGCGGAGCAGCGCACAAAAGGTTAATGGCCAGGGCTTTTGAAGCGCTTTTGATGTGGTTCATTCTTCCTCCTTTTCGATGATGATAAGTTCGCGCGGTGCGGCGCAGCCGGCGCACCAGCGGTTGTGCCGCCGCTTGATAGCCTGAACCCATACTTTCAGGGCAAAGGGGTCGTGGCGGTGGATCCGGTAGGCCGGAACTCCAAAGAACAATAAAAAAATGACGATCATCAGCGGCGAGCGAATGGTGGCGCCGATTGCCACTGAGCCACCTGCGATCGCATACACCACGTCGGACGGAATGCCGAAGTATTCACTTTTGGCCGAAAACGCCTTTACCTGCTTAAACGCTTGGTGTTGGTCCTGATCGATTTCCATTTAGTTGGGTATCTCCAATCCGTATTTTTCCAACCGGTTGTACAGGCTGGAGGCGATCGGCTCGCGGATGTGCCGGGCCTGGCTGTATGACCAGCGCCAGAGATGAACGCTGCGACCGTCTTGAATTTCAGTGAGCAATACAATCCGACGGCCATGATTGGGGGTTTTTTCGGCGTGCACCAATAGATTCAGGTTGGTCCGGACCTGGGCCTTGACGACGTCGAACGGCAAACCGCCCTGCCCTGCCACCAAGGTTTGAATCCTGGTCAGGGCGTCTTCCGGGCCGTTGGCGTGGATGGTGGAACAGGCGGTATGACCGGTATTGATGGCGTGTAAAAAGGCGGTGGCCGCTTTGGCGTCGCGGATTTCGCCGACAATGATCCGCGTCGGGTTAAGGCGCAAGGTGGTTTTGATCAAGAAAGAGAGATCCACCTCCTGGCCGTCCTCCCTTTTGCGCCGGGTGGGCGCTTCCAAGGAAATATGGTTGTCACTGCTGATGCGAAGTTCGCGTGTGTCTTCCACGGTCAAAACACGGTCCGCGGAGGGTATGGCCTGTGACAGCGCATTCAAGAGCGTGGTTTTCCCGGACCCGGTGCCACCGCTGACCAGGATATTGGCCCGGCAAATCACGGCCATCTTGAGATAATCGAGCATTTCAGGGGTTAAGGATCCAAAGGTGATCAGCTTTTCGGCCGTGATCTGCTGTTGGGGAAAAACACGAAAGGAAATGCTGCTGCCATGCGTCGATACGGGGTATAATACCCCGCATACGCGGGTGCCGTCGTGCAAGCGGGCATCCAGAATCGGATGGCTGTTCTTGTCCACGGCCTGGCCGAGCGCATTGGCGATCTGGTGGATCAGTAAAGACACTTGGTCTTCGTCGGCAAACGCCAAGCCCGCCATGATCTTTGTTTGGCCGTTTTGTTCGACGAAGATCCGGTCAAAGCGGTTGATTTCTATTTCGGTCACACCGGGTAGATCGAAAAGATGGCGGACGGGCGTCAGGTAATGTTCCACCAGATCCCAGCTGCCGCCAACGGCTTTGCCTACTTTGTTGGCCATCGTGTCTCCTTACATTCAAGTTGCCGCAAAATGCGAGGATCAGAGCGATTTTGAGCGGCTTATACGCCACCCGGATTGGCACGCGCAGCAACGCGCCGGAAAATTTCAGGATTGCTATCATCGCGGATCTCTTTTTGTTTGGCGAAGATAATGGGAAATTGGTCTTGCCCGGCGGGCACGACATAAAGCTGAACACCTCGACTGGGTGCGAAATTGATCGTCTGAGAGCCCCAAAAGGCCAGGGTGTGCACATTGGCAAATCCCTTGGCCTGGAGGTGGTGGCCGATTGTTTCGGCCCGCCTTGAGGCCAACGCCTGCGTTCCGACCGCGCTTTGGCCGTGCGAGTGTCCCACCACCAGTATCCGGGCATCGGACGGCGTTGCCGCCATAAAGAGAAGAAGCGCTTGCCGGTCGAATTGGGCAACCGAATCATTGCCAAATTCTATGCAACGGACGGATTGGGCCGATTGCGGCCCGCTATCGATGAACGGCGCATCCTGAATATTTTGGGTTTGGGAAAGATCCTCCGCAGGGCGCTTCGGTACCGGATAAAACATTGCTTTGGGCTTGGTCAGATCCCGGTAGACGATGCGCCCGTCCGTTTTCGGGATCGTTGCGGTTTGCACTGCCGCGCATCCGAAAACGGCGAGGGCCGCAAGACCAATGAGGGTGTGCTTCACTTTGACTCTCCTTTCTCGAAAGAGAACAGTTTGTGTTCCCGATCGATAATCAGGACGCAACCGGGCCTTAAAAGTTCCAATATTGCTTCGTCAACCGGCTTGACCTTGCCGGACGCAAACAACGGCGTTATCGGTTCAGCGGCAATAGCCGCACTTTCGGCGGGCGCCGGGTCCGAGGTCGTCAACCGATAGCCCGCGGCATTGGCAAAGTATTGCGCAGCCTCTCCGATGCTTTGGATGTCCTGAGGAAGAACCGTGCGGATCTGGATACGCAGAAGATCTAACGCGCTTGCCTTGCCTGGAAAGCCGGCCTGCCCTATTGCAAGGGCAAACAGGAGAGCCGGCAGCATGATTTTAGCCATTACTTTGCTCCCATCAAAATTGAGATTTGCTGCAAACCTAAAAGACAGACAAGCATGCCATAGGCCGTCGCGAATGGCACCCGGCGCCGCTTTTTTTGGTAAGCCGTTTTGCTCACGTAGATTGGCCATAGGGCCACGGCCGAAGCCAAGGCAATCGCCCCTGTCGTGCGTGCGATTTGCTCGGCCTGGCCGCTCAGGTTTAGAGCGAAGGCCCAGGCCAGTAGATGACCTTGCATGATCGCCCCGATAGTGAACCGTTGCCCCGGGGTCAGCTGGAAGAGTTCTTCCTGAAACGGCCGGGCTGCAATGAACATGGATAACAGGGCAAAAAGCGTCGTGATTGCGGCTCCTCGTTCCAAAATCAGGCTTCCCACCGTGGCGGGCACTGCGCCGGTGATGGTGCGCAGCGCGATTTTCCAATGGCTGGCCAAGGGCAACCTATCGATCCGGCCAATCAGGCTATCAAAAGGCTTTATAGAGTTTTCCACCCAATGACTCCCAGGGGTAAGCATAGATGTCGTCCTCTAAAAAAATGTTCAGGGGGGTTCCGATGTTCAGTGTGATCGTGGGTACCAGGTTCAGATATTTGGCCGCCAGGGGCGCGAACTGCTCCCGCAACGATTGGCTCAGGTTGCCCTCAAAGCTTTTTTCCTGATCGGTACCACTGCCCTCGTAGGAGGTGGAACTGGAGAGCAGGGCGTACGCGGCCACGCCTAAAAATTGGGCCATAAAGTGGTAATTGACCTCATCCTTGATGGCGGGCACGCCCTCCTGGTCCAAGGCCGCCACCCTGCGTTCCAGGCTGATGCGTTTGCCGTCGGGAAGCACGAACCAGCGCACGGTCAACCCCATGCGGGCCTGGATGGGTTCATTGACGTTTGATATGCGCAACGACCGGCCGGTCACCCGGCAGCCTTTGGGAATCATGATGTAGGTACCGGTCACATCATAGACATCTCTGGACACCAAGCCCCGAAAGGGCCCCGTGTAGTCGCTCATCAGCTTTTGATCGAGCACGGCGCTGATCACCGTGCCGGTCGGGATCAATTTTTGGCCCGACATGGGCTCGCCTTGGCTGACCGGCCGGCCCACGGTGACCTGGTTGCGAGGATCTTCTTGTGGAGGTTCCGCCTGATCGGGTTCATTCAAGGCAACCGGGGTGTAAGCCGCCCTGCCCTGCCCTTTTTGCAAGTCACCGAGGCGCCGTAACTCCTTTTGAACACGGAGTTGCTCTTCCGAAAGACCTTTATCCTGAGTGAAGACTACCGGCTGCACTGGCATTGTTTCGGCGCCTTCGCCACTTTGCTTCATAGAGTTCATGCGTCTTAAGCCGAACCTGCCTTTTCTGGCTATCAAGGCCCGTCGTTTTTCCTGATTCGCGAACTCTTCTTCAAGGCTCAGGCCCCCGCCTCTCATTGGTTCAGAATTGCGGCCTTGCTGACTGTCGGCCCGATCGGCCAGGATATCGCTCATACGCTGGTCGGGGCTCTGGTGGTTGGAATGATCTTTTTCGTTTTTGTGTTTCAGACGGAGTCGTTCCTGTTCGATCTTTTCTTGGAGAAACTGTTGACTGTCTTGCGTTCTGAGCGGCTCTTGCTCGTCGACGGGTAATGTTTGGGGGCCATCGCCAAGCTTGCGCTTGCCGGTGCCTGCAAACACGCTGATGATCAGTGTCAGGCAAAGCAGTCCAATAGCGGCCAAACCGAACCATTGCGCCTTTTTCTTGTAGTTTGGATCGCGCTCGCGTTCGCTGCGTTCTTCGCGTTTTTCGGGTTCGGCCATGGCTAATACACTCCATTGCTGCCGTTATCCCTGCGGCTGATGGTCACCTCATTTTTGTCCCCGTAAATCAAAATGAATTTAGGATAAATGCCCGAAATTTTATAGACATAATCGGAATCAGTCTTGTATTCGAGGATTTCTTCCTTATCATCAATTTCGGCCTTGGCAGCCAGCATGCCGCGATGATCGGCCTTTACCCGCACAAAAGTAAAACGACCATCGTCCCACACGTCTGTGACCAGATCCGAACCTTTAAAGCCCATTCCGTTCGACCATTTGTAGCCGGTGTAAATCATGGAACGGTATTTAGAGATGACGCTTTCAATGCGCTCGGTAGAAAGAGCCCGCTCATCTTGAATTGCCTTTTGCAACTCCCCTATTCTCTGCTGAAGCGCTATATTTTCTGCCTCCTCGGGCGTTTGATAGGTTGCGCCGGCGACGCCATCGGCCACATGGAAATACTTGCCAGCCGATTTAATCACCACACAGGTGTCGGCCGCTGCGAAATCCACGCGCCGAATTTCGAAATGCAGCGCCTGATTGGATTGTGTTACCAATGTCAAACTGGTTCTCTCTCCCTGGGATTCGCTGCTGTTTGGCTGCACCATGACGTGATGGCCCTCTCCTTCTATCGTCCACAAATCACTCCCGCCTTGCGGCGGGAACATCAGCCGTTCGGGCAGTTGGATGTGGGTTCCCTTGTAGAGGGCCGCTTTGATCTTGTAGACAAGGCCTTCTTTCACGGTAATGGTATTGCATCGGCCGTCCTCGGCCATGGCGGGAATGCCATGAAAAAAGATCAGAATTGATATCAGGAACGCTTTTCTCATCCATCCTCCTTAAGATACATCTGTAAGTAAATCGTAAGAAAGAATTTCAAGGCCTATCGGATTTTGCTTCAATATTTCCTTGTCGGCCTGGATTTCATCTTTCGCCTTTATTCGCCACTGAACAGGAACGATCATTTTTTCCGCTTCATCCAGGGGGCTGCCATCGGCATTCAGGGTAGTTTTCAGAACAAAAATGTTCGAGCGGTAAAGCGTACCCTCGTGCTGGCCAAAACGCGTTTTGTCCGAATCATAATGGTCCAGGTTTCTGACTTTGACCCGCACTTCCCTGCAAGCATTGCATTCTGCGATTTGGGCCGCCTTGGCTGCCGCGTGATACCCGTTTGGGCTCGTGAAATCATTGCGTAATTTTGAATTCATAAAGATATAGGCATAGCCGTAATCGGCTTTGATGGTATGGCCATTTTCAGAAAAGCGACGCTCGACCCATTGGGTCAAAATGTAATCGATGGTGGCCGGGAAAAATTCGGGCTGCCGGTTTTCGTCATGGAATTCCATGTCCCAAGTACCATTGGGATGCATTTTAACCCAAGCCACCTTGATATTGGTGTCCGCCCGAGTGCTCTCTTTCCATGCGAAAAGGATGGCCACCAGACACAGCAAACCCAGCATGAGGATGATATAGAAGCTGCGCACCAACTCGGAGGTAATCTTCGCCATGAGGTCGAGGCGCTGCGGCTTTGCTACGAAAATGGATTGCTTCTTTTGATAGTCCGAATCTGACACGATCGCCGAACTGCCTGTAAAACAACTTTTTTTGTGCATAAAACTGCCCTGTTTGGGTTGATTGCGATTGCCGTCCGAAGACAACGAACAAAGAACCACAACCAGTCCTGACCTGTGTTTACTCTTTTTTAAGTGAGCCGACGGTAGTAAATCATCGGGACCGCCGGAAGTGGGGAATCACATTTTGATGGGTTTTTGGAGCAAGGGCTTATCGTACTGCGAAGGCTGAAACATTTAACCCGATCATGTTTTTAAATACCGCCATGATAATAATGTGTCAAGAACATTTTATCATTATTTGTTAATGATTATGGACTATTATAATGAATTCTTCCTATAAAGGAGTGCGCCGTGCATCTTGTGATAAAAAGTTCAAAAACAGTCTGCACGTCAGAAAATAGGAATCCGCGCCGATGCCTGGCAGGTGATTTGAGAAAAATTTAGTACTTTTTTATGTTGAAGAGCCCACTTGTGGGTTTCATTCAATAGATTGTTGATGGGCTGTCAACTACTCGATTTCCAGGATTTCTTCAGGATATTCGAGAATGGTATATTTTCGTGATTTGATGCCTTCAATAAGCTCTTTTTCTGAAAGATACAGACCATCTTCCTTGACGACCGGTTCGCCTAAAGCATTTTTAATTGTACGCACCTGACCGTCAATAATGAGTTTGATGCCTGGAAAGAGCAACAGTTCAAGTACGCGGATTACGCCGGCTTTGATCTTCTCTATAATAGCACCGGTCGGCAGCGTCCCACTTTCGAGACGAATGGAAAGGGAAGAGTCGAGTATGTATTCTTTACCCTGGTATAACAGGCGCATACCCTCATAGATAGGGATTGCCTTTGCGACCGGCTTGCGGTCCTTGCGAAAATCGTTTTTGATGGCTGTCATCGCATAACCGGCAAGGTTTCCCTTGACTTTGTTTTCCTTTACGTCCTGGTCCACAATGGCTAAATTTTCCGCGATATGAACCGCATCATATTTTTCAATGAGTTGCTGCGCCTGCTTTGCAGATATCCCATAGTTTTTGATCAACTGCTGGCTGAGCGTATTCGCATCGGCCAAGATAGGCGGCGCGGTCTCTTCCGTCTGACTGAGTTTAACACAAAACTTGACCGCACCTACCTTGCGGCCGTTGCGTTTGTATTCCACATCGACTTGTAAGTCTGTTTTGTTGTTAATTTCGGCGATCGCGTTCTTGATAACTATGTTGTTGAGGGACTTAAACTGTTTGTATTCACTTTCTTTTATACTAAGTAATTTACGCAGGACTTCAATTTCGATCCACGGTGTTTCGCCGAATCCATCGTCTTTGCGATAATAAAAGTAAATATTTTCATATAATGTTAAAGCATGCTTGCTGCTGAATTTATTTTGCAGGGACAGGTTGATACGCAAATAGACCGTGGGACTGTAGAGCATTCTGCGCATCGTGGAGGTATATTCCCAATAACAGAAACCGTTTTTGATTTGCACTTCCGACAAAAGGGCGGCAACACCCCACTGCTGTTTTCGGTCAGCACCCAGGATATTCCATTCCACATTTGCTTTAACCAACCCTCTGAGGGCGTCTTTGAGATGTTTGGTGTTGTTACTATCAAAATTCAAGTAGCGACATAGATCGCCCAGTGGAATTTTGTGAGTTGTTTTATTCAGAAGATCATCGTACGCATGGGCCAGCAAAACGTTGAAGCACTTGCGCTGAACCAATGTAATATCACCATCGCTGGTCCCGATCTGAATAGCGGAACTGTGTTTGATTACTTGTCGTTTCATGCCGCGAAATGCCGTTGGGGCTTGGGCTTCCAGTGTCACAACATTCCTCTTTGGCAAAAGGTAAGAGCAAGTGGAGATATACTGCTGAAATAATGAGGCGGACCGATTGTGTCAAACAATTTTATGCAATTGGCTGATTTCTATCCCAAATCCCTTTACCTTTTCAGATTCATCATCTTTTTGTAAATTCTGGAATTTCAGCACTTTGACCACCGAAAAGGCTTCGTTTTCATTAAGGTCATCATCATCCCATAAATGTTTACCTTTTTACGCGGCGATCGTGACCTGCAGAGTTTAGGTACCTTCCAAAGTACAAGATTTGGGTGCCACTGACTAAATAATACTATATATTGTATTTGCATGGCTTGTCTATATAAGTTCCTGGTGATGCCTCCTGCTCCCATAAACGATGACCATACAATTTTCTTCCATGACTGCGGGAATATCCCAATTTCCTTAACTTTAAAGGATATCCATCGATAAATGGCTAATTTTAGCAGGCTATATATTGCTGAATTAATAGGTATTTTTTGGTTAAAAATTACAGATAGGTGAAATTCAGGGTCCCAATAAAAATAATGACCTTTGATCCCAAATCTCTTTACCTTTTCGACTCCGGCTACTACATATTGACACGGGGCGAACTGGAAGTGGAATATATTGCGCAACAGCTGGTCGCTCACACCTCCCTGCCCTGCTCCCAAATCCTTTAACCTTTAATCGGTTTATTTATAAACTCAGCACCTTTCGAACACACTGTGTTTTCTCGCTAAGGATAATGACCCACCTAAAGGTTATTGGAATTGGGACCTATTCGTTCCCGAGCCCTATGTGGAATAGATCGGATTTCTCTGCGAGGTTGTACATTCATCCCATAAACATAGACCATCGAAGGGGGGCCAAGGGGGTTGAATGGTCTAGGCCGATCTGTTGAGTAAAGGACAGGGTTGTTCAAACGAATGTGTTTCCGACTGAGGGGGTGCCACTATCACGCAAGGACATTTGATATCCCAAAAACGTTAACCTCACGCTCCCATAATCCATTACCTTTATCAATGATGCTGACCTTTTATCACAAATCATTTATCCCTGATTCCCACAAACGTTAACCGCCAATCCCAAATATAATGACCTAACATCCCTTATCTATCTGATTTAAATGCAATTATGGCTCACATAAACTATACAAATAATATAAAAGATTGCAAACAGGCATGCCTGCTTTCTAATTTTTCAAAATCATTTTTGCAAAACGACTGTCTAACCCATTCTCCCTTAACTCTGTAGCCACAACACCGATAGCGGCCTCTACGATAGAGGATTTGGAAATTTTATTGAAATCGCGTCGAGGCGCCATACGACGCATTGCCGTCTTTAGATCTTCCAACTGGTAATTTATCTCCATGGAAAGATAAAAAGTAACTCTTACCTTTTCATCTTCCGTAATATTGGCGTCGGCAGATAAATACGTGTTATCTTCCGGCAAGGAATTTTGCGTTTCTTTTTCAGTTACTTGCTGTTCCTGGGATTCAATTCCGAGTGGCTTGCTGGCATCAATTTTAAGCGTTTCAGGTTCTTTTTGAACGGTATCGTGATTTTCGGCTGCTGCGGTGTCCTTATCCTTCTCAGGCTCCAAAAAATCCGCGATGGATTTAACATTGCCACCCAATATAGAGCGCGTCATTCCTTTGAAATCTTTTTTGCTCATTTGGATTCCTCCATTTTCCGGATAAACTCCTCGGCCAACGCGGTAAAAAAATCCGCGGCAATTCCGCCCGGTTCGTACTCGAAAACATTCTGTCTAAGCCCAGGAGCTTCGGAAATACTAACGCGGTTATAAATTTTGGTTTCCCAAATCATTCCATTCAAATCATTTTTCAGTTCATCCATGATGGTGTTCTGCATCTTACGTTTATGGCTTTCCACCATCGAAAAAATGATGCCGGCGATCTGAATATTTTCATTGATTTTACGCGCTTTGGCTTTTTCAACGGTATCGAAAAAATCTTTTAGGCCGTTGAGTACTTGAAATTCAGGCACAACGGGAATGATGACGCGATCGCATGCTTTCAAAACCGCCAAAAACAGCGATCCCATGGAAGGCAGACTATCGATGAGGATGTAATCGTAATTTGCTGACATGGATGACAAGCCTTCTTGCAATCCCCAGATGGCCTCAATGCCGCGATCCGCAACTCCGGCTAGCATTCCATCGCATCCGATGAAATCAAGATTGGGGTAAACGTTTATGGGGCTTACCTCCTTGTCGTTATAAAAGTTGCGGACGTACCCATCCGTTTCTGAAATTTGAAAATCACGCCCCAAAATAGATTTGGTTAAACTCGCCTGGGGATCAAAATCCACGAGAAGGGTTTTTTTGTTCTTGCGCGATAGCGCCGCAGACAGGTTTTGTGCTATCGCCGTTTTTCCTACCCCACCCTTTTGGTTGGTTATGCCAATATTCACGTTTGGGCCTCCGCATGCGTTGAGATTAAGATAAATTGTTTTTTATTTAAGGATGTCTTTATTGAAAGGCATAATGAGGCTATGCGGTAATTATTTTTTAACCATAGATGAAACAATATGTCATTGTCAATAATATATAAAAACAGAAAGGCATCAAGGAGGTAAAACATTAAGGGTATTTTGATGCAAAAGCACAAAGAGGTCTATATGTTATATTGTTATTTAAACCATACGGCAATGCCACAATAACATAAAACCATAAAATGTTAGTGGTAAAAAAGTGGGGCGTAATAAGATTCGTTTCCGGCCCAAAGTTTGCGCAACATTTACATCTGCAGTCCCGCCCCCCAGCTAAAACATTCATGCACTTTAGAATCTCCCCATGGGAACCGGTCCAGATCTACAGATAAAGAACTTCCCCACCTAAAACATAAAAGCATAAGGAAGTTTTTGTTTAAATATATATAGATGTAATATGCCATTTTATGGCTTTATTTAATTATCTAAAAACACAATATCCTATAAAAATAATTATTGTAATAAAGTAAAGCTGCTTGATTTAAATGCGGTGTGTATGGGAAAAAATAAAGGCATAAATATGCTGTTGTGTAATGTTAAGCACATGTTGAGGGGCGATTTCGAGTCCGCAACCTTCTTTTGCATAATTATGAAAAGGCTTAAAACAATATAAGCCCCCCAGGCAATCAAACAATACAATGTAAATTACGGTAATGAAATAATAACATCTTTATTGGTTTATGTAAAAAATTAAATTATTGCATAAATCGAGGAGCGACAGCCCGGGGGGATTGTCCCCCAAGCTCGTTCATTAATTTTGGGGATCCTCCCCATTATGGCATATTATTGTATTAAAGCAAGCAATAAAAATAGAAAAATGTTTTATCTTATTTGCATAAAACATTACTTAAACACTGATAATTTTTACAGCAATGAAGTAATAACATTTTTATTGGATTATGTAATCAATCATTGAGGGGGCATAAATCGGAGAACGACAGCCCCCCTGAAATTTGCCCCAAGGTTCGTTCATTTAATTTTGGGGTCCCTCAATGGGCAGATTATTGTATCAAAACAATCAATAAAAATTATTTTACCATATTTAAATAAAAACATAATTGAACACTGACATAAAGTAAATGGCTCATCAATTATGTCATACTCATATACGCAGAAGATGACCCATTCGGGAGGGGGGGTAAGGTGGCCCGGTTGGCGGCAAGAATAAACTGTGGAGGAAACTTATTTGGGGGTTTTGATGCTTTTATTTAATTATGCAATAATGTTTTTGCGACAGGCGAGCGCTGATAGATTTTTAGTCATGATCACTTGTATAATTTTTCCTTTTCCTTCTCGATTTGCACGAGTATGGCTTTTATGAAAAAATCTTGCAGACTTGAATATTCGGATCGCAGCGAATTTGCGACGATTTTCTCGGCTTGCAGTTTTATTGGGAGTGGCAATCTGAGTTGGAACTGTTTGATTATATCTGGATTGGCTTCTTCCCAAGGTAATTTTGCGGATTTTGGCATCGTTTTCGGGCCCTTTCGATTAATACCAAGTGTATCGACCATATCATTTGATTTCATGCGGACTCATAGCAATGATTTCGATCTTCAGCAAAGACAAATTGTTCGGAATCTGATCGGGTAATCTTCGAGCCGGAACCGAGCCCGGCCCATAAAGTTCATGGTCCCGACTCGGATCTTATCAGCCCCGCCAGACATCCCCAGGCATTATGGGTGCGGCTTGTTTAACCGCAAGAGGATAAGGGTGTGTTAATTGCCACTGATATAGAGCCATTTCATGTTCACCGAAATAGAGCCACTTGATGTTCACCGAAATGAGGCCACCTGAAAGTCACCGAAATAGAGCCATCCTATTTTCGGCGAAATAGAGCCGCCCGGTGAGTCTATCGGGCCAAAGGTATCTCGGACCAAACTTGATAATCGTGTAAACTCCCAAGAAAAACTCAAACCCTTGGGAGGATCAGTGATGGCCAACAGGAGGTTCGAGATGTACCAGTACCGACAGATCATTCATTGCATGCGCATGGGACAAAGCGATCGCACGATTGCTCAAAGCCGCCTGGTGGGGCGAATCAAATGCGCCCAGGTCCGGGCAGTGGCTCTTGAGAAGGGCTGGCTCGGCGAGGGCCCGCTTCCCGATGACACTGAATTGGCACAGGCGTTTAAAGGCAATCGCAGCGCCAATAGCACCCGAAAGTCTTTATGCGAGCGCTATCAGGATCAAATCAAACAGTGGCTTTCGCAGGGCATTCAGGCAACCACCATCTTTCAGGCGCTGGTGGACCGGTTTGGCTTTACCGGCAGCTACTCTTCTTTATGCCGCCTGGTGCGAAGGCTGCGGGATGCAAATCCCGATGTGACCTGCATTTTGGAGTTTGCCCCGGGCGAAGCCGCGCAGGTCGACTTTGGCAAAGGGCCGGACATCATCGATGCTTTTTCGGGAAAGCTCATCAAGACCTGGATTTTTGTAATGACGTTATGCTTTTCTCGCCACATGTATGCTGAAATCGTCGTCGATCAGAAAATCGCCACCTGGCTTGGCTGCCATCGACGGGCCTTTGAGTTTTTCACCGGCGTGCCGGCCAAGACCATTATCGACAACGCCAAGTGCGCCATCGTCAGAGCCTGCTACAGAGACCCGCAAGTGCAGCGATCCTATGCCGAGCTTGCGCAAGGGTATGGTTTTATGATTTCTCCTTGCCCGCCCAGAGATCCGAAGAAAAAAGGTCGGGTCGAGTCGGGAGTAAAGTATGTCAAGAAACGGTTCGTGCCGCTGCGCAGCTTCCGTTCGTTGGAAGATGCCAATGCGCAGCTGATGCAATGGGTAATGCAGACCGCCGGCAACCGCACCCATGGCACCACGCGCGAAAAACCCCTGACACTATTTGCCCAGATCGAAAAGTCCGTGATGAGAAAGCTTCCCGATGTGCCTGTGCAGGTTGCCGTCTGGGCGCAGGCCAAACTGCATCCCGATTGCCATGTGCGATTTGAAAACTGCCTCTACTCGGCCCCTTATCGGCTCGTTAATCACCCACTTTGGCTCAAGGTGGTCGACAACAACGTTAAAATCTACCACGACCTTCAGTTGCTGGCCGTTCATCCCAGACTCCAAAAGCCCGGTCAGCGCTCAACCGTGGACGATCACCTGCCACCGGAAGCCATTGCCTACAAGACCCAAGACCCGCCGTGGTGTCTAAACCAGGCCGAAGCAATCGGTGCCAACTGCCGTCAACTGATCGAACTGCTGTTCAGCGACCGTGTGTTGGACAATTTGCGCGCTGCCCAGGGGGTGGTAGGCCTTGGTAAAAAGTATGGCTCCATGCGCCTTGAGCATGCCTGCAAAAGAGCACTTTTTTATGACAATCCCAGATATGCCACCGTCAAAAGCATTTTGCAGCAAGGGCTGGATCAGGTGCCGCTGACCGAGATCAATTGGCCGGCATTGTCTGCAACCTACACGGGTGCAGCCAGGTTCATACGGCCTGCGGCCGAACTGCAGTTGCAGTGATGAAAGGAGGCCACAATGAACCCAATGCCCGAATTGATCCCGATGCTCAAGCAACTGCGGCTGTCCGGCATTCTTGACTCCATCGAGTCGCGCAACCGGCAGGCAATCGAAAAAAAACTATCCTACATGGATTTTTTGGCCACCATCGTCACCGATGAGACCGAGCGGCGCAATCAAAAGAAGCTGGCGGCTGCACTTCGCCGGGCCAACTTCCGCAACCAGAAAACCCTGGAGGAATTTGACTTCACATTTAACCCCAATATCAACCGTCCTCTAATCAGCGAACTTGCTGCCTGCCGGTATATGGAAGAGAAGGTCTGCGTTTTGATCGTCGGCCCCTGCGGCACCGGCAAAAGCCATATCGCCCAGGCCCTGGGCCACTGCGCCATCCGCTGCGGTTATGACGTGCTTTTTGTCAGTGCCTCCAAAATGCTCTCCCAGCTTAACGCCGCGCGCGCCGCCAACGGCTTCGACCGGCAGTTCGCCAAACTGACATCGGTAGATTTGTTGATCATTGATGACTTTGGACTCAAGCCCTTGAAGGGCATCCAGGACGAAGACTTTCATGACGTTATTGCCGAGCGCTACGAGCGCAAGAGCACCATTGTGACTTCGAACCTGGACATACCGGAGTGGCCCGAAGCCTTCGCCAATCGCATTCTCAGCGCGGCAACCATCGATCGACTGCGCCACGGCGCCTACAAAGTAGTTGCTTGAAGGGAAAAGCTATCGATCGCCACGTCTAGTAACCAAACAAAAACCGGAGCCTTCGAAAAAATGATCAGCCCGACTCAATCTCAATCTTAGCGCGACCGGTTCGGGGGGATTTTATGGTCCCCCCGAACCTGGTTCAGCGCACCGCAGAAAGGGGGGTGATAAACTCGTTTTGAAAAGGCCGTCCGAGATGATTTTTGGACCATTTTTAGTGGCTTCATTACGGCGAAAACGGGTGGCTCGATTAGAGTGATTATTGACAGGGTGTGGATAGACGGCAGAAACGCCGACAATCCACACCCTTTATAGTGCGGTTATATGGGCCGCTCCAGGGTGATGCCTGGGGTTGACTGCCGGGGCTCGTAGCCACCACAATCCCCGACCGCCACCCCCCTATTAGAATAATTTAGTGGGGCCAAAGGATAGTCCCACCCATGGAAACACACAGGGCCTCCGTCGCTGCTGAACCATGGAACAAGCATAAAAATATCAAATGATATCATACGAAATAAAATCAAATAAAATGGTAGTTGACTTGCGCGATTATCCGCTATATTGGAATAATTATTGACCGATAGGATTCAGGAAACCAGAAACGGAAAGGGGAGGAAGGGCGGATATGATCAACAAGGTTTTTTAAATCGGAAACGTTGGAGAGACTCCGAAATGGCGGGGAGGGTGTGCATATTTTCAATGGCTACCCAGATTAGATGGCTCAACGGCGAAGGCAAGCACCAATCTGAAAAAGAGTGGCACCCGTTGGTGGTGAAAGGGAAAAAGCTGAAAACTGCGTGAAGTCGATTAAAAAAGGGATGTTGATCTACGTCGAAGGGCACAAACAAACATCAAGCTATGTGGCAGGCGTGACGGTTGAAGAGAAAGAGATCAAGAGCTACCGAAGCAAGATTGTAGTGGATGAATTTCGTCGATTGCACGGTTGAATTAGACACCCCCTACATTACGGTCAAAAGAGCAGGCTTTTGGAACCAGTCGGAAAACGCAATTGCGTGAGGATTGCCCAAAGTTAGGCATCTCGCTGATTATGTCTTACCCGATACTGTTATAGAAATGACTATGTCTCGCTTCCGTGGACAGCAGGGCAGGGGGGTCTATGACAATCTGCTAAATGCGCAAGGAGATAGGACTTTATGATGATTGCGACATTTTACAAATCAGGATATCAGCTTTTTAAAACCAAAAAAGCATCGTACCTGCCCTGTCTGTGCTGCGTGTCCGAATTACAGAAGCTGCCTTCTTTGTTCTCCGATGCGGGGACTTGTTATGTCTTCAACGCTTATTTTTCCAACGAATTTGATATTGAATTTATTTTCGACGATGAAAATGACGCGATAGTCGCAAGGGGTGACTTGATTTTCCAAATGATCGACTACTGGGGACCGCACCAGGTAATTTTTTCGAATGGCTTCGATTATGATGTGACGGTTGTCGCCGCCATTCAAGAGGTGACCGATGTTTTCGAAAAGGATCAGCGTGCCGGCTTTGCCATCCTCGTATCGGATTTACCTTATCCATTACATCTGGTTTTTCGGAACTTTGCAGCAGCGCAATTGTTTCATCAGATCGTAATTGGCAGGTTGGAGCGGTACAGGCAGGAAAATGCAATGCACAAGGGCAGGGCGGTCATGAATGAATAACCCCAGATTCCCCGAGGCTTTGGAATGGACCAGTTTCGGGGATCGCTTTAGCAAGTTCTAAGGCACATCAACGATGGCAAACCTCACCAAAAAACCGGCCCCGATTATCCGACCATCGCACTACCTGAAAAAGGCCGGTCAGCTATATCCCAATGCTTGGAAGCTGGCGGAAATGATGCGCCGGGACCGTGGCCAGTCGGCTCCGGGTTGGCCTGATTGGTGTTTTCTGCCATTGGGCGGATGGTATGCGATCGTCGCTGCCGAGCTAAAATGCGAAATACTCGAGGCGCCGGTAATTCCAGACGTCTCCACCCTGGGTGCCCTCGGCGCCTGGCGCATCACCCAGGGCGTTTATACTTTTCATCCGGAAACGTTCGCGGAGTTGTCCAAAACCACCATTGGTGGCGAGCTTCCATCCGACATATTGAAGCGCATGCCCGAGTGGTGTTTTTACATTAGCACTCCGGAATATCGTTTATCAGGTGCTCCGATCCATGGATTTTTCGTCCACCTCGAGTATGATCCAAACAGCGGCGGGACAGAGTTGCGTTTCCTGCTCGACACCGAAAAAGGATTGCGGCCTTTTGTTCTGCCCATTGGTCAATGGCCATTGGCAGAAAGCTTGAAGCGCGTGGAGCAGGAAAGCAGAACATGGATGAACCCTTTGCAGACGGCCCTATACGAGTCGGTCTATGATCCCAAAGCCGCCATCGCAGCCGCCCAGCCACTATTGGCTCTGGTGCTGTATATCTGCAGCAAAGATCCGGAATACAAAGGATCACTGCGGCCGGCCAAACCGGCACTGACGCGTACCAAAAAGGGGTGGCGTCTTTTCCCGGCCGACAAACCGCGTTTCTGGTCACTCGGATTCAGCACCGGCGAGGCCATCAGAAGGGGAAAAGAAGGAAGCACGGATCCATCCCGCCCCAAGCCGCACATCCGGCGAGCCCATTGGCATGGGTATTGGCTTGGCCCACGAGCCAATCCTCAAAAGTTCATTTTTCACTGGCTGCCACCGACACCGGTGAATGTCGATCTGTTGAAAGATAGCGAGTCCGAATGAATGGACGACCCCCCAACTCAAGCATTTTCTTTGGACCCAATCGACCACATAGACGATTGATGAACGAAAAGAGTGCCGGGGTAGCCGGAACCTCATACTGATAATGGATGGCGATAATCAGAATCGATCGCCGTAAAGAAGGCCGGTGCACTTTCAATTCTCCAACATTTTCCCTTCCGGCGGGCCCGCCGCCAGCTTGTGTGTTGCCAAACTTTTTAAAACGAGCCTGAATAAATCGAACGAAAGAATTTTCAAAATGGGCCACCGAGAACAACAATTCCTATGGCCCGCTAAAGGTTATCAGCGAATATTCTGGCACAGCATCGGCGATTGGAATGGCCAAATTGATCTTGTTGTTATGGAACGATGATGCTGCCTGTAGCGTCAGAGAAGGCCTGCGTTCATTTTGCGGAAGTCTCGACCTGTGTCCGCTGAAAATCCTGGCGCTACTTCATTGAGCATGGCGAAGATCAAGCGCTTGTCGCGGCCCGGCGAAACAGTGTATCGGCTATATATATCCCGATCTATGGGAAAAAGGCTATGCCGGCTGCGAGGCCAAAAGGCAGTGGGAAAAGGATCAAGAGCACAAACGCGAAAATTCGCCTTAGTTCAAGTGGTGGGGGTAAGCTTTGATCAAAACGGGAGCTTTTCAGGCAAGAACGTCTGATAGCCGTTTGCCCTTTCGAATAATTTCACATCCGATGAACGCTTTAAAATCGGCCTGATCTTTTCTAAAAGTTCCCTGTCGTTGTCTTTGTAAAGTTCAAGATAAAGGGCGCCAATCAAAATGACGCCCTTCAGTGAAAGGCCGTCCAGATTTTCGGAACGCACGGCCGCATCCAAACCAAAAATATTCCGGTCGGCCGGTCGCGTAAGGAAGGGGTCCAACAAGCGCAACAGTTCCGATAGCGTGCCATCGAAGAGATGTTTTCTGAGAAAAAAGCGTCCAAGTAGGATCTTGCGGCGTGTGTCCTTGCTGGACGCTCTACGCGCGGACCGGTTCCGAGCGGCCAGTATGCGAGCGTGCACTTGATCCCTGCGCCGTTGCAGTTGGTCTAATTTAGGCGATTGCAGCTGTTTCAGTGGATTGATTTTCCTGGTTGTTCTCGTTGATCTTTGTGGGTTCCGCCTGAGAATGCCCGTGACCGTTTTCCGATAATCCGAAAAGCTTGCGATCGACAGCTTTCTTGAGATGATCCGCCTGGTCCATTTCCCTGACAAGATCGTCTAATGTGCCATCCTTGACGGCACGGTCAAAGACAAATCTACCGATGATTCTGATTTTTTGCTTCAACTCCCTGGCATCTGCTTCCTTGAGCCGGCGTTTCTCTGCTTCGATTTCAGAATTGATTTTAGCCAACTGCTCCTGAAGCTTGTTAAGCTTGTTTCCCAATGATCTTCACCTCCTTTCTAAAATCGCCATAATACAAATTGACTTTTCACGCAATATAAATAAAATGAAGCATACCATAGGCCGCGAAGCGGCCCCAACCCTTGGCAGAACCAAGGGCGCACTTATACGTCGCAAGCGACGCGTGCTAAAAAAGACTCCCCTCTCACCCGGAAAAAAGTATTAGAAGAAGAAAATGGCGAGCTATCATCTCAGCGTCAAAATTCTATCCCGATCTTCTGGACGCAGCGGCGTTGCCGCAGCCGCCTACCGCGCCCGTGCGCGCATCAAAGACGAACGCCAAGGCCTGACATTTGACTACAGCAGTAAAAAAGACTTAGGTGCGTGCAGCATCATCGCCCCACAAAATAGCCCCGCCTGGGTTTACGACCGGACCGAATTGTGGAACCGCGTAGAGGTTTTCGAAAACCGCAAAGACGCCCAGATCATGCGCGAAGTGGAAGTGGCCCTGCCCAACGAACTGAACCCCTCCGAGCAAATGGCGTTGTTGCGGGAATTTTGCGAAGAGAGCTTTGTCGCCCACGGCATGATCGCCGACGTCTGCGTTCATCAAAATCCGAAAAACCCCCATGCCCACATCATGCTGACCATGCGCATGATCGGGGCCAAAGGTTTCGGTAAAAAAGTCAGGGAGTGGAACCGCAAGGAGCTGGTTTTCAGCTGGCGGGAACGTTGGGCGGACCTGCAAAATTTTCATTTGACCAAAGCGGGCCACGATATTCGCGTCGACCACCGCAGCCACGCGCAACGCGGCATTGCTCTGGTTCCGCAAACCAAGATCGGTGCCGCCGGCCACGTCGATGACCAAATAGTCCAGGAACGCATCGAGGCCCACCGGCGGATCACCCGCGAAAACGGCCAGCGCATCATTCGGCAACCGGAAATCGCCCTGGCCGCGCTCAGCTATCATCATGCCGTTTTCAGCGAGATTGATATCCAAAAATTCGTGCTCTCCCATAGTTGCGGTCCGGAACAGTTCGACAAGGCGTGCAAGGCAATTTTTGCCTCCAGGGAACTGGTCGGAATCGGCGCAGACGAAAAGGGCAGGGCGCTTTACACCACTCAAACGATGCTGCAGGCCGAACGCACGATGCTCCGCAACGCCGAAAAACTATCGGGCGCTTTCGGCCATCGCGTGCGCAAAGGGTATATCAACCAATCCATCGCCAACCGTTCCATGTCCGATGATCAACGGGCCGTCTTCGCCTACATTTTAGGCAGCGGCCAGATCACCGCAGTGGTGGGCTATGCCGGAACGGGCAAAAGCTACACTCTGGGAGCGATCCGCGAAGCCTACGAAGCGCAAGGCTATAAATTGCAAGGCATGGCGCTGAGTGGCATCGCCGCCGAAGGGTTGCAGCTTGAGAGCGGCATTGGTTCAAAGACCATCCACAGAACCTTGCTGGACTGGGACAATGGGCGCGCGCTGCCTGACGCCAAAAGCGTCATCGTCGTGGATGAAGCCGGCATGGTCGGCACCCGGCAGATGCATCGAATCATCGAGATGGCCCAAAGCCGAGGATCCAAAATCATTCTGGTCGGCGACCATGACCAGTTGCAGCCCATCGAGGCCGGCGGATCATTCCGCGGGATTTGCGAGCGCGTCGGTTATTGCGCTATGACAGATATTCGCCGGCAATCCGTTCAATGGCAAAAAGAGGCCACCCAACTCCTGTCGGGCCGTCCCGAGCAGGTGGCCCTTGCCTTGGACCGCTATGACGCCAACGGCCATTTAAAAGCGCAAGATACGCTGGCCGATGCCAAGGCGCAGCTTTTGCGTGACTGGCGAAACGATATCGGGCACCAAGGCTCCCGTCTCATTATCGCCTACCGCAATAAAGACGTGCTCAGCCTGAACATGGGCGCCCGGCACCTCTTGAAAGAACACGGCGGTCTGCGCGGTTCCGAAGAAAGATACGATACCGTCAAGGGCAAGGTGGTCCTGAGCGCCGGTGACCGCATCATTTTCTTGAAAAATGAAAATTCGATGAAGGTCAAAAACGGCAGTCTGGGGACCGTTGAACGCGTGGCGCCCGATGCGCTTTGCGTTCGCCTTGATTCCGGGCGAACCGTGGTTTTCGATACCGGCCGCTACAATCATTTTCATTATGGCTATGCGGCAACCATTCACAAAACACAAGGCGTCACGGTCGATCGGACCTATCTTCTGGCGACCAAGCACATGGATAAACATAGCACCTATGTTGCGCTTTCGCGGCATCGCGATAACGTCACCTTGTATTGGAGCAAGGACGCGGACGGGTTTAAAGATTACGGCCATTTAAAGTATCTTCTCAGCCGGCAGCGGCCCAAAACTTTGATCAAAGACTATGCCCAGCCGAGAGGCCTGAGGGTCGATCTGGATAAAATTTACACTCGCAAGTATTTCAAAATCACCGTGAGTCACGACAGTGTTGGACAGGCCTTCATGCAGCAGATCTCAGCGGATGCGCGGCTCGATCATCATCAATCCTGGCAGCGGGTTGAACGGGCTGCAAGGACCATAGCGCAATCTTATATGGAGCGCCATCGAATCACTGACATGGGCAACGTGGTTGTCAAAGTCGAAAAAATCGATCCGGACCGTGTTCGTATTGAGCGCTCCGAAAAGCCTTTCGATACACGCCATGTTTATAGAATCTCAATGGCCGTGCCGGGGCGGAACACACCGTATGAAAAACAGATCGTACTTACGGGAAAGAATGAAAAAGAAGCGCTCGATAAAGTGGCCAAGGCGTTTGTTTACGATACTTCCCTTAAGCTGAAATTGAGTCCTTCCGACCTGAAGGCAGTCAAAGTCAGCGTGCAGGAAGTAACCTTTAAAAATGATCACCCGCACCAGGTGGGTTTGGTCAAGGACCGGGGTCTGGCGTAATTGCCGCCAGAAAACGGGTAAGAAAGGAGAGGGGAGATGGTCCAATTCAATGAGGAAAAGGTCAAAAAACGTCTTCACGACCTTGGGTATTCGCCCATGCTCATCGATATGGAGCTGGGCGGTGTAGAAAACATTCATGAGGCGCTGCAACAAGCGTTCGATGCATGGCTCGAAGGGGTGGAGAGCGATTTCACATTCAACACCCTTTCGATGACCACCATCATGGAAAAACGCCGTTGCGACTATTTTAACGCTCTTTCCCTGATGAGTCTGTTTATCAAAAAACCCGAAATGATCGCGCCATTTTTGTCCATACCGCCTGAAATAGCGGGCCTGCATTGCGGCGGATGTTCCGGTGGAGAGGGCTGATGCACGAGAACGACTATCAGAATATTTTTATGCCCGAACTTTGGCAGCACCTGACCTTCGATCAGAGGGTGGCTGCCCTGCAAGTTCTTGAAAACGATCACGCCTCGCAATCGGGCCGGGAACCTTATCAGATAAAACCGATGGAGATGCCGGATATTTCGCATGGCGGCCAAATGGTGGCGGCAGAAAAACTCATCGTGATCAACGCCGCTCACATTCAAAACCCCACTTACGAATATGTCGCTCTGTATACCGTGTTACACGAGGGCAGGCATGCCTATCAAAGAGCTGCCATCGAAAAAGAGGGCTTTCACCCGGACCATGAGCAAGTGCGCTCCTGGAAAGAAAACGCGGTCTTTTATATTCCCAGTTCCGAGCAGATGTATATTCCCTATCGAATTCAGCCACTGGAACGCGATGCGAATGCCTATGCCAAAGTGGAAGTGGATAAAATTGTTTCACGCCTCGAGCAGGCCTATGGAAAAAACGATATTTTTCAACAATACGCGTCGCACATGGAAAGCGAAACGCGCATGGTGGATATCGCTGCCAGAGAAAAGTTTGGAGACGATTACATCGCTTTTATGGATCATACCATTCATAAAGGGTACCAGGTAACCCGAGGTATTGATGAAAAAAAGAGCTACAAAATCTCAGTCCGTTTCGAAGAAACGGAATGGTCATCCAAATGCGTTGAAGTCGCCGCGTCCGGAAAGCATCAACTGCGTGAAAGCTTAACGCGGGAGGCGAGGGGCTTTGTATTCAGCGAGGCTACCCGCCTGGGCATTGCACCCGCTGGCATTCAACAAGCTCAGAGCAGGGTTGAGCCGATTCCAATCGCGCAGGATCTGGAGCGAGGTAAGGCATTTGAGAAGGGAAGGGAGTGAGTCTAAAGGGGACGAGCGAAATGCCCCGCTCAAAGGATTCAGGATGTGCACCTTCAGTCACGCAATTGGCGACACTCTTCAGCATTAAGGCTGATGTCGTTTTCGCTGCGGTCATGGGACTCCTGTGTGTTGCAATTATCTTAACCCATACTGAAAACATGGTGGATGTATCCAGAATGGGCCAAATAATCGTCCTTCTAAGCGGACCTGAGCTATATAAGTCTTTCACAATAAAATATTTAAGCGGGGCAGGGTGCACAGGCTCCCGAGGCTTAGTGTGTGACAACGTCACAAATGCAAAGAAATCACGACAGGCAGCCTGCACCAGGCTAACATCGAGCAAGGAGCTCAATCGCTCGGCTACAACTGGCGCACAATCCCCTTCCTACCAGGTAATTACATGTCCAGGGTGTATTCCCGATAACCATGCTTGCCCTGATACATAAGGCAGCCATGCACTTCGGGAGTCACCCGAAACCCTATGCCCAATGCCTTGAGCCAGGCTTCCACCCGGTAAAAGATGCCGCAATCATAATCGTCCAGCGCCCCGATTCGCTTAACGCCCTTGTATGCGAAACACTGTCCTTCGGGTGCGTCACAGCGCACCACATTGTTGCCGGGATATTGGCGGCGAAACTGCATAAAATCCGCTCCAATCAATTCAAATGCCCCCTTCGATGAAGTCTTCAACTGCTCGTAGGTCGTGACTTCATCTACACCCATAACCTTTTTTAAGCGTGGAACTTCGAACGTGCTCATGGACTGTATGGCCGCCCGATTCAGGGTGCTGGCTGTTTTCGCGCCACATTCCTGAAACAAATTGTAAAACCACATACCGTCATGAGTCATCAATCCCATGCACAGCAATTCCCGCAAATCCCTTTTATCGATGCTTTCCAAAATAACCGAGCACCAAAAAACATTCCCCACGGTTTACCTCGGCAGGCGCTACGCGAAACGAGAGGGGACACCTATGAAAAGCTGCTGCCGCACCTGTCAACGCTGGGCTGGGGACGCATTCCCACCCCAACCGGCGACTACATCTGGAGGCAGCACAACCTGGTTCACCCGTAGCGGCCAAAACTTGCCCTGTTCGAATCATCAAGGCTTAACGTACGATTTCCCGTTTCGTGAGTAGACCCCAATGAGAATTGCAGGCTGGAAAGAAGGTGCTTCCGGAAACAACAACGAAAACCAAAGATGTATTGGGGTAGCGGGGACGGAGTAGACCGTGACCATGTCACAAAACCTGGACGCACCTTCTATCTGGTAAGCGTGACAAGGTAACGATGTCTGAATTTCTTGAAACTATGTTAAGAGATGAGTTACACAATAATGAAAATGATCCATGCGTTTGACGCATAGGTGCCTCACGGTTCTTCCGGAATCTATTTGGTGGGATATTGAGAGTGCGATGAAAAACAAAATAGACGTGAAAAAACCCTTAAATTTTGAGAATCTGGTCGGCGCCATCCACGTGGTTCATGATGAGCTTGCCGCGCAGGCTAACCGTGCCATTAATATCAGCCTTACTTTGCGGAACTGGCTTATTGGATGCTATATCGCCGAATACGAGCAAAGCGGCGCTGACCGGGCCGAATATGGCGGCCGGCTGCTCGAGCGTCTTTCCGAAAGATTGCAAGCAAAGGGTGTTGGCAGGGTAGAAGAGCGCGAACTTAGGCGCTATCGTCAGTTTTATCAAACCTATCCTCAGATTCGGGAGTCGGTGACTTCCGAATTGAGCCAACGTCTTTTAGGTCCTCTGGGGCTTTTCACGGATAAAAAACGGGAGTCGGTGACTCCCGGATTGTTTATCTCCGGAAAGGAAGTGATAAGCAGATTGTCATTCACGCACATTGTTGAGCTTTTAAAATTCGAAGATGCTACCAAGCGCGTTTTTTACGAAATCGAATGCATGAGAGGAAATTGGTCGGTGCGTGAATTGAAACGGCAGATCGGCAGTCTTTATTATGAACGGTCAGGACTGTCCAAAGATAAAAAGAAACTGGCCGAATTGGCACGGCAAAGCGTCCAGACTGCCGAGCCCACTATGGCTATCCGGGACCCTTACGTCTTTGAGTTTCTTGGCCTAAAATCAAAAGAAGTGATGAGCGAATCGCATCTGGAAGATCAACTGTTGGATAAGTTGCAGGATTTTCTCCTGGAACTTGGGAATGGTTTTTGCTTCGAGGCACGTCAAAAACGGATATTGATAGGGGATGAATATTTTTTTGTCGATCTTGTCTTCTATCATCGGATCCTGAAATGCCATGTCCTGGTTGAATTAAAGCTGGAAACCTTCAGCCAACAAAATATCGGTCAACTCAACACCTATGTGAGCTGGTATCGCAAAAACATGATGGCCAATGGTGATAATCCACCAGTTGGCATTTTGCTGTGCACGGGGAAAAATCATGCCCTCGTCGAATATGCTTTAGCCGGCATGGATAATCAACTGTTTGTATCCAAATACCTTCTAGAGCTGCCCCAAAAAGAGGAAATGCAAAAATTCATCGAACAACAGCTCAAAGAATCAGAAGTTTCCATACGCAGGCCGGATCCACCCAAATAAATAAGGTCTCACAATTTTTTATGCGGTGCGATCCGTCCCTTTGGGTTTTTACCGGAAAATGGCGTGACAAGGTAACGTTTTTATTTTTCGGAATGAATTCGAGAACTCCTGAAATAATGATACGCAAAAATCGGATAAAAAAGTTTTAAATCGTTGGCGACCAATTTTTTGTAAGGAGGAACAAGGTGGGTGCAATACATGTCGGGATCATTTGACACCCACCTAAACGTTCCCTGTAACAACGCTGCACCTGCGCGGCCCCTCAACGCTCCAGAGCTTCTTAGTTTCCCCCCATTACATTGAAGTAAGATCATACTTTGGCATACCGAGTCGACTAATGAATGAATCTCTTGTTGCGTGACATGGTCACGTCCGCTATAGAATAAAGTTGTGTGGCAAGCAAAACTGCAACCAAGAGAGCATTTAAATGCCTGTAAGGGGAAAAATCAGACCAGAGGAAGCGTTGAATGTGCAAATTTATTGCCGGCGCAAACTGATGTTGGATGCTTATTGGCCGTCTGGTGACACAAACCGGCGACTTGAAGCCGAAAAAGAGTTTTTTTCGCTAAACTTCTCTGGACAAAAGGGTATTGAGAAATTGCATGCCTGGTGTGAAAAATGGCTTTCCCAGGAACAACGGCGACAACTCAATGCTGCGATACGGGCCAAAAGAAAGAGAAATTTAGATAAAAGCCGGGAAGGGACCAAGTCCGTGACCCTGTCACATAAAGCTTGGTTGTATCTGTCCACACTGGCGAAACGTGACAAGGTCACGATTTCTGATTTTCTTGAAAGCAGGCTACGAGATGAGTACCACACAGAAAATGGAGAATAACTCTTGAATAGGGATTGAACCGCAAGGTGCAATAGTCCAACCAGGTCCACCCTGCCTGGCAAAGTTGGGTGTTGGACATTCTTCATGAGAAAAGAAAATCGAGTGCCCATGTGGCTTACCTGGGCCCAGTTCCGATTTTCGGTGATCGGCGAGCTGCTATCATGTCCACCTGAAAAAGGCCGATTGCAAAAGGCCCTGGTGGAGCTTTCGCGAAAAAGCTATCGACACCCCATTGATCCCAACCAGCGGATCTGCTTTGGGACCTCGACCATCGAGCGTTGGTATTACAAAGCCATATCGGCGGCGGACCCCATCGCAGCACTTGGCCGGAAAATACGCTGTGACGCCGGTGTTCGCTGGTCCATGTCCGAACCGCTATTGGCGGTACTAAAGACCCAGTATCATGCCCATCGCCGGTGGAATGGCCAGTTGCACTATGACAACCTTGCGGCCGCGGTGCAGGAAAACCACCAACTCGGTCCTATGCCCAGCTACAAGACGCTATTGCGTTGCATGCGCGACAACGGCTGGCTTAAACGCCATGAGCCGGCGCAACCAACTGCCGGGCAGCAGCGTGCCGCCCAGAGATTGCAAGCTCGCGAGGTGCGAAGCTTTCAAGTCGATCATGTCCACGGCCTGTGGCATCTGGATTTTCACCAGGCGAAAATCAGTATTGTCGATGCATCGGGAAGATGGCAACGGCCGATGGCGTTGGCCATCATGGATGATTGCTCCAGGCTATGTTGCCATTTACAGTTTTATCTTACCGAAACCGCCGAGTGCCTAGCTCATGGATTGAGCCAGGCCTTTTTGAAACGCGGGTTGCCACGGGCGCTGATGACCGACAACGGCGCGGCCATGGTGGCGGAAGAAACGCGCAATGGCTTGCAAAGATTGGCCATCGAGCACAAGACAACGCTGCCGTATTCGCCATATCAAAATGGCAAGCAGGAAGTCTTCTGAGGGCAGCTGGAAGGCCGCTTGTTGGAGCTATTGCGTGGGGTAGAAAATTTAAAGCTGGCCTTCGTCAATCAAGCGGCCCAGGCCTGGGCCGAACAAGACTATCATCGCAGGCATCATCGGGAAATAAATAGTACGCCACTGCAGCGCATGCTCGATGGCACCGATGTTGCCCGTCCTGTCCCTGACAGCGATTTTTTGCAAATGTGCTTTACCCGCCGCATTACAAGAACACCAAGGCGCAGTGATGCTACCGTTGTGGTTGACGGTATCCGCTACGAACTGCCCGCGCGATTTGGACACCTGTCTTCGGTGATGCTGCGTGCGCCCAGTTGGGATAAAAGCCGCATGGTCCTGGTTGACCCCCGCACGGATGCGCCCCTTGCCAGGCTGCTGCCACTGGATAAATCCAAGAATGCTTGTGCCATGCGCAGGACCATTGCCGTTGACAACCAGGTTGAGGCGCCGGCCGACCCCATGCCGGCACTACTGCGCAAATGGCTCGCCGATTATGCCGCAACAGGGCTGCCGCCGGCCTATCTGCCCAAGGAGGAAATATGAATAACACCCAGATCCGAAACCTTTACGGTCTTAAATACAATCCATTTTTACCCGATTTGCCGCCCGATGCGCTGTATACGGTCCCTGGAACCGAGCATTTTACCTTGCGCATTCAGACCATGGCCGCCCAGGGCGGCTTTGCTCTGATAACCGGGGAACCCGGGCTGGGAAAAAGCAAAACGCTGCAGCGCCTTGCCCACCGGCTCGAGCAAATCCCCGATCTGAGCGTGCGGGTGATGCAGCGGCCCCAAAGTTCGGTGGGCGATTTTTACCGCGAGATGGGCGAACTGTTCAACGTGGGCTTAACCCCCGCCAATCGCTATGGTGGCTTTAAGGCCCTAAGAGAGCGTTGGAAAGCGCACTGCCAGTCAACATTGCTGCGCCCGGTGCTGCTCATCGACGAGGCCCAGCAGGTCTCCGTCGATTGTCTGACCGAACTGCGACTTTTGCAAAGCCACCATTTTGACTCCCAGAACCTGCTGTTCACCATTTTATGCGGGGACAACCGGTTGCCCGAACGTTTTAGGACAGCCCAATTACTACCCCTGGGCAGCCGCATCGGCTTGCGGCTGGTGCTGGCCCCGCTATCTCCGGCACAGTTGCAAGATTATCTATCCTTTGCCCTTGAGCAGGCGGGCAATACCCAACTGATGAGCACCGAGCTGATGCATACCTTAACAGCACATGCAGCTGGTAACCTGCGCGCACTTAACCAAATGGCGGTGGAACTGCTCGCAGCAGCCGCCGAGCACAACCTGCCGCGCATTGACGAATCTTTGTTCTTTGAGCTGTTTGCTCCAACCGGGACGAAAGCACGGCGTGTTCATGCGGTCAAGAAGTGAAACTTGTGAAAAAAACAGCTTCGATTTGCCCGGTGAAACGGAGATAGGACCTGCTGGGGAGCAACCTATTGAGGGATAGCCGGGTGCAGGAGGCATTGAATAATGCTCCGAGGGGAACAGTCGCTATGCTGGGGCTGTTCCCCTCTCATTTTTGGCGTTCTGCTCCATTATTCAAGCCTTCCTGCCCATGCCTTAAAAACCCATAAAATCAGAAAGCGCGAAGCGCTACCAATAAAATTACCAAAGTTCCATCATTTACAGAGTCCGTAAAACCATCATTTATCGAGTCCACTCTCAATAAACAGGTTTGTTGTGACCGTATCTGTCAAAGCTGAGTGATATGGTAAACTTAAGATAAGTTTACAGGAGGCCGATGCCCATGACAGAATTTGTTGTTTTTCAAAGATTTTCAGCTCAGACAAGGTGTTTTCAGCTCAGCTTGTTCCCCGAACAATTGTGTTCGGCGTTCCTGGTGGCCACCAACAGCCCCAAGAAAGCCTTTTACAAAATATGGATTGAAGCAAATGCCGGAATTTTCACAGTGCGAAAGGAAAGCGGTATCAAAAACAGGATTCTTGACCGCAGGAGTTGGCCGTTCGAAGATCTTGCTCGTGCGATTAAGCTGTATGAACGCCGAGTTGAACAAAAACTTGATCCGGAACGAAAATCCCCACGAAAATATCGGTTAGTCAGCAAGAGCTGAATTAGGTCAAATACGATCCCAACTCTTTAAAAATGGCGTCCAATTTCAGAAGATGGGGGATGCTCCCTAAAGGAGTTGGTGGTCTCATGACATAAAGTTGTGGCAAAGAAGTGAGATGCTTACGGTGGACGAAAAGGACCCGTTTGCTTTACCATTTTCGACCTATCTCCAATACCTGTGTGACGTCTGGATCGGCTGGGGCGGTCCCTGAAGCACCTGATTGAAGTGGAGGGGATTACCACCACGACCGCCAGGCGGTCCCCTGGTGTTCCAGGCTTAAGTTCTATAAGAGGTTCAAGAATTTGCCTTTGAAAGGGAGAATGGAATGTAATATGGTGCATTCGTTTTATGTTGACGACTTATGAATCCGAATGTCCACGAAATAGTTGTTTGATAAATTTATGGTGAGACGAACCCGTAAGTGTAAATTTCTGAACTGGGCTACAAACCTATGCCAGTTTTCATCCTCAAGTATCTGAGTCCTGTATTCCGTTACATCTTTGAAATATTGATTTCGAAACTTGGCGGGTTTCCAATCCGACTTGCCGGTATGGTCCGGCTGGTATCGTACGCCGGTCGATTTTGATCACCGCGATCTTGTCAGGAGCGTCGACCTTTTTAAGAGAAACTCCTACATGGCCTTGTTGCCCGCCAGCCTTTAGTGATAAAGTATTTTAACTGTTTATCCGGGTCCTCAGTTTACCTGACCCTTTAAAAGTCACCACTTTTCTTGCATCCAGCATGAGCGTTTCGCCAGTTGCTGGATTCCGGCCTTTCCGTTGCGCTTTATTATGGACACAGAACTTGCCAAAACCGGAAATGAGGATATCGTCGCCTGATGCCAAAGTGGATTTCATAATTTCTATTAGCATTTCCAAAACTTCAGTAGCTTGTACCCTTGTATAACCGTTCTGATCGGTAATCGATTTAATAATCTGGGCTTTGGTCAGGGTCATATCCACTCCATAGTAGAAATTTGAATTTGCAATCTATTGGCAGCGGAAAATCTATATGTCAAGAATTCAATGTGTTGATAGCCTGTTCAGCGTCGGCGCTAAAATGTCCTAAACCGCCAGATTAAAAATGTATCCATCTTGGAAGGTTTGGGGTGTTGCCGGGCTACTGTGGCAGAAACCATCGCTGATGAAAATGCCGGTAACTAAAAGGAAAATGATCCGAGTAAAACAAGAAGAAGATCGTTTTAAAAATATTATGGGAAGAAAATGGAGTGGGATTGTAGCGGCATTTTTAAACCGCCAAGAAAAGAACAATATCAGATTGCCGCTGACAGATAGCCTTCGGTTTAATGAACTGGAAGTCTGAGGACTGCAAAAGGGAAAAGCGGACACAGTGGAAGTGCGTCCTTCGAGATGAGGGCCATGCTGGGGGCCATTATCGTGCCCGCAGCCTGATGAAAAAGGGCTGGCGCATTGCCAGTCAAGCATCGCAAATGGTTTCCAATTTTCAGCATGATGCATTGAAGAAAGCCGGCTGCAAAACATTTACCGATAACGCATCAGGGGTAAAAGCCGAACGCCCGACGCTCAATGAGATCTTTGAATTTATCCGCAAAGGAGATCGCATGGTTATGTGGCGGTTGGTTCGGAGAGCGATCCCTGAAATACCTGATCGAGGTTGGTCGAGGATCTGGAAATCCGAAAGATCGGCATCATGAATCTCCAGGAGGGGATCAACACTACAACCGCTGGCGGGCGCTTGGTTGAGGCTCTCTCAGAATTTGAGCGTGACCTTATCAGGGAAAGGACATGTGCCGGGCTTGCCATTACAAGGGATAGGGTAGGATGAGTGGGCGTAAGCATAAGCTTAAACCGGTCCAAGGGGAAAAGGTTACGCAGTATGTATGACAGCAGGAAACATACGAGGAGATCTGTAAGGTTTATGGGGATATTAAAGCCCAACGCTTTACAAGTATTTGAAGAAAAAGGGTAGGATCCACCTCCTCTGAAACTTTGCCTGCCTTTAATTAGATAGGGTAGGGGAGAAATCTGATTGAAGTAACCGATGACCCCGATACCGCAATTTTGACAGCTACAATATTCACTGATATTGGTCAATAGTTGTGTATGAAGAATTTAGGCGGCGATCCGTTTTTCTTCAATACCATTGACAAACTTTTACTCCTTTTATAATCTCTGCCAACCGCTCGGGATGATGCAAGCGTATCTATCTTTTTTGTGCACATTTGCACAATTTAAAAGCCATTGTCATTACCGTGTTTGCAGAAAAGCAGCCTCTGACCTTGTTCGTCCGCAGGCGAACAGTGGCAAAAGTTGATTCAATTGGGTTTGTTGTCCGGATATGCCGCCAATGTTCCGCCGGAAAATCAAAAAAGGTCAGCAAAGAGGAACGATCCTTTTCCAGACACTGAGCGGCTTTCGGGTATTTTGCTTCATACGCATTAACAAAACCATTAAAGTGCCGTTCTGCCTCATTCTTGTTATCAGCCTGCCAAATCTGGTGCAGGTGGGCCTTTGCCTTTGGTTGAAGGCTTTTCGGTAATTTGTTCAAGATATTAGCAGTCTTGTGAACCCAACATCTTTGACAGCGGGCATCCGGAAACACTTTATCCATGGCCTTCCAGAAGCCGAGGGCACCGTCGCCTATGGCAAGTTGCGGACCGTTGGTAACGCCCCTTGCTTTCATGTCCAACAGCAGTTGGGACCAAGATAGTTCGCTTTCACGAAAACCGCCTTCTATGGCAACCAGCTCTTTTTCGCCATCGACGGTTGCGCCCACAATCACCAGAAGGCAATGTTTATCGTCCATGCGCACATTGCAGTAAATCCCATCGGCCCAAAAATAGACGTATCGTTTGCCTGATAGGCTACGCTTTTGCCATTGCTCATATTCCTGCTGCCAAACGGTCTTGAGTCTGCCGATCGTTGGCGCGGACAATCCCGGTGCATCTTTGCCGACCAGTGCTGCCAAGGCATCACTAAAATCACCTGTGGAAACGCCCTTTAGATACAGCCAGGGCAGCAACTGTTCCATGCTCCGGGTTTTACGCAGGTATGGCGGCAAGATGGCTGAACTAAAATGTATTCTCTTTGATGCGTTCTGATGTCGATCTCTTATACGCGGCGCTTTAACGGAAACTGGCCCAACGCCAGTTTGGATTTGACGTTCGGGTAAATACCCATTGCGAACGACCCTTTGAAGACCCATCTGATCCCTCAGGTCCTTGTATTGATTGATATAAAGTTCTAATTCGATTTCAAGGGCCTGCGATATCAAGCTTCTGGCTCCTTGGCGCAATATCTCAGAAATAGGGTCGTCAACAAAGGTGTCTGGTTTTTTGATCGCGATTACGTTATCTTTGCTCATGGTGTGTGTATCCTTTCCATTTCGATTGCCTCGGAAACAATCAACCGGTGGATACACCACCTATTTTCCTAAACACAACTTTCGATCATATCTCTGATATTATAGACGTATCTGGGGTTTAACTAAATTGGGAATACCTACTGAAATTCGATAGATATCACATCCATTTAACTTCGAGAATATCTAAGCATCCAAAAGCACGGAAAACATGATCAATACACCCACTCTTCATGCGCCAAAGGCGCCCGGTTCAACTCTTCCCGATACATCCGCCATGAGGGCAGAAACCTATCCATCAGTGATTTGAACCGGTCGTTGTGATGCCTTTCCAGAAGATGCACCAGTTCATGAACCAAGATATAGGTCAAACACTCCGGCGGCTTTTTGGCCAGTTCCAGATTCAGCCAGATACGTTTGGCCGCAATGTTACAGGCACCCCAGCGCGTTTTCATTCTTTTGATAGCCCACTGATTGATCTGAACGCCGATTACCGCTTCCCATTCCTTGATCAAATCCGGCATCATCGTTTTGAGTTGATCCCGGTACCACTCCTGCAACACCTTCTCTTTGTTAGCTATCGAAGTGCCCAGCTGCACGTACAATGTCATTTTGCTGTTGTTGGACAAGACGACCTCATGCTTTCCTTGTCGATGAATCACATCCAGCAAGTATCGCCTTCCCATGAAGTAATGGCTCTCGCCGGAAACCATCTCCCGTTGGGACTGTCGCGATTGGTTGTTGAAATTGGTTTGCTGCCGTCGAATCCAGCCCAATTTTGAAATGACCGCCAGCCGGATATTCTCGTCGGTCACATGCAAGGGCACCGCCACCCGAACTCGACCTTCAGGCGGATACACGGCCAGGTGCAGGTTCTTGATGGCTTTGCGCACTACCTCCACTTGAATATCACGCACTTCAATATATTTGCGCTTAGTAGTCATGCTGATCTTTTACCAGTTGGAACATATCATCGATATTGTAGCCAAAGGGCCCCACTGCCTTTTTAACGGCATTTCTAACTTCCAGCTCTTTGAACCTGTGGCCACGCCAGTTGTCTTTTTTGGTGGTTCGAATGGCGCTGTCGATATTGATCACCAGTTCTTCATTCTTGCCTAAATTATCATACAGATTACGCTTGGCTGCGGTGTCCATGCGCTCCGGATATTTGCCCGATTTGGATGGCTTTTTGATCCGGGTGGCCAGCTCCTTCATCTTCTGCAAGTAGGCTTGATATTCCAAAGCTTTCCTGCGCCGCTCCTCGATCAATGCATCCAGCAACTCGGACATCTCGGCATAATATTTGGGATTGACGGCCTGTTCTTCGATAATGATTTTGCGCAAGTTGTTTTCGATGGTTTCCGCCATGGCCTCTGGGTTGTTACGAATACCTTCCGGGATCTCGCGGTCATCCGCCAGATTACTTTCCACAATCAGTTCGATCAACCCCAGTTCCTCGAAAGACGAAACCACCTCGCTCTCCTCGGCACGAATATACGTGTCCAAAAGATGGCGCATGGCCGGTTCATATCTTTTCAAATCGATGTAATCACCGCTGGCCAGGCGCACCTCTTCCTGCACCTTGCTGTAGTGGGTGACCTCCGTTTTTATCTCCTGGAACTGCTGATCCGTATATCCCGCTTCGCTCATCTCGTTGGCAATATCGGCATAAGCCCTGACCAGGCTCGCCACGATGGCGTATAAAGCCACCCGTTTGGGCTCGTTGTCCTTCAGTGCATCCTTGTCCGTGGTGTCCGCGGCACAAAAATAGTGCAAATAGGCCGGGGTATCATAAGGCGGAGCCACCGGCTCGCATAATGCTTTGATCGCCTCGCGCATCTCTTCTATGCGCTCTTTGGCCTTTACCAGCCGGTCGGTGAGCAATCCCTGGACATCTTCTTTGTCGTAGCCGTCCAGCGCGCCGCTGGTGTAGTCTTCGATAGCCCCTTCCAGTTTGTGAAACAGGTCCTTGTAATCGATGATGTAACCATACTCCTTGTCCACCCCATCCAGGCGGTTCACCCGGCAGATGGCCTGAAAAAGGCCGTGGTCGCGCATCGATTTGTCGATATACAAATAGGTGGCCGAAGGCGCATCAAACCCTGTCAGCAGTTTGTCCACCACAATCAACAGCCGCATCTGGCCCGGGTCTTTTTTGAACCGCTCCTTGACCATCTTTTCGAACTGCTCGGTTTTGTACATGGCCGTATCTTCAGGTTCTTCAAAGAAATCGGCCAGCATCTTGCGGTAAATATCGTATTGGCGCAGCCGCTCGGTCATGCCTTCGCCGCTCTCCTCCCCCTTGATGTCGGCCGGCGATGGCCGGTAGCTCGTCACAATAGCGCATTTGCCCGCCAGATCTTTCTTGGAGAACAACTCATAGCACTTGCACGCCTGATAAATGCTGCCGCATACCAGCATGGCATTGCCACGGCGACTGAGCAACCGAGGCCGTGATCCCATGTCCACCAGGATGTCGTCCACGATCATTTCCAGGCGCGACTGGCTGGAGAGCACCTTCTGCATGGTGCCCCATTTCTGCTTGAGCTGGACCTTGGCCATGTCGGTCAGCCCCCGGGTCTTGGTCTCGAACCAATGATCGATGCGGCGCTGGGAAGTGATGTACTGGTCGATGTCCCTCGCTTCATAGCGCAGATCCAGCACCATCCCGTCCCGGACCGCCTCATCGTACTTATAGGTGTGAATAAAGGGGCCGAATATTTCCAGGCTGCTTTGTTTATCCGCTTTCAACAGCGGCGTGCCGGTAAAGCCGATGAACATGGCATTGGGCAGCAGATTTTTCATGGCCTGGTGCAGCTTGCCTGACTGGGTGCGGTGGCACTCGTCCACAAAGACAAACAATTCGCCGGGGATATGCAAATCACCACCGGCGGCTTGCCTGAGTTCCGCCACGAACGCCTCGGCCGCCTTGTCCGAATCCCCGCCGAATTTGTGGATCAGGGCGCACATCAACCACTCCTGCCCCTGGCGCAAGGTGGCCACCAGGGCCTCGCCACCCGAGGCATAGACGCGATCCTTGACCCGGGCGTTCTTGATGCGGGTGATCTGTTCATGGACACCGATAAAGACCCCTTCGATCTGCTCGTCCAGCTCCGTGCGATCGGTGATGATCAGCACCCTGGCATCGGTAACATGCTCCCGAATCCATTTGGCCAGCCACACCATGGTCAGGCTCTTGCCCGAGCCCTGGGTGTGCCAGATAATGCCACCCTCGCGGCGCCGCACCCGCTCCTGGGCCGCCTTGACCCCGAAATACTGGTTGTGCCGGGGCACTTTTTTCACGCCAACATCGAATACGATAAAATCATGCAGGATCTCTAAAAAGCGCCGCTTCTCACACAGCAACGCCAGGTGGCGATCCAGGGGGCTGCTGAATTCCTCCGGTCCGGCCTCTTTCCAGGCCAGATAGTACCTCTCCGTGGTTTCAATGGTGCCGTAGCGCAAGCCCTCGGTGTCATTGCCCGCCATCACCAGTTGCATGGTGGTGAAAAACGAACGGATAAAGGCCTTTTTCTGGTTGTCCAGGTTCTGGCGAATCCCTTCGCTGACCGATACCGTGGAGCGCTTCAACTCCAGTACCGCCAGGGCAATGCCGTTGACATACATCACAATGTCGGGGCGTTTCTTGTTCTCGCCGGCAACGGTCACCTCTTCGGCGATGGCAAAATCGTTGCGCTCCGGCCGATCCCAATCGATCAAGGCTACCGTCACCGTCTGCTGCCCGGCCCCCGGCTTGATTTTGACCCCGTAGCGCAGCCGCTCGTAGACTTTGCGATTGGCTTCGTAAAGATGGATGCCGTCCCCCATGGCCGCATCCTGATCGAGCTGGTGCAACACCCGTGTGATCAAACCGTCCCCCACCGCCCGGCGCCGCAGCCAGCGGGTCAGCAGCTCCGGATCGATGTTGCGGTTGTTCTCACGGTCGATCCGATTGCCGAGATACACATACCCCAAATGGTCCCGAAACAAGCTCACCACACGATCCTGGGTAGCGCGTTCTTTTTGCCCGACCTCGCTCATGACCCGCTCTCCTTCAGCAGTTTATGCCGCGCCGTCTCAATGGCCGTGTGCAGCTTGGCCCGCAGCACCTCCCGGGGCGGCAATTCGGTCAGGTATTCGGCCACCCGGATATTGCTCTGGTCCAGTTGCAGCAGCTCGATATGCTCTTCATTCTTGCCGGTGCACAGAATCAGGCCGATGGGGGTGTTCTCGCCGGCCACCTGCTCATGTCGCGCCAGGTAACGCAGATAGAGCTCCATCTGCCCCTTGAAGGCCGCCTCGAACTCGCCGATTTTCAAATCGATGGCCACCAACCGGCGCAGCCGGCGGTGATAAAACAGCAGGTCGATGTAATAATCCCGGTGGTCGATGACGATGCGTTTTTGCCGGGCCATGAACGCGAAGTCGGACCCCATCTCCACCAGGAACCGCTGCAGCTCGGCGATGATGGCCGACTCCAGGTCCTTTTCCGAATAGCTGTCCGCCAGACCCAGAAAATCCAGCATGTAGGGATCGCGAAACGCCAGATCCGGCGTCATTTGCCCCTCTTGTCCCAACAGGGCCAGATCGTGGGCGATGGTCTCTTCCGGCTTGCGGGAAAGGGCCGTGCGCTCATAGAGCATGGATTGAATCCGCTCGCGCAGCCGCCGCACGCTCCAGCCCTCTTTCCGGCAGATCTCCAGGTAAAACTCGCGCTGGTGGGGTTTTTCCAATGGAATCAGCTCCCGGAAATGGGACCAGCTCAATTGTCGCGACAGTGTGGCGACTTTTTCGCCATCCGGAAACACGGCGGCGAATTGGACCATGCGATGCAGATTTTTGGCCGAAAATCCGGCGCCATAGTCCATGGACAATTGTCGCGACAGCGTAGAGACAATCGCCTGGCCGTATTCGGCCCGCTCAGAGGCTAAAATATCCTGCCGGATGCGTTGCCCGATGCGCCAATAGGTTGTCACCAGCTCGGCATTGAGAGCCACGGCGCTGCGATGGCGGGCGGCGTCGATGAGGTTGCGGATGTCCTTAAAAAGGGTCGCATTGGCAATCGGTGGGTCGCTCATGGTGCCTCCCTGGAAAAATCTCAATCCTTAAAGAGTTTGAATTTCACCTCGTAGCGGTAAAAATCGATGTGGGTGGTCACTTTCAGTGCCCGGCGCAATTTCAGATCCTCTTCCAGGGCGATGATCGCCCCGCGCACGGTTTGGTCCGGCTCGGCCAGCTCCTCCAACACATAGCCCATGTAGCGCTGGATCTGGCCCACCACCACGTCCGAGGCCTTGCCCTTCTTTAGTTCCACCACCAACAGCGCCTTTTTGTCCTTGCTGATGGCCAGGATATCCATGTTGCCCGTGTCGCTGGGAAACTGCCGGCCCACCACTTCGCCATCCACCTCATAGATGTCATATGCCTGGCCAAGAAGGGTTTGGGGCCAGTTGTGCACCAGAAACTCTTCCAGGTGCTTTTCCAGAGCGAAAACGGCGGGGTCTTCCACGCACGGATCAATGGCGACGATGGCGGGCAATGCGTTGCCGGCCAAAAGCTGTTCGATCTCGGCAGCATACTTGGTGATGTTGCTCACCGTGCCGATGGACCCGGCCGAGTTTTGCAGGGCCTGGCTCATCTCCTCCTTGGTGATGGCCTTGGGATACCATTGCACCTGACGGCGATGGGGCAGGATCTCGCCGGGATGATAGCTATAATCGGAGACCACCTCGCCCACCAGGTATTGGCCATTGCCGTCCGGACACAATACGATGTCGCCTTGCCGGATGCCCTTGCACACCGTGTGCAGCATGCCGCAGGCCAGACCGGCGGCCACCTTGGATTTGTCGGGATTTCGGGAGAGATAGACCGGGATAAAGGCTTTATTGAAAGCCCGCCAGTCCTCGGGCAGTTTGGTGTTTAGATCTTCATCGATGCCGTAGTCCACGCCGATGAAATGGCCCTGGCGGCAGGCTTCGGCGTATTTGCTCTTTTGGCCCAGCATGATCCGGTAGTAGCTTTTGGGGAGGGTCATATCAGCCTTGTCCTTCCGGTGAGGAGTTCCTGCATCATGGCTTGTTTGATGGATTGGGTTTTGGTGCGGCGGGTTTCGAGGGCTGCTATTTCGGTGTCCATATCTGTTAGAATTGTTGCGATAGCTTTTTGCTCCGAAAGTGCTGGGACAGGCACCATTGTGTCCCGAACTTGCTTCAGGCTTATTTGAGGGTATGCTTGTCCTGTCGTTATTGTGTTGTAGTATTTCCTTATGGAATTTTGTGAAAGATAATGAAAAATGAATCGGGCGTCTATTTTTTGGTCTATTAACCTAATTCTCGCTATATGCTGATTGATATTTGCGGCATTCCCCAGTCCTTTAAGATAAATTACCCTTCCAACATTGCCGGTGATTGTAATCAATATATCTCCGTCACAAACCTCACTCCTCTTCAGCATCGAATGTGCTTGGCTTGAGATGAACATTGATTGTGATAAATCTAAGCCCTTTTCTGATACGCACTCACTTCGCAAGAATATGATCCCGTCCTTTACCCATTTAAATCCATATGTGGTAGGTGTAGATCCTTTTGTTATGTAGGCGGAGAAGTGGCCAAGTGATGTTATAGCCCAATCCTTTGGAATAACCCCAAGAATGCCTTTTTTATATTCCTTACCATCCCCAAACCCCGGCAACCGCTTTTTGCCGGTGAGCAGTTGCTGCATGGCAGCGGTCTTGATGGCGCGCTTTTTGGCAATCTGCTTGTCCAAGGCGGCAATCAGGGCATCCGCGTCCGATAGGCCGGTGGCGATGGCGCGTTGTTCTTCCTTTCTCGGAATCGGCAAAACTATCTTTTTAAGGTGATACGGTCCAAAATTCGGTTGAGCACCACCAGTTATTAGGAGATCTATTTGCTCTTTGAAAAGTTGCGAGGTTAAGTATGCCAATAGAAAATGATAGTCATAGCCGTTGACAGGTTTAAATCGAATTACGCTTGTATTCATCATCAAAGGCAGATCCGATTCTCTTACTACGGATGTTTTGCAATAGCTGTTTCCAGAGCTCGCCATCACGATGTCATTTGCTTGAATTTCAAAGTGACAGTATGTCTTTTTAAATTCCTCCAGGCTGATATGACGATCTGTGCGATCAAGATTGATACCTCCATCTTCAAGATTTGTGACGTTAATCACCTTCATTCCACTCTTTTTGAATTGCCAATTCCTTAACCCTGGACCTTCCTGAAACCATGCTACAACTGGCAGAGGTGCTATATCCCAATCCTCCGGAATGACTCCCACCTCACTCCGTTTATACCCCTTTTTCAACGGCTCGTTTTCCATACCTAATTCCATTCCAACCCCATCTGCTTCAAATGCCCATCCATCTTCCCACTCAACTCCGCCACAGTCTCCACTATCCGCGGCATGGGATCGGCGTAGCGTTCCTCCAGCACCCGCACCCGGCCGGCCAGTTGCTGGGTTACCCGTTCGATCTCGGCCTGCACCTGGGCTTCCATGGCGGCCAGCCATTTGTCCTGCACCACCAGGGTCTTGATCTCGTCGATGGTTAACGCAGGGTACTTCTTGAACACCTTGAGGTCCAATGCTTTTTGGGCCTCCTTGGCGGCCTTGTCGGCGGTGGCCTCGCGGTCGATTAGCTCCTGGCACTGGAGGAGCACGGCCAGTTCATCGTGCATTTCCTTGTCATTCCGTATTTCGGCAATGCGGGCCCGGACGCTACCTTTGGTTACCTTGCCCTTGTCGGTTTTGGCATCTTCCAGCAGGCCCTCCTCGCCGCTGTGCTCTTCCACGAAGGCTTCAAGCTCCTGGCTGACGGCTTCCTTCTCCGCCTGGAGCTGTTCGATCTCGGCCTGTTCGGCGGCAAAGTAGCGGGCAACGATCAGGGCGGGCGGGATCAGGTCGGCCTTGTATTTCTTCTTGTCGATGGTCAGGTCGGGGGTCTCGGCCGGCTTTTCGCCTTTTTCCACGATCAGCCGGCGCAGCGCCTTGCCGGCCGCAAAGCCCTCCTGGGCGATGATGTAGAGGTCGTCCTGCATGGTCTCGGCCCAGTAATCCATGAGGTGCTGGTAGATGTCGTACTTGTCCATCAGATCGGACTTGGCGAAGCGGGCCAGCAGATCCTCGGAGAGTTCGAAGATTAGAGCTTTAGGGTCGCAGCCCTTCTCTAAGGCCGTCAGGCGCGCCAGGTGGGCTTTTTCCCAGGCGCGATAGCGTTTCATGGTCTGCCGGGCAAACAGTTGATACTCTTCGTGGGCCAGGATGGTCTGCTTGACCTCCCGGTTGGGCACCCTGGCCTGGAGATATCCTTTGCGCAGGGGTTTGAACAGGACTTTGCGCAGGCCGGGAAACACCTGCCAGTAGCGCTCCAGGGCAGCGATGTCGCGCGCCGGGATGCCGCCGTTGAGGTGGGCGTCCAGGTCGTGCAAGTCTTCCGGCTCGCTGCTGTCGATGTAGCGGGGAATGTTGAGGTTGTACTCGTTGGCCTCGATTTCGGCAAAGGTGACTATGCGCGAGTAGCGCGGCAGGGCCAGTTGGCGGTTGAACACATCCACGATCTTGTGGATATCCCGGCTGCGCAGGCGGTTTTTGTTGCCGTCTTTCATGAAGTCCTTACCGGCGTCGATCATGAAAATGCCGGTGCGCACCTGGGCGTGCGCCTTGTCGAGGACGATGATGCAGGCCGGAATGCTGGTGCCGAAAAAAAGGTTGGCGGGCAGGCCGATGATTCCCTTGATGTAGCCCCGGCGGATCAAGTTGCGCCGGATGTCGGCCTCGGCATTGCCCCGGAACAATACGCCGTGGGGCAGGATCACGGCCGCCTTGCCCGTGCTCTTCAGGGATTTGAGGATATGCAGCAAAAAGGCGTAATCCCCGTTTTTGGCCGGCGGCGTGCCGTATTCGAAGCGCTTGAAGGGATCATCGGTCGTCTGGACACCGTTGCTCCAGGATTTGAAGGAGAAGGGCGGATTGGCCACGGCAAAGTCGAACTGCTTGAGGCTGCCGTCCTTGTTTTTCCAGTAGGGGCCGGCCAGGGTGTTGTCTTTCCAGATTTCGGCCGTGGCGTTGTCGTGCAGGATCATGTTCATGCGCGCCAGGGCCGCGGTGGCGTTGTCCATCTCCTGGCCGAAGATTGAGAGCCCGCGCGGCGCTTCATCGGCGGTTTTGAGCAACAGCGAGCCGGAGCCGCAGGTGGGGTCGTAGATGGTCTTGTCCTGGGGCGTATCCCGGGTGATGCCCACCACCTTGGCCAGCACCCGCGACACCTCGGCCGGCGTATAGAACTGCCCCTTGCTCTTGCCCGACTCGGTGGCGAAGTGGCGCATCAGGTACTCGTAGGCATCGCCCAGCAGATCGTCGCCCTCGGCCCGGTTGGCCCGTAGGTCGATCCCGGCAAAGATGGCCACCAGCTTGGAGAGCCGGTCCACCATCTCCTTGCCCTTGCCCAGCTTGTCCTCGTCGTTGAAGTCGGCGATGTTGATCACGCCCTTCAGGTCGTTTTTATCCGCCAACCGACCGATGATCTTGTTGATCTTGTCGCCGATCTCCTTGTCGCCCTTGAGCTTGATCATATCGGCAAACGACGCCCCCGCGGGCACCTCGATCAAGGCATTGGGATCGCCGGCATACTTGTCGGACACATACTTCACAAACAGCAGGGTGAGCACATAATCCTTGTACTGGGACGCATCCATCCCCCCGCGCAACTCATCACAGCTTTTCCACAGGGAACTGTAAATCTCGCTTTTTTTAATGGCCATTTAGGTTGAGCTATCCTGTTCCGGTTGTAAGACCTTCAAATGAAAACAAATTAAGGTCAGCCTCTATCAACGACAGCTCCTTTTTATCATAAATTGGTTTAAATAGCCGGAAATAACTGTGGGATTTAACGCCCTCAAATGAGATGCGTAGGATGTTTTTAGTGCCATCTTTAAAAAAGACCTCATCGGAGATACTCTCCGGATAAGGTTCAGTATAATAAACCGTTCGGATGCCCGTTTGATAAAGCTTTTTGGCGCAAAGCTCACATGGGTAGGTAGTCGTATAGATGGTGCCGTTTTTGATCGGCATGCCACCTGCCTTGGAAATCTGAAGCAAGGCATTTTCTTCGGCGTGCAATGCCCTACAAAATTCAAGCCGTTTGATTCCCAACTCCTCTCCAATTTGATCTATGCATTGATTGTTGCAGAATGGATCGTTTCTGAATTGATCTAGCTTTTTATTAACCTGGAGTTTAGAGGTAATATCCTTGTAGCAGACATATTTGCCCTTGCTTTCTGATAATAATTGGTTGAATTTGGGCAATGCTTTTTTTGATGATACTTTAGGGATAGCATCGATTTCTTGATAATCCTGAATGTGTCGAAGACCACAGCCAATTTGCCCTTCACCCACATCGTTCCATCCCGCGCCGAAAATATATCCTTGGGGCCCTAAAATTATAGCACCGACTTTTCTCGAAATGCAGGTGGATTTCAAGCTATGGGAATAGGCTAAATGCATATAAAGCTCGTTATCCGTGGGGGGGATGCATCCAGGCGACCTGATTAAAGCAAAATATCGCATAAGCTTTTCAAAAAACTCGATTAGGGACTTGCTTTCTTGCCGATTATTAAGCAAGGCGATATCAGACAATAACACACAAGACCTTACATCAAGCTTGTGCAGTTCAGCCGGCTTTTTCGGGTCACCTTGGTCCCGCCCCTCCCTCTTCTGGGAAAAGTGCTTCACACGCTTTTCTCTGATAGACAAATCAGCCGACACTGAAAGGAGATAAAATTCGGCATATCGTGACCTGAAGAATTCCGCCTCAAACGGGTTTCGAAAACACTCGACGACGAATAGCGCGGGTACGCTTTGGTTGTCATTGCTTTTAGCGATGCGAAATTCCTTATCAAGGTAGCGTAACCTGTAGCGGATAAATTTGATTAGATCGTTGATCTCGGTGGATAATGTGTAGATATTTTCAGGGTCAGGTTTATTGACCGTAAGCTCATCAAAAGGATTTCTCGTGGCCCTGCAGTTTTCCCCCCAATCCTGCAGAATGTCCGAAAAAGCATCATTAAACTTGTTATCATTTCGTTCAGCAATGAAACTTTTCAAACTGTTTTGGGTTTCATTTATAAATTCAAGATACTTGTAAATAAGCTCAACAATGGCCTTATTGGAGGTGATGATTTTTTCTTTTATTTCATCATCTATACGCAAAGCAGCGCTGATCTTAAAGATTTGATAATGTCTATCTCTCACATATTCGGATGCCGTAAAATATTTACTCTTTTCGGCTCCATCTACCTTTTGTAATTGCTCTCGAATGAATTTCGAGATCTCTTTGTAAATGGGTTCAAGATCATCTTTACGACTCTGAAATTTTCTCTCGAAATAGGCTGAAAACCTTTTTTCTCCGTCAATGGCGTGAAAAGCTTCAAAAGCCATTTTCATAATTATGGTCGTAAATGAAATATACGCAAACGGTTTTAAGCCAAATAATTGAAGGTCCTTACCATTTATATTCTTGTATTCGAATGAGTCGTCTTTTAGGAACACGTCTAAAACGTCGCTGACTTCCCTTCGGTTTAGGTAGATCTTTAAGAAATCATGGTATTTTTTTGCTTCCTTCTCATAGGACTGCAACTTTGGGTCATCGTTCGCGTTAATAATAGATTGCTTATAAGGCCCTAAATTCTTATCCAACCTTCTTGCGCTTCTTTTTCTTAGATCGGCAATTTTCTCATAATATTCTTTAATTCGTTCTTGAATTTCGCTTCGTTGAGCTATCTGCCGACTGACCAATTCCCTTAATGTAGTTCCCTCAATTCTTTGGCCCGATAAAAATTTTGCTGTTGTGGTGCACCCTGCACCAAGGGGGCCAGTTAATCCCAAAATCAAGAAACGGTTTCTCATTCTGTAGGGCATGATATCCCTCCTATTTTAAACCAAATGAATTCCCAAATAGCGAATTAAAATCTGGTGCAGTGCGCCCCCCTCGGACATTTTTCACCCAGCACAGGATAAATCAGACGGTTTTTGTACTTTTTGGCATTAAAACAGGTTCTTGGTATGACAACATTAAAACTTGAAATTTGGTGTGATGTCAAGCAAGGATGGATTAACTTTGTTTCGAAGGCTTGGGAGCCGAGGTGTTCATCTATTTAGGATGCACTATCATCCGAGATGCTTATGTCCAGGGGTACATGGAGCTTGAGCTTTAAGACATATCACAGGCTCTATCAAACCTGCGATAAGAGAATAAGCGCGATAGCCAGATGGGGGCCAAGGCCTCGCCAGTATTCTCCCGGAAGATTATCCAGCGTGTCCAAAAACCAGAATGCTCATCGCCACTAAAGGTGGTCTAAGTTATCCGTATACGAAGTAAACCCCCTATTAGGTTACTCATCCTATACGATGATCTCCCCAGAAAAAGTCATGGAGCCAATCTGCGTCAAATGAATAAAGAATTTAATTCTATTGATTTCCAGTTACCTATGATAAGGTCAGGTGTTGATTAAGACAAAATCAATATGGGATGTTCAGGCGCTTTTTCGAAGAGTTGAGCAGCAATGTTCGGTAGGGCTGACCATGCGATCACACCCCACAAACTGGACAGACATGTCAAATTACGTCGTTCACTTCACCAAAGGCGGACCAGGGAAAAACGACTACAATGTGATGATGAGCATTTATGCGAGTGGCACGCTGAAACCAGGACGTAGTTTTGGAATTGGCATAAATAAAGCTCCACTTTCGTCTGGGCAAGGGTCGGTTTGCTTCAGTGAGATTCCGCCCGGGCAATGGAATAGGCTCGAAGAAAGACGCGGGACCAAATACGGCCTGGCATTTAGGAAGCAATTTGTCATTTCGCAGGGTGGCGGCCCTATCTGGTATGCATGGAAGGATACGCCGCACTGGCAAGCCCTGCAGGCGATGATGGACGCTGCGGCTGAGGATCCTGACGCTTTAGTTTGGAGGATTACTCCAATGATAGATGCGCCCGGTACCTACAGAGGGCGCGATTATCAGTTTGAATGGGAGCGGGAGTGGCGTCACCTTGGCCCCATACAGTTTGAACCAGAGGATGTTGCGTTCTTACTGATTCCAGAGGAACAGCATGCTGCGGCCAGAGGTTTCTTCGAGAATGCCTATTATGAAAACCTCGGTCCAGCCTATTTTTGCCCATACGTGGATCCGTCCTGGGAAAGGGAAAGGATCATAGAGGCTTTAAATACATAGGAGCTGAACCTTTCGCTTTACGCGGACAGTTGCTCTGCTGCCGCTACGCACCTGCCGGTAAGCGTGGCCGTTCGGCACAAACAAGGCCAAGGACAACGAAGCAGCAAGGAATCACCTAATGCGGCTAATGCCACCAAGTTCGGACTTCCTGACGGTCATGTGTGCCTGTGCGGGAATTTCCAGACGAGACGCAGGGTGCGTCGCTGGTATCGACGTCAAGCCTTAACCAACAAGGTGCCCCGCTCAATCGAGGATGCATATGTACGTAGCAAAGATCTTAATTACCAATCTCCGCTGTTTCCGCCAAACGACGGTCAAATTCAAACCGGGGATTAATGTGATCTTGGGGGAGAACAACGCGGGCAAGACAGCCCTTCTATGCGCTCTACGGCTCGTGTTCGACCGCTCCGGACGCCTGCGTCCCGATCTCCCCGATTTCTACCAGGGCATCGTCGACTTCACGAAAGCCCCAACGATATCCGTCACCGCGACCATGCGATCGTCAATGGCCGATACCATCGACGACAAGGCCCTCGTTGCAACTTGGCTCACCAAGTTGGACGCCCCTTGGGAAGCGCAGGTTAGCTATGAATTCTTCCTTCCCGACGGAGAGGTTCCAGCGTTCACCGCGGCACTTGGTGTGGCACCCGACCGCAACCAATTCTTCCGCGTCCTAGAGCAGTTCATCCCCAAGTACGTTGCCCGCATCTTCGGCGGGCTTCCGGAGAATCGGCTGGTTGCCGAGCCCGACACGCTGGCGAAATTCGACTGCCACACCGTCGATGCGATCCGTGACGTTGAGTCCGAACTGTTCGCAGGCACGAATCCCCTGCTTCGCACGATGCTGCGACAGGTGCTCGATCATGATGCCGACGAGGCTGAGACCTTAAATCGCCGTCGCCATTTTCGCACCCTGACGCAGGATGCCCTTTCCAACCTCACGGGCCGCATGAATCTGGACGCATTATTCCAACTCGCTAAAGACACGGGAGCGGCTGATGGCGGGTCGCCTATCTTGCGCGACGCCATCGACGAAGACGACTTCATTGCCGCTCTTCGTCTCTATATCGATCGCGCGCCCTTCACGATCCCCGCAACCCACAACGGCCTCGGGTACAACAACTTATTATACATCTCTCTGCTATTAGCCAGTTTGCAGTTCAAAGCATCGGTGCCCCGACGGGGGCAGAATGCAGTGCTCTTCCCCATGCTCCTCATCGAGGAGCCGGAAGCTCACCTCCACCCGTCGCTCCAGTACAAGCTGCTTAAGTTCATCCAGAAGCGGCTCTCCCCTGAAAAGACCAGTCGGCAGGTATTCCTCACGACGCATTCGACTCATATCTCGGCCGCCGCGGGACTTGAACCCATCATCTGCCTCAGCCTCTCCGAAGCCGATGGCGGCGTGCACGTTGCCTATCCCGCCCGCGTCTTCGGCGAGAGTCCGGGAGGCAAAGCGTCCCGCAACTACGTCGAGCGTTACCTGGATGCCACAAAATCCAACATGCTGTTCGCTAAGGGCGTCATCTTCGTGGAAGGGATTGCGGAACAACTGCTTGTTCCATGTCTTTCCCAATGCATTGGCCGTCCAATCGAAACGCACCACGTCGCGGTCATTGCCGTTGGAGGACTGACCTTCAAGCACTTCCTGCCGCTCTTTGGCGCAGGGGAAGACGAACTTCTCCGCCGCTATGCACTGCGTCGCCCCGTCGCGTGTATGGTGGATGCCGATCCGGCTCGCAAGTCTAAGATCAAGGGCGCGCGGCGTCAGAAATGCTGGCCGTACGTCCTGAACCGCGACTGCGCGACATACGACTACTTCCCCGTGTCCGGCGTCGTCACAAATTTGCAGACCATGCGAGGTCGATCGCCTGGGAATATCAAGATCTGCGTTTGCAGCAAGACCCTGGAGTACGACCTGGCCCTCGCGAACGCAAAACTTCCCCTCCTCGTCACGCCGTCTTGCGAGCATGAGGCGGATCTTTGCGCCCTGGCTGAGACCCCAGCTAAGTTGCCGGTGCCCCTCCAATCCCTGCTCGCCGGCGATGAATCCGATACCCTCGATGCGCTGACGGCTCATCCAGACGAAGCGACGCACCGGTTCGCCACCTGCTACCTGCTCTGCGCTGAGGATGCCAAGGGGGAGCATGCCCTTGTGCTGGAACGGCAGCTCCGCGAGAACCTCTCGAAGCCGGAGGCAGACCGCAAGACGTTCGTGTGTCCGGATTACATCAAAGACGCCATCCACTGGACCTGCGTGTTCGATACGCCGGAGCCTCCCCATGCCTGAGAAACTGGATATTGATTCCGGCACGCTCCTCTCCGATATCGAACGCCATTTCCGCGTCGTGGCTGGGCCGGGGGCCGGCAAGACACACTGGCTCGTGAACCACATCAAGCATGTCGTTTCCAGGTCCAAGCGGCTCTCTCCTGCATCGCGAGTTGCGTGCATCTCGTACACTAACGTCGCTGTGAATGAGATTGTCACTCGACTCGGTTCGTCCGCCACTCAGGTGGATGCCTCGACAATCCACAGCTTCCTCTACCGCAACGTCGTCCGGCCGTACCTCCACCTACTGCGAGAGGGTGACGGCAAGCCCCTTGTCGCGTTCGCATCCGTCGACGGCCACGATGAACATCACCCGTCCTATACCATTATCGACGAATGGCTGAGAAGCATTGGGCAAGCCAAGATTCTACAGCGGGCCTTCAAGGAGCAGCGGGATATTCTCAAGGACAAGCTGTGTCAGTTAGTGTGGCAGCGTTCAGGTGGCGGTGTCTGGACGCTTGAGCCGCGAAAGCGCGATCGCATGGGGAAGATGCTCAACACCATCTGCACGAGCGCGAACCTTATCGACTACAAACGCCGATACTGGAGCCTGGGCATCGTCGATCACGAGGACATCCTCTACTTCGCGCACCGTATCCTCGAAGGACACCCACTCGTCTGCCAGTGCCTGAGTGCCCGCTATCGGTACCTGTTCATCGACGAATTCCAGGATACTCTGCCCATCCAGACCAATGTCGTACAGTGGCTCGCCGACGCAGGGACGGTGGTCGGCGTCATCGGTGATGCTGAACAATCCATCTTCGGTTTCCTCGACGCCCACCCGCAGCATTTCCTGTCGTTCTCGCTGCCCGATTACCTCGACATGACCATGCATCACAATCGCCGCAGCACGCGCCGCATCATTTCGATTCTTGACCGCATGCGGTCTGACGGCCTACGGCAACATTGCTTCCGCGAACTCGACGGGCAGCCCGTGACGGTGTACATAGGCGACGTCGACCGTAGTCTCGCGGCCATTCGTACCGACCTGCCGCCGGATGCCGTCCTCCACGTGCTGACGCGGAAGAACAGAGATGCCCATCGCGTGCGATCGGCCATCGCGCCCGGAACAGTGGAGCCGTGGGAGTCCTTCTACGGTGCCGATGCCGAACGTGCCCGTTTCATGGAGCACGTCATTGCTGGGACGGTACTCGCCAAACGGGGTCAGATCTCGCTCGCACACCGAGAAGCGGCTCGGATTATCGGACGGAAAGGGCGGGTGAGAAAGCCCCTCAAGTGTGACACGGTCCTGAGTGACGTCCACTGGAAGGGAATTGCCGTTACCGTGCTGCAGGAGTTCTTGACCAACCACGCTGCCGTTTTCGCCGGTACGTTGCTTGAGGCCTATGTCCGCTGCGGAACCTGCGTCACGGCCGCATATCCGGCAGTGACCCTGACCGCTGTAAAGGCCGGTAAGTTCAAGGCTTTCGCAGAAGCCACGCCGTATTCCCACCTTGCAGAATCGGTTCGTTTGCGGGAAGAGGTGCGCCATGTGCGGACCATTCACCAGGCGAAAGGTAGCGAGGGGGACAACATCGCTGTGTACTTCGAGGATGCCGACCGCGTCCGGCATATTACACATTCCTCGACTGCTCCGGCAGATGAGGAGAAACGCCTCACCTACGTTGCCTTAAGCCGCGCACGCAATCGTCTCTTCCTCTGCATTCCAATGGATGTTGTTATCAACGCAGACGAACTTAACGCGCTCAATCTTCGCGTCATCGACCTGCGGGAGACCCAATGACAACTGTCACTACTGCCGTTGTTCTGCTTCTTTCGAGGCATTCGCGTCATCATGTTCTGTGTGGTGTTCATGGATAAAAACAGCGATTGGCTGGAAGTCAGGCGCGCCTCGATGGGGGTACTTTTATAGCTCAACATCCCAATCTTTATGCCCCCTGGGGTAAAAGAAGAGGCCGAACAAATTGACCTCGTCTTTGGTGCTTGCCCATCATTCACTCCGTTGAAAAGTTTTATCGAGTCAGTATCTGTGCTTCGCTATTGAATAACTGCGATATCAAATCGATATCGCAGGTCCGTCGAAACCTGTGATATGAGAATAAAAAAACAAAATCTGGTTATGCGCTTGGCTCCAGTGAATACAACATATTGGGTCTACACTATGATCGATTCACCACCGGCACGGACTGTGGATCACTGGAGCGAAGTGCATAATCAGGAAACGAAATTCAAGGCCAGCCGTTTTAATTGCCGATTCTATTGAACGGGTTTGTCAAGATAAATCAATCATACCCCTAATTTCAAACCGCAATATCTCGGCCATCTGAATTCGGTAAGGTGTAGACTGAGAGTCCAGTCCCTAGCAGAAGTCCCCAAGCCCTATACGGCGACACTTCCTGAAACCGCCGAACCGGTCCAAGCGGCGGTCGTCCGAGCGCTGGCGCGGGCTCTTTCCTGGGCGCAAATTTTCGAGAACAGGCAGGTCAAATCGATCAGCGAACTGGCCCGCAGTCTCGAAGTCGATGGCTCTTATGTGTCCCGCATTCTGAAACTGACCACCCTTGCCCCTGATATCGTGGAAGCTATTATCAACGGTGAAGAGCCCGATGGGCTTTCGTTGGCCAGATTGACACGGTCCTTCCCGGAGGAGTGGAGTGAGCAGCGCACACTGTTTGGATTTGAGGGAACCGAGGCATGATTTTTTACTTTAAATGACATGTCTTTCTCTCCAGAGGTTTGAGTGAATGCGGGTGCGGATTGCAGCGATGCAATGAACGCGAATATGGACACGAGCGCTTTGCTCCGGCGGGCCACAACAGTCATGACATATAAGAGCACCCTCTTAAACTGGGAAGCCCTGATAAGATAATACTCATCAGGGCTTCCTTCATCGGGTTTTTGTTCAGTAACAGCCGCAGAAACATTAATGTCTGGAGCCGTAGGCATCGTCGCGCATCTGATGACTTTCGTCACGGGTTACGTAGGCATCATCGCGCATCTGGTAGCTGTCATCGCGGGCGTCATGCACATCGTCGCGCATCTGGTAGCTGTCATCGCGGGCGTCATGCACATCATCGCGCATCTGGTAACTGTCATCGCGGGCGTCATGCACATCGCCCATCATGTTGTGGCGGTTGTCACGGGCATCGTGCACATCATCCCGCATGTGATTGCCAACATGAGAGTCATCCCGCCGCTGTTTACTGTCATGACTGTCGTGGACAGCATCCTTGTCCCTCATCTGATGGCGGTCTCCATTGTTATTAACCGCGCCGCCCTGATGCCGGACTTGATTCTTCCACTCGCGATTCCCTTCATGCTTGGAGGCGGAACTTGCCTGCTGATTGGCGCCATTCTTGCCCGTTTGATCCTGTTTTTGGATTCGATCCTGGTTTTTCCGCTCAGGTGTGCCGGCCTTTTGCGCGGCTTCAGGCAAATCGATCCGCTTCATCACCCGGTCGGTAATATTTTGGTTATTTGAATGCTTGATCACATCCATGGTGACGTCCATGTCTTTCGCATAGGCGGTTGCGGAAATCAAGCCGCCGACAATAATCGAGAAAGAAGCAACTTTGATGATTTTGAAAATTTTCACGAATACCTCCTTTAATGATTCCTATAAGGTTTTTGTTGATCCCATATGGCCTTCAAACCTGCCAGCTCCTGGGCGTGAGCCATCTGGCCGGATGACTTTAATCCGCAGGCCGAACTGCTTGTTTAAGTTGCCGTGGCGGAGTTCCGCAATCAGAGAGCCGCCCTCCCAATTGCGGACGATTACAGGCAAAACAAGCAGATTTTCGCCCTGGATCAGATCTGTCTTCCAGACGACTTCGCGTTGATTCTCGAAGCCGACCAGCTCAATGCCCTCCGGAGGTTCAAGGCGCAAGGTGACATTTGCCAGATCTTGCTTGGAGTTGAACACCAACCTTATCTCCTCTGACTGATTAAGCTGGACGATCGCTTCGGACCATTCAGGCTGATCAGGCCTCCAGTTGGCCTTGAACAAAAAGCCAAGAGCGAAAATCACCAGAATGGATGCCGCTATACGCATGAATACCGAAACACCGATCCGCGGATCGCGAGTGGATGCGGATGCGGCACGTTCAAAAAAACATGCCGCAAGTTCCGGCGCTGGCTCGGGAACCGGCATCGACCGGAGGGCTTCTCTGAAGGCCTGTTCCTTTGCCATCCGTTTCCGACAGTCCCTGCATGACTCGATATGCTTTTCGAATCGGGCCTGTGCCACATCATCCAGCAGGCCGTCCAGATAATCTTCAATATACTTTGCTGTCCGGCAATCCATTTCTAAAGCTCCCTTTGTTCCTGTTCAGGCTCTGTCTTCAAGGACGCAAAATTCGTTAAAAAGGTTCCCATTTTTTTCCAATTTTTTTCTCAGGCTGGCTCGGGCTCTGTGCAGCCGAGATTTGAGAGTACCCAAAGGCACCTCCAGTAGTGTTTCAAGTTCGCATAGCCGGTAACCTTCCATATCGTGTAAAGTAATGACGGCGCGCTGATCTTTGCTAAGCTGGTTGAGCGCCTGTTGGAGGTGTTCAGCCAAATTGCGCCGTTGTATGTACTGTTCAGGGGACGGCTCTGAACTGGGAATCTGATCCAGTAAGTCCTCGGATTCCGGATCAGATCCACATCTGATCAAGCGCAACGTAGCTCGCTTTTGCCTACGTTCACCGTCCAGAAACAACCGGTAGAGCACGCGGACCAGCCATGGACGAAGATTGGAAACTTTGCTCAATTCATTTCTACGGGAATAAAGTTTGATCAAAAGCTCCTGGATTAGATCCTCCGCCTCAGCCTTGTTACCGGTGAAACGGTAGGCGACCCGGTACAAATAGCTAAATTGGGGGCACAGCAAGGTCTCGAACTCTGACCTTTCTTTTTCGGTCGTCATATTTATATCCTTGAATCATACAGGTAGCCTTAAATGTTATAGTTTCAGGGATTCTAAAAGAATCGCTCCAGCCCGATGGAAAAGACGTTGCTGGAGAAATCACTCTCATCTAAACTGGAGATGTTGCGGATGTGGTCGTATTTACCAAAGGCACGGAAACCCCAGGGAATGCTTCTGGAGATCCGCGCGCCAAGCCAGATCCTCTTATCTTCGCGGTCGGAGCTCTGGTAATCGCTGTATCGATAACTGGCGTTCACCCCCACGCTCCAGACATCGGACAGGTCGCGATCGGCCAGTAAAGCCATTGTATGACGGGTTGGAAAGTCGGGGTCATCCCGGTCATTGAGTTCAAAGGTGTAATCGAGCCTGGTGTCGGTTCCCCAGAGGATCGAGCGCAGGCCGGCAGTCATCCGATGTCTGTTTCCACTCAGATCCTGGTAAGGCGATTCTGCATCAATGTAGCTGAATTGGTATCTCAAGCGCAGGTCAAGATTGCGATAGATTTCCCTTGAACCCCTTAGGTCTGCTGTGTAGATTTGTTCGAACAAATCCTTGTCGATGTAAGAGCGATCGACAAAACCAGCAAGGGAAGTATTCCAGCGGCCGAGTTTGCGATCGAATTCCGGCCCAATGTGCAGATTGCCAAAATCGAATTCGTTCGCATCCAGGTAATCCTGATAGTAGGCAGTCCCTTTTAATTGTAGCCCGTTTTCTCGTGTTCCCGACAGTTGCAGCGTTGCCGCCCCAGTATATTCCATAAAATAGTCTTTTACATTGCCAACTATCACTTCATCATCTGCAATGAGATAGACATTGTCGTCATAGCCGGGAGCTAAAGAGATATATCCCGACAGCCAGCTACCTTTCTTGCCCGTGACGAGTTCCCGCAGCTGGTCGTCCGCTAGAGTGCGCAGCTTTTTATCCGTGGCCGTACGAGAGGTAATTTTAAAATGATTCTTAGCGTCTGCTTTTTTCCCAGTGGCAAGGGCGATTAGGCCCAGGTTGTAGTGGGCAAGCGGTTCTGTCTCGGGCACTTTGGACAATCGCTCGAACTCTTTGCCGGCTTCGGGGTAACGTTTCAACCTGTAATAGGTAACGCCCAGATTGTAATGCAGTTCCGAAGAGTTCAAGCCGACTTTGTTTGCCGCCTGGAAAAGTTCGAGTGCCTTTTCATACTTGCCTTCCGCAAAAGCTTGTATGCCGCTACTAAAATAATTGTTGCCTGGCAGGTCTGCTCCAATCGCTACACCCGTCAAAAGGGATATCAAGGTAACTAAAGCATAGAAAACAGTGGTTCTCAGAAAGTGCATGATTCCTCCTCAATAGTTGATCGGACGGCAAAAACAGGCCCGAGGTATTGGTTGGTTGCTAAAATTGCGACAGTATGGCTGCCTAAGAAAGATAGATCAAATCAGAAGAAGCACTGTGAGGAGGTTTGCTATGGTAGGGTTAAGGAAGGTGGTTAGTGGTGTAAAAGAAGTGAAAGGGATGGAAAAGGCTGTAAACTTTTCCTGAAAAAACGGCATTGATAAGAATAATTTAAAATCCGGAATGTCCTCAGATGATGTTTTCATATTTGCCCGGTATTGAAAAACGGGCATATCGGCACATAAACGGCCACAGCTTCCTGAAGATGAAATCTCTCCACATGACGAAACGCCTCCGGTTTTCGCAATGTCATCAAAGCAGGTCCCGTTCAAACCAAGCTCGATGGTAGTCCCTTTTCCGTTGGCGCAGATCACCATTCCTGCCCAAAAACCTTGGCCGATCACACTGCCGATGAGCAAGGTGATAACGAAGAAAACGGCGGCTATGTTTCTTGACAATTTCACGGGCATTGATCGATTCAAAGGTTCTATGAACTTGAAAGAATTTGCTTCATTTTGACAAATTCTTCCTGTGAGATCTCTTCCTTGGCAAGACGCGCTTTCAGGATGGTCACGGATTCGACACGATCCTGTGCTGATCCGCGAGCGTTAAACGATTTGAAAATTTTGACCCAGCCTCTCTATAATGGTGCGTATCACAAGTCCACATCATCAGCACTCCTTTGCGAGGCGACCGTAACCTATCCGGCTGCCTTCTTTTTTGTCAATAGTTTTTTACCAGCACCAACCGTATCCGCCCATGCCATATCCCCGCTTTGTCTCTGGGGCAAGTCCTATCATACATTCCGAAGGCTTTGCCGTAATCGCCAATTTTCGGAGCAAGGGGGTTCGGCGCATAAGGCGGGTGCTGATTGCTGCCTCTTTCATTGTGCCGGTGGTCCTTGTAGCCATATTTGTCGTGGCGGGAGAGATCTGGGCAAAATTGCATGTTAGCAAAATTGCCCTTGACTTTCTTTTTCTAATCTATATCATCTCTTCGATTTATTAGCTTATAGGATGAATAATGATCGATTTGGTTCGACGCAAAAGTTTGGTCACACGGGTTCTCGTGCTGTTTTATTTGCTGATGTTCACAGCCGTGGGCCAATCCTTGCTGTTGTGCCAGGAAGCGCAAGGATTCGATCATTATGAATTCAACGTATCGGGCAGGTGTCCAGCCGACTGCCTGACCCAAACCAACCAGCGGGTCACCGGCTTGAGTGATGCCGCATTGCTTGCCGCGGGAGCAACTTTCGGTTGCACCGATCTGCCTGCTTATTTTTTTCACATTCCCAGTCCGAGTGCCGCTGAACAGGCGGCGCCTTTATTCAACGTGGATTCCCAGATTATTAAGGTCCCCGACCTTACAGCCAGTGATGCCTCAATCCGATCCGAATGGGTGGGCGTGGGGCAACTTGCCGTTTCATCCCTTGCCCTGACAATTTGTAAAACCACCGTCCTGATCGTTTGATCCCACTCCTTTTCTGACTTTTCGAGCATTCGGCAGTGATTGCTGCCGGTGACTTATGCATTGGGTTTAGGTCTATCCTAAGGGGTCAACGCCTCACCGCAGATAACGCAAAGCGCGTCCATCTGCATGGGAAATGCCGTTGCAAGAGGACTCGGGCATAAGCGCATCGAAACAAATCCATTAGCGTTTTACGACAAATCAATGCCCGCCAGGCCGTGGCAATTAATGGTTATGCGGACAGCGCGGGAAAAAGCGATGAGGAGTATCCATGAAAAACCTTATTATTCTGTACATCATGTTTATGTTTGCGATGTTTATCGGCACTACAGGCGCTCTGGCCGATCAAGAATACGAATACATTGAAATGGCGGACGGCGCCTACGCCCGGTTCGAGGTAAACTCGGGATCAACCCACTCGAAAAGCCAAAAAGACTCGCTTCCGGAAAGCAGCGGTCAAAGCGTGGAACACATGCCGGAGAAATGGATGGAGCCGGTCGAAATGGCGGACGGCGCTTATACCGAATTTCCCATGTCGGAGAAAGAGATTCAGTTTGAAAAACGGCGCAGATCTGCTGAAATTGCGCACAACTCCTTGCTTCGAGAGACAGAGAAGCTCAAACCGCAGTATTGCCGGTCTCTCGACATCGTTGAAATGGCCGATGGCCGGATAGTTGCGTTTGGCCGCTTAAAGGAGACCCCCAAGCACGCCTTTAATCCGGTGGATTGTCTGACTGTCGCCAATTGAGGCGTTTAAGGACCGGAAGGGGCGTTCAGCGTCGCCCCTTCCGGCCCTAAAACCGAAAACGATGTCAACAGGAGCATCTATGAAATTACCTAAGCTTATTGTGGCGATTGTCCTTATGGCCATAACCGCGGGCACGGCGTGGTCTCAGGAGGGCGCTGGAAAAGGTTCGCCTGTAAAACCGCTGCCATCCGCCGGTCAGATAGGGAGCCGATCCGCTCCGCCCGCATTCGCCAGTGGGGACCTTACCATGGCTGAGGCATTGTCCCGAACACTCAAGCAAAATCAGTCCCTGGCCTCTTTCGCAGAGGAGATTCGCGCACGGGATGCCGCTGCTTTACAGGCCGGCCTGTTGCCCAATCCCGAATTGGGCGTGGATGTGGAAAACTTCGGCGGAGAAAACGAACTGGAGAGCTTCGATGGTGCGGAAACCACCATCGCCCTTTCACAGTTATTGGAGCTGGGGGGCAAACGCGGCAAACGCCGCCAGGTCGCAACTCTTGAAAAGGAGCTGTCCGTCTGGGATTACGAGAGCCGCAAACTCGAAGTGCTCAGCGGCGCTGCCAAAACTTTTATAGCGCTTCTTACTGCCCAGCACCAGGTGGCCCAACTTGAAGAATCGGTGCGGCTTTTTGAAAAGACGCTTGCGGCGGTTTCCGAAAGGGTGGGCGCTGGCAAGGTGTCGCCCGTGGAAGAGGTCCGCGCCAGAGTGGCGCTGGCTACCGCACGCACGGCCGCGGAACAAGCCCGGCGCGGGCGGCAAGCCGCCCGCGCCCGCCTATCAGCCTACTGGGGAGAGAGCCGGCCGCAATTCGAGCGTGCCGTCGGTGATCTGTCCGCAATCGCCGCACTTCCCGAAGTAAACGCTATTTTCGATCTGCTAACAAAGAACCCCGACCTGGCCCGTTGGCGGACTGAAATCGATCAGCGCGAAGCCGATCTTGCGCTGGCGCGTTCAAAAGCAGTTCCCGATGTGACTGTAAGCGCAGGAGTCCGCAATTACCGCGAAACCGATAGTAACGCCTTCGTCGCCGGCATTACGCTGCCGCTGCCGTTGTTTGATCGCAACCAGGGCGGTGTCGGCGAAGCCGCGGCCAAACTGGATAAAGCCCGCCGCGAGCGGCAGGCGGCGCAGACCACGATGCACGCCGAACTTGCCGAAGCCTGGGAAAATCTGGCCGCTGCGCACACCACGGTGACGACTTTGCGCAACGATATTCTTCCCGGGGCGCAACGTGCCTTTGACAGCGTGCAAAACGGCTATCGTGAGGGAAAATTCGATTTCCTGCAATTGCTGGATGCTCAACGCACTTTGTTTGAAGTCAAAGGGCAGTATGTCGAAGCGCTGTCGGCCTATCACTTATCCCGTACCGAAATCGAGCGCCTGATTGGACTTCCGCTGCAAACCGTTGCCGGTGCGACAGATCAAAATACACAAGAGGTGAATTAATGAAACACAAAAAATGGATAATCCCTATCCTGCTGCTGGGGCTTCTCGTTTTTGGGGCAGCCACGTGGTGGCCGTTTGCGGCTATTACGCAAGCTGAAAGCGGCGCTGAGAACGATTCCCATGATCATGAAAACGAACCGGCCGCTGACTCTTCGAAGGCTGTCGACCAGCATACCGGCGATGACGCTGATCAAGATTCTCATGAGGGTGATAAGGGCGATGAGGATATCCATGGCGAAGAAATCGTCCGGCTCTCCGATGCTGAGTTGCGGGAGTTCGGCATTGCTTTGAAAACCGCTGAAGGCGGAGCGCTCAACCAGTACATAGAGCTTCCCGGCGAGATTGTTCTCAATGCCGACCGGATTGCCCATGTGGTGCCCCGGGTTGCAGGCATAGTCGGGGAAGTGCGGGCGACCGTGGGCGACCAGGTGAAGAAAGGGCAGCTTCTGGCTGTTCTGGAAAGTCGGGAACTGGCCGATGCCAAGGCCGCGTACCTTGCGGCGGTCGAAAGGGAAATCTTGGCCCAGGCGAACTTCAAGCGGGAAGAGCGGCTTTGGCAAAAAAAGGTGACCAGTGAACAAGAGTATCTGAATGCCCGCCAGGCCCTGGCCGAGGTTCGTATCGCCAAAAATTCTGCCGAGCAGCAGTTGCACGCGCTGGGGTGCTCCGAAAAGGATTTGCTCACGTTGGCTTCAAGCGAGCACGCATCCTTTACGCACTACACCATCACGGCCCCTTTCGCCGGAACCGTCATAGAAAAGCACGTTACTTTCGGCGAGCAGGTTGGCGCAGAAGCGGATGTTTTCACCATCGCCGATTTGTCCACGGTCTGGGTGAATATCAATGTTTACCAAAAAGATCTGGTCAATATCCGCAAGGGGCAAACAGTAGGCATCGAAATAGGCCATGGCATTGCCTCGGTGGAGGGAAAAATTGCCTGGGTCAGTCCGCAGGTGGACGAGGGAACCCGCACGGCAAAGGCCAGGATCGAGTTGCCCAATCCAGACGGCAGCCTTCGACCGGGACTTTTTGTAACCGCCAAGGTCGCGTTCGGCAGTTCCCCAGCGCGGCTCGTGGTGCCCAAGAGCGCGCTGCAGACGTTTGAAGGTAAGACCGTGGTTTTTGTACGAACCGAAGAAGGTTTCGAGCCCAAGCCGGTCGAGCTCGGTCGACAGAATGGAACCACGGCGGAGATTCTTTCGGGACTTGTGTCTGGACAAACCTATGCTGCGGAGGGCTCATTCACCCTGAAGGCGCAATTGTCCAAAGGCGCATTCGGCGACGGACATAACCATTAAGGAGGGAGCGCAACATGGAAAAATTGATCCGCTTTGTACTGCGCAACCGCCTCTTGATGGGTGTGCTCGGAATTCTTGTACTGGCTGCCGGATGGTTCAGTTACAAGCAACTGCCTGTCGACGCGTTTCCGGACGTCACCCCGGCCCTGGTCCAGGTGTTTACAGAAACCGAAGGCCTTGCCCCCGAGGAGGTGGAAAAGTTCATCACCTATCCTGTTGAAACGGCGATGAACGGGTTGCCGAATCTCAAGGAGATCCGTTCCATTTCCAATTTCGGACTCTCGGTGATCAACATTTACTTTGAGGACGGCACGGATATCTACTTCGCCCGACAGCTGGTCGGCGAGCGGTTGCAAATGGCCCGGGAAGAAATCCCTGAAGGGTTTGGTGACCCGGAAATGGGGCCGATAGCCACCGGTCTCGGGCAGATCCTGTTTTTCGTGGTCGAGGACGAAAAGCAAAGCCGCACGCCCGAAGAAATGCGCGAAATTCAGGACTGGCTCATCAAGTTCAACGTGCAGACCGTGCCCGGCGTAACCGAGGTTCTTTCCCTGGGTGGAGAGGTCAAGCAGTTCCAGGTGCGCGTACGTCCCGCCGACCTGCTTCGCTACGACTTGACCATTAATGAGATCAAGGAGAAGGTGGAAGCCAATAACGGTAATGCGGGCGCGCAATTCCTGGTTAAAAACGCCGAGGAGTACATTATCCGTTCGGTCGGCCTTGCCGAGAAGATCAGCGATCTGGAGCGGGTTGTCCTCAAGGTTCAGGATGGTACGCCGGTGTATTTAAACCAGGTTGCCGAGATTGTTATCGGCGGAGAAATCCGCCGGGGGCTGGCGACCATGAACGGCAAGGGCGAAGTGGTGGTCGGCATGGTCCTCAAGCTGATCGGCACCAACACATCGACGGTTATTGCCGATGTTAAAACCAAGCTCGAGGAAATCAACCGCGTTCTTCCCGAAGGGGTGAAGGTGGTGCCCTATTACGACCAGGCTACGCTGGTTACCAAATGTGTCAAGACTGTCACAGAGGCCCTGGTTTTCGGAGTGCTTCTAGTGGCCGGGGTGCTCTTGATTTTCATGGGAGGATTACGCGCCAGTCTGGTGGTGGCGCTTTCCATTCCGTTCTCGATATTTTTCGCATTTATCCTGATGAAGATTTTGGGCGTCAGCGCCAACCTGATGTCTCTGGGCGGCTTGGCCATTGCCATCGGCATGATGGTGGACGCCACCATCGTCATGGTGGAAAACGTGGATCGAATGCTGCGCGAGGCTGAACCCGACGAGTCACGTCTGGCCATTGTCGCCAGGGCCTGTAGCGAGGTCGGAAGACCCATCATTTTCGCTATTGCCATCATTGTGATTGTCTTCCTGCCGCTGTTTACACTGCAGGGTGTCGAGGGAAAAACCTTCAAACCGTTGGCGCAAACGGTGGCCCTGGCAATGTTCGGCTCGCTGCTTTATGCACTGTTGCTCGCACCGGTGATGTCCCATCTTCTTATGCGCCGTCCCCGCTCGGTTGCTTCCGGGGAAGGGCCGAAGGAAGCGTGGATTGTCCAGTGGCTGCTGTGGCCCTACCGCCCCGCAGTGGGGCTATTCGTCCGGAAAAGGTGGCTGGCGTTGGGATTGGCCGGACTGATGTTGCTCGTCGGCGCTATCGTTCTGCCCCGGCTGGGGTCCGAGTTTGTACCGCGTCTGGATGAAGGCGATCTGCTGATCCGCGCCACCATGGCCCCGTCGATTTCGCTTGAGGAGTCACGAAACACCATGCTGCGCTTTGAAAAGCGGTTGATGGAAAAATTCCCCGAGGTGACCCGCGTCGTCACCCGCGTCGGTCGCGGTGAAGTCGGTGCACATGCCGACCCGGTTAACAGCGCGGAAGCTTTCGTTGCTCTCAAACCACAGGATCAATGGACGAGCGCCGGGACATCGGATGCGCTTTACGCGAAAATCAGCGAAGCGTTCGAATCTTTTCCGGGGGCGCAATTCAATGTCACGCAACCCATCGCGGCGGCAGTAGATGAACTTCTCACCGGAACGAAAGCGGAGCTGGCCATCAAAATCTTTGGCTCTGAGATGGACATTCTCAAGGAAAAGGCAGCCGAAATCGAGTCCGTGATCAGGGATATCCCAGGCGCGGCGGATGTCCAGAAAGACCAAGTGACTGGAACACCGCAACTTCTTATCCGCATTGATCGGCAGGCCATTGCCCGCTATGGCGTCAATGTGGAGGATGTCCAAGGTGTCATCCGGACCGCTGTCGGCGGGGAGACTGCCGGACAGATTTTCGAGGGTATCCGGCGTTTTGATATCACTGTGCGCTTCATGGAAGAAGCCCGTAACGACGCAGAGACGATCCGGCACATTCTGATCGCAGCGCCTGGGGGAGCGAAGATACCTCTCGATCAACTGGCCGACATTGAAGAAATCATCGGACCGCGTCAAATCACCCGGGAGAACAACCAACGGTTCATTACCGTGCAATGCAATGTGCGCGGTCGCGATATCGGCAGTTTTGTCGCCGAGGGACAGGAGGCCATCGCTGAAAAAGTCCAGATGCCGTCTGGGTATCTGATCAGTTGGGGTGGGCAATTCGAACTCCAGCAGGAAGCCAACAAGCGACTGGCGCTCGTTGTGCCGGTCGCGCTGCTGATCATCCTTTTGCTGCTCTTTATGAATTTCGGATCGTTAAAGAACACCTTCTTGATCCTCTTCAATATTCCGCTGGCACTGGTTGGCGGTGTGGTCGCGCTATGGCTGACCGGTCAGAACCTGTCGGTGCCCTCGTCCGTAGGTTTTATCGCGCTGTTCGGAATCGCCCTGGAGAATGGAATGGTGCTGGTCACCTATCTTAATCAACTGGTTCGCGATGGGGTGCCGGTTGACGAAGCGTCCATTCAAGGGGCATCCCTGCGGCTTCGCCCGGTTCTCATGACCGCCATTACAACGGCGTTAGGGCTTATCCCGCTGCTGCTAAGTTCGGGCACGGGAAGCGAGGTGCAACGTCCGTTGGCTACCGTGGTTACAGGAGGGCTTTTTACTTCAACTATCCTGACCCTGCTGGTCATCCCGGCGCTTTATAAATGGTTCGCCATCAAAGTGGAAAAGGAGGTTTAATCCCATGAAGGAAATCAAGGCTTACATTCAAAAGCACAAACTGGATGATGTCATTCGCGCCCTGCACCGGATAGAAGGATTGACCGGCATGAGCGTTACCAATTCTTATGGATACGGAATCGGATGGGCCAGAACCAGGGCACCGGAACAGGTCGGCTTTCAAAAAGGTGTCAAACTGGAGATCATGTGCCGGGACAGCATCGCGGACGAGGTGATCGCGGCTATTGCGAAAGCCGCGCATACCGGCCTCAAGGGGGACGGTAAAATCTACATGAGCGCCATCGAACAGGCCGTGCGCATCAGTAGCGGTGCGCGTGGCGAGGAAGCGGTTTGAACAGCCGGGTTAAAATTACAAAAAGGAGAAAAAGACCATGAAGCCAGTAAAAATCCTCTTGGTCGGCCTGGCTGCCATTGCATTATTCACCGGATGCGCAACAACCGGGGTTCATCCTTGGACTGAAAACCTGATGGGCACCAAATATAGAAAAGCGACCGTCGACAATAAACAAACATACTTCAGGCAGATATGGGCCGTGGAAGACAATGGTGAGTTAAGGATTTCGGGTTACCTCAGGTTGAAGGGCATGCATGGCTTCAGAGTGCCCGATTACGTGGAGGTTGCCCTGATTACGCCGGGTGGAGATCCCATGGCTGCGCAAAAAGTACTTTACTACCCCAGGAGCCTATATGGGCGCAAAAGCCACAGGGAAGGCCGGTTTGTCGCCACTTTTGCGCTGATCCCGCCCGAGGGGACCACCGTTCGCTTGGAGAACGTCAATTAAAAAGACCGTCCGATGTCAAATAAGCCATGGATGGCCCTGGTCGCACTCATCTGCCGGGAAACCCGCCCGTATCCGTAGAGGCGTTAGAGGCGTTTGACAGTGCTGCAACCCGATCGATTCGTTTCAGTTGTTGCCCTTGCTGCGCAAGACACGCGTGGAATTCACGATGGCGGCCAGGGCCACCCCCATGTCGGCAAAGACCGCCTCCCACATGGAGGCCATCCCCATGGTGCCGAGGACGACGAACACGATTTTGATGGAAAGCGCCATAACAATGTTCTGCCAGACGATGGTTCGGGTGCGGCGGGCGATTTGCACCGCGTCCACGATTTTTAATGGAGAATCGGTCATCAGTACCACATCGGCCGTCTCGATGGCCGCATCTGTGCCGAGAGCCCCCATGGCCACCCCCACATCAGCTCTGGCGATCACAGGGGCGTCGTTGATCCCGTCTCCGACAAAAGCAACCTTACCGCCATGATGGGTGTTTGATTGTATTTCTTCCAGCAGACGCACCTTGTCTTCCGGCAGCAGTTCGGCATGGAAGACATCCACGCCCAGAGATTTTGCCACCGATTCGGCCGCACAGCGATTGTCGCCGGTGAACAATTCGATACGCGTCACGCCGATATTCCGCAATTGCGCTATGGCCTGTCCAGCGTCGGCTCTGACCGAATCTCCGATCAGGAGATGCCCGGCATAATGTCCATCGATCACGACATGGGCGGCCGTGCCTTCCAATTCGCAGATGTCATGGACAATCTGCCGGTGATGCAGCAATCCGTCGCTGCCTACAAGAATTTCTTGTCCGGCGACCAGCGCGCGCACGCCCCTTCCGGGTAGATCTTCATGTTCGGCCACCGATGCGTTGTCCGGCTGCAACCCCACTTCACGGCCTTTGGCCACAATCGCCTTGGCGATCGGGTGACTCGCGTGCATTTCGGCCAGCATGGCGAATTCCAGGAGCTGTCGTTCCCCGAAACCATTGAGAGGAACCATTTTTTGCACGGAAAAATCGCCGCGGGTCAGGGTGCCGGTCTTGTCAAACACCACCGTTTTTACCTTGGCCAAGGCATCCAGGAAATTGGACCCTTTGACCAGGATGCCTTCCCGGGAGGCTCGGCCGACGCCGCCGAAATAACCCAGGGGAATGCTGATTACCAGGGCGCAGGGGCAGGAGATCACTAGTACCACCAGGGCACGGTAAATCCAGGTTGTAAAATCGGCACCCGTAAGGATCAAAGGCGGCAAAAAGGCGATACCCGCGGCAATGGCCACGACCGCCGGCGTGTACCAGCGGGCGAAAGTAGTGATGAATTTTTCAGTGGCCGCCTTGCGGGCCGAAGCATTCTCGACAAGCTCGAGAACCTTGGCGATGGAGGATTCGTTGAACGGCTTGGTCACTTTGAGCTTCAGGGCTCCAGTCTGGTTGATCATGCCCGCCATGAGGCGGTCGCCGGTACGGACGCTCAGCGGAACCGACTCGCCGGTCAAGGCCGATGCATTCAGGCTGGATTGCCCCGCCAAGACCTGCCCGTCGAGTGGCACTTTCTCGCCCGGCTTGATCACGATCGTCTCCCCGACCCGCACCCGCTCCGGCGGCACCCGACGCAGCCCCTCGATGGATTCCACATTGGCATGATCGGGCTTGGACGCCAGCAAGGCGCGGATCGAGCGCCGGGAACGCCCCACAGCCAGATTCTGCAAGAATTCCCCAGTCTTGAAAAATATCATTACGCCGACTGCTTCAGATAGACTGTGGATCGCGATCGCTCCGGCCGTGGCCACCACCATCAACACGTTCTCGTCGAAAAAATCACCCCTGCGAAAGGTTTTGAAAGCGCTGATATAAATGTTGATGCCGGCCAGAAAGTAGGCGGCCAGGGCAATGCCGTAGTCCAAGACCACCAAGCCTTTTTCGTGGAACCATTGCTCGAAGGCCGCGTGCATGCCGAAAAGTAGCAAGGAGGCGATGATGATACCCATTTCCCGCCGCTTTCGGAACGTCACGTTCCGACTTCGGGCCGTGTCGTCCGCCTCATGAGGGGGTGATAATTCGATGCCGGGATCGATGTGTTTGATTTCACTGCGCACCCGTTCCAAATCGACAGTGTCCAGGTGAAGCCGCTGGTTGGCGAAATCCACCACTGCGTGGGAGACGCCCGGCAGATTCTTCACGGCATTTTCGATTTTGGCGCCGCAGGCCGCACAATCCAATCCTTTGGGTTGATAGGCTGTGGTCATGATAGCACCTCGATGGTACCTTCGGGTTCATCGATATGTTGCAAGCCGGTGTTGAGCACCGCCCGGATATGGTCGTCATCCAAGGCGTAAAAAATCACCTTGCCCTCCCGGCGGGTCCGGACGATGCGCATTTGGCGCAAACTTTTAAGGTGCTGTGAGATGGCCGGTTGCTTCATCTTCAGCAGCATGCTCAAATCACATACGCACATTTCGGACAGACTCAGCGCCCACAAAATGCCGAGTCGAGTCTTGTCTGAGAAAAGTTTGAAAAAACCCGCAAGTCCTTCCAAAATTGCTTCCGGTGGCATTTTCAGTGAAACTTTGCGCACCGTGACCGCATGCAGCACATTGCATGACGGAAGTTCGCCAGTTGATTGGGCAGTTTTGGCAGAAAGCATAAAATGGTCCTCTTTTAAATAAACATATGCGCAAATGATAATGTGTTTTCTGGCGTTGTCAATGCCTCGTTCATTAACTGCGGAGCCGGACATAGAAACCTACAATAGACTGTTTATTCAACGGTGGGCGACATTGGTGGGCAACGACCGACTGTGGTGCGACCTTGGCTGTGCAATGGCGACATTTCTGGCGGGGTCATCGCAGCCCTCGTGGGAATGGAGGCCCCAATCAAATTTGTTCCCTCGAATATGATGAAGGTCAATGTGAGAATGAGCCTGCTGCCTCATTGCCACCAACTGCTTCTGCCTCCTCGCGGATCTTATCGTACACTTCCTTGAGCAGGTGCCGGCTGATGGCCTCGCGGAACTGGTCCTCGTTCATGAATTTGGCTGTGATTTCCTCGTTCTGTTCCATGCGGTCGATGAAAAGGCCTTCCAGGGCCTTGCAGAAAACATAGCCGAAGTTTTCCATGGTGTTGGCCAGCGCGGCCTGGCGCAGGCCGCTGTCGGCCATGGCATCCTCGCGGATCGACTCAAAGAACAATTGATCGCCGGGCTTGAACTCCGTTCCGAAGCGTTCGTTGAGGATGTCGATCAGCTTGGACAGCTCGATCTCATCTCCTCGGAGGATACCAGTGCCCACGGCCGTGGGACCCGGTACCTCATAGCGGGCGTCCGGTTCCATGACGATGGAACCTTCGCCGATCTTTTGCAGCCGGTAGTATTTGAGCGCCACGTCATCGTCGAAATTGTAGATCGGCCCGCGATCCCCTCTGGGCAGTTTGGTCAGCAAAAACCGGATGAACGAATAGAGCTTCTCCAGGTCGGAATCCTGGAAGGGGATCACCTGGGACATAAAAGACTCGGTCCATGAGTCCGTCGAGGTGGTACGCGGGTGCATCCGGGTCTTCGGCTTCGAGGGGTTCGCCCAAGATCACTTTCGAATAGACCTGCTGCAAGGGCTCGATGACTTGCCGGCCCCCTTGGCGTACACTTCCAAAGTGCCGTTGTCGCGGTCATGGGCGAAAACTACTTCGAATGCCCGCCGATCCGGTGTCCGCTGAAATTCACCGGCATCGTCGAAGTTGATGTGGGTGTCGGCGTAATCGCTAAGGTATACGAAGAAATAGTCCAAGCCATTTCCACGCGGAAAATGCTCCACCTTGCAATGATGGCCACGGCCCTGCCGGTCCCTGAAAAACGCGGACATGGCTGTCTGAAGTTCCATAACTGCGTCGGCGTCTGCCCTCGGCTCAACAGCTGGCAAGTTGCCCCGCTTGACCCATGAACGGCCGGACGAAAGGCTATCAGCCTTTGCGAACCGGGTGGCCGCACTCCAGATAGCCGGCCAATTCATGGCGGTCCAGATGGCCTTGTCGTAACGGCTCTCCATCGGCTCAAGATGCGGTGCAAGATCGACATCATGATAGAGTCCATCCTCGATGATGACCCGTATGCCGTCTTCGGTTGCCATTTCATGAACATCCTGGAAGACGATTTCAGCAACCTTGCGCGGTCCACTTGGCAGCTCTTGCCATGCATCAAAGATGCTTTCCACCTGACTGTTCGAGATCGAATCCCAATCAACTTCGAGAGGGTGCCCCAGGCGCTCGAAAAATTCTTTGAGAAGAGGATTTGAAACCTGTCGCAACACTCGTTTCGGATTGAACTGCTGAAGCATTATGCTGTACTCCTTTCAACCGCAGTCATATGTGGCCTAAACACTAAACAACTTTAGCCCAAAAAAAATTAGCGCCGAGGCTAATCATTTGGCAGGACGGTTGAGTAAATTTTTCTTATCGTCATGTCATAACCGATCTCCTTTTACTGGCTTCGAGGCCAATACATTATGATTCCAACACCAAGCAAAGCCACCAGTCCGCCAATAAGATCGAATTTATCCGGAGCTATCTTGTCAACTTTCCAGCCCCACAAAATTGACAGGAGGATAAAAACTCCGCCATAAGCGGCGTAAACACGACCAAAATTAGCTGGTTGCAGGGTTGGAACTATTCCATAGAGAACAAGCACAAAGGCCCCCATCACGCCATACCACAACGATTTTCCTTCACGAAGCCATAACCAGACAAGATACCCGCCACCAATCTCGAATAATCCTGCCAAGGCAAAATAGAATATCGATTTTACTGCCGCGATAGTATTCATTTTTTCACTATAAAAGCATAATAAACGATTAATTGTAGAAAAGATCGGGACCCGGTTGCTTTGTTTTGATCAAGCCGAGCCCGATCAATCGGATCTGCATGGCTTGCCCGGATACATTGAATTCTCGCGCCAGTGTCCGTGCAGTTTCGACGATCGGCTGCGCGTTTTCCGCCAATCCCCATTTGGACGAAAGATCCGCCATTTCCCTTTTGGCGATATATGGCTCCCGGTTACCGTGTATTGCCTCCCAGGCATTGAACACAAGGTCGCCGGGCATAAGCAGATAGCCGGCGAAATGGTCCGCCTGCCACTCCATGGGATCCTTGCGCGAACTTGTCCTGCAGACGATAGGGGGTTTTGGCTCTTCATCAAAAAGAGATAGCTGCGCCGCGTCCGCCAGAAAGTAGTGGCGGTGCAGTTCCCAATGCCCCAATTCGTGGGCCACTGTGAACCGGTATCGACCTTCCTTGGCGGGATATTCGAGCGGATCAAGGGATTGGTCGACCGCAACCCGTCTTTCTTGTATCCAGGTGGCACCGAGCACATCGTCAACACCGAAGGCGCCGGCGAGGTCCTCGAAGTCAAAGCCGAGCTCAAGATGGGCTTCGAGGATTTCTTCCACTGGGATCGGCGGCTTGATCACCGCCCCAAACTTTCGTTCGTATTGGGCGATGAGTTTTAGGCTCGCGTTTTCAATCTCTTCAGGTTTTAAAAATTTAGGCTTTTCCATCACCACCCCGATAATCAATCCTCTTGCTTGTTGCGAGCCCGTTTTGTGAGCCTGCGAAGTTCTTCTTCCGACATACCGCGCACCGTTCTAAGCAGGTCAGGCAGGGCTGAAGGCTGTTCCTTGATGATTTTTTCCAATTCCGGATCCACCTTGTCGGCCAAAGACAGCAGTTCATCCGAATCGATACCCAGAAGGTTTGCCATTTTTATGATCTTTTCCGCCTTGGGCGGATCAAATTCCCCGCGTTCGACCTTGCTTAAGAAGGTGGGGCTGATACCCACTGCCTCGGCGAACTTTCTCAAGGTGAACTTGGGATTATTTTTTAATTTGATCTCCCGAAGCTCGCGTATACGTTTGCCGAATTCTATGTTGCCGGCCATAATGGCTTTCTCCAATCTTTTGCTGTAGCCCTAATAAGCATCCCGACCCAGCTTAAAAGTGTTTACTTAATACTAAACTTGCGCCGAAATGTCAAGCACACAGGTTAACCAGACTTCCGACAGATATCCCTCGTAATCGGTATGTAACCCCACTACAACACCGGACAATCTGTCCGGACCCGAAGTTAGAACCAGACAACTGATCGGAAGCTTTAGCTCAAGGCGGTTGTGGGTGCCTGCGAATCCGCATCCCGATCGCCTGTTTTTCTGCCGGCACCCACCAACCGTCCTCCGGTCACAGACAAAAGGAGTTATCGCTTTGGAGGCAAACGAATCTCAGGAATTCTATGAAGCAACTCCAGCCATGGCTGTATCAGCCGGCAAATTGGACCGGCTTTCGAGCGGAGCCCGGCTTCAAATGATCGCATCAATTTTGGCCATGGCGGTTCTTCGCAGAAAGGCCCGCAAGGTTATGAAAGACGAGGGCCTGTCCCCAGTCCGGGAATCTTTACCAAATAGCGGAGAAGGACTTGATTTGTCTCGGAAACAGAGCGTTCATGCGCAACAACTCGTCCGGAACCCATAATAAGGAGTTGAAAATGAACGCATTACAGGAAAAGGCTGCAGACGCCAAAGCCCGGGAGCGCACCCGCACCTCGGTCCTGCGGCAGCTGGCAGCCCTGCAAACGATGACGCTGGATCAGCTTCGGGACAAATGGTTGGATCTTTATGGCGCAAAGGCACCAAAGTACAAAAAAGGGTTTCTTATAAAGCGGCTAGCCTACCGCATCCAGGAGCTTTATTACAGCGGGCTGTCCGAGCAGGCCAAAGCCCATCTGCAAAAGGTCGCCGCAAACGATCCGGTCGCGACCTTCAACCGCCGAATCCCTGATGCGCGCAAGACCAAGGAGACGATCCTGCCGGGAACGCGCATGATTCGCATCTGGAACAACCGGCGCTATGAGGTTATCGCCCAAACAGATGGTTTCGTATTTGAAGGGCGGATTTTCAAATCATTGAGTGCGGTCGCACGCGAGATCACGGGTACCCGCTGGAACGGCAAGCTCTTTTTCGGATTGAAAAAGGGGTGCGGAAAGAAAAGGAAAGGAGGCCCGATGCGCAATAACATCCACGCGGCCTCCAACAAGACATTGCACTGTGCTATTTACACGCGCAAAAGCCACGAGGAGGGACTTGAGCAGGAGTTCAACTCGTTGGATGCCCAGTGCGAATCAGCCGAGGCCTACATCGAAAGTCAGAAACTGCTGGGGTGGAAGGCTTTGCCGGAGTGCTACGACGACGGCGGATATTCCGGCGGGACCATGGAACGTCCAGCTTTAAAGCGGCTGCTGGCCGATATCGATGCCGGCAAGATTGATATTATTGTGGTGTACAAGATCGACCGGCTCTCGCGGGCCGCTGCTCGATTTTACCAAGATGATCGACACGTTCAATGATAGGGGCGTGTGCTTTGTTTCGGTCACCCAGCAGATCAGCACAACGGATTCCACCGGGCGCATGATGCTCAATATCTTGATGACGTTTGCCCAGTACGAGCGTGAGGTCATCGCCGAACGCATCCGCGACAAAGTGGCGGCCGCCAAACGACGCGGCAAATACTGCGGCGGGGTGGCGATCCTGGGCTACGATGTGGACCGTGAAATCAAAAAGCTCATCGTCAACCACGAGGAGGCAAAAGTTGTTCAGTATATTTTCAGGCGTTTCATTCAGCTTGGCTCTGCCAAAAAGATGGGTCAGGAGCTCAATTCTCAAGGGTATAGGACCAAGGCCTGGACCACCAAAAAGGGCATTGAGCGCAAAGGGGCCGTATGGAACATCGGACACGTCTACCGATTGCTGAACAATAGAATTGTACATTGGAGAGATCGTCCATAAAGTGAGAGTTATCCTGGCGAGCAAGAGGCCATCATCGAGCGTGAGACCTGGGACAAGATCCAGGCCATTTTGGCCGATCACAAACCGATTAAGGTCGCACTGTCCAGAACGAAGATGATCGCGACGCTCAAAGGGGTTATCCGCTGCGGGCATTGCGACTGCTCCATGGGGCCGACTTACGCCCGCAAAAACGACCGGCAATACACCTACTATATCTGCGAAAAGGACGCCAAGCGGACAGTGAGCCATTGTCCGCTTAAACGCGTGCCGGCAGGAGATATCGAGCAGGCGGTCGTCGAGCAGCTCAGCGCCGTGTTCAGAACACCGACCCTGGTGGCCAAGACCTATTTTGCCGGCCGGCAAATCGAAAGCACGGAAAAGCAACGATTGATCAAGCAGAAGGTCCAGATAGAAGAGGAGCTGGCCCAGACCCGCCGGCAGGCCCTCAACTTGATGAAACCTCAAAACGATCATCCAAAAAAGGATGCAATGATAGCAACTATGAATCGCCAAGCGGTGGATCTGTCACGGCAATTGACCCATGTTGCTTTACGATGCAAGGCTTATCAAAGCATAAATGTTACCGAACAGGATGTCTCCGAAGCATTCTCGAACGTGGAGACCTTCTGGCAGGATCTGTTCCCCATGGAGCGTAACCGGCTGATCCGGCTGCTGGTTGAAAAATCGAGGTCCGCGAGACTGGGATCGACATGGAGCTTCGGACCGACGGCTTGACCACCCTGATCGCGGATCTTGCCGGTCTGGCCTGCGAGGTGGATCAACGGAGGGCAAATCGATGAAGGCAAAGCCAACCATTACGGTTGCGGGCAACGGCAACCTGCAGGTGCATATCCCCATGATCATCCGGCGAATGCGGGGCAGAAAACAGGTCATCGTACCCCAAGCCCTGGACGGGGGAATTCCTGAAGCTGCCGAACCGGTCCAAGCGGCGGTCATCCAGGCGCTATCGCGGGCCTTTTCGTGGGCGCGTATTCTTGAGAACGGGCAGGTCAAATCGATCAGTGAACTGGCCCGCAACCTCGAAGTGGACGGCTCCTATGTGACCCGAATTCTGAAACTGACCACCCTTGCTCCGGATATCATTGAGACCATCATCAACGGCGAGGAGCCCGATGGGTTATCGCTGGCAAGATTGACTCGGTCCTTTCCCGAGGAATGGAGTGGGCAGAGGATCATGCTTGGATTTAGATAATCTTGGATTTGAGCTTCTTTGAAAAGTATTTGATAGAGATTTTGATGGGCTTCTAACACATTATATCTTATGTCCAGGTTATTTTTTCAAAAATGGGTATGCCATTGCCATTCCTTTTTCTTGCAACAGCATCTGGGACGAAATGACGATTTGCAGTCATCACTTTTGAAATGGCCTATGGCATAGGAATGCCGTGTATCATAAAGTTGGTAAAACGCATGATCTAGGTATTGTACACACACTCCTCAATAAGATTTGCAATGCCCGTGACATAGTACACAACCAGATGGTACGTCATCTTTGGGCGTGAAAATCATCCCTTAACATAGTAGTTGCGCATCATTCCCATATCCTCATGCTCCAAGTTGTGGCAATGGTATAGAAACATTCCCGGATAATCGTCAAAATCAACCAGTATTTTGATCCGTTCACCGGGCATCAGCAAAACCGTATCTTTCCATCCTTCATCCACGTAACCTTCGTGAGCAACGCCGCTGCGTTCAAGAACGCGGAATTGCTTGCCATGCAGGTGGATGGGATGGGGTATGTTCATCATATTCATCATACCGCCCCCGCTGTTGTCGAATTCCCATATCTCCGTCGAGCCTAATTGGACAATCTCATCGTCTGCCACTTCTTCCATTTGAAACGTCCGCCCATTGATCGTCCATTGCATATGCTGCATCGTGAGATGAAATTGCCGCGGGCGAAAATAATTTACAGCGTCCTCAGGTCTGGCAGACTCGATATCTGAAAGCATCTCCGGGAGACGGTAATTTGTTTTAACAGTTTGGGTCACCTTCATTTTGAACACGGAAAAAATCGCACCATTTGTAGGATATTGATTTTGCCCCATCATTCCGCCCATCATCATTCCACCCCCCATGCCACCGGCGTCGAACGGAAGACTTAAAAGGGATGTTTCATAGCCGACCGGATGGTCACTGAAATCGGCCCAGATCTCCAACCGTTCTCCCGGGCTTAAAAACGCATATCTTCTGAAGACCGGCCTTTCCAGCAAGCCACCGTCCGTAGCAAGAATGGTTAACGGCCGGCCGTCTTCCCACGCCAACTTATAAATTCGGGAATTGGAGCCATTCAGCAGGCGTAACCGATAGGCACCGGTTGATACGGGGAGCGTGAAATCCGGCAGCCCGTTAATCATTATCGTACTACCCAAAAAACCGGCCATCCGCGCCATTCTATGGCCCGACATATATACCAGCTGATTGCCGGAGTCGAACGTTCGGTCCTGGATCACCAGTGGAACATCATATTCACCATCGGGAAGACCTATGTATTGCTCTTCCTGGTCGGATACGAGAAAAAGGCCCGCAAGACCATCATAAACCTGTGGGCCGGTTCGGCCGTGGGGGTGTGGATGATACCAATAGGTTCCGGCTCTGTTCTTGACTTCGAACTCATACAGGTGGGATTGTCCCTGCGGAACGACATCGCGCGGGTGGCCGTCCATGATCGCAGGCACATGCAGACCATGCCAGTGCACGATAGACTCTTCGGGAACAGTGTTTTTGAAGCGTATCCGTATCTTTTCGCCCCGATGGACTTTGATGACAGGACCAAGATAGCTGCGTGACATTTCAACAATTCGGGCACGGCTGCCTTTGTGCACCGTCGCATGGTAGCGCCAAACCCTGGTGGGATCTCCCGGCAAAACAGAGACCTCGTCGGGGCGGGCGGAAAGGAATATGTCAAGGTCGGGGACGAATTCCGTATCCGGGGTTTGCTCTGCTGCGAAACCGTCTAACTTCGGCCACAACCCGCCTGATATCAATCCCAGGGTTCCATAGCCGGCCAGCTTCAAAAATTGCCTTCTGGAATGTCCGCTATCTATTAGCATGCCTGTCTTTTTGTATTTCATCGCCAGCCTCCTGCAGAACCTATCGGAGTATCTCTTTTTTCATGGACTCAAATTCATTGTGGCTGATTTCTCCCTTGGCATAACGTTCCTTCAAAGTATCCATCGCCTGATTACCTGTGCCGAGACCAGAATGGCTTCTGCTGCCCGTGTTTTGAACCAGCCATCTAACAAAAAAAACGATTCCTGCGATGACCAACACCCAAAAAATGACCATCATAATCATACCGAACCACCCCATTCCCCAGCCGCCCATCATCCATCGCCCCATGTGCCAGTTTCGGTACCCGCCGGAATGGGCGAATGCGGGACTTAACAAAAAATTGTTCAAACTCCATATCGTGAGAAGCCATATCAAAAGTCTTTTATAAAAATATCGAACGCTCATAGTTTCACCTCAATGGTAATTCGGGTTTAGAGGAATATGCTCCATCACCACCCGCAGTATCCACCTCGGCCACTCCCGTAGTCAGGCATATAACGATGGTTGACTCTGCCGGCGGTATCATACGAAGCGTTGTGGGAGCCGCTACTTCGGTAATAATCGCCGCTTCTAAAAGCATGGTAGCCATTGTACCCATTCCGGTATGGCCCATGGCCGATTCCGCAGCCCACCAGTACCGCCAATGTAAGACCCACAACTGCAACAAGCATGATTGGCCTTATCGCTATTTTCAAAAAATTGCTTTTCATCAGGTCACCTTTTTATCGAGTCCCTTGTATTGATATCGTCAGCGGATTTCCTGTAAATCCCGCATATAACAGGAGGGGGCGGCGAACGCCGCCCCTTGTCATATGCTTTTCGTTGCGTCTTGGCTTACCACCCGCAATATCCGCCGCCACCCGGTCCGTAACCCATCATCGAACCGTATCCTCCTCTATAGCCGCGGTTGTAGTTGGGTGCTGATTTACGGGCCTGGATGTCGTATTCCAATCGTTTTTGATCAAGCTCGCTTTGGAGATTGGAAATTTCGTTCTGCAGCTTTGATGCCTTGGTGGTGTCCGGATTTTCCTTTGCCAATTCGCTTTGCAGAGCTAAATTCTTCTCATACAGCTGCTGCCTTGTATCCTCCGTTGCTGCGAGGAATTGGGCGCGCTGTTGCTCCAATTTTGCGATTTCATCGGCGGAAAGATTGCCGTAATAGCCACCCCCCTGCTGCCAGCCTGGTCCCATCATTCCTGGTCCCATCATTCCTGGTCCCATCATTCCTGGTCCCATCATTCCTGGTCCCATCATTCCTGGTCCCATCATTCCTGGTCCCATCATTCCCATGTGGCCGTATCCTCTGCCCCAATCGGCAAGCGCGAAGGTCGAAATTCCAAGCACGGCCAGAACGGTCATGATTATAATGCTTTTAATGTTTCGTTTCATTTTATGCCTCCAGTAAGTATGTCGTTGATGATTGTAGTTGATCATTTCAGAAGCGGCCGCTTCCTGAGCGCCTCTTGGCGTTGTTAATCGATAGAGCAAACATGGTGCCAAAGCTGTGAATTGTGTACGCAAAAAATTATAAATAGCTGTAATAAAAGATAATAATTCAAAGGAAGGTTAGGGGATGATGGTTGAGGATTGCTCTTTTTACGAGTGATGTGGGTCTATATTACCCAGTTTTCTTCATTTCAGATCATGGGGTGAGGCAAATTTGGTCATTTTTTTGAGAAGGGCAATGACAAATGTAAATTTTATCATTCGATAGCATTCTTAGCCAAGACCTCCTGAGATCATCAGAAAAATTGTAAAACCAGCCAGAAGGCTAAAAGCCGACCAGCGGCTATCCCCGCTGCTCTCGTGTGCTTCTTGCATCATGTCCTCCACTGCGGCAAGAAGATACAGTCCGGAAACAAAGACTAATCCCGCCATTTTCCAATACTCGTTTAGTCCCCTGAGCACGAAATACGAAAGAGCAGCGGCACCTACGACTGGAAAGACAAATGAAGCGGAAATCAGCAGCCGTTTGGACCGATCCACGCCCTTGTCCCGGAAATTGGTGATCGTTGCAAAGCCCTCGGGAATATCCGCCAAGATCTGGCCCAAGGCAAGAATGAGGGCCATCTTGCTTGAAACCGCCGAACCCGTGCCGATGAGCAGGCCATCGCCCACAAGATCAGTTGCGACCGCCAAGTAGACCATCCATGCTCCAGCTCCAGCGCCGTCTTCTTTGGACCGTTGCCAATGCTTGACCCCGGCTTCCATGAGCAGATAGGCACCACCCCCTGCCATAAAAGCCGCGGCAAGGAGCCAGATCGGCGCACTGCGCAACGCTGCCGGCATCACTTCCACCGCGACGACGCCAAGGATAATGCCAGTAGCTGCGTGCAGGGCATAGTTGAGCGTCTTTTGTGAGGGGGGCAGCCACTCGGCGATCAATCCGCCACTAAAGTTGCCCAGGGCCGGAAGCATCGCCAATCCCAACACCACTAATCCACTATCCATCATGCGAACCCTTTCAAAATTGACATGACAGCAGCCGCATCGTCATGCCCAGGTGAACAGATAAGGCCACATACGAGGAAGGCGGGTCTTGCTGCGAGCTTCAGCCTCAATAGGTTCAGTCAATACCATATTCTTTCAACTTCTTATGAAGCGTCTTACGGTTTATGCCGAGCCGACGGGCGGTTTCACTTTTGTTGCCGCCGCTGTCCGCGAGGGTGACCAAAATAGCTTCTTTTTCAATTTCCTCCAGGGGGCGGTTAACGGCGACCGGTGCAAACGGCGACACCCAATTGTTTGCTTGCGCATAATTTTCCGTGACGGTGGTGGGAAGTTCCTTCTCAGTAACGTGCTCGTCCGGCAGGAGAATCACCGCGCGCTCAATGACGTTTTCAAGTTCCCTGACATTGCCGGGCCAAGCGTATTTGAGCAGCATATCCATTGCCAATGGAGATATACCTTTGACCTGCTTGTGGTTTTTCTTAGCGTACTTTTCAAGGAAATGCTGCGCGAGCAAAGGGATATCATCCAGGCGCTCGCGTAGCGGCGGGATTCGAAGGGTAACGACGTTTAAACGATAAAAAAGGTCTTCGCGGAATTTTCCTTCTTTAACCTCCGCCTCCAGGTTCCGGTTGGTTGCGGCCAAAATCCGAACGTCTACGTTTATCGTCTCTTCTCCGCCGATCCGCTGGATTTCCCGCTCCTGGATGACCCGTAGCAGCTTGGCTTGCATCGCGGCGGAGGTTTCGCCGATTTCATCCAGGAAAATTGTTCCCTTATCGGCCTGCTTGAACCTGCCTTCGTGGCGTTTGTCGGCACCGGTAAACGCGCCCTTTTCATGACCGAATAGTTCCGATTCCAGCAATGTTTCGGTAAGCGCCGCACAATTGACCACCACCAGGGGCCGATCCTTCCGCGGGTTGTTACGATGGATGGATTTGGCGATCAGCTCTTTGCCGGTCCCGCTTTCACCGGTGATCAGCACGGTCGCCTCCGAAGGCGCAACCATGGCCATCATGTCTATAAGGGCCTTCATCGGGCGGCTCCTTCCGATAATATTCTCCAGCTCGTAATCAGCGCTCATCTTTGATCTCAAGGTCGCATTTTCCGCCTTCAGGCCGGAATGCTCCAAAGCACGCGCCAGGCTGATTTTGAGCACTTCAAAGTCCAGGGGTTTGGTCAAATAATCGTAGGCCCCGGATTTTAAAGCATCAACTGCCGAATCAACGGAAGAGTAGGCGGTCATAATGAGAATCGGTATGGCCGGATTATATTGCTTGATTTGCTTCAGGGCCTCGATGCCGCTCATCTGAGCCATGCGGACATCCATCAAAATCAGGGCGAACGGATTTTCTTTGACGTTTTCAACGGCCTTGATGCCATCGTCGGCCGTGGACACCTGGTAACCCCAACTTCTGACGATGGTTCGAAGCGTTTTCAGGTGGTTCAGGTCGTCATCAACAATCAGAATGTGCGTGTTTTGGATGGTCATGATCGCCTCGGTTCGCTGCCGCCAAGCGGCAGGGCAATTGAGAATACGGTTCCCTGACCAAGGGCGCTGCGCACCTTGATCTGCCCTTGATGGGCTTCGATAATCTTGTGAACAATCGCTAACCCCAAGCCGGTACCTTTGGGTTTGGTGGTAAAATAGGGGTCGAATATTTTGTTTGAGTTTTCGGCGGATATACCCGAGCCGTTATCTTTGATGTCAATTGATATGTCCCCGTTTATGCCTGCGGAACTGGAAACGGTCAGCCGGCCTCCGTTTTCCATGGCTTGCAAGGCATTTAGAAATAGATTCAAAAAGCACTGGGTTAGACGATCCGGATCGACATCGGCTTTTACGGAATCGGATGCAAGATTGAGTTGAACATTGATTTTTTTGGCCGCTGCTTCCTGTTCAACGAGTCGGGTCGAATGTCTCAAGATTTCATTGATATCGGATGGCTTTCGGTTTAATTTCGTTGGCCTGGCGAATTCCAGCAGCTCGCTGATGACCCGGCTCAAGCGATCCACCTCCTCGATCATAACCCCAGCCATTTCTTTGTCCTCACTGCCGTCCTCGAACTTGCTTTTATAATAGGAAGCGATGCCTTTGATGGAACTCAACGGGTTTCTGATTTCATGGGCCACGCCGGCGGCAAGACCGCCGATTGCCGCCAGCTTCTCCTTGCGGCGGATTTCGTCCTGAAGGCGGCGAACCTCACCAAGATCGCGAAGGATTAACACCTGGCCGACAAACTGGCCTTCTTCGTTGATAATTTGCGACGCGCTGATGCTCACCGGGACAATCTTGTTTTCGGTGAACTCGCATTCCATTTCCTTTTCGGATACCGACTCCCCAAGATCCAGGGATTCCTTCAATCCACAAAAATGGCTTGGCAAAACAGTATCGGGGTCTTTCCCCCGCGCCTCGGCCAAATCAAGCCCGGTGATGCGCTCGGCAGCGCTGTTATAAAATGCTATTTTTCCTTCGTTATCCGTGGCAATCAATCCCACGGGCAGGCTGGTGACAACTTGGTCTTTAATGGCGCTGGTGTCCTGGAGTGATTTCTTGGCAGAGCGGTATCCCTGCATCCAGAATATCGAAATAAAACCGGCCAGCCCCAGTAAAATCAAAACGCCTGATATGATGGCCGTGTTGCGGATGTCCTCCTTGCGCCCTTCTTCAAACGGCTGAGGGTTCAAGCCAACCAGTATGATCTGATCGCCACTGCCGCTTGCGGAAGGAAAGCACCAGTCGTTATCAGGCCCCATCATCATTCCGCGCCCTTGCATCATTTGGCGCATGCGATCGCCCATCCAAGTGTCCTGATGAGAGATCGGTCGAAAATGCCGGTAAACCTCAAAAGCGCTCCGCTGTTCATCGATGCGCTTATGCCGCCAGTTGATTTCCTCTGGTTGATCAAGTCCTTTTTCGGGAAAACCGCTGTTCATTTGGGTGCCGATCAATCCGCGATTGCTGCTGGCCAGAACCAGGCCTTCGTCACTTGCCACTGTAATATAGAGGACGTCCGAAAGCTGAGCGGTTTCCTCGATAAACGACTGGACCTGCTGTCCACCCCACATCATACCCATCATTCCCGTACGGGCTCCGGCTTCCACCGCCTTGATGATGGCAGCCCCTTTTTCACTTAAAATTCGGGACATATATTTTTTTTCGCGGCTGTAGTTCTGATATGCTAGGACCACCACGACGATCAGCAGGATTCCCACCGATCCAATGATGATCCAAGGCGATGTGTGAAGCCTCGTCCGATTTCGGCGCATTGTTTTTTTATTCATAGCTCCCTCAAATTTCTGGTGTCGAAGTAATATAAACGCGGTTGGGTATTTTAGCAACACTTCAATCGTATCCTGGTAGCGATGTGGGTAATAAATCCACACTCATACATCGTCGCTATTGGCGGATGCTCAGCATATAGTTAATTTATATATTAATAACAAATGGTTCCATATTTCTAAAGATTGGTGGCACGCAATTTGATAATCAACTATAACAACGGCAACCATGGTGCCATGGGCATTCGCTTTCAATTGAAAACCAATACGACGGAGGTAAGAAATTCATGAAAAGGACGATTCTCATTGTTGCGGCGACGGCGTTCATAGCGTTCACTGGAACCCAGGCATTCGCCTGTTATTGGGACGGGTATTGGGACGGCCCCATGGGTGGGCCTACGGCGGGTTATTACGCTGACAATTATCAGGGGTTTAACAATCAAACCGCCCAGCTCAGACAGAACCTTGCCGCCAAACAGGGTGAGTACAACGCTCTGCTGGCAACTTCCAACCCCGATCCGAAGCGAACGGCGGAGTTGAACCGTGAAATAGCCGTCTTGCACGATCAGTTGAGGGCCCAGGCGCGCTCCTACAACCTGCCGCCCTCCAATGGCGAGTACCACGGCCGAATGGGCGGATACGGATGGTGCTGGTAACCGCAATTATTGACGATAAGACGGCCGGGTCCCAACCGGTCGTCTCATCGTTCAACATGTAAGGAGATAGATCATGTGGGGCTGTGATTATGGACCGATGTCAGGAGGCTGGTGGGGCGGTTTTTTCCCAGGAAGTTTGTTGGGCTTGCTGATTTGGGGTTTGGTTGTATTTATGATGGTGTATCTGGCAATTCGAATTTTCAGGCCCCAAAAACCTGGCCCGCAGGGGCCTTCCAGAGACCGCTCCGACTCAGAGGCGATTTTGAAGGCGCGATTTGCCAAGGGGGAAATCTCACGGGAAGATTTTGTCAAAATGAGGCAAACCCTCTCCCAGCCATAAACGTGCCCCTTCACTGCGAAGCTCGAAAGGAAGTGTCGCCATGCAATCAAAAAATGTTAACCAAAAAGACAAGACCGAGAAATCGACGGATGAAGAAACGATAAAAGATGGGCAAGATCCCCTGGCGAGATATTTTGACGGCATGGGAACCGCCACTGCCAGAATCATAATCAAACGGCATCTTGACGACGATCAATGGGAAAAATACGGCCTGAAGAATTTGAAAAACACCGGCCGATATTACATTGCCCGGCTTGTTGAAAAGGACGGCACCGTCATTGATGAAGTCTTGATCGACAAACAGTCCGGAACGATTCAGTCGCTGAGAGGGCGAATCGGTGCCGGGGGACAACTACGATAGTGGAACTGAAAGCGCATGATATGACAACGACATGTAAAACCACGCTCAAGGTTGGCGATGTGCTCAACAATAAATGGGTGGTTCTCAACTTCATCGGCAAGGGCGGGATGGGAGAAGTCTATCGGGCGCACCAGAGCAATCTAGATCGCGATGTGGCGATCAAAGTCGTTTCACGGGAATTGCTTGAATCCATTGACGAGGGCGATGAAGAGGCCGAAACCCTGCTCCAGCGGTTCAGGCGGGAGGTTCAGGCCATGGCTCAGATTCGGCACCCGAATATTTTGCAGGTCTTCGACCACGATGCCATTACCGTAAAAAAATGTGATCAAGACGCCTCCATAGAGTACATCGCCATGGAATACATTCCCGGCGGGTCTCTTAGAGACACCATGTCGGAGGAAGGCTTCTATCCGAAGGAGGATCTTTTCATAGCATGGGTGAAACGGTATTTCTTGCCGGTGCTCACAGGTATGATGGCGCTGCATGATAATGGCATCGTGCACCGCGATCTTAAGCCGGAAAATATCCTCATGGACCGGGGTACGCCCAAAATCGCCGATTTCGGTCTGGCGCGTTCGAGCCGGCTGAAGCCGGTAACCCAATCCATGGACGTGAAAGGCTCGCCGCATTACATGTCGCCGGAACATTTTTTCGATTTCAAACGAGCCGACCAGCGCGCCGATGTCTATTCCTTGGGCAAGATGCTCTTTGAAGCGGTTGACGGCAAAATCAAATCCGGAACGACGCCGTTTAAAAGCGCAAAGCTGGCCAGAACCGAATCGCCTTTATTCCAGGAGTTGGATCGAATCATTCAAAAGGCCACGGCCGAGAGCAGAGACGAACGAACGGAATCCGTCCGGGACTTGCTCGGACAGCTTGAACGCGTGATCCACGGGTTGGCGTCCGATAAAGCGGATGCGAAATCTCCTCGGCAACGATCAGCGTCCCTATTTACGAAACCGAGATGGATATGGACAGGTATCATTGTCGCCGTGTTGTCGGTCATGTCGATGGCCGTCTGGCATTTTTTTGGTGAACCCGGATTGGGTCCACCGAAGGACAGCCTTTCGACATCTACCGACCGGCATCCAGCCAAGGCAAACCCTGGTGGCGAGACCACTACAAGACCGACAGACGCCGAAAAGGATACATTCGCGTCTGAGCACCTTGGAAAACAGTACCTCATCCGAGGGGGAACATTTTCGATCCCTGCGGTATTGGATGGGAGCAGCGATCAATCGATCCAGGTCGAACCGTTTTACATGGACGAGTTTTTCGTTACCAACCAGCAGTTCGTCGATTTTTTGAATCACAATCTTTCACAAATCAGCATAGAAAGCGGTGTGGTGAAAGGCATTGGTGCAAACTGGTTCTTGCTGGGAGAGGTGCGCGCGGGATACGAGCCGATTGTCTACCGAAGCAATGAATTTCATGTCAGTGATCCGGCCTATGCCTCTAATCCTGCTTTGCGCGTTACCGGTTATGGCGCTTCGGCCTTTGCAAACTACTTCGGCAAACGATTGCCGACGGAGGTGGAAATGCTTTTTGCAATGGTCAAGGTCGAGGACAGCTCGGAAGTGAATGCAGAACCCTCAGCGGAAGTAGGTACGCAGCCGATGGGGGGCATGATGCGGATGATGGGAGACTGGCAGGGGGAAAACTGGAGTAGCGTTTCTCCTGAGCCGAGTCCGAGCGCCAAAGACCAAGCTGAACCAAAGCGCTCCGATTTTCTGTTATCAGCCGCATCTTTTTCTCCGAACCTGTTGGGCATAAAGGGGCTCAACCATGAGATCGGCGAATGGGTTTATATAGAGGGACTGGTCCAGCCATCCGGAGACTCCTCGACAACAAATCGCTATGCGGTTATCGGTGGCGTTGAGGGGGCTCCGAAGGATAATAATTCTTTACCCGCGGTCGTTGTGCGTTTCCCCTGGGAAGGATTCGAGGAGATTGGTTTTAGGACTGTAAAGAGCACCGCTGTCGACAATTCGGCGGAATGAGTGAGAAGGCAAGGACAATGAGAATAGCGGTGATATCTGACATTCATGGCAACCTGGAGGCACTTGTCCGCTGCCTGGATGATATCGAGCGATCAGGTGTCGACCAAATTGTCAACTTGGGAGACGCCGTCGGGTATGGTCCACAACCGGAGGAGGTCCTCGTTCTGTTGGGAAAAATGGGTATTGCCAATCTTCTTGGCAATCATGAACTGGCGGTGATCGACAAGGTCCATCGTAACGATTTTTCACCGGAAGCAATTATATCGTTGGAGCAGACCCTGAAATATCTTACACCTGCGTCTTTTCTCTACATTAAAAACCTTCCGTACTATCGGGAAATGGATGGAGCGCTGATGGTACACGGCTGTCCGCCCGATTTGCCGACAATCTACCTGAACCATATGAGTTTTTCAGAGATTAAAGAAACCTTTGCATCCAATAGTTTCGATATCGCCTTTGCCGGACATACCCACCGCCTGATGCTCATGGGTTATGATGGAAAGGATCTTCAATTCGATCCATTGCAGCAGGTAACCATTAAACTCGAACCGGATTGTCGGTATATCGTCAATGTCGGCGCTGTCGGACAGCCCAGGGATGGCGATCCGCGTGCAAAATACGTGATTTGGGACAGTCATCGCAACACCCTTGAGATAAAGCGAGTGGCGTATGATATATCTCGAACGGCGGACTTAATTATTAAGCGCGGTTTTCTCCGAAGGGATGCGGATAGGCTTTATACGGGGGATGCTCCCGGACCCCACCGACTTTATCGATTGGCGTCTTGCGATAGATAGCAAAGGAGAATCGTTGCATGGAAACCGTTCAAAAAATTTAGAGTTAGCAACCTCGACTGCGCCGCCTGCGCGGCCAAGATTGAGCAACCATGGTGCCATGGGCATTCGCTTTCAATTGAAAACCAACACGACGGAGGTAAGAAATTCATGAAAAAGGAATTGAAAAACACCGGGCGTTATTACATCGCCAAAATTGTGGAAAAACACGGCCGCATCATCGATGAAGTCCTAATCGACAAACAATGCGGAACGATTCGGTCGCTTCGAGGCAAAACCGATGCCGGGGGCTGAAAGCGACAATGGCGCTGCAGGCATATGAAATGACAACTTCATGTAAAACCACCTTCAAGGTCGGCGATGTGCTCAATAATAAGTGGGTGATCCTCGGCTTCATCGGCAAGGGCGGGATGGGAGAAATCTATCGGGCGCACCAGATCAACCTGAATCGCGATGTGGCGATCAAAGTCGTTTCACGGGAATGGCTCGAATCCATCGATGAAGGCGACGAAGAGGCCGAAACCCTGCTCCAGCGGTTCAGACGGGAGGTCCAGGCCATGGCCCAAATACGCCACCCTAACATTCTGCAGGTGTTTGACCATGACGCCATCACTATTAAAAAGTGCGAGCAAGACACGCCCCTCGAATACTTCGCCATGGAATACATCCCCGGCGGGTCTCTTAGAGACACCATGTCTGAGGAAGGCTTCTATCCGGAGGAGGATCTTTTCATAGCCTGGGTGAAACAGTATTTTTTACCGGCACTGACGGGTGTGATGGCACTGCACGAAAACGGTATTGTGCACCGCGATCTTAAACCTGAAAATATCCTCATAGATCGGGGTACGCCCAAAATCGCCGATTTCGGTCTGGCGCGTTCGAGCCGGCTGAAGCCGGTAACCCAATCCATGGACGTGAAAGGCTCGCTGCATTATATGTCTCCGGAGCATTTTTTCGATTTCAAAGGGGCCGGGCAGCGCGCGGATGTCTATTCCCTGGGGAAAATACTCTTTGAAGCCGTTGACGGCAAAATCAAATCCGGGACGACGCCGTTTAAAAGCGCAAAGCTGGTCAAAACCGCATCGCCCTTTTTTGAAGAGTTGAATCGAATCATTCAAATGGCTACGGCCGAGAGCAGAGACGCGCGGACGGAATCCGTTCGGGACTTGCTCGGACAACTTGAACGCGTCATCCATGGATTGGCCTTTCAAAAACAGGCGGAAAAATCATCCGGGCTTCATACCACTTTGCTTTTTAAGAAACGGAGATGGACATGGGCCGGTATTATTGTGGCGGTGCTGTCGGTCATGTCGATGACCGTCTGGCACCTTATAGGCGAACCCGGCTTGACCTCGCACAAGGGCGATCCATCCACCGGCCGGCACCAAATAGAAATAATGCAAGGGAACAGGACAAACGCGGAAACAGCTATTACCAGGGATGAATCCTTTGCGTCGGAACACCTTGGCAAACAGCACCTCATTCAAGGGGGAGTGTTTACGATTCCAGCTGCCGTGGATGAAAGTGAGGAGCAGTCCCTCCGGATCGATCCATTTTATATGGATGATTTCTTCGTCACAAATCAGCAGTTTGTGGAGTTTCTGAATCACAACCTTGCACGGATCACCGTTGAAAGCGGTGTGGTGAAAGGCAGAGGCGCAAACTGGTTCCTGCTGGGCGAAGTGCGCACAGGATACGAGCCGATCATCTACCGGAATAACGAGTTTCACATAGGCGATCCGGCATATGCCTCCAGCCCTGTTCTGCGGGTTACCGGCTATGGTGCTTCGGCATTCGCAAACTATTTTGGCAGGCGACTGCCGACCGGGTTGGAGATGCTCTATGCAATGGTAAAGGGGGCGGAAAATTCTAAAAACCCTGCGGAACCACCCAAAGATTCGATCGCCGAACCACAAAGTGGCATGATGCAGATGATGGGAGATCGGAATAACGAAACGAGAGTGGACAACCGGCCCGAAACTTCGGCGGAACGCATTTCCTCAGATTACCTTCTATCTGCCGCATCCTATACCCCAAACCTGCTGGGAATTAAGGGACTGAACCACGAAATCGGCGAATGGGTTTACACAAGACCGGCCAAACCCTCCTTAGAACCTTTAGAGGCGAACCTATTTGCGGTCATCGGCGGCACCGAGGGCGCACCCGAAGATCAATATTCTTTGCCAGCGATCGTTGAGCGTTTCCCCTGGGAGGGGTTCGAGGAGATTGGGTTCAGAACTGCCAAAAACGCTGCGACCGGTGATTCAGCGGAAAAGGGATGATGAAATAAAAACCGCGGTGGTTTCGGCATGCATTGAAATCTGAAAGGCAAAAAGGGGCACCGATGTTAGAAAAAAATCCGTTTCTATGGATTATAGCGAGCGCCTTTGTGGGGGCCTTTGTGATCCATCCATTTATCATGATTCTTGCAGAAGTTATGGTACCGGTAGCGCATGGTGCGGATACGGACCCAAAATTCTGGGAGAGTATCCAGATGGCTTTTTCATTTTCAATGCTACCCTGGACTTTCGGATTTGCCACAATGGGCGGTTTCACTGGATGGATCCTATTCAGAATGCAGTCAGCATTGACTGAAGAAAAAAAACTTCAAGGAGCAATGGAACTTGCCGGCGCCGCCTGCCATGAACTGAATCAGCCGATGCAGGTCATTCTCAATTGCGCGGAAATCATGAGCAGCCAATTGCGCGAACAGGATGATTTGCGCCTGTATGCAGATGAAATGATCTCTCAAATCCTACGCATGGATAAGATTTTAAAGAAAACCACGAGAATTACCAAGTACAGAACTGTCAAATATGTAAAGGGACGAATTATCGACATCGATAAGGCATCTGACTCTGATTTAATGATATGAAAAAATGCCGTAGCAACAACCTGCTCCAACGAATTTTCAGGATATGTCCCCATTGCGGGTGTCGCAATATTGGTTTCCGGCGGCGGTTAATCGATCACACCATTGCTGGCGGGCTGTTGGGGTTTTTGATTCTTCATCCGTTGTCAATAATAGCCCATAATTTTTTTAGCTTGGATTTGGCGCAAGCCTGGAAAGCTTTGGGAGCATCTTTATCTTACGAACACATCACCATGACGATTTATTTTACTCTGATCGGTTCCATATTAGGGATAATACATGGAATCTATATCCATTTCATTTACAAGCTTAACGAAGAAATCCGGCGGCAATCCATCACGGATGAACTCACAGGGCTGTACAACCGCAGGTTTTTCATCAATCGACTCGATCAGGAAACAGCACGTGCCCAGCGTTACAGACATCCCCTTTCCCTGCTCATGGTCGATATCGATTTTTTTAAAAACTTCAATGATAAGCATGGCCATCCGGCGGGCGATGAACTCCTGAGACGATTGGGAACACTGTTACGCGACATGATCCGGGGGTCCGACTTCGCAGCGCGTTACGGAGGCGAGGAATTCGCAATCGTGATGCCGGAAACCGATGCCGAAATGGCCTGTGAAATTGCACAAAGGATTTGCGTTTTAGTCTCGGATCACCCATTCAGGCACCGGGAGACCCAGCCAGGAGGAAGGGTGACCGTCAGTATCGGCATGGCCGGGCTCCCGGGTGATGCCCAAGAAATGGAGCAATTGATTCAAAGTGCAGACCAGGCGCTCTATAAGGCTAAAACAAAAGGAAAAAACCAGGTGTGCAAATTCAATTCCGAATGGTCGACGGGCACAAACGTAATCGCTTTCAAGTGTGTATAATCGCCAGACGGCAGCTTTATCCAGGTTAACAGGATTCCCAGTAAAGCTACAATAATATGATAAGCTGTGGGCTGCCGAAACTTTGGAAGTTTTATGATTACACACCAGTTACAGGCCTTCTTGTAATAAGTGAAAATTCAGGTTAATTCCGATTCTTTCTTGATCGGTGCAAGATGAGTTCGAAAAAGTTTGGAAAACAAGTCCGATTTCAGCTGTGTCTCCTGGATTGTTGTGATTAGGTCGAGAATAGGCATTAAACGGCTTGCCTTGATTATGCGGTTTTTATTCTCTTATTACAGGTTTTCTCGGGCCTGTGTTATGAGTTGAATATCAAAGCTGTTACTGCCATTCCAGTCCCAGGTATATGGGACCGATTTCTAAGCAACGAAATAGCCGGATGATTCACCCCGTGAGCGGTCGGTCAATTGACGCTTATATCAACCACCAGATATTCCTCAGTAACGCTTGAATTAGGTGCTTCACGACTACCAACATGAGGATAATGTATCCTCTGCCATTCTTAAGATTCAAGTCAGCTTTGCCTTGCCTCATAGGATTATCAATTTTCGAAGACCAGGGCTGACAGCTTTGTCTCCAAAAGACATTGGTCGAAACTGTTCTGATCAGCGGCATGGGCCATGGTACGCCGATCGATCCAGGTGATGGAGACAGCCAGTGTGGAACGGCAGGGCCCTTCATTCTGGATGTCGGAACTTGCTCCAGCTTTCACATAATAAAATTCTGGGGTCTCGATTTGTCGCCGTTGTTGTTTTTATATAGCTTGTGCTCATGGCCGTTGATCGTGTCTATTAGGTCCGGTATCTGGTCGATCCCTAGTACATTGGTCCATTGGTCTACTAACTCCTGTTGGGCCGCCGGGTTAACGGTGGTATCGTTCGTGCCTTGCCAAATGGACACGCGTGGGAACGATCCATTGTGGCTCGATGCATTGCGCACAAGATTGCCCCAGGCATCAGGGCTTAAATCCTTCATCGGCACAAGCTGACCCTGTACCAGGCTGACTCCACATTGCCCCAAGGCCTCTGCTACATTCGTGGCACATCTATATGGAACTCCGCAATGATCGCTCCGGCAGCAAACATGTCCGGATAGGCTGCCAGCATTACGGACGCCATCCCACCACCTGCCGACAAGCCGGTAACAAAAACCTTTTGCGGATCGATGCCGGTATCGGACGCCATCTTGTCAATCATTTGTCGAATCGACAAGGCTTCACCCTGGTCGCGCTCGCTGTCATTCGGCTGAAACCAATTGAAACATTGTGATGTATTGTTAGCATCCTTTTGTTGCGGCAGTAGTAGCGCGAATTGGTGAGTATCGGCGAATCTGATCCAACCCGTCTCGTCATCATAATCGGCGGCTTGCTGATTGCAGCCATGCAATGCCACGACAAGTGGCCGGGAGGGTTCGAGATTCTCCGGCACATATATGCACATTTTCAAGTTGCCGGGATTGGAGCCGAATCCTGATACTTCGGTCAGTCGTTCACCACAGCTGGATAAAGGATTTTTATCATTTCTGCATTGTGGCCACCAAGGAAACCAAGTGCACCAAAAGCTGGCGGCTGAAGCCTTCATAGGTAGTATTAGGAGCAGTATTATGACCAATGTGGCCAGCCAGCAGTTACACCGTTTTGGGTAGGCTGAAACGTGATACTCAGAAAATTTCCAATGCGCGCCACCAAATCGGATGCGCGCACCGCCGCCTTCAGCCGTCCCGCAACGGCCACGAGCAGTTTGTCGCCCATCTCATGCCCATAGGTGTCATTGACATGCTTGAACTTGTCTAAATCGAAAAAGAAAAGAGTTATGGTCAATTGTTGTGTATGAAGAATTTAGGCGGCGATCCGTTTTTCTTCAATACCATTGACAAACTTTACTCCTTTTATAATCTCTGCCAACCGCTCGGGATGATGCAAGCGTATCCATCTTTTTTGTGCACATTTGCACAATTTAAAAGCCATTGTCATTACCGTGTTTGCAGAAAAGCAGCCTCTGACCTTGTTCGTCCGCAGGCGAACAGTGGCAAAAGTTGATTCAATTGGGTTTGTTGT